>Ga0208297_1000197_pt1 | contig 156661 bp, 138 predicted proteins | sample LMS_cellobiose_e_FD_187367 | JGI IMG/M metagenome (GOLD analysis project Ga0208297, IMG submission 187367) | Rumen-fistulated moose microbial communities from Alaska, USA - LMS_cellobiose_enrichment (SPAdes) (version 2) | ecosystem: Host-associated > Mammals > Digestive system > Stomach >... | reverse complement strand
AAAAACCAGAAAAAATCCTAACTTTGCAGAACCTCAGAGCAACCACTTCTGAAGTGGTACATTTGAATCCGTTACAAACGGTACATTTGAAAACGCTCCAGACGGTACATTCAATGTGCTATTGTCAAAATATGTGTGAGTCTTTCATTGTTGGAACATGATGTAGATACTATTTATTCACATGTCCCGTATCTGCAAATCAAATATGTGAATAATAGCGATAAGAGTTATTATTTTCTTGGTCTAGTGTCTTTTAAAGATACTAATCCAATTTTTTGCTCCGGGGTGCTTGTTTGTGGTGCTGGAAGTGAAAGAAATAACCAGATTTCTGTAGATTTTTATGAATTTAGCAAAGATTTTTTATATGGCAGGAAGGTGTTTAATGGAACCCATTATTATATGCCACTTGATTATTGCGAACTCAACACAAATACGTGGGAATTATTAACAGAAGATGCTTTTTATGGTAAAGAATACGAAGAAGATATAATTAATGATTACCTCCACATTGTTGCTTGCTATGATGCGGGGCAAGATTCAGAGAAATTATATAACGAGGATGATTATTTTTATACCAAGCATAAGTTAAGATGCCCCATAAAGATGAGGCGCAACCCGAATTTTGTGTTTTTAAAAGGAAAAGAGAGTTTTATTCAAGTGGTCAGTTTAAAGAGTTTTATGGATACAGGCATTGTAATTACTTTTTGTTTGAAGTCCCAAGCCCCTCCTCAAAAGGTGAAAACCGGCCCGGGTGATAGTAATGTCTTTAATCTTCCTCCTGAATTGCTAAATTATCAGCTATATAATGGAGTAATCGAATGTGCTCCAATTACTTTGTTTTTCTAACAAGGAGCATGTGTGTCCGGTAAAATACGAATCAGACGCAAAGTCCAGTGTTTGGGTATAGGTGCAAAAAGTAGTTGGTGATTCACCGTCAAACTTTTTAATATATAGATATTTATGAGTAGTTTGATGAAACGCGTTTCATCAAACTACATTTTTATGTCAAAAACGAGGCGATGGCCGACAATCTCCAATCGCTGTCTGGACATTTTGTGTCAAGAACAAAATGTTTCAGTGCAATGCATGAGTTCATAGGCGGGGGTGGCAGCAGGGAGGTGGAGGCGAATAGGAACGCAGTGAATGCGAGTGCCGGAGGAAGGGCTGGTCCGCGTCAGCGGATGCCGACATTCGGGAGAGTGGTCTCACGAAGGTGGAACGTGGAGTCCAAGCCGGAGGGTGTTGAAACGGAGGGGGAACGAGGCTTTTGGAGGCAAAGCCCTTTCTACGGGCACAGAGCATACGGAGTGACGTCAGCCTCCACCTCCCTGCTGCCATCCATGCGACGTCTGCGTTGACATTTTCGGGCTTTTTTGTCACTGCGCGCGTCGTCACCGACGTCCGCGGTGATAATTTTGACCGTTTTTATTCCCCTGGCCGTCACCAACTGTTTTTTGCATCATTACCTGTGTTTGCTATGACTGAAAATGACAGGTTGCTGTCCAAACACTTCCGCTCCAGGGCGGTAACCAGAAGAATCAGGGAACTATCTGAAGGATAAAAGAATAGAAGAAGCGGTGGCCCCTGCAGGATTTGAACCTGCGACCCACGGATTATGAGTCCGCTGCTCTAACCGCTGAGCTAAGGGGCCGCTGATGAAATCAGGATTGCAAAGGTAGTAAACTTTCGGAAAAAGTGCAAGTGGTTATGCACTTATCCACCGGATGGATTTGTCGCGGCGCCACCAGGTGAGCTGGCGCTTGGCGTAGTGGCGGGTGTCTGTCTGGATACGGCGAATGGCCTCGTCAAGGTCTATGGTGCCGTCAAAGTAGTCGAAGAGTTCCTTGTAGCCAACGGTCTGGAGGGCGGGGAGGTCACGGTAGGGGAGCATGCGTCGGGCTTCTTCTTCAAGGCCTGCGTCCATCATCTTGAGGACACGGGCGTTGATGCGCTCGTAAAGCTGCTCCCGGGGCATATCCAGGCCCGTTTTCACTATTTCGAAATCCCTTTCCTTGAAGCCGTGTGTCTTGAAGGACGAGTAGGGTTTGCCGGTATATAGGGACACTTCCAGGGCGCGCACTATGCGATGGCCGTTGGCAAGGTCGATGGTGGCGTAGGTCTCGGGATCCACCTCCCTGAGCTGCTGTGCGAGCACTTCCACGCCTTCGCTCTCAAGGCAGTCCATGAGGTGACGCCTTATCTGAAGGGGGACGTCCGGGAAATCGTCCAGACCGTAGCAGAAGGCGTCGATATAGAGCATGGAACCGCCGCACATGATGAGGTGTTCGTGGCCATCGGCAAAGAGTTTGTTCACAAGGGCGAGGGCGTCGTCCTCGTACTGGCCGGCGGTGTAGCCGTCCTTGACGGAGACAGTCTGGATAAAGTGGTGCTTCACCGCGGCAAGTTCCTCAGGGGAGGGAACGGCGGTGCCGATAGACATTTCCTTGAAAATCTGGCGGGAATCGCAGGAAATCACCGGGCTGCCCACCTCAAGGGCACGTTTTATTGCGTAGGCCGATTTACCTACCGAAGTTGGCCCCAGTATGATTTCTACGCGGCGGCTCACTCGGATTCGTCGTATACTTCCTTGCCGTCTTCGTCATCGTCCTCTTCTTCCTCATCCTCGTCGTCAAAGTCGTCAAGGTCGTCGTCATCTTCTTCGCCTGGAAGGATGCGCTGCTTGTCCGGAAGGTCTTCGAAGGCAACGTAGCCGTTCTCGAACTCGATGGGGTTGGGGCCCTTGGTCTCTGCAAGGAGAGGATAGTCGGGAGATACGGAAGAACCTTCCTCCTGGGCCTCTACGGCAATGTTAACGCTCTTCTTGTTGGTAACGTCATAGAAGTACACAAAGGCCGATGCTCCGTCCCTCACGGCCTTCTCCAGTGATACGGCATCCACGGTGCCGGAGCCAAGGTCGAAGAGACCGTAGCGACCGGTGACGAAGCCGTCCGTGTTGAGGGCCTTGAACATAATGAGCTGGTCCTGAGGGAACTCAAGATCGCTGCGAAGCTGTTTGTGGAGGGTATATAAGGTGGTTGCACCGTTTACCCTGTAAACTCTGAAAAAACCTTTGATGCCTGTGAGGGTGACTCTGAGCGTGAAAACCATATCTTTCTATACTCGTTTACGATTTCAAATATACTGCTTTTTTCCGTTTCCGTTGCAATAATTTGCCCAAAAAACGTTACATTCGTGGTTGTGGAAGAGTTTGACAAGTACAAGAGCATCGGCACGCCCACCGAAGGTATATATAAGGAAAGCGGGAACCGCTTTCTGGCCTTTGCATATCCGGTAGAGACGGAAGAGGAGGCAAAGGCCCTCCTGCAGGAAAAGCGCAAGGAGTACTACGACGCCCGCCACCACTGCCTTGCCTTCCGCATCGGCCATAAGGGAGACCTCTGGCGAGCCTCCGACGACGGCGAACCCTCCGGAAGCGCGGGAAAGCCCATCCTGGGGCAGATAGATTCGGCGGGCCTTTCGGACATCGCCGTTATAGTGGTCCGATATTTCGGCGGCGTAAAACTGGGTATCCCCGGCCTTGTGCGCGCATACAAGACCGCCACGGCCGATGCCCTCTCCAAGGCCGATATCGTCACCAAGACGGCGGCGAAGCTCTTTGAGGTGGAGTTTGACTACCTTCAGATGAATGCCGTTATGAAGGTTATCAAGGGCCTGGACATTTCGCCCGCGAAACAGGAATTCGCTGATAATTGCTCACTTACGGTAAGGGTGCGTCTTTCGCAGGAAGATATTTTTAAGGAAAAACTGGGAAATATCGCAAAACTGAAAGAAATATAAATAAAAATGATTAACTTTCGAAACTAAAATAACACTATATATACCATGTCCAAAAAAGTTCACGTTTTCAACGCAGGTCCCTGCCTCCTGCCAAAGGTAGCCATCGACAATACCATTGAAGCCCTGAAGGATTTCAGCGGAACCGGTATCTCCCTCATTTCCATCTCCCACAGGACTAAGGAATGGGATGCGGTCATGGATGAAACCCGTGCCCTGTGGAAGGAACTGCTCCATATTCCGGACACCCACGAAGTGGTGTTCCTTGGCGGCGGTGCTTCCCTCCAGTTCCTCTATGTGGCAATGAACTATCTTGAGAAGAAGGCTGCATATCTCGATACCGGCGTATGGGCCCACAAGGCTCTCGTAGAGGCCCAGGGCATCGGCGACGCCTATGCAATCGCCTGCTCCAAGGACAAGAACTACACTTATATTCCCAAGGGATTCGAGGTCCCCGCAGACCTTGACTACCTGCACATCACCACAAACAACACCATCTACGGCACCGAGATCCACGAGGACCTCGACGTCCCCTGCCCCCTCATCGCCGACATGTCCTCCGACATCATGTCCCGCCCCGTCGACGTCTCCAAGTACGACCTTATCTACGGCGGCGCACAGAAGAATGTGGGCCCAGCAGGCGTAATCTTCGCAATCATCCGTAAGGACTCCCTGGGCCGCGTAACCCGTCACATCCCCACGATGCTTGACTACCGCACCCACATCGACAAACTCTCCATGTTCAACACACCTCCCGTGTTCGCCATATATGTCATGAACCAGACTCTCAAGTGGCTCAAGGGCATCGGCGGCGTTGAGGCAATGTATGAAATCAACAAGAAGAAGGCAGCCCTTCTCTATGATGAAATCGACCGCAACTCCCTGTTTGTGGGCACTGCGGCCAAGGAAGACCGTTCCATCATGAACGTATGCTTCGTTCCTTCCGAGGGCCACGAAGACATCTTTGACGAGTTCTTCGCATTCGCCAAGGAACGCGGCATGGTTGGTATCAAGGGCCACCGCAGCGTAGGCGGCTTCCGCGCCTCCCTCTACAACGCCTGCACCATTGAGGATGTCCAGGCTCTCGTTGACTGCATGAAAGAATTTGAAACCCTCAAGAAGTAATGAAAGTCCTGCTTGCAACCCAGAAGCCCTTCGCCGCCAAGGCAGTCGAAGGCATCGTCTCCATCCTCACAGAGGCCGGTCACGAAGTAGTAAAGCTTGAAAAATATGCCGAACAGGCCGATTTTGTCACCGCCGTAAAGGATGTCAACGCCATCATCATCCGTTCGGACAAGGTTACCCGCGAGGTTATTGAAGCAGCCCCTGCCCTCAAGATTGTCGTGCGCGCGGGCGCAGGTTATGACAATGTAGACCTTGAGGCTGCAACTGAAAAGGGAATCGTAGTGATGAACACTCCCGGCCAGAACTCCAACGCAGTTGCAGAGCTGGCGCTGGGCCTCATGATTTTCATGGCCCGTACGCAGTTCACCCCTGCAACGGGTAGCGAGCTCCAGGGCAAGCGCCTCGGCGTCCAGGCATACGGCAATGTGGGCCGTCTCGTCGGCCAGAAGGCAAAGGCCCTGGGCATGAAGATTCACGCCCTGGATCCGTTCCTCACAGACCAGCAAATCATTGACGGCGGAGCAGACCCAGTCCACTCCGTGGAAGAACTCTACGCCGCATCGGACTACCTCTCCATCCATATCCCTGCCCTTCCTTCAACAATCAAGAGCATCGGCTATGACCTCATCACCAGGATGCCCAAGGGCGCAACCCTCGTGAACACCGCCCGCAAGGAAGTCATCGACGAAGAAGGCCTCCTGAAGGCCCTTGAAGAGCGTCCGGACCTCAAATACGTTGCCGATGTCATGCCCGACAACTATGCCCTCCTCCAGGAGAAGTTCGGCGCCCGCGTCTTTGCAACTCCCAAGAAGATGGGCGCACAGACCGCCGAAGCCAACGTGAACGCCGGCCTTGCCGCCGCCCGCCAGATTGCCGACTTCTTTGCAACCGGCAACCGTAAATTCCAGGTGAACAAGTAATATGGTACGAGGCTTTTTAATTCTGTTATTATTGGCTACGCTATCTTGTTCTAATGATAAAGAAATTGGAACATGTCTTACTTCTCCAATGAGGCACTATAAGGGTTCCGTTTCTTTACTAAACGAAGAAGGTTTTGAACTTAGAATAGGATTAGGTAAAGATACTCGTGAAGCGCAGAGTCTGTATTTGTCGCTATATAATGGGGACTTGAAAAAGGGTTGCATAGATGGGACAAGCGGATACTACAAGATAGAAGAAGACGTTTTCACAATCTACGTAAGAGATACTGTTTACATGGTAGGACACTATTTTGACGATAATCAAAAAATTGAGGTTTCTTGGGATGGTAGTCTAGGACGGATGTGGGACACTTGCGCAGTCAAATATAACTGGCCTCGTAATATGGTACTTAATTTATTTCACGAAGATTAATAAATCTGAGATTTATGGTACGAGTAAAACCCTTTGCGGCGATAAGGCCGCCCAAAGACCTCGTGACAGAGGTTGCAGCACCCCCGTATGATGTTTTGAACTCTGAGGAAGCCAAGGCAATGGCAGGGGAGAAGAGCCTTCTGCACATCACAAAGCCCGAGATTGACTTCACTCCAATTGCAGGTGAGCACGAAGAGCGCACCTATGACAAGGCCGTAGAGAACTTCAAGCTCTGGAAAGAGCGCGGCTGGCTTGTTCGTGAAGACAAGGAGAAGTACTATGTGTATGCCCAGACCATGGGTAAGCGCACCCAGTACGGCATTGTCCTCTGCGCCCACACGGACGACTACGCAAATGGCATCATAAAGAAGCACGAGCTCACCCGCAAGGACAAAGAGGATGACCGCATGGTCCACGTGCGCATCCAGAATGCCAACATAGAGCCTGTATTCTTCGCCTTCAAGGACAATGAAGAGCTCAATGCCATCATCGCAAAGACCGCAGCAGGAAAGCCCGAATACAAGTTCACGGATGAGAACAAGTTCGTCCACACCTTCTGGGTGATTGACGACGATGCTGTGAACGCCCGTATCACCGAAATCTTCACCCAGGATATCGACGCCTTCTATGTTGCCGACGGTCATCACCGCACAGCTGCCGCTGCCCGCGTAGGTGCAGAAAAGAAGGCCCAGAACCCTCATCACACCGGAAACGAGGAATACAACTTCTTCATGGCAGTCTGCTTCCCTCAGAGCCAGCTCGCCATCATCGACTACAACCGCGTTGTAAAAGACCTGAACGGCCTTACGGAGGAAGAATTCCTGAAGGCGCTGGAGGCCGACTTTGAGATTGCCGGTCAAGCCGGCAATGACGTGGAAGCCGGCAATGACGTGGCGCCGAAGGGGCTGCACAACTTCTCCATGTATTTGGGAGGGAAGTGGTACAGTCTCACCGCAAAGGCCGGCAGGTACGATGACAACGACCCCATCGGCGTACTGGACGTCACCATCCTTTCCAACCTTGTCCTGGACAAGATTCTTGGCATCAAGGACCTCCGCACCGACAAGAGGATTGATTTCGTTGGTGGTATCCGCGGCCTTGGAGAACTCTCACACCGCGTTGACTCCGGAGAGATGAAGGTGGCATTCGCCCTCTATCCTGTCTCAATGGACCAGCTCATCCGCATTGCCGACACCGGCAACATCATGCCTCCAAAGACCACCTGGTTCGAGCCGAAGCTCCGCAGCGGTCTTGCGATACATTCACTTGACTAAATTGAAAAAACCGGGTTTCAAACCCGGTTTTTTTAGTATTTGATAAGCATCTGGGAAATGAATTTCCGGTACTCAATGGGCGTCATGCCTTTTTTCTTGCGGAAGATGCGGATGAAGTTGGACTTGTTGTTGAAGCCGCAGTCATAGCAGATTTCGGCGGCACTCTGGGTGGTGCCGGCAAGCAGATCGCATGCCTTGGCTATGCGCTGGTTATTTACGTAATTGATATAGGAAAGTCCGGTTCTCTTCTTGAAGAAGTGGGAGAAGGCAGAGTCTGACATGTTCACGAGGGCCGCAACTTCCGACAGGTTCAGCTCCTTCTCGAGATTGGCGTCAATGTATTCGCATACCTTGCTGATTCGCCGGCTCTTGCTTTTTATGCCAAGTTCCTGTTCGTACATGTTCGTGACGAGGCGCTTGCGGTTGGCATTTGCCATGAGGCTCAGAATCTCGAGGAAAGTGGTCACGGACTGGAAACCCTGCATCCTTGTGAGCGCGATGATTTGCTCCTTTATGGCCGCCTGTTCCGGCCCTTCGAAACTTAGTCCGTGCGCAGAATCCTGAAGCAGTTGCCGGATGGGGCTGAAGATGCGCTTGCCCAGCATGGGATAGTGTAGCATGTCGGCCGAAAACTGGATTGTGATGACATGGTTGGTCTTTGCAGTGGATTTCCATGCATGGGGCAGCGACGGGCCCACCATCACAAGGTCTGACGTGCCGAACTCTTCTTCGGAATCTCCTACGACACGGGTTCCCGTGCAATTCATTACCAGATTGATTTCGTATTCCGGGTGGTAGTGGACCGGGTAATCAAAGAGTGCATTAGGGTGGTTGAGGATGATGAAAAGGTCATCCTTGTTGATGGGGACAATTTCCTGCTGGAACTCTGCCATGATGGTTATCAGTTTTTGCAAACATACATAAAAATATCATAGTTTGGAATATCTTGTTCAAAAAAGTATACTTTTTAAGCAGGGATATACAACAAATCTTGATTACGATATGATATATTTGCAGATGTAAAACTATAACCAAATCGCGATGGGTGCAGTTTCCATAGGATGGATAGACATAGTTATTGTCGTCCTGTATCTTGTTTTCATTATATGGTGGGGCCTCCGCCATGGAAAGAGTTCGGACGCGGGCTCCTACTTCCTGGCCGGCCGTACAATGCCCTGGTGGGTGGTTGGCCTGTCGCTTTTTGCGGCGAGCATCTCTTCCACGACTCTTATAGGGCAGTGTGGTGATGCCTACCATACCGGCATCGCGGTCTTCAACTACAATCTTACAGGAGTGGTGGTGATGGTTTTCTTCGCAACCTTCCTGCTGCCTCTTTACATCAAGTCAAAGATATTCACCATTCCGGAATTCCTCCAGAAACGCTATGACAAGCGCTCCAGATACTATTTTTCCGCTATCTGCATAATCGGCAACATTTTCCTGGATGCGGCCGGGGCCCTGTATGCTGCGGCGCTTATCATCAAGCTGGTGTTTCCGGAGGCCGACCTTGGCCTGATTATTCTCATCTTCGCAATTATCGCGGCATCCTACACCATTCCCGGCGGGCTTTCATCGGCAATAAATGCGGAACTTATTCAGGCAGTGATACTTATTGTTGGCTCAGTAATCCTTACTGTGGTGTGTTTCAACCGCGGCGGAGGGGAGTATCTGGCGAGCATGCTCGCCAGCGGAGACCTTTCCATGAAACTTATCCGTCCTCTGGATGACCCCGCAACGCCATGGCTCGGGCTCATAGTGGGAATGCCGGTGTCAGGAATCTATTTCTGGGCGAACAACCAGACGCTGGTACAGAGGGTCCTCAGTGCGAAGAGTGTCGACGAAGGAAGAAAGGGCGTCATGTTCGCCGGTTTCCTCACGCTGGTGACTCTTTTCATCATCGTTTTTCCCGGCGTCATTGCGAGATACCTGTTCCCCGGCATCGAGAATCCGGACATGATATATCCCACGCTGGTCATGAAGCTCCTTCCTGCAGGACTTCTGGGAATCATGCTTTCTGCCCTTCTGGCGGCACTTACGTCTACTTTGAGTGCCATTCTCAACTCCACATCCACGCTCTTTACCATGGACTTCTATGCCCAGGCGCGGCCGGGGACAGACTCCAGGAAGCTGGTCCTCATCGGAAAGATTACCGCTCTGGTTATCATTGTAATAGCTGCACTGTGGGCTCCCAATATCGGCAAGTTCGGTTCTCTCCTTAAATATTATCAGGAGATGCTGTCCTATATTGCTCCTCCGGTGGTGGCCGCTTTCCTTCTTGGAATCTTCTCGAAGAGGGTTAACGGCAGCGGCGCTTTCATCGGCCTTCTGAGCGGTCTTGCCATGGCCGTGGTGATGCTTGTATGGCGCCATCAGATATTCGGGGACATGCACTTCCTCCTTATTATCCCCATCCTTCTTGTTTTCAGCATGGCGGTCATTTACCTTGCCAGCCTTGCCTTCCCCCGTCCGGAGGCCGCCAAGCTTCAGGATACCACATTCTCTGTCAAGGACTTCCGAGCCGAGGGCCTTGCCCTTCGTCAGGGAAAAATATATAATAATTACAGGTTTTGGGGCGTTTGTCTTCTTGTTGCCTGTGCGGTACTCTTAATAGTATTCTCATGAGACAGTTTATTGCATTTTCGGCAGCCGCGCTGCTGCTTGTTTCCTGCACTGCGGGCCCGTCCCGCAGCACCCTTGGCATAGGAGTATACCCTGGTAATCCCGAAGAGAATTTCTCCCCGGTAATCGTCCCGGGCGGCAATGAGTACCGCAATATCGCCCTTATGCGCGCCGCAAAGCATTCATCCAGCGCCGACTGCAACCAGACCGCGCAGCTCCTCACGGACGGCATCATTGGCACATTAAACGGCTTTGCAAGCTCATGGAAAAGCGCCGGGGCCGACGAGGAATGGGTATCGGTGGACCTCGGAACCGTATCTGCCTTTGACAAGATGCGCTTCGCCTGGATCAATCCGCCCGTGAAGGCAGCCGTTGAGGTATCGAAAGACGGAAAGGCCTGGAAACAGATTACATCCTTCGAAGGCGCCTGTGAAGAAGTGAGTTTTTCCCGTGCAAAGGGCCGATATGTCCGCCTTCTCCTTCACGAAGGCCTTGATGGTCAGCCGTTTGAACTTTCGGAGTGGGAAATCTTTGGAAAAGGCGGCACAAAGGCAGTCCCCAAGCCTTCCCCGGCAAAAACCGGAAGCCGTCAGATGCTTAGCGGCGGAAACTGGCAACTGAGGAGGGATGGCGACAGCCTTTGGCTCACGGCAACCGTCCCCGGAACCGTCCTTGGAACATATGTGGACATCGGCGCCGTGGAGCATCCGAACTTTGCCGACAATCAGCTCTTCATATCGGACTCTTATTTCTGCAGCGACTTCTTTTACCGTAACACTTTCGACGCCTCCGTGGATTCTCCCCGGCAGTTCCTTCATTTTGAAGGAATCAACTATCAGGCAGAAGTCTCCCTTAACGGCAAGGCCCTTGGTTTCATAGACGGCGCTTTCCGTACTGCCGATTTTGACGTTACCGGCATCCTCAAGGCCGCGGGCAACGAACTGCAGGTCAAGATTATCCACAATCCTTCTTACGGAAAGACCAAGGTCCAGACAGCTTATACGCCACAGAGCAACGGCGGTGTCCTTGGCTATGACAATCCCACCATGCATGCAACCATAGGCTGGGACTGGATTCCTACCGTAAGGGGCAGGAACATAGGTATTTATGACGACGTGTGGCTCTCTTATACAGGCCCTGTCACCATCAAGGATGAGTTTGTCCGCTCCGAACTTCCGCTTCCGGACACTACCAGAGCCACCGTGTTTGCAAGCGCAGTGCTGGTTAACCATTCGGAAGAGCCGGTCAATGGCACTCTTGCGTGGCAGTATGGAGACATCACGCGCGAACAGAAGGTCAGTCTCGAAGGCGGGGAAAGCAGGAGCGTTTCATTTGAGCCTGAGCAAATTGAGGACCCACGCCTCTGGTGGCCTAAAGGTTACGGCGAGCAGAATCTCTATCCCGTAAGTTTCACTTTCGAGGCAAAAGACCAAGTGTCAGACAGGAAGGAATTCCTTTCCGGCATCCGCCAGATGGACGCCGTCCTTGAGCCTTATACCCCGCTTGAGGGCTACCGCAATCCTTTCAGTTCAAGGGACGATCGGCAGCGGCTGAGCCTTTACGTGAACGGCCGCAGGTTCATCGGCTTCGGCGGCAACTGGGGCTATCCGGAGCACCTTCTGAATTATCGCGCGCGCGAGTATGACATCGCCGTGAAGTATCATGCCGACATGAATTTTACCATGATCCGAAACTGGGTCGGAATGACCGGACACCGTGCATTCTACGATGCCTGTGACCGCTACGGCATAATGGTATGGCAGGACTTCTGGCTTGCAAATCCCTGGGACGGCCCCGACCCTTCCAATCCCGCCCGTTTCAATGAGATAGCAGGGGAATACGTGAAGCGCATACGCAACCATGCGTCAATCGGCCTGTATGTGGGAAGGAATGAAGGTTATCCGCCGGCAGAGATTGACTCCTACCTTGAAAAAATGGTGGCCGACGAGCATCCCGGGCTGTTTTACATTTCACACTCGGCAACGGACGGTGTGAGCGGCGGCGGTCCTTACCGTGCCCTGCCTCCTTCCGAGTACTTCCACGTGCGCGGACGTGACAAGTTCCACAGCGAAATGGGCATGCCGGCCGTGATGAATTACGAAAACATGGCAAGGGCAATTGGTGAAGACGCCCTTGAACCGGTGAGCACCATGGCTCATCCCAACCTCATGTACGGCCTTCACGATTACACGCTTGGCCGCAAGGCGAATGCCGCCCAGCAGACTGAATCCTTCAACGAACTCATTCAGAAGGCTTTTGGCGAACCTGCCGACGCCCGTGAATTCGCAGCCCTATCCCAGTGGATCAACTACGACGGCTACCGCGCCATGTTCGAAGGCCGCGGTGAATACCGCCGCGGGCTCCTCCTCTGGATGAGCCATCCCGCATGGCCGTCCATGGTCTGGCAGACCTACGACTATTATTTCGAGCCAACAGGTGCATATTTCGGCTGCAAGAAGGCCTGTGAACCGCTGCATATCCAGCTTAACCAGTACAGCGGCAACGTCGAGGTGGTGAACTATCACGCCGGAAACCATGCCGGTCTTACGGCTTTGGCCGAAGTTCTCGATATGTACGGCAACGCTGTCGGCGAGCAGCGCATCGGCCTGAATCTTCCGGAGGACAGCACCGCCAATGTATTTGCCCTCGAAGTCCCGGAAAATGCCGGCGAGGTTTACTACGTTAAACTCTGCCTGAAGGATGCTTCCGGGGCGGTTCTTTCCTCCAACTTCTATGTGCAGGGCGCAGAAGAAGGCAACTTCAAGGCGCTCAGGGAAATCGGCAAGGCCGATGTCAAGGTGTCTTTCTACGGAAAAACAGCGCGTCTTGAGAATATCGGCAAAGTCCCGGCTCTGATGATCCGCCTTTGCCTGAAGGACCGCAAGACCGGTGAAATGGTCCTTCCCGTAATCTATTCAGACAATTATTTTTCCCTTATGCCAGGGGAATCATATAATGTATCCATCGACGCCGACTCCTCTGATTATTCGGGGAAGGCGTCTTTGGAAATATCGGCATTCAACCTGAACCAAATTGAGATTTGAACATGAAGCTAGAGAGATTTTCCGGTAATCCGATTCTTTCTCCCAATCCGTATAATTATTGGGAGAGCCTCGTGACATGTAATCCCGGTGTCATCTATGACAACGGAGTGTTTTACATGCTCTACAGGGCGGCGGGGGATGACGAGGAACATGTCATCCGTTTCGGCCTTGCGAAAAGCGAGGACGGTTTCCATTTCGAGCGAGTTTCCGGATCCCCCGTCTTCTGCCCAAGTGCCGACGGCCCCGACGGAGGCTGCGTTGAAGACCCCCGCATTATCAAGATCGGGGACACTTTCTATTTCACATACGCATACCGCGCATATCATCCGGGCCGATACTGGACTTTTCCTCATGACGAGATTCTTTACCCGGAAGCCGATGACGCCGATCCGGCAGCCTGGAAGAGGAACCTTGGAAACACAGGCCTTGCAATGACTCGTGATTTCAAGACTTTCCACCGCCTTGGAAGGATAACATCTCCCGTGCTTGACGACAGGGACGTCATACTTTTCCCGGAAAAGGTGAACGGGCAGTATGTCATGATGCACAGACCCAAGCAGTATGTGGGCAAGGAATATGGCGTAGAGTTTCCGTCCATCTGGCTCAAGTTTTCAGACGACCTGCTTGACTGGGAATCCCGCCCCAGCAAACTTCTCATTACCGGCATAAGGGGTACATGGGAGGAGAAGATAGGAGGCGCAGCTCCGCCACTCCTTACCGACGAGGGCTGGCTTGTCCTGTATCATGGTGTGGCCAAAGGCGGATTGGCACATTACAGCGTAGGAGCCATGCTTCTTGACAGGGAGAATCCGCTTAAAGTTCTTGCCCGTCTTCCGGAGCCCATCCTTGAACCTTCTGAGCCTTATGAATGCTGCGGTTTCTACGACGGATGCGTATTCCCTACCGGAAATGCAATCGTAGACGGGACTCTTTATGTGTACTACGGAGCTGCAGACAGATTTGTAGGTGTTGCTACGTGCAAACTGCAAGATTTGCTGGAGGAACTCCTATCTTTCAAAAAAGTATAATCAATAAGCAAAATTTGAAATCTTTTTTTGGCAAAAGCACAGTTAATTTGCAATGTGAAAATACCACAAAACCACACTATTTTGACACTGACTATCTAACCTGCTTGAGATGAATCGTTTTTGGTTAATTATTATAGTGGTTCTCGCATTTTCCTGCGGGCGCGGAGGTGAGCGCCTGCAGGTAAATGTGGGGGAAGAAATCATCAGTGCCTCATATCGCGGCAACGGTGTGGAATGGGAACCGTATGATGAGGCTGCTTCCTGGGGAAGCGAAATATCTGAATCCGACTGGCAGAAACTCTTCACCAGGGTGGATTTCATGCGTCCCGGTTTCGTGCGCTGCATGATAAACAGCCCCTACAGGTATTTTGACGGAGGAAAATATGTAAAGGAACGTGGCAGCGCGTCCATCCTCAAGCTTCTTGAGTACTGCCGGAGCCGCGGCATTGAAGTGGTTTACGGTGAATTCAATCCTCCGAAGTGGTCAATGAAGGGTGATGAGGCCTGGGTGAAGATGAGCGTGGACTACCTTAATTACCTTGTGCAGGAAAAAGGAATGACCTGCATAAAACACTTTATCATCTTCAATGAGCCTGACGGTGACTGGGCTTCTACAAACGGAGATTACGCTTTCTGGAAATCCATGATGGAGCGTTTCCATGCAGAGATGCAGAAGCACCCCGGTCTTCTTGATAAAGTATCGCTGGCTGGACCGGACGTGGTAATAGACTACAAGAATCCGGCGTCATCATACGATGCTCCCGGATGGGTGTCAAGGACCGGAGAGGACCTTGACGCCATTGTCGGCCTTTATGACATACATGCATATCCGGGGCAGTATCAGGTAAGAAGCGGAGCCTTCCGTGATGCTCTTGCAGAATTCAAGGTTCCCGAAGGCAAGCAGCTCATTCTGGGTGAGGCCGGCTACAAATACTGGCGTGAGGAAGATTCCCTCCTCCAGGCCGAATCAGACCGCCGGGCGGCAGCACATCCTTTCACCAGCGGTTCCGACAGCCAGATGCTTTGCGGGGATTTCTTCTACGGCCTTGACCTTGCACTCCTTTCAATGGATGTCATGAACAGCGGCCTTTCAGGCATGGCAGTATGGATGCTGGATGACGCCATGCATTCCTGCGGCGACAGCGGCAAGCCCGAAGACCTCAAAATCTGGGGCTTCTGGAATATCCTCGGCGAAGAGATTTTTGCCGATTCCTCCCTTGAAGAGCTCAAACCCGCTTTCTATAGCTGGTCCCTCATGTGCCGGTATTTCCCCCGAGGATGCAATATCCTGAAAGTGACTGCCGATGAAAAGGACGGCCTCAGGATTGCCGCAGCCGAAATGGACGGAAGGCACACTTTCTCAGCGGTGAATGTCTCCGACAAAGACTACGATCTTGACGTTACCGTGGAGCTGGAATCTCCGCTCTGCTACATTTATTCCGAAAAGCTTTCTCCTTCAGACAATGACGGTCTGCCTGTGCCCGTGAAGGAGGGAAAGACAGGAAAGGTTCACAGGCTGCATGTCCCGGCAGGCAGTTTTGTGCTTCTCACAGATATGAAATAACAATCAATTCATTTGCAATATGAACAGATTCCTAGACAAATTAATCTTTGGCGCTTCCGCCATTCTGGCTCTTGCAGCCTGTACGGAAACGCCCCGCAACACGGAAGAGCTGGTGGACCCCTGGACAAGGGAGCGCACCCCGGTCAACTTCCGTCTGGAGTCCCAGATTGGCGCAGCCGTCATCCAGGACAACTGGCGTAAAGATACCGAAGGCTCTATCTCTGTAAGCCTCATCACCAGTTCACTGGACATGTCGGCAGTGAAGGTTGAGGCTATCGACTTCAAATTCCCTGACAGTGAATTCTGCCCGAAGGCTTCTGTAAAGAAAGGAAGCACCATCGACCTCAGTTCGGGATCGGCTAAATTCACCGTAACCGCCTACAACGGCGAAACCCGTACCTACACCGTCACCTATTCTCAGTTCAAGGACCCGCTGGAGGGAACTTATGTTTTCGACCCCATCGGCGGTATTCTGGACGGCAGCGCTCCGCAGAGCGCATTTGTCATCATCGGCGGCTGGGATGACGCTGTCGTCATGTCAACCGTACAGGACAAATGGTGGCACTGGGGAGACGGCTATCAGCCCAATGATGAGGATGACAACACCCTCAGCTTCCGTCTTGAAAGTGCCGATGCCGACACCGGCGCCACATTCGGCACCCTTGTCAACACTCCCGGAGACAACGGAAAGTATGCCAACTACGTCTATAACAACAAAATCGACGTAAACGAGATGTACCGTCTTTTCCCTGCAGGAAAGAGCCGCTGGGCAAAACCCGGGGATGGCAGCATCGTGATTTATGCATACGAAGATGAAACTTATTCCAATCCTCTCCATTCGGTGCGTCTGCTGGAGGCCGGTACACCCGAATATGACGGGAAGGCAGTTCCCATTGCAAACCTTGCCTTTATCCGTTCATTCGAAGGCCCCTTCGACAACATCGACTGGAACTGGCCCGACACCCGCTGGTTCACCGACAACCTCCGTCATGCTATATGGCTGGTAAAGCAGACAAGCACAGAACCACTAGAAAACCATTCTTCATACCTTGAATAAGAGCATGAATATCGTCCTTTCAATACTGCTGGCTTTTGCAGCGGTATGGTCCTGCGGCAGCGGTTCCGGCAAGGGAACTCCTTCGCCCAAGGACAGCCGTACACTCACTTTTGCCCAGGAAGAGTTCCAGATCTCCTATGACCGGACTCCCATTACGGTTCAGGTGAATGCAAACTTTGCGTATGACGTTTCAATCCAGTGCGACTGGATTCACGAGGACCCCTCCGGCACATCCACGGAATTCATGCGCTGCTTCGTTGCCGATGTGAATGAATACTCTGTCGAGCGAAGTGCAGAAATCAGGTTCTCCGACAAAGCCGACCGCTATTACGCGAAGAGCGTGAAGGTAACCCAGGCCGCAAATCCCGTGAACAAGGTAACGCTTAACATAGTGGACAAGAATGCCACTCCGGAGACGAAGGCCCTCCTTGCCAATCTCTGGGCCATTGCCGACAAGGGCTGGATATTCGGACACCATGACGACCTCTGGTACGGCCGTTACTGGTATGACCAGGCGGGCGGATCCGACACCAAGGCCGTCTGCGGTGATTATCCCGGCGTGTTCAGCGTGGACTTTGCGGACATCATGGACGACCGTTACGGTTCATCGGCAAATGCAATTCGCCGCAGGGTCATCCTGGAAGCGAGGGAAAGGGGAGAGGTTATCCTTGCCTGCGCCCACCTGAACAACCCCAAGACCGGCAGTGATTCCTGGGACAATTCCTCTGACCAGGTTGTAAAGGAAATCCTCACGGAGGGAACCTCTACCCGTACCAAGTATCTTACCTGGCTTGACCGCTGCGCAGACTTTGCAAACAATCTCAAGGATGCACGTGGCAATCTGATTCCTGTCATATTCCGTATCTATCACGAGCACACCCAGGGCTGGTCCTGGTGGGGCTCATCCTGCACCACGGCAAGCGATTTCGTGGCTTTCTGGCAGTTTACCGTAAAGTATCTGAGGGATACCAAGGGCGTTCACAATTTCCTGTATGCCATATCTCCTCAGATGGATGCCGTATATAGCAACGCAAAGGAGCGGATACTTTTCCGCTGGCCTGGAGATGAGTGGGTGGATTTCATCGGCATGGACTGCTACCATGGTACGAATACCACAGCCTTTGAGTCCAACCTGAAGGCCATAGAAGAGGTATCCATCGACAAGAAAAAGCCATGTGGAGTAACCGAGGACGGGAAAGAGTCCTTCACGGAGGTGGATTTCTGGACTCGTCAGGTCCTGAATCCGCTCAAGGACCGCCGTGTCTCACTGGTAACAATGTGGAGGAACAAGTACGTAGGAAGCAACGAGTCTGACAAGCACTATTTCAGCGTATATCCCGGACATCCCTCGGAGGAGAACTTCAGGACCATGTATCAGGATGCACGCAGCCTCTTCTCAAAAGACCTTCCGGACATGTATTCACTTCCGGCCGGATATGTAATAAAATAACCATAATATAATTATATGAACAAGACACTGAAAACCATCCTTTTGAGCGCAGTCATCGCGCTAATGGGAAATGCCGGGTCGGCCCTGTTTGCACAGGGAACCAGAACCGTAGGCGGTACAGTGGTGGATGAGCGTGGAGAACCCCTGATGGGAGCATTCGTACTCCAGAAGGGAACATCCAACGGCGTCTCCACAGACTTGGACGGCAAGTACACCATCCGGATACCTTCCGGTGAGGCCGTCCTTGAGTTCCAGTTTATGGGCTACATCACTGAAACCCGTACGGTGCCGGCATCCCAGGCCCGTCTGGATGTGGCGCTCACACCTGATGTCAACATGATGGAGGAAGTCGTCGTCACGGCTTTCGCAACCCAGAAGAAAGTCAACGTTACCGGTGCCATTTCATCGGTGAACGGAAGCGACATCGTTTCTGCGCCTGTAGCCAACATCGCAAACGCCCTCATCGGCAATACGCCCGGCGTCGCCGGCCTGCAGACTTCCGGTGAGCCTGGCCGCAATGCAGCCAACATCTATGTGCGTGGCGTTTCGACCTATGGCGACGCCACACCACTTATCATCATCGACGGTGTTGAGCAGGCGTCAGAGCAGGCTTTTGCAGAGTTCAACGCAATGGACCCCAATGAAATCCAGGGAGTGAGCATTCTCAAGGATGCGGCTTCCACGGCAGTCTATGGCGTCCGCGGTGCTAACGGTGTCATCATCGTCACGACGAAGAAGGGTTCCTCCGGAAAGCCGGTCATCAACTTCTCTGCCAACTATGGTCTCACATCGGCGACAATGCTCCAGGAAGGCGTTACCGCCTATGAATATGCACTGTTCCGCAACGAGGCCATCCGCAATGAGCAGAATGCATATCCCGGCAACGAAGGCCTGTCTTCATACATCTATGACGACTACGACCTCTGGAAGTTCAAGAACAACCGCGACTTCACGCCCCAGGAAGTGGATGCAATGACCGGCCTTACCGATGAGCAGAAGGAAAAGCTCAAGAATTCCCCCGCTCTCTATTATGCAGACCATAACCTCTACAAGGAGCAGTTTAACAAGGTTGCGCCCCAGTACCAGGCCAACCTGAACGTCTCCGGCGGCACTGACAGGGTGAAATATTTCGTATCCTTCGGTTACTTCCGCCAGGAAGGTATCACCACCGGCGTGCAGTACTATGGTGCCGATACCCGCTCCCTGTTCAACCGCTACAACTTCCGCAGCAACTTCGATATCAAGATAACGGACCGTACCACCCTTTCCATCAATTCGGCAGGACAGTTCGGCGAGACCACCGGTCCCGGCAACGGTGCCGATGTCTATGACCTGAGCGCCCGTTACAAGATTATCATGCAGTATATCTATGACAGCAACCCTTTCATCAGCCCCGGTATCGTGGACGGCCACCTTATCAGCGGCTTTGCAGGAATCGCCGGTTCTGACCAGAACCCCCTTGCTGCCAAGACAAACAGCACCATCGGCAATCAGAATGCCGTGTACAACCTCCTGATGAGCGGTACCGCAACCATCTACAACAGCCTTCTTGACAACACTATCAAGCTGAATCACAGGATGGACTACCTGCTTCCCAACCTTCAGTCACATGTGACCGTTTCCTATCAGGACAACTACAACCGTTACGTCAAATACACTCCCACGCTGCCCTCATACACGATCCAGCGCAATGCCTCAAATCCTCTGGAGTATGACTTCTTCGGAGGCGGAATGGGCGCAGGCTCCTTCGATTCCTGGGGCTATTCCAACTGGAACAAGCTGTATCTGGACGCCGGCTTTGACTGGGCTCAGTCCTTCGGAGACCACAACTGGAGCGCCCTTCTCCTTGGAAAGGCATCAAAGTACACCATGCCTTCCGATTCCTATCACGTAGCTTCCGGTATCATGGGTTTCGTAGGCCGTGTCACTTACAACTATGCCGACAGGTACATGGCCGAATTCAATGTGGGTTACAACGGAACCGAGCAGTTTGCCGAAGGCCGCCGCTTTGGCCTTTTCCCTGCAATCTCTGCCGGTTGGGTGCCCACCCTGGAACCCTGGTTCCCCAAGAATGAAATACTCACCTTCGCAAAGATTCGTGCTTCTTACGGTGAGGTGGGCAACGACCGTCTTGGCGCCAGCCGCCGTTACTATTACCTCCCTAACACCTGGAACCTGAATCAAGGCGGCTACTGGCTCGGAAACAGCGACGGAAGCACTCAGAACACCTATTTCGAGGGTGCAAAGGAAGGCAGCCTCGGTAACCCGGCCATCACATGGGAGCGTGCCCGCAAGTATGATGTCGGTCTGGAAACCAAGTTCTTCTCCGGCCGTCTGTCTGCCGACTTCGACTGGTTCTATGAGAGACGTGACAATATCCTCACCACCCTTGGCATCATTCCCGCCATTTATGGCGTGAGCCAGAGCGACGTTCCTCCGGCAAACGTGGGTATCACCACCAACCAGGGTTACGAAATCGTCCTTAACTGGACAGACAAGATAGGGAACTTCATCTACACCCTGGGTGCAGACCTCAGCTACTCCCGCAACTTCATCGAGTATATGGCAGAAGCAGAGAATCCCTATCCCTGGATGAACAAGACCGGCCACATGATCGGCCAGCGCTACGGACTCACCTCCGAGGGCCTCTTCAACACCCAGGAAGAGCTCGATGCCCGTCCTTACAATACTTATACAGGCAATCAGGCAACCTTGGGTGATATCCGCTACAAGAGCCTTGACGGCGATGACAAGATAGACCAGAACGACGTAGGCCCCATCGGCTTCCCGAACTATGCCCTCTATCACTTCAATTTCAAGGTGCAGCTGGGCTACAAGGGCTTTGACCTGAAGATGCTCTTCACCGGTTCCAAGGACGGTTCCTACTATCTCCCCAGCGGATTCACAATCCCGTTCTTCAAGAACGCCGGTAACGCATGGAAGTGGCAGTATGACGGCCGCTGGACAGAGGAGAAATACCTCGCCGGCGAGACAATCACCTATCCCCGTGCCGCCTACGCTGCAACGTCTTCACACAACAATTATCTTCAGAGCGACTACTGGATGGTATCTTCAGACCACCTGAAGCTCAAGAACATTGAAGTTGGCTATACCTTCGACTTGGGCAAGGGTGGCAGGAATACCATCCTCCAGGCCATAAGGGTTTATGCCAATGCCAACAACGTCTTCACTTTCCGCAATGCCCTCACTCCTTACGGCATCGATCCGGAAACCACGGACGGCAGTACCTATATATATCCGCTCACCCGTATCTTCATGGCCGGTCTGAGCTTCCGTTTCTAAATCTTCGGGAATTATGAAAAAGACTATAATCATACTTTCAGCAGCAATACTTGCGCTTGCGACTTCCTGCAGCTACTTCCTGGAGAAACCGGACACCACCGGTACAGTAGACCAGGCCGCGGTCTTCTCCAGCGGGAAGAACGCAAAAGCTGCCCTGATGAGCTGCTACCGTGACGTTCTCCGCCACGGCTGGCCGGGCGGTATCGGCATCGGCCACTGCACCCTTGGTGCAATCTCCGGCGAGGTCGGAAGAGGCTACAACTGGCACGGCAGCTACAATATCGTGCAGCAGGGCCTTTCCGTAACCGGTACAGACGGTTCCGACGCCGGCGCCGATAATTATGGCAACAACTGGCGTTTTATCCGTGAATGCTATATCGTATACGAAAACATCGACAATGTTGCGGAGCTTTCCGAGACAGAAAAGCAGGCCATCAAAGGCGAAGCCCTGGCTCTCATTGCATACCGCTACATGGGCATGTTTTACCGCTACGGCGGCGTCCCCAAGGTTACCAAATCCTTCGAGGCTTCGGATGACCTTACCGCCGGCCGTATGACGATTGCAGAGATGGTAGAGTTCATCAGCGGTCTCTGCGACGATGCATACAAGTTTCTCCCTGCAAAGTGGGATGCGGCAAACACCGGCCGTATGACCCAGGGCGCAGTTCTTGCCATCAAGGCCCGTACTCTCCAGTTTGCCGCACGTCCGCTGTTCAACAGCGCCACACCTTATCTTGACAATGGAGACAAGAACAACCTTATCTGCTTCGGAAACTATGACAAGGAGCGCTGGAAAGCCGCTATCGACGCCAATGAAGCTGTGCTCACATGGGCATCGGCAAACGGCGTGACCCTCATCAATACAGGTGGTGCCGGTGAAGGCAATGCCAATCCCAACGCCTTTGACGATTATGCAACCGCCACATCCGTTCTTTCCAACGCAGAGATTATCCTTGCCTACAAGTTCGACGACAACGGTGGCTGGGATGCTCTCGTGAACTTCATGAACTGCTCCCGTTATCAGGGCAACAACCGTTACGACACAGACTGCAGCGGCGTTCTCACCAACCATCTTGAGAACTACTGGGCGGCCGACGGCACAGAGATGTCATGGCCTAAGTTGGGAGATACGGCCCCCAGAAACGGCTCGGACTGGATTGCCAATGTTGCCAAGATTGAGCCCCGTGCTCTTGCCGATATCAAGTTCGGCGGCCATGATTCAAGGAACAATCCTGGCGATTATTACTGGCAGAACGAAGGCTGGAACCGTGGCGGCTATTCGGCCGACAAGGGTAAAGGCGACGTCTTCCCTAACGCCATCGACTCTGACAAGGGCTGTGGTGAGCGTACGAAGTTCTTCTACAAGGCAGGCAGCCGCGTATGGTTTGAACCCCCGCTTTTCCGCCTTGCAGAAACATATCTTTATCTTGCCGAAGCCTACAACGAGTACGGCAACTCTTCCAAGGCTCTTGAGAACCTGAACAAGGTGCATAACCGTGCAGGCCTTCCCAAGATTACCGAAACAGACCAGGCCAAGCTCCGTGCCATTATCCAGAGGGAATGTGCCGTAGAGTTCTTCCAGGAAGGCGGTCACCGCTACTACGATGCCAAGCACTGGAAGCTTGAAAACATCGGCAACGGTATCTGCGGCGGTAAGATGAGGATGCTTCAGTTCAACATCAAGGACGATGATGCCGCTACATGGCCTTATGCAGCCAGCTGGGTTGACACCTACTGGGATGCGGTGGCTTACGAAGCCTTCTGGTCCAATGCAATGTATCTGGAACCTTTCCCTCAGACAGAGGTTAACAAGGGTACCATTAGTCAGAATCCCGGTTATTGATTTGTAAGAAGATACAGCTATGATACATTCAAATATAAGATATATCCTTGCCGCAGGTGCCGCACTTCTCGTTAGTCTGGGGATGTCAGCCCAGGACTATGGCACCGGCGCCGTGGCCACGGCTTCCGGCGAGAGTCTGTACAAGACCGAGAATTCCAACCTCAGCAATACCTTCGTGGGTGCTTTTAACGGCATGACCGTTTATCAGGGTACCGGCGAACTTGGCAACGATACGGCCCGCTGGCTCATCCGCGGCATGGGAAGCTACGGTGTAGGTTCCTGGTCTACGGCCAAGATATTCGTCGACGGTTTCGAGGTGAATTCTGAATACATGAGGGCCATCACTCCTGCCGAAATTGAGAAGGTAGAGGTCCTCAAGGATGCCGCAGCACTGGCGCTCTACGGAGAAAGAGGTGCCAACGGTGTCATAAAGATTACCACCCGTCGCGGTAAGGAGGCGGCTCCCTCCATCCAGGTTCGGGTCCGTTTTGGAGCGCAGAGCCCTTCCAGCCTTAACAAGCCCCTTGGCGCTGCCGATTTTGAAGCCCTTTACAACCAGGCGGTTTCCAATGACAAGGGCATGGTATGGTCTCCGGTATATGCCAATCCTGGTTCCGGCGTGAACGTGGACTGGTATGACGAAGCCATGCGCAGCGCAGGCACCTTCACCGATGCCGATGTAATCCTCACCGGCGGCTCCAAGGATGCCCGCTACAATATCAACCTGGATTACCTCGGAAACCAGGGCCTCCTTTCCGCCAAGAATACGGATCAGACAAAGAATCTGGGATACAACCGTTTCAACCTGAGGGCGAACCTTGACTTCAACGTGCTCAAGATTTTCGAAGTCCGTTTTGACATGGGCGGAAGAATCGAGCTCCTGAACCGTCCCAACTACGGTATCTCAAGCCTGTTCTCCGACCTCCAGCGCTACCCGTCAAACATCTACAATGTGTATGACGATGCCGACGGCCAGAATTACAGCGGTACCGCAGTTTATCCAAACAACCCTTACGCATCCGTAAACGGTCTTGGCTGGTACTCCTACAAGGGCCGAAGCCTCCAGACCAACCTTGCAGTTCGCGAGCGTCTGGACATGATTACTCCCGGCCTTTATCTTGAAGAAGCGGTCTCTCTGTACAGCTATACCCTGAGCACCTATTCCAAGACTAAGAACTACGCCCGCTGGTTTGGCGGAGCTACCACCACCACGGACCAGACCACTACCATCACCGCCAGCGGATACGGCTCCGGCGGAATGCAGGACTGGAAGCAGGGCAGGTTCACGGCCGGCTACAAGAACAGCTTTGGAGACAACCATCTGGATGCAACCCTCAACTTCGGCGTGTCTGCCTACAAGGGCGACGGTTACTTCTCCTACAAGTACAACACTGCAAATCTGAGCGGCCTCGTCCATTACGATTATGCACACCGCTATATTGTGGAAGCAGCCTTCTCTGAGTTCGGCAATGACGCCTATGCAAAGGGACACCGCTGGGCTTTCTATCCCACCATTTCCGGCGCCTGGGTGCTTTCAAATGAAGAATTCATGAAGGGAAGCGGCATCGACTGGCTCAAGCTCAGGGCATCGGCAGGCCTTTCCGGCTATTCCGATTCCGGTGCGACCTCCGTCCTGTCCTCCTACTCATCCAACGGACGTTACCTCTTCAAGGACTACTACACCTACAGCTACATCGGCAGTTTCTACACTGGCGCGGGCACTCCTTCCTGGCAGAGCTCACTTGTGCCGATGTTCACCCCCAGCGACGATATCCACGCAGAGAAGAGCCTCAAGCTCAACATCGGTGCCGATACCCGCATCGGAGGCCTCTCCGTAACGGTTGATGCCTTCCTGGACAAGCGTTCGGACATCCTTACTCTTGACAATTCCCTCATGGGATACTACGGCAAGCAGTACAGTTTCTCCAATATCGGCCGCATGACCAATGCCGGATTCGAACTGGAACTCGCATATCAGGGCAAGGCAGGGGATTTTGGATATAACCTCCACGGAGCGGTTTCCTACTCCCACAATACCATAGATTACATGGCTGAGGTTACTCCCGCCCATTCCTGGAATGCGAAGACCGGACGTCCCTACGGAACTTACATCGGCCTTGTGGCAGACGGATTCTATGACATCAACGATTTTGACAATGCGGGAAATCTTGTATCCGGCCTCCCTACGCCGGCATTCGGAAACGTTCAGCCCGGTGATGTCAAATACCGCGACCTTGACAAAAACGGTATCGTAGACCAGAACGATGTGACCAGAATCGGCCGCAGCTGGGTTCCCGAGTGGGGTTTTGTCTTCGGCGGCGAGCTCACTTATGGCAAGTTCGACCTCCAGTGCCTCTTCCAGGGCGTGGCAGGCGTATCTGCAAACCTTCTTGACAACTGGAACCAGAACGTGGCATTCGTAGACAACGGCAATGCATACGAGATTGCCAAGGGAGCATGGGCATACTATCCTACACAGGGTATCGACAACCGTGCAGGTGCTACATATCCCCGTCTTACTACCCAGAGCAACGAGAACAATTACCGCACAAGTTCACTCTGGGTCAAGGATGCAAGTTTCCTCAAGCTCCGCAACCTCGAACTCGGCTACACCGTGCGTGAGGGCTTCCGCTGCTTTGTCAACGGTCAGAACATTCTCACTATAAGTTCTCTTCTGAGCAAGTACAACATGGATCCTGAGAATGTTTCCGGTCTGTATCCTGCCCTGAAGTCATTCAATGCAGGCGTATCGATAACTTTCTAAACCGTATCCGAAGATGAAAACCAAATCTATAATCCTGACGCTCGCAGCTGCAGCCCTTGCGCTCACTTCATGCGACAAGTTCCTGGACACCGGTCTGGACATCAACAACACTTCCGAGACGGTGGCCACCTCCAGAAGTTCCATCTGGAGCTTTGCGAACGCATTCTATACCCCCATCATCAACGGTTACACGATGATTGACGACAACCTCTTCGCCTCTGCTTCCGACGAGGCCCAGCAGACATCGGCATCATCCAATGTAATCTACTTCAACAAGGGTATCGTAAACTCCAGCGTAAATCCGCTCTGGACATACTACAACAACTGCTATGAGGGTATCCGCGCAGCCAATTTCTTCCTTGATTACGTGGCAGACGGAAAGGGCATCGAACTTCTCGAACTCAACCGTAACCTCATCACCGATGCGGCCGGTTATGCAAGGGACGTGGCTTCCTTGAATCACTATATCGCAGAGGCTCACATAGCACGTGCATACTATTACAGCCAGCTCATCAAGATGTTCGGCGGCGTTCCCATCGTGGAGAAGACCCAGGAGCAGTCCGGCGGAGAAAAGGTGGCCCGTTCCTCCTATGACCGCTGTGTAGACTACATTGTCTCTGAAATCGACACCTGGAAAGGCAAACTTGCAGCGAACTGGAACGATGACAACACCCGCGAAGGCCGCTTCACCCTTGGTGCTGCACTTGCAATCAAGGCCCGTGTCCTTCTCTATGCCGCATCTCCTCTCCACAACCCGACAGGTGACTGGGACAAGTGGGACAAGGCAGCCCGTGCTGCAGCCGATGTCATCGAACTGGGGACATATTCCCTGGATTCCGATTACGGTGCATATTTCCGCGGAAGCAACTCTCTTTCTTCTGCCGAATCCATATACATCGTAAGGCGTGCAGCTTCCAATACCCTTGAGAAGAACAACTATCCAATTGCAACTTCCGGTGGCAAGAGCGGTGTCTGCCCTACAGAGAATCTGGTGGCCGCCTATGAACTTGCCGGTACTCCGGATCCGGCAAATCCCTATGCGAACAGGGATCCCCGCCTCCAGGCTTCCATAGTAGTGAATGGCAGCACCTGGAACGGCCGTGTCATTGCAGAGGCTGCAGGCGAAACCGACGACATGGCTAACGCAAATGCCAGCCGCACAGGTTATTATCTCAAGAAATTCCTCACCGATGACCTCAACCTCACGCAGGGCGCAACCGCACAGCACAACTGGGTGGCATACCGCTACGGTGAAATACTCCTTAACTATGCAGAGGCCCTTAACGAGGCTTATGGCCCGTCCAGCACTCCTGCCGGTTATCCCATGAGTGCAAAGGCCGCCCTTCAGCTTGTGAGGGACCGCGCCGGAGCAAGCCTTCCCGCGGTGACTGCTTCTACCGTGGATTCATTCCGCGCTGCCGTAAAGCATGAGCGTCAGGTTGAACTTGCATTCGAGGACCATCGTTATTGGGACCTTCTTCGTTGGAAGGACGCGATGACTGTGCTCAACCAGCCAGTTAAGGGTGTGAAGATAACCCGTACAGGTATGGATTATTCCTATACCGTGGTAAATGTCGCAGACAGGAAGTTCAACGAAAGAAATTACTATCTGCCTTTCATGCGCTCGGAAATCGAGAATTCTGCAGGGACACTTGAACAGAATCCCGGATATTAGCGTATGAACAGGAATCTCATATCCATGCTTGTTCTCTGCGTGTGCGTTCTTTCGTGCACGCAGGGAATCAGCGTTGAAGGCCCTGCACAGATAGCCTTGTACGGGAGGGGAGATTTCCAGGTGATAACAAAGGAACTCCCTGCCAACCCCTACCTGCAGGAAGAAGCGTGCCTTGACATGGTTCTTACCGCTCCGTCCGGAAAGGAGCTTCTGCTTCCGGCTTTCTGGAACGGGAAGGATGCCTGGGAGGCCCGTTTTACCCCTCAGGAAATCGGCAGGTATAAATACCGTTTCGTATATAGGATGGACAATAAGGAAAGGAAGAGCAGCTCAAAGAGCTTTGTTTCAACTCCTTCAGATGCCCACGGAATACTTCATACAGACGGCATTTGGGTGCTCCGCTTTGATGACGGAACGCCTTTCAGGGGCGTTGGCGAGAATATCTGCTGGGAATCCCGTGCAAGCGACGACTCCAAGTTCTTCAAGGACCTTCACGAGCAGCATGACCGCTTCAACTATGAGGTGATGCTTTCTGACTTCACTCAGGCCGGCGGCAATTTCACCCGCATGTGGATGTGCGGATGGAATTTCCCCATCGACAAGAAAGATAACTTCAACAATACCCGCTATACTCCGTCGGACGAGTTCTACAATCCAAGCGCGGTGAAGCATCTTGACGATGTCCTGACCCTTTCCGAGGGCCTTGACCTCAAGATAATGCTGTGCATGGGGCAGGGAGACGTCAGGGCAAACCGGGATTTCTTCAATTCCGATGAGGCAAAGGCTCGTTACAGGAACCGCCTCCGCTACATCGTTGCGCGCTGGGGTTACAGCCCTTCCATCGGCATGTGGGAGTTTTTCAACGAGATAGACAATATCCAGTTCAGGAACCGTCCTGAGCCCATCCCCGCCGAAGAGATCGTGGCCTGGCATGCCGAGATGGCCTCCTATCTGAAATCCATAGACCCCTTCGGCCATATCGTAACCACTTCCATTTCCCACAGGGACCTCGAAGGCCTTAACGATGTGCCCGATATCGACCTTAACCAGAAGCATATTTACAGGGCAACATCGGCAATCCCCTCCACCATCGTTTCCTATGTGCAAAGGCACTCCAAGCCCTATGTTATAGGAGAGTTCAGTTTCGAATGGGACTGGAGCAAGAATTTTGACGACTTCGCAGAGGATATGGACCTCGACTTCAAGCGCGGTCTGTGGTACGGCATTTTCAACCCTACTCCCGTTACCCCCATGAGCTGGTGGTGGGAATTCTTCCAGGACAGGGGACTCGTCCCTTACTTCAGGAATGTCCGTACCGTGAGCGACATGATGCTTGAAAGGGGCGGCGGAAAGTTCGAACAGGTGAAAGTTGAGGCCGATGGGGCCGATGCCTTTGCCGTCCGCTGCGGGAAGTCCCTCTTCGTATATGCCTATAACCCGGGCAAGAAGCCTGTGACCATCAGCGTAAATGCAGAAGGGAAGCTTCAGGAATTTGATTTTTCTGCTGCGACCTTCAAAGATGCAGGGAGCATTCGGCCTCTTCAGTCAAGAACTGAGGCTCTTTATCTGATTGAACAATGAGACGTTTACTCATAGCACTTTGCATGGTTTTCCCCCTGAGCCTTAATGCTCAGAGGGAGATCCGTCAGTGGGTTACAACGCCTGACGGGCAGTCTTTGTATGCCCAGGGTGAGAATGTGCAGTTCCGGAAGAACCGCATCGACCGCTCCATCCCGATTATCGTCGACGACAGGCAGAACTATCAGGAGATGCTGGGATTCGGTTTTTCACTTACGGGAGGCAGTGCCGAACTTCTCATGAAAATGGCCCCCGGAGCACGTTCGCGCATCCTTTCCGAACTCTTCGGCAAGGAGCCCGGACAGATGGGAATGAGCGTCGTGAGACTCACTGTGGGAGCGTCGGACATGAACAGTTTTGTCTTTTCCTATGACGATATGCCGGAGGGGAAGACGGACTGGAATCTGAAGAAGTTCTCACTGGCGCAGGATCTCAATGACGTGGTTCCCGTCATGCGGGAAATACTGTCACTCAACGGTGATGTGTGGATAATGGCATCGCCTTGGTCCGCACCCGCATGGATGAAGGAGGAGTATGACGTCAGAGGCCCGAAGCTCCGCCGCGACTGCTATGATGTATATGCGCGTTATCTTGCCAGATACATCATGGAGATGGGTAAGCAGGGGATTCCAATCCATGCCCTTACCATCCAGAACGAACCGCTCAATTCGCGTAACACCCCGTCCATGCCATGGAGTCCGGAGGACCAGAAAATCTTCATCAGGGATTATCTGGGACCGGAATTCGCCAGGCAGGGCCTGAGTACGCAGATACTTGCATTCGACCACAACTGTGACCGCCCGGATTATCCTCTTTCCCTTTTGGAAGACCCGGAAACTGCAAAGTATATTGCCGGAAGCGCCTTCCATCAGTATATGGGTGACATGTCGGCAATGAGCATGATTCACGCTTTCCGCCCGGACAAGGACATCTTCTTCTCTGAGCAGATGATAGTGGACAGGAGCGGGGCATCCGTCAGTGCGCGCATCGCGCCTTCTGTGAAAAGGATGCTCATCGACATTCCGCGCAACTGGAGCAGGGATGTCATCCTGTGGAATCTTGCCGCAGACCCGAAGGCCGAACCGCATACAGGAAACGGTGGCTGTCCCTTCTGCTTCGGAGCCATTACGATTGACGGAGACACCGTTACAAGAAACCTTGCCTATTATGTCGTGGCGCATGCATCAGAGAACGTCCCCAAGGGCTCTGTACGTATCAATTCTACCGATACGGCCGACCCTGCCGGATTCCTTTTCGAAGATGAACAGGCTCCGGGAGTCATGCGTTTCATGCCATATAGCAAAGCGGGAGTGCTCCCCAATGTAGCTTTCAGGACTCCTGACGGCAGGGTGGTACTCATCGTGGCAAATACGGCCTCTGACAATCAGAGGGTGACCATTCAGTACCATGGAGAATTCGCTGCCGTGAATCTTCCATCCGGAGCCGTAGGAACTTATACATGGAAACAATGAGAAAACTTCTGATAATACCGGCCCTGCTGCTGTCGATGCTTGCAGGAGCCCAGACCTTCTCAACTGCTGGCTGGTGGGCCCCGAAGGGCGAACCGTTCTCTCCGGTGGTATCGGCCGACGGACATATTACCTTCAGGCTAAAGGCCCCGAAGGCACACGTCGTTGAGTTGCAGTTCGACGAATGGACGGTCCAGCATCACGAGATGGCTGAAAAGGCCGGGGGAGTATGGGAAGTCACTATCGGCCCCGTGAAGCCCGGTTCCTATGAGTATAAGTTCATGGTGGACGGAATCAAGGTCCTCGATTATGGGAATCCCGCTGTAAAGGCCGGCACGGAAATTTACTGCAATACCGTTGAGGTCCCCGGAGACCGCTTTGATTCCCGCAAGGTGGCGGGCAGCCAGGTCGATGTTATAACCTACAGGAGTTCTTCGCTTGGAACTCTGCGCCGGGTGTGCGTATATGTGCCTTACGTCTATTACGAATCTCCCCGGAAGAAATTTCCGGTGCTCTACCTTCGCCATGGCGGCGGGGACAACGAAAAAGGCTGGTGGGAAGGCGCTTCTGCCGATGCCATCATGGACAACCTGATTTCAGGCGGAGAGGCCGTGCCCATGCTCGTTGTAATGACTTATGGCCTTACCGACGGCTCATGGGCCGGAGGGAGCACTCCAGACGGCATGAAGGCCCTTGAGAGGGAACTCATAGACGATGTGATTCCTCTTGTGGAAAGCCGGTACCGTGTCTGTCAGGATAAGGCCCACAGGGCGATAGCCGGGCTCTCAATGGGCGGAGGCCAGTCATTTGTGATAGGACTCAGGAATCTGGACAAGTTCTCTTATATAGGAGAATTCTCGTCAGGCTTGCTTTCGGACCCCGACACAGACTATGCGGCATATGGAGTTGATTTCAATGCCTCAGCAATCAATAAGAATATTAAGCTGCTGTGGGTTTCATGCGGAACCCTGGACAACAGGTGGGACGGGCATCAGGTTTTCGAGCGCCGTCTTGCCGATAATGGAATCCGTTTTGAATCCCACAAGGCAGAATATGGACATCAGTGGCAGTTCTGGAGAGAACAGCTGCATGATTTTGCATCCTCGATATTTAAGTAAAACATAATAATAACATGGCTATGAAGAAATTAATGATGATTCTTCTCTCTGCAGCACTTGCGTTCTCCTGCGGAGACATGATTGAAATCCCGGATGTTACGGATGAGACCCCGGAGACTCCAGGGACAAATCCTGGCGGCGAAACACCTGCCTTTGACGGCAAGATTACGTTCTCTGCCACATTCGAGGCTCTCCCTGACGGTACCCAGCCCTCCTGGGCAGGCGGAGACAATATCATCCTTTACGACGGCTTTACCGCCCAGACTCTTACCAATACTGCCGATTTCGGCACTCTGGCAAAGTTCCCGGCTACAGTGAACAAGGAAGCCAAGGCGTATCTGGCCGTGGCTCCTGCCGCAGAGGGACTCAAGCTTGAGGGGACGAAGGTGACATTTACCCTTCCCGCAACCAGGGCCATTGACTACGAGGCAACCCTCTACAGCATTGCCAAGTCTACCGGAAACCAGCTGTTCTTCCGCCCTCTCATGTCTATGGTCTCATATACCGTGAATGTCGAGGGAGCAACCAAGGTCGTTTTCAAGACAGCAGGCGGTGAAAAGATTGCCGGAGAGGTGAGTATCGATTACGCAGAAGATACACCTGTGGCAGCAGCCGTATCCGACCAGGTTGAAATCACCGGAAACTTCGAAAAAGGCAAGACCTATACTTTCGCCGTTCCTGCCGGTGACATCAGCGGCTACACTGCAGTTGTATATGTCGGTGAAACCGAAAAGGCACATATCACCGGTGATGCAGTGGAGCTTGCCGCCGGACTCGGGGCCCAGCTTCCCGCATTCACTTCCGATATCCCTACCTATCAGATTGTTGCATTGCAGCTCTGGGGAGGTACCGGTCCTGAATATGACTGCACAAAGGTATATGAACTCTATTCAAGGCCCGGATGCTTCAACGCAGAAGACGGGCGCGGCATTGAAGCCCTGAAGGACAATTATCTTCTCTTCAAGGATGACGGCACATTCATCAACTACGCCGGCGAAGACGGCCGTAACTGGTGGTTTGTCTTCAACGGAGAACAGAATACCGAGACCAAGAAAGATGTCGACCTTCGTTCTTTCTATGACCTTCTCCCGCTTTCCGAGGGCAAATGGTCCACTACCGATGGTGTCAACATCACTTTCACCAAGGCCGATGGTACCCAGACTCAGGCACAGCTGGCTCCTGCTGGCGAATACTCCATGCCCGGAACTGTTCCTGAGAAGAAAGTTGTTACGACACACGATGCCCTTGTATTCACTATAAAGGGTGGCAAGGACAATTGGAACGGAGACAACCTCTGGAACAACTACGGCGTAATAGCCTGCCACCCGAGAGTCCTCTTTGTGGAACTCGAGAAGATGCCCGACGGTTTTGTGGTTCCCGAGGAATCCAAAACTTTCGATGCAGACTTCGAGTATATACCTCCGGTGGATCCCGTTACAACCTTCGACTGGGAGAGCCTTGAAGGCAGCTGGAATGTCTATGGAGGCAACTCATCTCCCTTCGGCATATTTGTCCTTGGTGGCTCAGGAGATGATCCTGCATTCGTGAGCCCTATTGACAAGAGTTGGGACTGGAATGACTCCATCTGGAAGGAATCCGACAACGGATTCGTCATCCATCTGACAGGCCTGAACGGAACAGTCATCAGCGGTACTACAAACTGGTGGTCCGGAGCTGACGGCGCTTTCTGGGATTATGTCTGGAAGGGCACAGGTGAAAGCCTTGCTCAGTATTACGACAAGATTCCAAAGGGCGAGAAGAGTTTCACTCTGGACGTTGCTACGCTCAAGATGACCCTTGGCAATGGCAATGAAGCAAGGTTCCTTACTCCGGGAGTACAGGAGTTTGTATACGGAAAGACCATCACCATCCCGGACGGCTGTTTCGGCCTGGCCTTCCACCTCATGGATCCCATCGCGGCCACCAGCCAGCGCTGGACCGACGTTGACCGCTTTGTTAACGCTCCTCTGGAGTATATAATCATGTTCGAGAAGTAGTCCTTTTGGGACAAGGTGTAATTTTACGAGGGGGACCTTGTACACAAATAGCCATTTCACGTGCTACAGTGTACAAGGTCCCTCCCTTGTTTTTCCACCTTGTCCAGTCTGACGCCTACAGTCCCCAGTCGGAGGCCATAAATGTGCTCTTGGGGGCGTTTGGAACGTTGGTGAAGTACGTGAAGCCGGTAATCTTCTCAAGGTCTGAGATGCTCATGAGCTCCTTGGCGGAAGGTTTCTGGCCCTTGAGTTCGTTGGTGTGTGTGCGGACGAAGGCGACGCACTGCAGTTCATCGGCAGAACAGTCTTTTACGCTCTTGCCGGAGGTGCCTTTCTTTGTCCTGAGCACCGCATAGTAGAACATTGTGGGGATGGATACGTCGCTTCGGTCTCCGAAGCTGATCTTGGAAGGAGTGGCCGTTTCTCCGTAGCCGTCCGTGTACTTGTCGAAGTAGCAGCCCACAACCTCATACAGTGTGTCCTTGCATACCTGGGTGTCCATATAGTCTTCCAGGAGGTTCCATCCCCCGCCACCGGTGTTGAAGCCGCTGGACAGCTGCGGAGCGATATTGCTGTAGTAGAAGACCTGACGGTTTGTTTCCACGGAGCATGTGCGCTCTGCAGAGCCAAGCATATGGCCCTTGTTGCAACCGCCGCCTGTAGACTTGGAGTTGTACTGTATATTTGAAGGAATGTCCGGATCTGCGCGGTAGGAGTCGTTGCGGCCGGAGCTTCCAACATACATTGAATGCCTTGGCGCCGCCACCCAGAGAGGGCAGTGGTCCTTTGCGCTGAAACAGACCGTATAGTTGCGTGCGAGCTTGCCTCCGGGGCCGTAAACGTCAGGACTTATGTGCCAGGCGTAGTACAAGTTGTTGTCAGATACGCTGACCTTGTAACTGCCGTCCTGCTTGATGTCCATGGAGGGGAGTTCCGCCCAGCCGGGCATGGAGCTGCTTACAGCCTGTTTCCCGGTGGTGAACGAAAGGACCTTTCCGGTAACGGTCACGTACTTTTTCCTCACCGGATTCCATGCATCAACGCTGGCCTGGAAGTAGTAAGTCTGTCCGCTCGTGAGCTCCTTGATGGATGCGGAAAAGCTTCCCGACGGGCCTTCCACGTCCTGTTCAGCCGCTACAACGTTGGTGAGCGAAGATGCGTCAGTACCATAGCGGAAAACGGCCTCCTGCGGTGCGAATTCATCGTCCACGCCCTCATAGGATGCGTGCAGCACTGCCGATGAAGTTGTAACATCGCTTGCCTCCTGCGTGCTCACAGAGGCTTTGAACACTACAAGTCCCGAAGAATTATTGCCGACATTGTTTCCGTCGCCAATTACTATGTTATTTCCTGAGCAGCTGCAGATAAATGCCGCTGCGGCAATAATGGACAAAGCTCTTTTCATGGTTTAACCTATTTGTGCACCGTTTGTTACAACTTCCTGAGGGGTGATGAAACGCATCTTGCCGTCACCCTGCTTTGCCATGAGGATCATGCCCTTGGACTCGATGCCGCGGATGACGCGGGGAGCAAGGTTCGCAAGGATGCAGATTTGCTTTCCAAGCATGTCTTCGGGGCTGTAGTACTCTGCAATGCCGGATACGATGGTCCTCTGGTCGATGCCGGTGTCGATGGTGAGTTTCAGGAGCTTGTCTGTCTTTGGGACGCGCTCTGCGGCAAGAACCGTTGCCGTGCGGATGTCCATTGCTCCGAACTGGTCAAAGGTAACCTCCGGCTTCTGCGGTTCAACCTTCTTGGCCGCTTCTGCTGCAGCTTTTGCAGCCTCGGCAGCCTCGCGTGCGGCCTTGATTGCTTCAAGCTTTGCAATCTGGGCGTCAATCTCTGCATCCTCGATCTTCCTGAACAGGAGCACAGCCTCTCCCAGCTGATGCCCGGCGGGGATGAGTTCTGCGTCGCCCAGTTGGTTCCAGGAAAGAGATTTCTCGACTTCGCTCGAAATGACAGAGGGACGTGTATGCACGGCCTTGCCTTCATCGGCACGGAAGAAGTTCACGGTGGGGGTGCCTTCGCCGGAGCGGTGGTCGAATCCGGCGTCTATACCAACGCGGAGGATGCTGCGAAGCTTCTCTGCGCTGAAAGGAGTGAAGGGTTCGAAGGCGATGGCAAGGTCTGCGCACAGCTGCAGGCAGGTGTAGAGGATGGAGGCGGTGCGGTCGAGGTCTGTCTTTGCAACCTTCCAGGGCTCCATGTCGGAAATGTATTTGTTGCCGATACGGGCGATGTTCATCGCCTCCTTGAGGGCCTCGCGGAAGTGGTAGGTCTCGATGTATTTTTCCAGGGCCTCACGGCATGGCTTTACCGCCGCAAGCGTTTCCGCGTCGATGGCTTCCGGCTTCAGGTTCTGAGGCACGGCGCCTCCGAAATACTTGTGCGTGAGGACTACGGCCCTGTTCACGAAGTTTCCGAAGACGGCTACAAGCTCGGAGTTGTTGCGGCTCTGGAAATCTTTCCAGGTGAAGTCGTTGTCCTTTGTTTCCGGTGCGTTTGCGGTGAGAACATAGCGCAGGACGTCCTCCTCTCCGGGGAAGTCTCTTTCGTACTCATCCACCCATACGGCCCAGCCGCGGGATGTGGAAATCTTGTCACCTTCCAGGTTCAGGAACTCGTTTGAGGGCACATTGTCCGGCAGGATGTAGTCTCCGTAGGCCTTGAGCATGGACGGGAACACTATGCAGTGGAAAACGATATTGTCCTTGCCGATAAAATGCACCAGACGGGTCTCGGGGTCTTTCCACCACTTCTCCCAGCTTTCCGGAAGGAGTTCCTTGGTGTTGGAAATATAGCCGATAGGAGCGTCAAACCATACATACAGCACCTTGCCCTCTGCACCTTCTACAGGTACGGGAACGCCCCAGTCCAGGTCACGGGTGACGGCGCGGGGGAGGAGGCCGCCGTCCAGCCAGCTCTTGCACTGGCCGTAGACATTGGTCTTCCACTCCTTGTGCTGCTCAAGGATCCAGTCACGGAGCCAGGGCTCGTACTTGTCAAGGGGAAGATACCAATGCTTGGTCTTCTTCTTCACCGGAGCGGTGCCGCTCAGGCGGGACTTTGGCTCAAGAAGCTCTTCAGGAGAGAGGGTGGAGCCGCATTTTTCGCACTGGTCCCCGTATGCGTGGGGATTGCCGCACTTGGGGCAGATACCCTCAATGAGACGGTCTGTAAGGAACATCCTGGCCTCTTCGTCGTAGAGCTGCTCGGACTCCTTGATGATGAAATCGTTCTGGTCATAGAGCTTGCGGAAGAACTCTGAAGCGTTTTCTGCATGCACTTCCGACGAGGTCCTGGAATAAATGTCAAAGTTGATTCCAAGGCCAGCAAAGGCGTCCTTCATGATCTTGTGGTACTTGTCCACGATATCCTGCGGCGTCACGCCCTGCTCCCTTGCTTTGATGGTGATAGGGACGCCGTGTTCGTCTGAACCGCACACGAATACTACGTCTTCTCCCCTCATCCTGAGATACCTTACATAGATGTCTCCGGGGATATAGGCTCCGGCAAGATGGCCGATGTGGACAGGGCCGTTTGCGTACGGCAGTGCGCAGGTTACAAGTGTTCTCTTACTCATTTTTTCTCTCTTCCAAGTTTGGAGTTAATAGTCTTTTTCATTTCGCTCAGGCGGCTCAGGCTGGCCATGATCTGGGTTTGGCGCTCAGGAGCGGCATCGGCAAGTTCCTTCATGAGGTTGTTCTGCATGAGGATGATGCGCTTTTCGTGGTATGCCAGTATGGCGCGGGGGACGAAGTTCGTGAGCCAGGATTCGTGCGTTGTGAGGGCATCGGAAAAGTTGTGCACCGTGAGCTCGTATTTCCGGGTGGAAATATCGGCAGCGACGGCGGCAACCGTGCGGTCCTCGCCGTTCAGGAGCCGGAGGATGATGTCGTCCTGGGGGAATCCTTTGTCGTAAAGTTCGAAATATGCCTCATAGGTAGCCTGGTAGGCTGGATTGGTGAAGACGGTGTCATCGGCCGACAGGGCTTCGTCTATGAATTCCGCCACGGTCTGGGCGCCTTCCTGGTTGTAGAATTCCGAATCCGTCTCGAAATTGAGGGGGTCCTGGCCGCTCCTTAGTATAAAGCTAAGAAGCTCCCTTTCGGAAGGACCGGTAACCTTATCGGCCTCAAGGAGCTGCCTTTGGAGGGGCTGTTCGGCCTGGACGGGTGCCTGCTGCTGTTCCCTCTTTTCCCGGGCCTCTTCCCTCATCCTTGCGGCACCGGCCTCGCGGGCGTTCTTGTCGCGGGTTTTGGCAACGCGCTCCTGGATGATATCGGCCTCGATGCCTACCTTGCGGGCGACGGTGTCCACGTAGACCTGGCGCTTGATGGCGTCGGGGATGTCGGCGACTGTGTCGGCAATTTCGTTGATGAGGCCTGCCTTTTTGAGGGGGTCGTCGCCGGCTTCGGAGAGGAGAAGGTCTGTCTTGAATGCAATGCCGTCCTGCTCATGCGTGTCGATGAATTCCTGGATTTCCTCCAGTGTATGCTTGCGGGAGTAGGAGTCCGGGTCGTCACCGTCCGGTAGGAACACCACGCGCGGATTCATCCCTTCTTTAAGTATCATGCCGATGGCGCGGATTGCTGCGTGAAGGCCGGCGCTGTCACCGTCGTACATTATGGTGATGTTTTCCGTGAACTTGCGTATTATGCGGATCTGCTCCTCGGTGAGGGAAGTGCCGCTGGAGGCTACGCAATTGGTGATTCCGGCCTGATGCATGGACAGGACGTCCAGATATCCTTCCATGAGGAAGCACTTGTCCCGCTTGGAGATTTCGCTCTTTGCGAAGTAGATTCCATAGAGTGAGCGGGACTTGACGTAAATCTCGCTTTCCTTGGAGTTTACATACTTTGCAATCTTGTCCGATTTCTCCTTGAGGAGCGTTCTGCCGCCAAAGGCTATTACACGGCCGCTCACTGAGTGGATAGGGAACATTACCCTCTCGTAGAAGCGGTCATGGATGCTGTTGTCGCTCTCCCATTCGGATGCAAGGCCCGTCTCCAGAAGGTACTCGTCCTTGTAGCCGGCCTGCTTTGCTGCGGTCACTAAAGCCTCCTTGGACTTTGGCGCCCAGCCAAGGCCCCATTTGTCGATAGTCTCGTCCAGAAGCCCGCGGTTCCTGAAATACTGGTAGCCGATGGCGCGGCCTTCCACGGTCTTTAGCTGGTCTTTGTAGAAGTTGAACGCGAATTCGGAAACGGCCATGAGGCTTTCGCTTCTCTGGCGTGCAGCTATCTGCTCCGGTGTTTCGTCCTCTTCCTTGATTTCTATGTTATACTTCTTTGCAAGCCACCTGAGGGCCTCCGAGTATGACAGCCTCTCATACTCCATGAGAAAGCCCACGGCGGTACCGGATTTCCCGCAGCCAAAGCACTTGTATATGCCTCTTGCGGGAACTACGTGGAAGGACGGAGTCTTCTCATTGTGGAAAGGACAGCATGCCCACAGGCTGCCGCCCTGGCGTTTCAGGGTAACGAAATCCCCCACCACGTCTTCTACGCGCGCGGTGTCAAGGATAAGGTCTTTCGTCGCCTGAGGTATCATTCCTTCTCGAAGTCTGCTTCCTTTATCTCGTGTGAATTTGTAAGGGTAATCTTCCCGTCATCCTGAGGCTGGGCCACCGGCCCGTCCTGTCCGTCCTGCTTTTTCTCCAGAATCATGGCCCTGACCACATTATACAGGTCAAATCCATACCATGCAACAACCACAAGGCCGAACAGGATGGGTATGAACCGCCCCGTTGAGATGAGCCAGAAGGCTATAAGCAGAAAAATTATGTCTTTAGTTATTCTCCAAGTTCTCATAGGAATACAAAGATAATAATTATCTACAAAAAAACCGCCCGCTTCATCAAGCGGACGGCTTTCTTTCGTGTGCCGGTTGCTTAGAACGGCAAATCGTCTGAGCTGTCTCCCGGCATGTCGTCGATGGACGGAGCGGGTGCTTCGTATGACGGAGCCTGAGGAGTGGCCTGGGCGGGCTGGTAGGCGGGTGCGGATGGCTGATATGCCGGGGCCTGGGGCTGGTATGCGGGCGCCTGCTGTGCTGCTGGTGCAGCTGCGCCGGCAGGCGCAATCCTCCAGACGGAAATGTCGGTGTACCACCTGCCGTTGAACTCACGGCTGCGGAGGCTGAAGGAAACCTTCACTCTGTCTCCTGCCTGGTACTTCTGGAGTTCCTGGACCTTGTCCTGGCCAAAGGCGGTAAGGCAAACCTGGGCGGTATAATTGCCGTCAGGATATTCCAGGATAAATTCCTGCTTTACCCATGCACCGCGTGCCGATGAACCGGACTGTTCGCCCAGTTTCTGGCGGATGGTGCCTTCCAGTTCAAGTGCCATGGCTTACTTCTTCTTTGCAGGTACGGGAGCGGGCTCTACGTAAGGGTGAACCTCAAGGAGGTCAACGTCGAAGATAAGGGTGCTATTGCTGCCGATGTTGCGGGGACCGCGCTCGCCATAAGCGAGTTCTGCAGGGATAACGAGGGTAATCTTGCCACCTTCGCCAACGAGCTTCATGCCTTCTGTCCAGCCGCGGATAACACGGTTAAGAGGGAAGGTGATGCCTTCGTTCTTGTCGAATTCCTTTCCGTCGATGAGGGTACCGCGGTAGTTGACCTTCACGGTGTCACGGTCAGAGACTGCGTGAACCTCGCTGCCGGAATCCTGGATGAGGTAAACGATACCGGAAGCGGTGGAGTCTGCGCTGTTCTTTGCGTAGAAGTCCCTGCGGAACTTGTCACCTTTCTCCTTGTTCAGGGCACCTTCATAAGCGGTGCGCTTCTGAAGATAACCGTTGATGAGCATGTTCATCTGGGAAGGGTCAATCTTGAACTGCTTTACGAAAACGGAGTCCATGGGCTCGCCTTCCTTTGCGTTCAGAGCGTCCTTGAGGCCCTTCTGGAGCTGGGACATGTTAAGGTTGCCAAAACCGTTCTGGGTGATGACGAGACCGAAGTTTACACCAAGAAGATAGGAGGTGGAATCAACCTCACCCTTGGAAGGGAGAAGGGACTGGATTTCCTTGGAACCCTCTACCTTGGGGGAACCGCAGGCAACGACTGCGAGTGCAAGAGCTGCTGCTGCAAAAATTTTTGAAATCTTCATAATAATATAACTTTATAACGAACTTAAATTCAAATTCAGAGGCCTTTTCTTGCCCAGTCTGCAAAGATAATCATTATTTTTCAGAAAACTCTGTTTTTTATTTTCTCTTTGGATACCGGACCGTTTTTTTTGTTTTGTCGAATTTATTCGCTAAATTAGAGCCAAATGAACTGCCGCATATGCACGTTGATTCCGTAGCCATGCACGCAAAACTGAAGACTTTCTTCGGTTATGACGCCTTCAAAGGGGACCAGGAACAGATAATCCGTCACCTTGTAGAGGGAGGGAACGCTTTTGTTCTCATGCCCACCGGCGGAGGCAAATCCCTGTGCTACCAGCTGCCGGCACTTCTCATGGAAGGAACCGCCATCATTATCTCTCCGCTTATTGCGCTCATGAAGAACCAGGTGGATGTAATCCGCGGGTTCGAAACCGAACAGGAGGGAATAGCCCACTTCCTGAACTCCTCCCTCAGCCGCATCCAGCTGGGAGAAGTGCAGCAGGATCTTCTGAGCGGTGTCACAAAGCTCCTGTACGTAGCTCCTGAATCACTCACAAAAGAAGAGAATATCAATCTTCTCAAGGAGATAAAGATCTCATTCTATGCGGTAGACGAGGCCCACTGTATCTCAGAATGGGGCCACGACTTCCGCCCGGAGTACCGCAAGATACGTTCAATCATAGAGGAAATCCAGCCGGCACCTGTTATTGCCCTCACGGCAACCGCTACCCCCAAGGTCCAGAGCGACATTCTCAAGAACCTTCGTATACAGGACGCAAAGGTATTCAAGTCTTCCTTCAACAGGCCAAATCTTTATTATGAAGTAAGGGATAAGGTAGAGCCGGAAAAGGACATAATCCGTTTCATCCGCCAGAACCCGGGCAAAAGCGGCATCATATACTGTCTCAGCCGCAAGAAAGTGGAAGACCTTGCACAGGTTCTCGCAATAAACGGCATCAAGGCCCTGCCATATCACGCCGGCCTGGATGCCAAAACAAGGGCGGAGAACCAGGACAAGTTCCTGATGGAGGAGATTGATGTCATTGTGGCAACCATAGCCTTCGGCATGGGTATAGACAAGCCGGACGTGCGCTTTGTCATCCACTACGACATCCCCAAGAGCATAGAAGGATACTATCAGGAAACCGGCCGTGCTGGACGTGACGGCCGCGAAGGACTCTGCATCACGTACTACAGCTACAAGGATATCCAGAAGCTGGAAAAGTTCATGCAGGGGAAGCCGGTGTCAGAGCAGGAAATCGGCAAGCAGCTTCTCAATGAAACGGTGGCCTATGCCGAATCCGGCCAGTGCAGGAGAAAGCTGCTCCTCAACTATTTCGGAGAGGACTATCCGCAGGAAAACTGCGGCTGCTGCGACAACTGCCTCCATCCCAAAGAGCGCTTCGACGGCCAGAAAGAGCTCTGCATGGTGCTGGAACTCATGGACAACCTCAAGGAGAATTTCAAACTGGAGCATCTGGCCAATATCCTTGCCGGCGTTTCCACCGCCATGGTCAAGTCTTACAACCATGACCAGCTGCCCATGTTTGGCGCCGGAAGCGACCACGACACCCGCTTCTGGGCGGCAGTCATCCATCAGGGCCTCATTCTCCACTATCTTGACAAGGACATTGACAACTATGGCCTCATAATGGCAACGGACGAAGGCCTTGAGTTCTATCTTCACCCGCATCCCGTGATGCTTGTAGAAGACCGCACCTTCTCTGACGGCGTGGATGACGAAGACGATGATCCCGTACCCGCTGCAGGCGGCGGAGGAGGCGACGAAATGCTCCTCAAGATGCTCAAGGACCTCCGCAAGGACGTTGCAAAGAAACTCAAGCTCCAGCCTTGGATGGTATTCTCGGACCCTTCCCTTGAAGACATGACCATAGTCTATCCGCTCACGCTCAAGGAACTCTCTGAAAAGTGCCAGGGCGTGGGAGAGGGCAAGGCCCGCAAGTTCGGCCAGCCGTTCGTGGATCTCATAGCCAAATATGTAGAGGAAAACGAAATAGAGCGCCCGGACGACTTCGTTGTCAAGTCCGTAGCTTCCAAGTCCGGGAACAAAGTCTTCATCATCCAGTCCATCGACCGCAAGCTCTCCCTTGAAGACATTGCCGATTCCAAAGGTCTGGACATGGAAGAACTCCTTTCAGAGATTGAAGGCATCGTAGCCACCGGAACCAAGGTCAACATCAACTATTACATCAATGAAGTCCTTGACCCCGAGGTTGTAGAGGAAATCTACGACTGGTTCAAGAGCGAAGCCACTTCCGATTCTTTGGACGAAGCCCGCGCCGCCCTGTCATCGGACTACGAAGACCTCGAAATCCGCCTCGTCCGCATCAAATTCCTCTGCGAAGTCGCCAACTAAAGATACACTCCGGCATACGTCTGTATTTCAGGCTTTCCCCCGGACGGTCTACCATTGACCAGCCACCAGCTGCACAATATTGCCCCAAAACGTGTAACAGGTGGCCATGGGTAGCCACCTGCTACACAAATAGCGCCTGGATTCTGCATCAAGTGGCTGGTCACCGGAGAGTCGTCCTGAAAAAAGCCCGAAATTCCGGACGTGGCCGGCGCTAAAGCAACGTATCTTGTCGATGAAATCTCAAGTTCGGCAAACACAGGTTATTGGACTTGGTCCGGTTTTATTGACGGCTTGAATGCATGATTTTGGCGAAGGTCTGTTTTTACGGCGCAGACCTTCGCCATCGCGGTTGCTACAGGTACACCAGCTCAGACAGAGCCTCGGGTGCGAATAGCCGCCGGGCCATGGACTGGATGTCGGCAGGGGAGATGGCCTCAAGGTGGCGGCGGGTTTCTTCGGGGGACATGATGGCGCCCCAGGAGAGGAGGCTCTTGCCCATGGACAGGCAACGGGCTTCGGAGGATTCGCCGGAGAGGGCGATCTGGCCGAGGAGCTGCTTCCTGCAGGCCTTGAGACGCGTTTCCGTAAGGGGGGTGCCGCAGAGCTTCCCGAGTATCTTGTAAATCGCTGATTTACATTTCTCAAGATTCTCCTTGTCGCATCCAAAACTTATCGCCACGATGCCCGTGTCGGCATACTGAGTGTATGAGCACTCGATTCCATATACCCAGCCGCGTTTTTCGCGTAGTTCGGCATTCAGAAGGGAGTTGGACGCCGGACCGCCGAGTATGTTCACCAGGAAGGCCGCAACCAGTCTTTCCGGCATTTCATGCAGCGACGGCGCAAATCCTCCGATTACCGCATTCACCTCATGGTTGTGCTTGTCAATAGTCTTCGAGAATTTTTTGTCTGAAAAACTATTTGCCCGTACAGGGCCGCGAAGCGGCAGTTTTTCGGATGAAAAATTCTCGAATGTCCGGAGAATCATCTTTTCCATCTTCGCTTCGTCGATATCGGCAACGATGGTAAAGGCCATGCGCGAGGGGAGAAAATTCTCGCTCACGAAGCGGCGGAGCATCCCCGGGGTGATTTTCTTTACCGATGAAGTGGTGCCAAGGATGGGCGTTTCCAGGTCCGTGCCCTTGAAGAGGAGGCATTCGAAATTGTCGTAGACGTCATCGGCAGGGGTGTCCTTGTAGGAGATGATTTCGTCCAGGACAACGCCGCGCTCGGTCTCGATTTCATCGTCCGGGAAGGTGGGCTCGGTGGCAAGTTCGAAAAGGAGCTTTGCCGCCTTGCCGATGTCTTCCTTGAGCACGGTGGCGTGAATGACGATTTCCTCCTTGGTGGTGTAGGCGTTGAGCTCGCCTCCCAGGCGGTCAAGGCAGGAACTGATGTACGATGCGCTGTGACGCTTTGTGCCGCGGAAGATGGCGTGTTCCGTGAAATGGGCGGTTCCGGCGGGGTAGCCTTTCTCGGAGCGCGTGCCGCAGCTGATGGACAGGGCACAGCAGGCTGCAGCCCTGCCGCTGCGCTCTACGGCGTAGCGGAGTCCGGAAGGTGCAATACCTGTAATCATCGGCCCCGGGCGATTTTCTTGAAGTCCGATGTGAGGAAGCCAGGCCCTTTAGTTGCCGACAGTTTATGCCTGGTGATGTAGAAGAGCCTGCCGCTGCCGGCCTCGAACAGCATCGTGTAGCACCAGGAGCCTTGGTTCAGGCCTGCGGGTGCAACCACGTAGCTGCAGAGCGTATTGAAGCTTTCAGTGAGGAAGGCATTGTCCACGTCGTCTTCGGATACGATCTTGAAGTCCTCGTCCAGGTATTTGGAAGGGTTTTTCACGCTCTGGTCGATATCGTCTTCAGACATGAGTATCTGCATCATCTTCCCTTCCCTCGAATAGATGGAGTTGAACCAATCGGAGCCCATGTAGGCAACCTTTTCCGACTCCATTGCTTCTGCCGTGAAGGTCTGTACGGCCTCTACGATGGCACCAAGGTACACGAGGTCCCTGCCGGAACTGAGGCCGGACTGACACATCGGCAGGGATATCACTTCATGCATGCCGTTTGTGCCTTCCGCAGCCTCAGGGCCGCCCTTTACCAATGTAAGGAAGACGATGGAAGGCGCAATCTCGCCCTTGAACTGGGTTGCTGCCGAAAGGAGGAAATAGTAGTCCGATGACTTCTTGAGCTTCTCGAATTCTGCCGGAGTGCAGAACTCGAAAGGGGAGAGGGTCCATGAACTCACCACCGCCTGCCGGATAGCCCCGTCCAGCACATTGCTGCCTGGAAGCACCACCTTGGTAATCTTGTCGGTAAAGTCCGAAATGACGTATTTTCTGGTGGACACCCTGCCCTGGGCTGCCAGCGTGAAAACGGCCGCCAGAACCATGGCAAGTGTCAGAATGGTCTTTTTCATTGCGCTATGAATGCATAAGTAATAGTTCCCATCTGTGTCGATGGAGCCGTCTGCGAGGACGAAAACTTCGAAAGTCGTGCCGCACGCACGGCGAAGGTCCTTAGGCAGTCGTCTCTGGAGGAAGTGCTGTCATCCACCTTTGCCTTTACTACGTCTCCGCGGTTGTTTACACCGATTATGACGGTAACTTCCCCTGCGCCGTAGCAACGGTATGCGGGAATCGGCAGGTGGGATGCTTTCCTGCCGTCAAGGCTCCAGGAAAGGACAGAGGGCCCGGAATAAGGTTTTTCTTCGGCCTTCTTGGGCTCGTCCTGCTTTATTGGTGCGGCTACGACCTCGACTTCTTCCTGGGTGCGGTTCTGGCCGTCTTTCAAGTCCTGGGCAAGGCGTTCGGCTTCCTTGTAGAGTTCCTCTGCATTGGTGCCCCTGTCGTCCTTGAGGGCGCTGCGGTCCACGGCTACATTCCTGATGGGAATGCCCTGGGCTGCGGCAATCAGTTCTTCCAGCTTTTCGGCGGTGAGTTCCTTGAAGAGTTTTTCCTCGGCCTCTTTTTCCTTTTCCTCCATCTTGGTGAAGTCAAGGACAAAGCTGTTCTCCTTCTTCCATTCAGAGCCTATCCGGGTAACCAAAAGTACAATAATCACCGCGACATGAACAATCGCGGTGATATAAAGTCCAGCTTTGGTTTCATCGGATAAGTGTTTCATTATCTGCGTTTTTGCTGTTTACTCTGCAGGGCTTTCTCCACTGTGTTGGTTATAATGTCAATTGCTACCTTGTTATGGCCGCCCTGCGGGACAATCACGTCGGCATACCTCTTTGATGGCTCGATGAACTGGAGGTGCATGGGCTTTACCGTGTCGCAGTAATGCTCGATGGCGGTTTCGATGGTGCGGCCGCGTTCGGCGATATCTCGGACGATGATGCGCATGAGGCGGTCGTCATCGTCGGCATCCACAAAAATCTTGATGTTCATCTGGTCCCTGAGTTCCTTGCAGGTGAAGATGAGGATGCCTTCCACTATTATTACCTCGGCGGGCTCCACCGTGACGGTCTCTGTTGCGGAGCGGGAGCAGGTGATGTAGGAATAAACCGGTTGCTCCACGGAACGTCCGGCCTTCAGTTCCCTTACCTGCTGGCACATGAGCTTCCAGTCGATGGCGTCCGGGTGGTCGAAGTTGATGTTCTTCCTTTCCTCTACGGGAACGTGGCTTGAGTCCTTGTAGTATGAATCCTGGGGGATAACAACCACGCGGCCCTGAAGCTGCTCCGTGATGGCCCTTACAACGGTGGTCTTTCCTGAGCCGGAACCTCCGGCGATACCAATTACCAGCATATTCTTAAAATTCTGCGTTTTTCGGTGTCCTGGGGAAGGGGATGACGTCACGGATGTTGGACATGCCGGTAACGAAGAGAAGGAGTCTCTCGAAGCCGAGTCCGAAACCGCTGTGGGGGACAGAGCCGTAACGGCGGGTGTCGATATACCATTCGAGGTTCTTCCTTGACATTCCAAGCTCGTCGATGCGGGCTTCCAGCTTCTCCAGGGAGGCTTCGCGTTCGGAACCGCCGATAATCTCGCCGATCTTGGGGAAGAGGACATCCATGCCGCGGACGGTGCGGCCGTCTTCGTTCTGCTTCATGTAGAAGGCCTTGATGTCCTTGGGGAAGTCGATGAGGATAACCGGCTTCCGGAAGTGCTTTTCTACGAGGTAGCGTTCATGTTCGCTCTGGAAGTCCGTGCCCCAGTGGACGGGATATTCGAACTTGACGCCGTCGGCAACGGCCTTTTCCAAAATTTCCACAGCCTCTGTATAAGTGACTTTTTGGAAAGGAATACCAAGGACGCTCTGCATACGCTCGATGAGACCGTCGTCGTACTTGGAATTGAGGAACTTGAGGTCGTCCATGCAGTTGTCAAGGGCATATTGGACAAGGTATTTGACAAACTCTTCGGCCAGTTCCATGTTGTCGTTGATGTCGTAGAAGGCCATTTCGGGCTCAATCATCCAGAACTCTGCCAGATGGCGGGGAGTGTTGGAGTTCTCTGCCCTGAAGGTGGGGCCGAAGGTGTAGATTTCGCCCACTGCGGTAGCTCCAAGCTCTCCTTCCAGCTGTCCGGAAACCGTGAGGGAGGTCTTCTTGCCGAAGAAGTCGCCGCTGAAATCCACGTTGCCCTTCTTGTCAAGAGGGATGTTCTTGAGGTCAAGGGTTGTTACCTGGAACATGTCTCCGGCGCCCTCTGCATCGGATTCTGTGATGAGGGGAGTGTGGAGATATACGAAGCCCTTCTCGTTGAAGAATTTGTGGATGGCGAAGGCCATTGCGTTGCGGATGCGGAGGACGGCACCAAAGGTGTTGGTCCTCAGGCGCATGTGGGCAACCGTCCTGAGGTATTCAAGGGTGGTGTCCTTCTTCTGGAGAGGGAAGCGCATGGGGTCGCATTCGCCAAGGACCTCGATGCCTGTGGCCTGGATTTCCACAGCCTGGCCGCTGCCGACAGATTCGACGAGCTTTCCGGTCACGGAAAGGGAAGCACCGGTGGTTACGCGCTTGAGGAGCTCTTCGTCAAAGAGTTCGGTGTTCGCAACTACCTGGATGTTATTGATTGTAGAACCGTCGTTCAGGGCGATGAACTTGATCTGCTTGTTTCCTCTTTTGGTGCGTACCCAGCCTTTTGCGAGTACATCGACACCGGGCTGCATAGCCAGGAGGGCCTTAATTTTTGTCCTTTTTAGCTTTTCCATTGCGCTTGAATGTCAAATTATGCAAAGGTAACAAATTCTTCCAATAAGCGCAATCTTTCTTCTCAAGAAGGGCTGCATATTTAACTCTCCGCTCGTTTCCCCCTTTCCATATTTTCTTTATGAGACGCCTTTGTGCATAGTACACCTGTTGTACTTTAGTGAAACTGAAAACCCTCATCAGGAGGTTGGTCTTTGCTCCCGTGAGCATGCCGCAGTACATATTCCGGTCAAAAGGGGAGAGGTCCGGGTAGTCGTGTGAAAGGCTGTCGAGGACGCCGTCGAAAATGAAATTGAAAAAAGGTTGCAGCTTTCCGTCCGTATCCCTGTCGCCCAGGTCTTTCCGGAGAGAGAGCAGCACTGCTTTCTCAAGTTCTTCCTTGCTGGAGCCCTTGTCCAGCCTGTACAGTATTTCATCTGCAAGTTCCATCTTCGCGCGGCAGGTTATTTCAAGTATTATGTCGTTAAGGATGTTCCGCTCATCCTGCAGCTCTTCAGCAATTATTCTGTAATGGGAAATCAGGGCTCTCAGATTGTGAATTGTCTCTTCTTCCTTCCGGTGGCGGTCTTCATGGTCAGTGAAATAATTATGCATTATACTGTTTGAGTTTTTTCAAACGGTAAAGTAAGCCCGTTCGCCACTGACTTTTCAAATATGCGAAGCCGATTTTTTTGACATTTAATTGCTTCGCTTGCGGACTTTTACGGGAAAATTTCAAATAATCTTAGAAATAATGACGGCATTTTCGTATTTTTGCAGACACTTAACCTTTACTGATTATGAAAATGAGATTATTGCTGCCGGTGCTTGCACTTCTTTCCCTGAGCGCCTGCAAAAGCCAGCCTGAAGTGAAGTATGTTTTCTATCTTATCGGAGACGGTATGGGTATCAACCAGGTTTTCGGCACCCAGGAATTCAATATCGCTACGGGTCTTGGTCCCTCGGAAATCAATTTTGCCAATTTCCCGGTTCACAGCTTCGTGACCACGTATTCGTCTTCCTCAAGAGTAACGGACTCTGCTGCAGGCGGTACAGCTCTTGCAACCGGCATCAAGACTTACAATAGCGCAATCGGCGTGGATCCGGACGCAAAGCCGGTCCTTTCACTTACAGACTGGGCAAAGGCAAACGGCTATGGTACAGGTATATGCACGTCCGTGGGCCTGAATCATGCCACTCCTGCCTGTTTCATGGCGCATACGGAAAAGCGCAAAAACTACGAGGACATCTCCACGCAGTTCCTTACCGCGCCCGTCGATTTTGCCGCCGGAGCAGGTTTCATCAAGCAGAAAGGCTCCGACAAGGACAACAACTATTTCATCGAGGCCTCCAAGGAAGCGGGTATAACGGTTTTCCGCGGCCCCTCGTTTGATGGCGTCGCCGATGTCACCGGCCGCGTCCTCTGCCTCAGCGGCAAGGACCAGGAGGCCCTCCCTTATGCCATCGACCGCAAGGAAGACGACACCAAACTGAGCGACTTCGTAAAGGCCGGCATCGATTACCTTGATGCCAACTACGGAAAGAAGGGCTTCTTCTTCATGATTGAAGGTGGCGAGATAGACTGGGCAAGCCACGGTGACGACATTGCCGCCTGCGTTCATGAACTCAACGACTTCGCCTCTGCAATCGACGTCGTCCTTGATTTCTATAACAGGCATGCCGATGAAACCCTCATCGTCATCACCGCCGACCACGAAACCGGCGGCCTCATGCTTGGCGCCGGCAAATACGAAATGCATCCCGAGCTTCTCCTGAACCAGAAAATGTCAAAGCCTGAACTGACGGCTCTCTTCCGCAGCACCTTCTTCCCGGACGGCCAGAAGCCGGTTACACCTTCATGGGACAAGGTTAAAGCTTTCTTCAAGGAGAACCTTGGCCTCTGGGATGCAGTTCCTGTAAACGAAAAGGCCGAGGCAAAACTCCGCGCCGTCTATGACGATACCATCGGCAAGGGCCGGGACCTTTCCGAGGCCAACCTCTATGCCGTTAATTCTGCCATCGTGGTTGAGGCCGTGGATATTCTTGCCCGCGCCGCCGGCTACCAGTGGAGCTACGGCTCCCACTCCGGCAGCCCCGTAGGCCTCTATGTCCAGGGCAAATGCAAGGAGCAGTTCTCACCCCTTCATGACAACACCGAGATTGCCCCGCTCATCGCAAAGCTCGCAGGATACAAGCACTGAGATTGGCATTCCATTATTATGGCAAAGCAAAAACCGCAGCAGAAGTAATTCTGCTGCGGTTTTTTGTGGAGGTAGTCGGATTCGAACCTACGTAAAAACACATGACAACCCAATAACATATTGTATAAATTTCTCCTAATAATCAGTGAATTATGCCACAAATGTAAAAACACATAAAAGTTTGCAGAATCAAAAATTGTATGTATTTTTGTATGTAACTTACATACTTCGGTACTATGAACATCAAGCGGAACACATCGTTCTTTCTGGAGAAGAGAAAGAAAAGCGGAGAGTTGATTACAGAAAACGTCCCCATCATTATGCGCGTGACCTTTTCGGGAATGCGCGTAGATTTCACCACAGGCTATAGGATAGACGCCGATAAATGGGACAAGGACGGTCAGAAGGTAAAAAAAGGCTGCACCAATAAGAAGAAGGAATCGGCAAGCGAGATCAATGATTACCTTAACAGCTTGTCCACGACTATAGGTGACATCTTCAAAGGTTATGAGGTGGAAGAGGTATCTCCCACCATCGCCCGCATCAGGGAAGATTTCAATGCCAGAATGGCCGGAGCCACACCGGAAGCCGGACAGACATCGGCAAAAAGGTTCCAAGAAGCCTGGGACGCTTTCATTGAGGAGGAAAGCCGTAGCAAAGACTGGACTGTTGCAACGCATCGAAAGTATAACGCAGTCCGAAACAGGCTTAAAGATTTCAAGACCACCTTATCCTTTGATGACATGGAGGAGAAAACGCTCAACAAATGGGTGGAATTCCTCCAAAAACAGCCCATGCCGGATGGGACTGTGGGCATGAAAAACAGCACCGTTTACAAATACATCCAATTCCTCCGGGTGTTTTTGAATTGGGCTACCAGAAAGGGTTATAATACAAAGCTTGACTACCAATCGTTCAGGCCAAACCTCAAGCAGGCCCATAATCAGCCCATATATATCAGCCAGGAAGAGATACATCAGTTGATGGATTTCAAAGCGCCAAAGGGACAGGAAAGGCTTGAAAAAATACGAGACCTGTTCATTTTCTGCTGCTTTTCCAGTTTAAGGTGGTCAGATGTCTGCCAACTCACACGGGCACACATAGACGGCGATGCCATCGTCCTCATTCAAAAGAAAACCGCCCAAACTGTCCGTATTGAACTGAATAAGTACACACGCACCATCTTGGAGAAGTACGAAGACGCCCATATGCCGGGAGAGTTAGCGCTGCCGGTGATGTCAAACCAAAAAATGAACGACGCCCTGAAGATTCTCTTCAAGCACGCGGGCCTGGACAAGCCCATAACCCGGACCTATTTCGTCGGCAACAAGCGTGTCGATGAAGTCAAGCCCCTCTATGAGAGAGTGACAACCCACGTCGGCAGAAAGACATTCGTGGTTATCGGCCTTTCCAACGACATCAGCCCCTACACCATAACCCAATGGACCGGACACTCTTCCCTTGCCGCCATGAAACCGTACATGGCCATCGCCGACAAGGAGAAAAAGAATGCCATGAAAAAGTTTGATGAGATATAGGCGGTATGGTTTCCTTTGATTATCTTTGGCAAAATATGATTTGAAGCTATGGCAAAGAAGGAAAAAGGGCTAAACAATGATAAGGAGGCTATCGCAAAAAGCGATAACCTGCATCAAAGTAACAATCAGTTGAGTATAGTCCCTATAGAGAAGAGAATTTATTTGGTTCGGGACACGCAGGTTATGATTGACCTGGACCTTGCATCCTTGTATGATGTAGAGAATCGCTCTTTAAGGCAGGCCGTCAGGAGAAATCTCGACAGTTTTCCCGATGATTTCATGTTCCGGCTTTCACAAAACGAGGCTAACGACTTGATAGCCAGAGGGGTGTCACAATCTGTGATACCCCCTGGTTACAATACTGGCGGGGCAGAAATGTATGCCTTTACAGAACAAGGTGTAGCCATGCTTGCCACCGTCTTAAAAAGTCCAAAGGCAAGGGCTGTAAGCATTGACATCATGCGGGCATTTGTTGCCATGCGTCATTTCTTAATGTCAAATGCCCAGGTCTTTCAACGCCTGGACAGACTTGAAATTCGCCAATTGGAAACAGAGCACAAGATTGAACAGGTTTTTGCCAAGCTTGACGAAGGGGCCGAAGACAATAAGCAGTGCATCTTCTTTGATGGACAGGTATATGATGCTTACGAGTTTATCTGTAATCTGATAAAAAGCGCCACCACTCGTATCGTCCTCATCGATAACTATGTAGATTATACCGTTCTTACTATGCTGGACAAGCGGGAGCCTGGCGTGGATGCGACCATCTATACGCAAAAAGCGGGCGACCAGTTTAAACTGGACATTGCTAAACATGATGCCCAGTATCCGCCTATTCCGGTTTGGATCTTCAAGATGTCCCATGACAGATTCCTCATCATTGATGATCGGGTATATCACGTGGGGGCGTCGATTAAAGACCTTGGCAAGAAGTGGTTTGCCGTGTCCCTCATGGAAGCTCAGGACGCCAACGTTATCATTACCAGGCTGCAAGCGAACTCTTCAAGCATCTAAAACGGGCATTTCATGCGTCGTTTCATCGCCTAAAGCCAGAGATAATTTGGAATTCTCATAAAAAGCATTTTACTTTGCGGTTGAAATCATATCAACTGCTGCGCGGTCATTGAACCGTGAGGAGAGAGATTGAAGAGAGAGAAAAGGTTCAAATGCCGCTATTTTTGTGCAGTTTTCCCTGTAAGACTCATAACAATAGCGCTTCCCGGAAGGTCCGGGACGCCCTAGGGTATTTGACGTAACATATTAAACCCAAAAAGTTATGAGTCAAAGATTTGACCAAAGGACTATTGGTGAGTTGCAGGTAGAGGAGTTTGAAAACATGGTTCGTTCACTCCTTGGCTCACAAAACCCTCCCCAGGAGGCAGTCCGCCCTAAGCAGGACCATCCCAAGTATGTCTATGGCCTCAAAGGCCTGGCCGATCTCTTCGGCTGCTGCAAACAGACAGCCTTCAACATCAAAAAGAGCGGGCGCATCACCCCTGCCATCAAGCAAGTAGGCCGTCTTCTCATCATCGATGCCGACCTGGCATTGGAATTGGCATGTCGGAAGACCGGCGGTAGAAAAGGAGGCCGGTTATGAAAACCACCTTTAACGAGGCCGGTCCCTTCAACCGTATTGCCAGGGAGACCATTACCAATCCCCATCTTTCTCTCAAAGCCAAAGGGCTTCTTACGCTTATCCTGGGATTCCCGGAGGAGTGGGACTTCTCCATTGCCGGACTGCGGCCATTTCTCCAGGAGGGCCGGGAATCCATCCTGTCGGCCTTAAGGGAATTGGAAGAAAATGGACACGTTACCAAAACCGTCTGTCGCTCCGACGATGGCCGATTCTGCAAATGCGACTACGCCTTCTACGATTTACCGCTAACGGCATTGCCGATTTCGGCCAATCCCTTGCCGGTCTGCCCGCAAATGGCTGGTCCGGCGAGGGATGCCACTGAGCAATTAAGCAGTAATAAAACAATCCCTAATTCAAATAAAAAAGAAAGAATCAAGGTCCTGATGGCCCATGAGCCGTTTTTGAATGTTTGGGAAAAGTTAAGGGCTACGCCCAAATGGCAGAAGAAGACGCCCGAGGAATTACAGACAGCACTGGAATCCTTGGCCGATTATTCACCCGGCGAGGCCGTTGCCCTGGCAGAAGCTGCGCTGAAAAACAAATGGGCGTTAGCCGTCTACGACAGTTCATCCAAGAAGATTCTGGAGGCCTACCATAAAAAGCACCCTGTCCTGCACATTACAATCAATCCGCCAGAACCGCCGGAGCCGCAGCTGTCGCCAGAAGAAGTTGAAATAAAAAACCGCGACTCCATCCTCTCCATGGCCCAAAAGTTTTATCAGGAGATGAGAGAGAAAAAGGCGATTCAGGCCGTTGCGTTGCTGCCCATTGCCAACGTCTTCGATTTTCTTCTTTCATCGGGAGTCATCAGGCCGAATCCGGAGAGACTGGAATCCATTGGCAAGTTACCGGCCGAAAAGGAACGATACGCCGCAAAAAAGAAACTGTTAGAGGAGACCTTCGCCAACATGATAGAGCGCGGAGAGGAGCTGACTATCCCCACAGAATAGTGGGGTAGCGAGGTTGTGTTTGCGTAAACGCAAACTATCCTCGCAGCCTGCTCCCGATGGTCGCAGACTGAATGGCCGACGCCGCGGGCCCGAAGTTGCGGTGAAAAAGAAAACACTTCATAATTATGGACCAAGTGACAAAAGAAAGGAAGGGTGGGCGTCCAAGAATAGAGAAGCGCACCCGCGTTCGCGAGGGAAGAGTCTCCTTCGCCGTGAATGAGTATGACAAGATGGTGATTGCATCGAAGCTTCGCCGGGCCAAAGCGGAGGCTTCGGCCTTCTGCCGGAGGGCGATGCAACAAGTGGAAATCAGCGGGGAAAAGTACGAGGTCTTCCTCAAGGACATTGACAGAATCACCGAATCGGAGTTCTGCCGGATGGTGGTGCTGTCAGTAACCTTTACCGAGGCGTTGACTCAAGAGGAACTCTATGTCATCCGCAACCTTCATAAACTGGGACAGCGGCTGAACCAACTTTTTGTACAGGGCCGCCTGGCAAAAGAAGCCGATGCCTTCAGGGAGTACAACAGCTTCGTAGCCGACTTTGCCGATATCAAGGAGTACTACCAGAAAAAGGTGAAGAAGTTATGATGGCAAAGATTACAACGGGGTCATCGTTTGGTGGAGCGCTGGACTATGACCGTGACAAAAACCAGCAGAACCAGAAGATAGCTACTTTTCTGGATAGCGGCGGTGTGGATATGAACTACAAAGCCGACGGGACGCCGGACCCGGACATGAAAGCCGTTGTGCGGAGCTTTGAAATCCAGGCCGCCCTAAATCCCAAAGTATCAAAGCCCGTGGTACATATTGCCCTCACCTTCAAACCGGAGGATAAACTGCGTCTCACCAATGACTATATGGTCAAGCTGGCCAAAGAATACATGCAGGAGATGGGGTTTACCAATACGCAGTATGTCATCCATCGGCACGAAGAGACCCGGAATCCCCACGTCCATATCACCCTCAACAGGGTGGACAACGATGGAAAACGCATCAGCGACAGCAACGAACTGCGCCGGAATGCGGCTGTCTGCAAGGCCATTACTTTGAGAGAAGGCCTCACCTGGGGCGACAGCAAAGTGATCTCTCAAGCAAAGGTGAACGACAAAGCTGAACGGTTCCGCTACGATATAGCCAAAACCGTTTACCAATGCCTGCAGAAGTCATCCACTCTGTCCCAATTCCAGCAGGAAACCGCCAAACACGGCATAGAAACCACGCTGAAACTGAGTGAATCCTCCGGAAAGGTCATCGGCATCACTTTTACGGCCAAAGACTCCGAAGGGAAGGAGCATGTTTTCAAAGGCTCCAAACTGGGAAAGGAACTCACGGCAGGTGCAGTGCTGAAATCCCTTGGTCAGGAGAAGCTGCTGGGCAAGAGTGCCAAGCCGGAACTTAGCCTCCCTGAACAGGAGAAAGCCGCTCTGAAACAGACGCTTTTTTCTTGTATTGCCAATATAAAGGGCATCCGGGACCTCCCCAAAGAAACCGCCCGGTTCGGCATTGAAACCCATTTCAAGACCAATCCCAACACCGGAAAAATCCAGGGTGTAACGTTCACCTACAAGGATGCCAAAGGGCAGGTGCAAAGCATAAAGGGTTCCGCCATTGACAGGCAGCTATCCGCCGGGAACATCGTCAATATGATAGAAAATGGAGTGCCGATGGATAAGGCGGCGGGATGCGGTGACTTCTCCAGCAAGTTCTTCCCTGCAGAAGAAGTCAAGGAAGCTGCACCGGAGAGAAGTTCTGTATCTGTCCAGGATGTGGCTTTGACTGCCGGCGAAATGCTTTTTGACGGCATCTTTTCCGGCGGAGGCTCAAAGCAGGAGGAGGATGAAGAAATCGGTGAAAAGAAAGGCCGCGGAATAAGTTATTAACCAATTAAAACTGAAATTATTATGAAATCTATAAACATTGAGGACATACGAGATATTGTCACAGAACACAACATTAATATCAAGGACCTGGATGAGCGCATGACAGATCAGGAGCGGCGTAATGCTGCGCCCATCTATGCCGTAATTACCCCGGAAATGCAGGAATCGGTGGCAGATGCCATAGCCGCACAGGTCATGGAACGTATCAGGGATTGCAAACTGCCGGCACCGGACATCTCCGGGCTGCAAAAAAGAATCGAAGAATTCGCGTCACTGGGTTTTGCAAAGGCCGTCGAGAAATACAAAATCCGCATAGAGACGGACTGCATCCACCGTCTGGATCCAGAGCATGAGAAGAAAATGAACGAGGCGGTAAATACGTTGAGCTGGGCCATCGATAAACTGGACGAGACCAAGGTTGCCCCCTGGCGAATCTGGCTCAGGAACATTGCGGCATGGCTATTCATCCCTGCCCTTATCTTTCTTGGTGTTGTCATCGGCGTCCATCATAACAGCGTCGAGCACTGGGGCAAACGCTACCATGCCGTGTGTAACCATCCCCTTCAACAGAACGAGACCATCCTTTCTCACCGGGGCGATGCCTATGAACTGGTCCTGGCCTTCTTCGACAAAGGAGGAGATGAGAGAGAAAAAATGAAGGCGCACATCCGTGAGCAGGAGCAAAAACTCAAACGCTGGGAGATAGACGCGCGTGGTGAGAAAGACCCAGCAAAGAAGCCGTAACCCCAATAAAGGGCTTCCGAACGGACATTGCCCAATTCACCTACAGCGAGGGCAGCGGAATGTTTACCATGAACAAGTTATTTTTCGTCCCGGTGGGTAATCTCCTGAATCCAGTTGATAAAGCCCATCGGATCTTTGTCCACGCAGTGCATTGCCTCCCAGTAGAGTTTGGAATTCACGTCCAGACCGTAGCCGATTAGTGCTGTGGAGAAGTTCACCACGGCGGCACGGGAAATGCCGCTTTCGGTTGTGCCATGACGGATCCACCAATGCGGGGCGGCGCCGGGATTCAGCGTTCCAACCACATAATAGAGCGGATTCATCATATCGATAATCTGCTGGAAATCAGCGTCGATTATGCCTTCGCCGGTGTGGCGGACGGAGAACTCAGTCATGTGGCGTCCATTGTGGGTAGCATCGCCGAAAAGACCGTTCTCGGCTTCAGAGCAGTCGAACTTGTCAAAGGCGGGAAGGGTCTTGAATCGGCCCGAATAGTTGGCGTTGTAGTCTTCCATGGACATGTGCGTGGCGCTGCCGTCCCAATGTAGCCATGCCTTATCCTTGAGGTATTCGCTGCGCTCCTGCCCGGAAAGCCCTCCCAGATACAACGTGGCTGCCGGGTTCAGCCAGTAAGTGGCGATATAGTCTCCCAGATTATCGGCTGTCAGAAGACCAAATCCATTGATTCCCTGGAGGTTTAAGGACTTTTCATACTCGGCGAAAAGGGCCTTCAGCTCGGCCGAAAGGGCCTGGTCCACCAGTTCGCCCGTCCTTGTAAGCGGCACCTGCCCGAATTCCCATTCGTAGGCCATATCTCCGTGCTGGATATCCATAATGGGTGAGAACACGCCTCCGGCGAAGAAGTCGTCCCGTTCGTCTGCAGCACCGAGTTCCTTCAGATACGGCTCGAACAGTGGGCAGTTGCCGGAGGCGGCCAGAGCGGCCGAAATGGCACCGCCAGCGCTGCAACCCATGGAAATGAGCTTATCCGTATCGCCAGGAACCTTGCCTTTATTGTGACGGAGATAACGTACGGCTGCCTTCAAGTCCACCAGCGCAGCCGGCGCCTTGCCGATATACACGCCGTTTTCAGTCACATTCACGCGACCGCGACAGCCCGGCACCACAACCACCATTCCGGCAGCGAGGGCGTAGGCCTCACGGGCATTGCCGCGTCGGCCGCCTACATCTTCGGTAATGCTGTCATCCACGGGCATATAGCCTCCTACCCTGTTGGAAAAGAGGATGGGTGCAGCGGAGGAGTCCACCGGCTTCCCACCAATAATGACAGGCTCGAATATTCCAAGCGACTGAAAGTCTGTATCCAGCGGGTGGGCCACATAGGGAATGTGGAGATACGCCTTATACACCACGTCCACTCTGGTGCCGTCCGGCAGTTGAACAGTCTGCCGGAGCGTGTTGTAATTGTTATTGTCAAATTCCAGGGAATACGTCTTGGTATTCAGCGTGGATTTTTTGACTTCTTGCCTGGGGCGCCGCGCATCCCGGGCGTGCTCTACATGCTCCTGGCCATAAGCAAAGCTTCCGACCAAGAGAAACAGACACAAGAGAAGGAAATAGTGTTTCATGGCAATAACGTACGGAAATCGGCCAGACAGTAGTAGGGGCCGGTGACAGGCGTGAGGCCGGGAAGAAGGACTTCTTCTTCGTTGCGAAGAACTTTCACCAGGACCTCATCGGAGGCATTACGATAGAAGATGAACTGAATATTGGCGGCCATAGGGACAATGTCGAAGGAGAACCAGTGCTGCTCCGCTTCGGAAACGAAGTAGCTCCCACCGTCCCGGGTGGCGATACCCAGCAGGTTGCAAAGCGCCATATAGCCCATGTCATGGCCGAAGCGGAGGTCGGTCGCTACGTCGGTGCCGCCCAGGGCAGCATCGGCCTTTGTAATGATGTCCTGCAGCAGAGGAAGAGCCTTCTGCCCATAGGAACCGCCGCTCTCGAGGGAATTGCCCCAACGCTTGTACAGGGACTCGTTCTCCTGCTCCCAGAGGCTGTATAACTCTTCCGTAGTGAAGTAGTTCCGGAAGATGTCTATGCCCAGAAAGTCCAGATCCTGGCACAGGCCGCCCGCTTTGAATACGCCGCGGACAAGGGCATCCCTATCGGCAGGGATTGCATCGGCAGACACGAAAACTTTGGCCAGAAAGGCCGAATAGTCTCCCTGCAAAGGTCCCTGCTTTCTTGGCCCCGGGCCAGCACCCTTGAGGCCGTCCTTGCCCCCCGTAGGGCGTTTGCCCGGATCCGGGGTACCGCTTCCGCCAGGACGAACGATGGGCGAATAACGCTCCCCGGTCATCATTTCCACATCAACCTGTGGTACCTCTCCTTTCAGAGCCGCCATAAAGTTAGCCATACTCACGATGCATCGCTGCACAGTGCTGGCCATCGCCTGCACCTTTTTCCCCTCCGTAAAGACAGCGGGAAAACGGCTGGTCATACGCCGGGCCAGTTGCTGATGCTCCCGTCCTCCGCGGAGTGTTAGTTCTCCGCCCATGCCCTCGTGCTCCTCGGCAACTGTTTTAACGTGGCGCAGAAGTGTTTTCCCGGCCGTTGTAAGTTGTCCCAGCGAGTCTGCCGTAGAGAGCAATTGTATGGCCTCCTGGAAAGCCGAAGCTGATATGTCGTGCCGGGAGCCATGTCGCCCATAATGGGAAATATACACCGGCACAAAACCTTCCGGTGCAGGCGTGTCAACAATGGAGCAGAACTCATAAGAATGCATGTTGCAAGCCGCTCTGTCGGGGTTTTCTGCAATCAGCGGAAATGCCGGCCTGGGGCTTTGGGCAAACAGGAACTGGGCTGCCAGGAGAAATCCGGCGAGGAAGACAGCTCTTTTCATTTTTTGATCATTTTTGTGGAGAATTTCATGGAAATGGCCACGGTGAGCGTGTTCAAATCCTTCACGTCAGGAGCAGCGTTGAAGGTATGCCCATACTGCACGCGGTAACGGAAAACCGGGCCTATGGTCTGCGTAAAGCAGATTTCGGCTTTGGAAATGCGGGAGTCCGTGAGAGACAAATCTTTCAGGAAGGTATCCCCTCGCACGGCGAGCGCCATATTGGAGCGGAACCACCATCCGGCCAGGAGGAAGGTTCCCAGGCTCTGCATCCCGTCCGTGTCACCCCAGACGGCTTCGCTCTTGACAATGAATTTCTGGTTGTTGAACCACACCCCGGCCGAGGCCCGGTTCCTGGTCCCTAAATGTGTTTCTCCCGAAGCCTCAGACACAGTATATTTACCCAAGAGTCCTCCCACAGAGAATGTCAGGGACGATGTGGGCTTAACCAAAAGCATTGCTGTAAAGTTCTTGGCCGCGTTGTCATCTTTGATACTGAAACCGTTGCCATTGAAAACACCTATGTTGTACGACAATAGGTAACGATCTCCACGCTTGATGAGATCTCCGTTCAGAGTGATTCCCCAGTCCCTGGCCCGGGTACTATAGCCGCAAAGATCCTTGGTATAACCACCCAGGTAAGATGTTCCCAGCGAATAGCCGCACACTTCCAAGGTTCTTGGAGACGTACTTAATTCGTTGAGATACACGTGTTTCTGTTCGCCTACCTTCAACTGTAGCCAGGGAGCGAACCGCCAGGCGGCGTTGAGCCCCATGAACTGTTTCATCACCACGTCATAGGAAATCTGGGCCGAGAAGCCGTTGCCGGGATTCCTCCAGTCGGCATCCATGGACGACAGGGTAAAATTGGTGATTTTTTCGCCGCTCCAGGAGAAATTGGTTGTCGTAGAAGTGGACAGCTCGGGCATCCATCCCTGGGCTTTTGTGCCCAGGGAAAACAGGATGCCCGCTGCCATTGTTATGAAAGGTTTAAGAAATCGCATCACCAGCCGGGGTTCTGCGTCATGTTGCCGCCGTGCTCCACGCCGTTGACGTCCATTTCCGACTTGGGGATGGGGAGAAGCCAGTTCCTGTCCTTGAATCCGGCGTCCGGGTTGGACTGGAGCTGAGTTACGTTGTAGGACATGGCACCGGTTGCAGGGTCCTTCTTCACTTCCAGCTGGACGACTTCCTTGCCCTGGTCCTTCATGAGGTCCATTGCATCGCCCCAGCGGATGATGTCCATGTAGCGGACACCCTCGAAGCAGAGCTCCAGATTCTTTTCCAGCTTGATGTCGTCAAGGGTGACGCCGGTCTTGTCACCGAGGTGGGCCCTCTGGCGGACCTTGTTCACGTAGGTGTCGGCCTTTGTCTGGTCGTCACCGGCCATTACGTGAGCCTCGGCTGCAAGCAGGAGGACCTCCGCGTAACGGATTACGGGGTTGTTGGTGTAAACCATGTGTGAAGCGCCCATGCCGGATTTCTCGGCAATGAGGTCGGCCTTGAGACCGCGGTTCTTCCAGTTGAAGTAGCCGTAGTTCTCAGGGAGATTTCCCTGGCTCACGTTCACGCCCGCCTCGGCGAGCTGGACTGCCGTGCGCATTGTGGATTTAAGCCTGTAACCATCGGCGCCTTCCTCTGCGACAAACCTGTCGTACAGGGTCTTGCGGGGAGGGAAGTAGCCGTCTCCGGTGCTGAAGGTGGAAGAAACTGCGGGGGAGAAGCTCACCTGGCGTCCGGACCAGTAGAAGTATCCGAGGAACATGGTGGCTCCGCTCAGGTTGTTCTTCTCATAGTTGGACTCGTCATTGGGGATGCGGATGTCCAGCACTTTCTCGCAGCAGTCGTTGGCCACGGCGTGCATGAGCATGTCGTATTCACCGGGTTCGTCCACGCCCCAGAGGCCGTAGCGCTCGTCGTCAATGACTTCGTCAAGGACCTTTGCGGCGTCGGCATATTTCTTCTGCCAAAGGTATACCTTGCCCAGCATCACCTTTGCGGCATCGCTGGTCACACGGTACTGGCTCTTGTCGGTCTTCGAGCTCTTGTTGGGAAGGACTGCGATGGCGTCCTTGAGGTACTCTTCCATCTTGGTCCAGTTCTGTCCGGGTTCGCTGCGTCCCACATGGTACTCTTCCGTAGAGAGAAGGTGATCCACAAACGGAACGGTCTCGCCCCAGAGGCTTACAAGGTCAAAGTAGGCGTTTGCCCAGAAGAACTTGGCCTCTGCCACGCACTGCTTCTTGACATCGGTGTCGGGAGTGACGTTCTGCGTGATGAGGTTGCAGTAATAGACCATGGTGTACAGAGACTTGTAGTAGTTTCCTATTACCTCGTCACCTGCATTGTAAGTAAAGCTGTTGCGCTGTGCCCAGTCCGGGAAGAACGCAATGTTGGCTCCGCCCTTGCTCACTTCGTCGCTCAGGGTGGTCAGGAGAACCATGCGCTGCTCATAGCTGGAGCGCCACTGGTTGTAGATGGTTGCAACGCCCGAGAGAACATTTGCATCGGTCTTATAGAATTCCTCCTGGCTGCCGAAAGAGCCGTTCTGGGGAACGTCCAGAAGCTTGGAGCAGGCGCAGAGGGCGCCGCAAAGGGCTATACCTGTAAGTATATGATTGATTTTCATAATGGGTCAGATCTTAAAATTCAACATTGATACCGAACACCACTTTCTTCGAGGCCGGGTAGGCGCCGTAGTCGATACCTACGCCTTCCACTGCGCTTGCAGCTGCGTCGGGGCTGTATCCGGGATACTTGGTGAAGATAAAGAAGTCATCAAGAGAGCAGTAGACACGTACGTTGGAGAGGAAGATCTTCTTCAGCAGGTTCTTAGGCAGGGAGTAACCCAGCTGTATCTGCTTAATCTTGAAGTAGCTGCCGTCGAACACCATGGCGGAACTGCGGTTGTAGTAGGAGTTCCATGATGCAAGGGGAGACACCTTGGGCCTTGTGGCCGATGTGCTGCCGGGTTTCCAGAGACCGTCGTAGAATACGCTCTTGAGCTTGTTGCCAACGGTTCCGGCCTCGTCCATGAGCATGTAGATCTCATTGCCCTGGGAGCCTGTTCCAAACACGCGGAGGTCGAAGCCCTTGTACTCTGCGGTGAGGGTGATGCCATAGGTAAAGTCGGGGATGGCGTCGCCGATATAGGTTACATCCTCGTCACCCACGGTGCCGTTTCCGCTCACGTCCTCAAAGATGGGCTCTCCGGTCTCCTGGTTTACGCCCAGGAAGCGGTGTCCGCGGAAGTAGTAGATGGGATAGCCTTCCTGGAGGGCCGTGAGGGCAGTCATACCCTTGACGGTACCGGGAATGTAGTCCAGTGCGGGATCCACATAGACAACCTTGTTCTTCAGGGTTGCGAGGTTGGCGTTGATGCCATAGCGGAAGTCACCCGCCGTGTCCTTCCAGCCAAGTTCGAACTCCCAGCCACGGTTAAGGACGTTACCGCCGTTGATGGGTGAAAGGGTTCCGCCGATAGCGAGTGAAGGGGTTGCGCCGCTCACGAGGAGGTCCTTGGTGAGTTTGTTGAACCAGTCCACACCAATGGTGAGACGGTCGTTGAACAGGCGTGCGTCCAGGCCGAGGTCAATCTGCTCTGAGGTCTCCCACTTGAGGCCGGGGTTTCCAAGGGCGTTGGGGAGTTTCCCAAGAGTGGTGGCAGTAGAGGAGGTTGAGGTGTCGGATGATTCACCTCCGGGACCACCGCCGGGACCACCGCCGGGGCCACCGCCGCCAGGGCCGCCTGAAGTTCCACCGCCGGCACCGGGAGTGGTGCTGCCACCGGTGGTGGTGCCTGCACTTGTTGCAGGGGCAATAAGAGGATAGCTTACGCCGGAAGTGATGCTGCTGGCGTATTCATATGCGCCGAGTGATGCAAGGGAACCGTTCTGACCCCAGGATGCGCGGATTTTCAGGTGGTTCACAACATCTTTGACGGGCGAGAAGAAATCTTCATTGGAGATGACCCAGCCTGCGGAGACTGAAGGGAAGAAGCCCCAGCGGTTTTCCTTGGGCAGGAAAGCGGTGTCGGCTGCGTCGGCACGGAGAGTTGCCTGAACCATGTACCTGTTCCTGTACTCATATCCAAGACGGCCGAACCAGCTCATCTTTGCGGTACGGAGCGTCTCGCCGTCCACCTTCTTGGTGGCGGAGTCTGCAGCGTAGGCAAGGTGATAGAAGGAGGCGCCCATGCCGGTGAGAGCGTCTTCGCCTACACCGGTGAGTTCACCCTCGGAGAAGTCGGTAACAGACTGCTGGAAGGAGAAACCGGCCATGGCGGAAAGATTGTGCGCATCGGCCCAGGTGTGGGAGTAGTTGGCAAAGTTTTCCCACTGGTAATACACGGAAGTGCTGTTACGCTGGGTGTAGTTGGCGTAGTCGCGGTAGCTGGTGCTGTAGCTGTAGCTGGGAAGTTCCACGGTACGGTTGCCACCGGCTGCAAGGCGGTAGCCAAAGCGGCTGGTGATGGTAAGTCCCTTGAGGGGAGTGAGGTTGCCGTAGATGCTTCCGCTCATGTTGAAGCCGTGTGCTATGCGCTCGGTGCCGTTGATAAGGGCAAGCGGATTGGCCACGTCACCGGCAAAAGCGGAGATTCCGTAGTAGTTTCCGTTTGCATCCGTGGGCAGTTTGCGGCCCTGGTCAAGCAGGGCCTGCATGCTGGAAGGGAGAGCGTCGGGAGATACCGTTACGGGAGTGAGCGGGTCGTACAGGATGGCGGAGATAAGCAGGTTGCTTACGCCCTGGTTGGTAACCACGTTGTTGCGGTGGGTGCGGGCGATGTTGTTCGTTGTACCCACTGTGAGCCAGGGAGCTATCTTGTATTCGGCATTGATGGTGGCGGTAAGACGGGAATAGGTGTCGTTCTTGCCCACGATGATACCGTCGTTGTCAAGGTAGCCCAGGGAGAGGTAGTAGTTGCCACTTTCGTTGCCGCCCCTGAAGTTGAGGGTGTGCTTCTGCATGTGGCTGTTTTCGAAGATCGATCCAACCCAGTCGGAATTGGTGGTGCCGTCCCACTGGCTGTCAATCTTGTTCTGGTCTATGAGTCCTGCGGTGGTCATGTAGTCGATGTACTCCCCGGAGTTCAGAAGCTGGGGCTTCTGGGCAATGCTCTGGATGGTGTGCTGGAACTCATAGGTAATGTGTCCCTGGCCCTTGGCGCCTTTCTTGGTGGTGATGAGCACTACGCCGTTACCGGCTTCGGCACCGTAGATGGCGGCCGATGCCGCATCTTTGAGAACCTCCATTGACTCGATGTCGTTGGGGTCGATTCCTGAGATGTTGGAAAGGCGTACACCGTCAACCACATACAGGGGCTCGGTGGAAGCGTTGGAAGATATACCGCGGATGCGGATGCTGGCGCTGGCGCCGGGATCGGCACCGGTGGAAACCAGCTGAACGCCTGCAGTCTTGCCTTCCAGGGCTTCCTGAGCCGTCGTGATGGTCCGGTGCTCCAGATCTTCAGACTTCACCGAAGAGATGGCTCCCGTGAGGGAACTCTTCTTTTGTACGCCGTAACCTACGACCACCGTCTCTTCCAGCATCTGATTGTCCTCCTGCAGGACGATGGAGAGATTCGGACCTTCCTTCACGCTGACTGTCACATAGCCGATGCAGGAAATCTCAAGCTGGGCACCGCGTTTAACGGGCAACTCGAACTTGCCATCCATATCGGTAACAACACCATTGGTGGTGCCGACTTCGATGACGGAGGCGCCGATGACAGGAAGGCCGGCCTCATCAACGACGATGCCGCTGGCCTTGAAGCCATCCGGACGATGGTCTCCCCTTTGTGCTCCCGCAGCGAAGGGGACCAGGAGAAGAATGGTTGCAAGCAGCAACCCCCAAAAATTGTTCTTAAACATAAGTTGGTTTTTAGTTATTGGTATTATTTGCAAATACTGTCAATCCAGTCAAATTGCTCTTTCGTGTCATAATCACCGCCGTGGGGCTGGTCCCAGGTGAGGCGGATGACGGTGTCGAATCCGTTGTTCAACAGACAGGTTCCCAGCAGGATGGGGATGGCCGGGGATGTGTCGCTGTCCTTGGTTCCGTGGCAGATGCGCCAGTGGGGAGAAGTGACGGCGGCCTCATCCGGGATGTAGTTCATCGGATTCATCATGTACACCAGTTTCGGATCGGCCAGCGTACTGCCTTCCACCTGGGAGTGCTCAAAGGAGAACGAAGTGAAGTGCTGTTTTTCAATGCTATCCGTACCAAATTCATTGTTTTCTGCGGCAGAGAGGTCCAGAGCATCAAAGGCAACGGGGGCTTTCTTCCTGCCCGCAAACTGCACATACTTGTCAAAGTAGATCTCCCCCGCTTTGCCGTCTTTTACCTCCACCCAGTCATAGGCCGAAAGATCGGCTCCCTTGTCCAGCTGCTCCTGGGCCGCTTCCCGCAGGAAATGGCAGACCCACCCCAGGAAACTGCCCTTCCCTTCCGAGTCCAGATACAGGACTTCGTCCCGGAGACTCTTATAGGAAAGACTATTGATATAAGGGCCGAACTGAAACTTCAGTTCATCTGAAAGGGCTTTCATTTCCGGGGTGATTTCTCCGTGCTGGGTGCTTTCCAGTGAGCCGTATGTCCACTCGTAAGCGGCATCGGCATGCTCCAGGTTGGTGATGGGGCAATAGGTCTGCGTGGCAAAGATGTCATCCGTTGCAGGGGCTGCGCCCAATGCTTTCAGATAAGATTCATAATCGGGATGATTACCCGTTGCGCCTAAAAGAGAAGAAAGTGCGCCGCCGGCAGATGTGCCGTCAGAGATGATCTTGGAAGCATCTCCCGGCATGGCCTTGTCGTTGAATTTAAGGTAGCGCACGGCGGCTTTGAGGTCGATGAGGGCGGCCGGCGCGCGGCCGTTGTCATTGAGGCGTCCGCGGGCCGCCGGGCATGCCACGACGTAACCGCGAAGCATTGCGGCAAGAGGCATGAACGGATGCTCGGGATTGTCATTGATCTCGGAAGGGATGAGCGATTCATCTTCCGGCTCACGGCCGGGACCGCCCATAGGGCCGGAAGGGCCGCCTCCATTACCGGGACCGCCCATCTCAGGACGGGCACCAGGTCCGCCAGGGCCACCAGGACCTCCGGGGCCGCCTCCGGGACGGGGACCTCTTTTGCGCACGGCGCTGGCCAGCGTGCTGGCTTTTGCCGGGGTATACCCCGCAATTTTATGGTACAGGAAAATGGGCGCGGTCTCTGCCGTATAACCATTTACACCGGCACCCTTGAAATACTCGGCGGGAATGAAAAGATTCATTTTCTGATACACCGAATCCACGGGAGAGGCTACATAGTAGATGTCCTGATAAAAGCGGAAACTGACGTCGGATCCGTTATATTTCAACGTGACATCACGATAGGCAGCCTTCGTGAAATCCAGTCCATCGGGGACAGCCGCCTTGCATCCGCTGGCGGAGGCAAGAACAAGCATCATGGCAAGGAATGTGGTTGCTTTCATGGGTTTATTGGAATAGTTGTGAAGCGAATTGAATCAGGTAGTTTCTCCAGTTGTTGTAAGTATGGGCACCTCCGGTGGGATAGAAGGTGTACTTCATTCCCACCTCATCCAGAATGGCACGGAAAGGGATGTTGGTCTGCCACTGCATGTCATGGTTTCCCACGCCGATCCAGTAAAGGGCCACACCGTCCTGCGCCTGCTGGCGGAGGCTGGCAATGATGTCATCATCGTACTTGGCCTCAGGGAAATGGTTGCCGGGCTCCAGGGCCGGAGAAAACAGGCCCACGTAGTCAAATGTGTTCCGGTTCAGGCGGGAAACGTTCATGGCATTGCGGCCTCCCATGGATACGCCACATACGGCACGGCCCTGCTTGTCGGCCACGGTGCGGTACTCCTTGTCGATAAAGGAAATCACTTCGCCGAAGAAACGCTCATTCTCATAATAATCGAAATCAGTCTTCCCGCGCCGACGGTTCTGCACGTCATTCATCGAGGGCTGGACGGAGGCATCGTAATGCATCAGGGAGAAGGCGGCCTTGTCCCAGGGATTGATGTTGGGAATGACCACAATCATGGGCTTGCAGCGCCCCTGGGCTATGAGGTTGTCCATGATTTCCACGATGCGGCCCTGCGTGATCCAGGCGGTCTCGTCCTCGGATGCGCCGTGGAATACATACAGGACCGGGAGCCGTTCCTCGCTGTCCTCATATCCGGCAGGCGTATAGACAAAGGCCCGTTTGTCGAACCCCGCATGGTCGCTGTGATACCATCGGGCCGACAGCGTTCCGTGCGGGACATCCTGCACAATGTAGTTGGCGCTTTCTCCGCTGTTGATGATGAAATAATTGACATTCTGCGTCTTATTCTCACGCATCACATAGAGATTGTTGGGGTCGACGGTCTGTACTCCCTCCACCGTGAACCAGTACTTGTACAGGTCCGGTTCCAGTTTGCCTGTCGTATATTCCCACCAACCTTCAATGGCTTTGGACATCTTTACGGGAGCAAAGACCTCGCGGTCGCCCCAACGCTCATCGTGGGTGACCGTCATGGACAGCATATCCCCGCAAAGGAGCACTTCCTTTACGGACGCAGGAGCCTGGTAGCGGATGGTAACCGTTCCGTTCGCATGGATGGTCAACGGCTTGACCTGCGGACCGCGTCCCCGCACCTGGGCAGGGGCCGGACGACGCTGCGCGAACAGCCAGTCACCGACAGCATGGTTGTCATAGGCCATGCGCCAGGTGTAAGCCCGGCAGTTGAGTGCGTTCTGCTCCACGCCTGCAGGGACAATCTCACTGGCTTTGGATTTCCAATAAACGATATGGTCACTGGTCCCTCCAAGTTTTTCCAGACAGTTTTCGATGGCGGAAACGCCTTCCGTGTCGCCTTCCGTCGCAACGAACAGCAGGTTCTCATTCTTCAGCGTTTCATAGGATTTTGCCCCATTCCAGGCTCCGGACAGGCAGACGGCACCGGCAAAGGTGGAAGGATATTGCTCCTCCAGTGCCATGGCGGCACCACCGCTGACGCCCTGTCCGATCAGGTACAGGCGGTCCCTGTCGATATTGAATTCCGCGCAAACCTTATCAATCAGATTGACGGTCACATCCAGGCTTGCCTCATGCAAATCGCTGGTAGTGAGGAAAGTCCTGTGATAAATGGGAACGAGGACGAAGCAGGGATTCTTCGCCTGCCAGTCCGGGGCTGCCCAAACGGCGGCACCGAGGCCCGTCGTCAAGGGCTCATCATGACGGTTCCAGCAGGCATATTCGTCATGAAGGTAAACCACCATCGGATAAGCCTTTTCCTCATCGTAATCATAGGGCACGAAGAGGTCGAATTTCATCGTGCTGCCGCTCTTGTCATCGTGGAAGTCCGGCTTGGCAAAGCCGTCGATCACGAGGGAAATGTTTTTCTCATTGTCCACCCACTGGTTGTCCACGGCCAGCAGGTTCCCCGATACGGCTTTGATGGGGGCCACCTGCTTCACGGCTACCGCGAAGCCCTGGCCGCCGTGGCGATTGGAAAGCATGATGGAAGGATGTGCCGGAGGATTTCCCCGGAAAGAGACGTCAACCTTGAAATCGGCGGGCTTGTCCTCCTGTTTCCGCTGCGGCGGACGGCGTCCGGCCCGGTTGGCTTCCAGCATCCGGCGTTCCGGAGTCTGTTCCGATACGGGCAGCCACTCGTCTGTAGCGAATTCCACGATGACATAGCTTCCGTTTGTGCCCTTATCGGCCATGGAGGCCTCAGTATTGGCATATATGCGGGTGACTTTCCCGCTGGCATAAAGCGTATTCCCGGCAACGTAGATGTCGAAATCCGACGCACGCAGTCTCTTGCTGACGACCGGTTCGCTCATCTCAATGGCCACGGCGGAAAGCTTCAGCCCGTCCCCATACACTTTTCCGATACCGGTTACGCTCCGGATGTTTCCGGACGAGAGAGGATGGGCCGGGACTTCCGGTTGCCGCCCTCCCTGCCCCTGCGCAAACAAGGCAGGGGCGGAGGCAGCAACCACCATTATCATTAACCAAACCAAAAATGTCTTTCTCATACGGACATGCTCTTATTTCGATTGACGGAAAAGCCAGTCACGGACGCCCTCAATCGTGTAAGTAAGTCTCCAGGTCTGAAGGTGTTCCATCCCGTCGATATGGTCGTCATCGGGGAAGACGGTATACTGGGGGAAATGGACGAAGCGGATGTCCGCACCCTCTGCGTCAATGGCCTTGCAGAGAGCGTCGAATTCTTCCGGCGTACTGCGGCCGTTCCAGACGGCCTCACTCACTTTCACCCCCTGTTTTTTCAGTTCGGCCACGATGCCGGTCATGCTGGGAAGAGCTCCTTTGTCTCCATCTCCGCACATCATCCACATCTTCTGATGAGCGAATCGGGAAACGCGCGAATTGTCCCATTTCCCCGCCATCAGGAGAGAGGCGGCGAAAAGTTCCGGGTATTTGTTGTCGATAGCGAAAGACAGCATACAGCCGCCGGACTGGCCGGTCGTGTACATCCGGTCCGTATCCACGGAATACTTCCGGGCCAAGTAATTGACGAGTCCCACCGTTGCATCCAGGTAATCGTTCGTCACCCAGTTGTCACTCATGATCTGCTGCGTATAGTCCGGTGCCAGCACGAAGCACGGATGTTTGGCCTGCTCCTCGGGAGAAGCCCAAATCGTGGCACCGATGCCCTGGGTGAGGGTACGGGTCGTTTCCTTTCCGGTCACCGTAGCATCCGGCATAAAAAGCACGAGCGGATACTTCTTGGCGGGATCGTAGTCCTTAGGAATGAATAAGTTATAGGCCAGCGGAATTCCGGTCATCTCATCCTTGTACTCAAACTGGGCGAAGTCATCCACGATCAGGTTGATCGTCTTGTCGCTGACAACCGGCGCACCGGCAGCGAGGGTCCGGCCTTTGGCATCCTTGATTCTGGCGACCTGGGTCACTTCTGCCTTGAAATCATCGATCCGGGTGATACCCTTGTAAGAGCCAAGGATCTCATCGCGCTGGGGCATGGTCTTGGACACGCCGCCCTGCGGACGTTCGCCCCTCTGCATCTGCCCCACTTTGTCCCCGGTTTGAGGGCCCTGCGGTCGCTGCCCGCCGGTAGGACCGCCGCCGAAAGTCGGCAGGTAATGATAAGTCTTCACAAGCTCGACGATGACGTATTCGCCCTTGACGCTCTTTTCAGAGAATGCCGCTTCCGTATTCGTATATACGCGTGCGACCTGGCGGTCCTCATAAACCGGTTCTGTCAGGGCTTCGCGACCGTGCTGACGCATCTCGGGAGGGACGATTTCGCGGACGGAGTAGGAAGAAGGCTTCAACTTGTTTCCATCCATCATACGATCATACTGCAGGACCACGGCCGTGACCTGCTGGCCGTCACCGAAGACTTCCGTAATGGCCGTCACCTGCTTGACAGGATTTGAGTCGGCCGCAAGAGCAGACCAGGCCCCCAGCATCAGGCAGGTCGTCAGGAAAAGGGATTTGTTGTGCATAATCGACTTCTTTAGTGTTACTGCTGCAAAAGTAGCCGATCCACCCGCCTTCCGTTTGCGCCTGTCAGTTTTTGATTTGTCAGCGGGCTTGTCCGGAGTCGCAAATGTTTGTCAAAACTCGCAAACCCTGCCTCTAGTGCGCCCGGCGCCTTATTTTTTTGTATCTTTGCTTTAATGACACTTCGCAACGTCCATAGAATTGTTGCCGGAATGCTCGCCGCATCCCTGGTTTTCCTGTCCTGCACCCGGGAAGAAAGGGATCTTTCCGCATCCGTGCCGGTCTTGTCTGAAGCTCTTTCCCACGACCTGTCCCATCCGCGGGTAACAGCGATAGCGGAGGATGCTTTCGGGCATATCTGGGTGGGAACGGCGCATGGGCTGAACAAGAACCTGGGCTACGGCTACCGGCAATACTTTGCTGCCGAAGATTCCCTTTCCCTTCACGACAACCACATCGCATCGCTTTATTGTGACAGCAAAAAGCGGCTCTGGGTCCTGGCGCTGGACGGAAGCGTTTATCAATACACGCCGGAAGATACTTTCTCCACCATTCCGATGGATTTCCACGGCATCTCCCATCCTCAGATAATTGAACTGCCCCAAGGCACGATCCTTTGCAATACGGAACGGCAGATCTTCCGTTTCAATGAAACAGACCGACGGATGGAACAGGTCATCCATAATACGGAAGCGAATATCGGCTGCTTCGCCACCTCCTCCGGAAGATTGGTCGTGGCTTATCCCGGGAAAATCCGTTATTATGATGGCTCCCGGTTTTCCCTGATGGAAGAATTCCCTCTGCCGATGGAGTTCAAGAATGCCCAGATGACCCCGGACGGAGTGCTTTGGCTGTCCGGCTTCGGCGGCTTGCTCAGCATGGACACGGCGACCGGGCAGTTCATGAATGCACCGGAGTCCCTGAAGGACGAAATCAGCAAAGGACGGCTGCTGGATATCGTCGCCCAACAGGATGGGACCCTTCTTTTCAACACAAGGAGTGCCCTGGTCCAATATGATCCCCGCCTGGGAAACAGGATCGTATCCGCCGATCCCGCATCTCCCTATTATACAGCCGACTACGATATCAACTGCCTGTTCGTAGATGCCGGAGGAAACCTCTGGCTGGGGCTCAATGGCGGCGGGATACAGAGAATCGGATTCGGGAAAACGCGAGCCGGACTCCATCCCCTGCTGGATTATTTCAGGAACAAATCCATATCCGCCTTGACCTATGTCGATGGCGGGCTGGAGATCACTGCCGGCAAGGAGAAAAGATACCATTTCGACCTGGCCAGCGGTACGCTCCAGGAGCGGTCTTCTTCAGGCGTATCCATACCCTCCGCCACAAAGCCAGGACGCGGCAAGGACATCCGGCTGAACCTTTCAGACGGATGGACCTTATCGGCCGGTTATGACAAGGATCTGGTTTTCACCCGTCAAAATGAAACGGTTACGATACCGCTGCGGTATTTGACCGCCGCTGCCGGGAGCCAGCACTTTGTTCCCGAAGTCTTGTTCGAAGACAGCGGCAAAACCATTTGGGTCGGCACCCAGAGCGACGGCGTTCTCCGCATTGCCGATGACCGGAAAGACATCCGGAAAATCGACCGGATCAGCTGCGAAGAAATCTCCAGTATCCTGGAAGACAAGTCGGGGCATATCTGGATTGGCACGCAATACGGGTTGAATGAGTATACACGTTCAGGCGACTTCCTGTCGACCTATACGACCGGCAACGGGGTTTCCAGCAATGCTTTCACGGAAGGGGCAGCCTGCTGCCTGCCCGACGGCGTCCTGCTTTTCGGCACCATGCAGGGAATTGTCGCGCGCTTCCCTTCAGAGGATGTCCCTCGAAAGGCTATTCCGCTTCTACTTGAAGATTTGAAGGTTCAGAACCGTTTGGTCCGCCCCGGAGAAAAGGCCCCCGTCCAAATCTCCCTGAACTATGCCCCGCCCATTACGCTTACCCACCGGGAGAACAGTTTCTCCATCAGTTATGCCGCACTTGACTACAGCAATGCGGCAGGAATGAATTACCAGTATAAACTGGAAGGGCTGGATACCTATTGGGTCGATGCCGGGAGCTCGCACGAGGCCTTCTATTCCAATGTTCCCGCGGGAAAATACACCTTCTCCGTCCGGATTACGGACGCAAAAGGTGTCCCGGTATCGGAAACCGTTTCCACTTCGCTTCGCATCCGCCCTGCCCCTTGGGCGAGCTGGTGGTCCCGGACGCTCTATCTGCTCCTTGCTTGCACTTTACTGTCCGGCATAGTCCTTACCTGGCTTCGGAATGTGAAGAAACAGGAGGAGACAAGAAGAGCGAAGTTGGAGAAAGAACAGGAACAGAAGACCAATGAAATCAATAAACGATATTTCGCGAATGTCGCCCACCAGCTCCGGACTCCTTTAACCATGATTTCCGGTCCAATCGGTACCCTTTCCGAATCCGACGCCATCAAGGGGAGCGACAAGAATCTGTTGAGAATCGTCCGTCACAACACCGACCGGATGCTGCATTTGGTGAACCAGATCATGGATTTCAATGCCCTGGAGACCGATGCGCTGGCCCTGAAAGTCCGTCGGGTGGATATCACACCCATCCTCCGCAATACGCTGGATATCTATCAGGTCAATGCAGAAGAAAAGGGCATCCATTTCCTGTCAGACGGGTTGGACGGGAACACGTTTGTCCACGCCGATGCAGACAAAATCGTCAACATCCTGGACAACCTGCTGTCCAATGCCATCAAATATACGCCCGCGGGAGGTTATATTTCCGTCTCCTTCTCCGACATGGACGGGAAGGCCATCCTGAAGGTTTCCAACAGCGGGCCGGCCATCCCGGAAAACAAACTGGAGAGAATCTTCGAGCGTTACTACCAGATCGACGGGGCGACCCAGCACGGACGCTATAACTGGGGATCGGGCGTTGGCTTGTACTATGCCAGGAAACTGACTGAACTGCACCATGGGACCTTAAGCTGCGCCAATGCGGAAGACGGCAGCGGCGTCTGCTTCACGCTGTCGTTTCCGTCCGGACCGGAACACTATAAACCGGAGGAAACGGACCGCGGTCCTGCACCTCAGTCCATCGGTCATGACCGGCCGGTTACCAAGGATCTTCCCGTGCCGGACGACGAGCCCGCGGGAATCAGACCTTTTGTCCTTGTCGTCGATGACGATTCGGATATCACCTTCTATCTCCGGACATTGTTATCTCCTACCTATCAGGTCAGCTGCTGCTATGATGTGGAATCGGCGCAAAAACAACTCTCCCAGAGGGTTCCCGACATCATCCTGAGCGATATCATGATGAACGGCCAGACAGGCTATGACTTCTGCAGCTTCCTGAAAGGTGATTTGCAATACTGCCACATCCCGGTCATCCTCCTTACGGCGAAAGACAGTGTCCGGGACCAGATCGACGGGATGAAAGCCGGTGCGGATGCGTATGTGACCAAGCCCTTCAATGCCGAGTACCTGCTTTCGCTGGTGGACAATCTCCTGAAAGGACGCGAGCGGCTCCGGAAGGCCCTCACGGACAATGCCGGGCTTGACATCCCTTCCGACGATGCATTGTCCCCTCAGGACAAATCGTTCCTGAACGACCTGTACGCCTTGATGGAAGCCGAGTTGTCCAATTCTGAGTTCAATATCGGGGATATCGTGGACAAACTCCATATCTCCCATTCGAAGTTCCTTTACAAGGTCAAAGGGCTGACTGGAACGACCCCGTCGGAGCTCTTCAAGAATTACAAACTGAACAAGGCCGCGGCGATGTTGCGGGAAGGGAAACACAATGTATCAGAAGTCGCAGACCTGACCGGATTCAGTTCCCTCGCCCATTTCTCCAAAGTCTTCAAGAAAAAGTTTGGCGTTTCTCCGTCAGAATTCAAATAGACACACTTTCCTCGCTCCTGTCGGTTTTTGTATGTAATCTTGTATGTAGAAAAAGAAAATCGCTGAAACTCAATGAGTTCCAGCGATTTTTGTGGAGGTAGTCGGATTCGAATTACAAGTACAAAACCCTCCAGAAACCCTTGCCTAAGTGATTTCTATTGCGTATTTTTGCAGGTGGAGTTAAATGACTCCCCTCATTTTTGGGGCACTTTTGGGGCATTATTTGTTTATGTAATAGCAGGCGCAATGGAAATAAAACGGAAAATATCGTTCAAGATTCGGGCAATCGGGAAGAACAGGGACATCTATCAAATCCGGATGAGGGTATCCTACAACTCACAGAGGATAGATTTCAAGACAGGCTGCTCCCTCGTAGATAAAACTTTTTGGGATGATGTTGAAGGCCGCGTCAGAGACGGGTATAAGGGGCCCAAAGGCGAAACCACCCTTTCCATCAACAACGACCTCAGGAATTACCGGGACCAGATGGAGACTACATTCCGTTATTTTGATGCGATGGACAAGATTCCCACGCAGTCTCAGCTTCAAAAAAAGTATGAAGAGAGGCTCAGTGGTATTACGCCAAAACGCCCGGAACCCGAAGCGCCCAAGGCAAAAAAGCCAAAAGAGCCCGACATGTTCGTCGTTTTCGACGAGTTCACCCGCAAGTGCGGAGAAAAGAACGCATGGACAATCGCCACCTATGAGAAGATGTCGGCACTCAAGGCCGATTTACAGAACTTTGGCCCCAAAATCAAGCTTTCCGAACTGAACGAAGATGCCCTAACAAGATTTGTAGGCTACCTACGTGACGAAAAGAAGGTTTTCCCGGCAAAAAAGAAGAAAGACGCCGATGAAGATGAGGAAGAAAAGGCCGTGCAGGTAGGCCTTAACAACACCACCATCAAGAAAAAGCTGGAGTATCTCACCTGGTTCTTGAGATGGGCGCGCGACGTGGGGTATCCCGTAAATCCTGCGTTCAAGACCTTCAAGCCCACGCTTAAGCAGACGCAGAAGCCCATCATCTACCTCTCAAAAGAAGAATTACAGCGAGTCAAGGACCTGGACCTGTCAGGGTCCAAGCTGGAGCCCGTCCGGGACATCTTCCTATTCTGCTGCTTCTCCAGCCTGCGGCATTCCGATGCCGATAACCTTCGCCGCAGTGACATCAAAGGCGACCACATGGAAGTGACCACCATCAAAACCGGCGACAGCGTATCCATCGAACTGAACGATATCACCAAAGCCATACTCGGGAAGTACAAAGACGTACCTTTTAAAGACAACAAGGCCCTTCCCTCTTTCACCAACCAAGCCATGAACCGCAGCCTGAAAGAGCTTTGCCAACTGGCTGAAATCAATGACCCCATCCGCATTACCACCTACAAGGGCAACGTGCGGCAGGACGATGTCTACCTCAAATGGGAACTTGTGGGCACCCATACCGGACGCCGCACCTTCATTGTCCAGGCCCTCTCCATGGGCATCTCCCCCAACATTGTCATGAAATGGACGGGACACAGTGATTACAAAGCCATGAAGCCCTACATTGACATCGTGGACTCCATCAAGGCCCAGTCCATGACCAAATTCAACAATTTGTTGTAATGGGAGCCAAAATTTCTGTATTTTTGTAAAAATTGAAGGTTATGACCGAAAAAGGAATATTGGAACTGAGAGATTTGGCAGAGGTCGGCAAGGTTCAATTCAAGGAGCGAATCGTGGATAACTACGACATCGCCACCGAGATATGCGCCATGAGCAATTACCGTGGCGGGCGTATTGTCATTGGAATTAACGACAAGACGGGTGCGATAAATGCCCTCTCCTACAAGGAAACTCAGGAAACCACTGCCACTCTGGGCCAGATTGCCAGCGACATGCTCAATCCATCCATTTTGATTGAGACGGAAACCTCCAAAGTGAATGGTGGGAACATTGTGATTGTCATTATCAAAGAAGGAACAAATAAGCCTTATCACGACAATAAGGGCATCATTTGGATAAAGCAAGGCTCGGACAAGCGAAAGATTTTTGACAACATGGAACTCAAGGCCATGATGGATGACTGCGGCACCTTCGAGGCCGATGAAGCGGTGGTTCCGGACGCCACCATGGATGACATGGACATGGAGGCCATCAAGACTTTCTTTCTGAAAAAATTCCGTGAAGCCTTGCCGAAGAAAACCGTCGACGGGAGAAACACTGACGATCTGGACGCTGACGAAATAGCGTCACTGCTTATTAAAGACAAAACAGCGGCGGATATTCTCCGGAACTTGAAACTCATCAGGCCGGACGGCCGGTTTACCGTGGCGGCGGTCATTCTTTTTGCCAGGGCTGTCCAGCGCTTCTTTCCCACGTACACGGCAAAGTGTATCAGTTTCTTCGGTAATTCCATCGGCGGAACTGAATATCGCGACCGTTTCCCCGACACCTCGATGGAGGGGAACATCCTTCACCAGTTCAACGCCATCATGCAGTTTTTCACCCGGAATTTGAGGAATGTTCAGGTAGAGGAAAACTTCAACTCTTTGGGAGAACTTGAGATTCCGTCTGTCGCCCTTATGGAGTTCACGGCCAATGCCCTGATCCATCGTAGCCTGGTATGGACTATGCCGGTGCGCGTGTTTATCTTTGATGACCGCGTAGAGATTCACAGTCCCGGCAACCTGCCGGCAGGGATGACGGTAGAGAGCGTCGTCTCAGGCATGTCCATGCCAAGAAACGACCTCTTGTTCAACAATGCCGCCTTCCTGCTTCCTTACACCGGTGCTGGCAGCGGACTCAAGCGCGCCATGGAGACTGGTATCGAGGTGCAGTTCTCCGACAATGAGAAAACCAAGGAGTTCGTGGTAACAATCCCTCGGAAAGAGCACCATGTAAATGCACTAAGTTCCGGAGAAACGCACCAACCTCAAGGCAAAAATGCACCAAGTTTCAACGAAACGCACCAACCTCAGAGTAAAAACGCACCAACCTCGAAAAAAAAGCACCAACTTACCAAGAAGCAGCAGGACATTATTAATTTCTGCTCCATTCCAAGGTCTGCTCAAGAAATCATGGACAGATTGGGTATACAGAACCAGTCGAGGAGCAGAAAACGTTATATTCAATCAATGATTGAGGACGGACAATTGGAAATGACGATTCCCGAAAACCCGAACGATCCAAATCAAAAGTATCGTCGTGTTAAGAAATAATTGAAAGAATAACGAGGGTAATGAATCCATGAGCAAGGGAGAGTCCAAGAGCATCATCAAACTCTACAAAGGCATTTTCGGCCGCATCAATAGCGGCTGGAAATCCCTGCTCTACCCTATTGAAGTTGATATTGAGGAGATGACGCCTGCAGAAGTCAAGCATGCCAGGCAGTACAACACGGTCTTTTGGTGCATATTCGGCACCCTGGCGCTCTTGGCGGTGGTCTTTTCTTTTCCGAGCATCGGGAAGATGATAATTGGTCCGGTGCTCACCCTGTTTCTCCTGATGCTTTTCAGTGCCCTGTCGCACAATGTTCACCTTCGAAAGAGCAAGGCGGGTCGGAGGGAACTCCAGCCAGTCTCTTCTTTTGCCGCGTGCTTTACGGATGAAACATTCTACCATAAGGTGGATAATTTCATTACGCAGGCGCACGATGACAAGAGACCAATGAGTTCTGTTGAATGCCATGCCCTTTTAGAGCATGTCCTCAAGAATTCCACCTCTCTCATCTCTGATGTCAGCCTGAACCGCCTGTCCAATCTCATCATCAAGGATTACGGCCCTACCGGCGTTCTCTCTTTCACCACTGCCCGCGCCGTAAGCAAAGCCAAGGTGACAAATGGAGACAGGGAGCGCATCAAATGGTACTTTTCCAAGTAGAGTTCCAAGAGAGTTCCATTTAATTCAGCGCTTATTATTAAGAACCGAAACAGAACTTAACGTGTTGTAAATCAGCTTGTTAAGTTTTGTTTTAGCACAATAAATGTATATATTTGCAGCCGGATGGAGTCACTGCCCACGCAGTCTCTGTCCGGCTAAAACTATATGTATAACTATAAACTTTTTGAATCATGGAAAGACATGACAACGAAAGTCTCCTCGGGAAGATGCTCGTCCAGATGACGGGAGAGGAGCTCGTGGCCATCTTCAGAATGGCCTCGACAGCGGAGAATGGTGGGAACGGCACTCAGAAGGAAGCTGCTAAGTACGTCTACGGGATTCAGGACCTGGCGGCGTACATCGGCTGTTGTGCCAGCACCATCTATGATCTCAAAAAACGCGGCGTGCTGAATGCTGCCATTGTCTCCAAGGTGGGCAAACGCATCGTGTTCAACGCTCCGCTGGCAAGACAGCTTGCAGATGATTACAAACGCTGCCCGTCCGAGGAGGAGAATTGAGCCATGGCGCGCATACGAACCATCAAACCGGAGTTCTGGTCTGATGAGAAGGTGGGCGGCCTGCCGCTTGCGTGCCGCCTTCTTTTCATCGGCCTATGGAACTTTGCCGATGATTACGGCGTCATTGCCTCCAGCCCGTTGTTCATCAAGTCCAGAATCTTTCTCTACGACAGGGACATCTCCGAGGAGAATGTCCAGCAATGGCTGTGTGAGCTGGAACAGCGCAAAATGATTGTCCCTTGTGAGCATGGCGGAAATCATTACTACATTATCCGCAACTTTTCCAAGCATCAGGTCGTAAACAAGAAATCACAGTCCCGTACCATTCCGGGAGACATCCTTGAACAGTTTCTGGAAGCCTCCTCCACTCCTACGGTAGCCCTCCGTGAGGCCTCCGTCCCGGAACAGGGAACAGAGAAAGGAACAGATAACAGGGAAGAGGAAAGGAAGGCAGGGTTCAGGGAAATGCTCCAACCGTTTACCAACCAATACTCTCCGGTAGTTTTAAAAAAGTTCACGGATTATTGGACAGCCCCGAGCCAAACTCCCGGAAAGATGCGGTTTGAGGACTTCCGGGGATGGGATTCCGAAGATCGTCTTGAAGCCTGGATGAAAAAGGAAAGGACGGCCGAAAAAGGAATCAGCGCATCTGAAGCGCTTGGCGGATACGGAGGGGTAAGCCATGGATAAGGAAAGAATCGCCCGCATCATCTACAACGATGTACGCCTTATCGAGGACCCTTCGGCAAAAGCCGTTCTTGAAAGATGCGTCCGTCGCGCATACACCTTCGGCTCCCTGCACCGGAGCATGAAAAAGCAGATGTTTGATGACGAAGTCGCCATGACCGTCGATGCCATTCTATATGACGTCAATGCCGACAGGCGTTATCAAAGTCTGCGCTCGGCCGAAGTGGAAATCGCTTTCCTGGAAGGCTTCCGCGGGACCTTCGGGAACGACTCCACCTATCTTACCCCCATCACTTTCATCCGTTGGATAGAGGCCTATATGGTCAATGAGACAAGGCGCTCGGCTATGGATTGGGTATCCCGGGAAAAGGAAAGACAGAGGCAATCAAAGCAGGCCGGGAATGAGGGTAGCGAGGTTGTGTTTGCGTAAACGCAAACTGCCCTCGCAGCCCGCTCCCGATGGTCGCAGGCCGGGAAAGGCCACCGCCGCAGGCCCTAAGCTGCGGTGAAAAAGAAAAACACTTCAAAACAATGGACACAGTGCAAAAGAACAGGAAGGGTGGGCGTCCAAGGATAGAGAAGCGCACCCGCGTTCGCGAGGGAAGAGTCTCCTTCGCCGTGAATGAGTACGACAAGATGTTAATTGCATCAAAGCTGCGCCGGGCCAAAACGGAGGCATCGGCCTTCTGCCGGAAGGCGATGCAACAGGCCGAAATCAGCGGGGAAAAGTACGAGGTATTCCTCAAGGACATTGAAAGAATCACAGAATCGGAGTTCTGCCGGATGGTAGTGCTGTCAGCGACCTTCACCGAAGCCTTGTCGGACGAAGAACTCTACATCATCCGGAACCTTCATAAGATGGGGCAGCGGTTGAATCAACTCTTTGTCCAAGGCCACCTGAAGGACGATGTCAACGCCAAGCTGGCATACACGCAGTTCATGAAGGACTTTGCCGATATCAAGGCCTATTACCAGATTAAACTAAAGAAGCTATGATGGCAAAGATTACAACAGGGTCATCGTTTGGCGGAGCGCTGGACTATGACCGGGACAAAGGCGGACAGAACCAGAAGATAGCTACCTTTCTGGACAGCAGCGGCGTCGATATGAACTACAAACCCGATGGTACGCCGGATCCGGACATGAAGGCCGTAGTGCGGAGCTTTGAAATCCAGGCGGCCATGAACCCCAAGGTATCCAAGCCCGTAGTGCACATCGCCCTTACCTTCAAGCCGGAGGACAAGCCGCGCCTCACCAATGACTATATGGTCAAACTGGCCAGGGATTATATGCGTGAAATGGGATTTACCAACACGCAGTACGTCATCCACCTGCACGAGGAAACAAGAAACCCGCACGTCCATATCACGCTCAACCGAGTGGACAACGACGGAAAGCGCATCAGCGACAGTAACGAACTGCGCAGGAACGCGGCCGTCTGCAAGGCTATCACCTTGAAAGAAGGCCTAACCTGGGGCAACAGTAAGGTGATTTCAGAAGCCAAGGTGAACGACAAGTCGGAAAGGTTCCGCTACGATGTGGCCAAGACCGTGTACCAATGCCTGCAACAGTCATCCTCTTTATCCCAATTCCAAAGGGAGACTGCCCGGAATGGTATAGAGACCACGTTGAAACGGAGCGAATCTACTGGGAAAGTCATCGGCATCACCTTCAAGGCCAAAGATGCCGAAGGGAAGGAGCACGTTTTCAAAGGCTCCAAGTTGGGGCGTGAACTCACGGCGGGAGCAGTACTTAAATCCTTAGGGCAGACGAAAATGCTGGATAGGGGCGCGGGGCAGGAGCTGAGCCTTCAGGAACAGGAGAAAATTGCCTTGAGACAGACGCTATTCACGTGCGTAGCCAACGTCAGGGATATCCGCGATCTTCCAAAAGAAACTGCCAGATTTGGCATTGAAACCCACTTCAAGACCAATCCAAATACCGGCAAAATACAGGGTGTGACTTTCACTTACAAGGACTTCAACGGGCATATGCAATGCATCAAGGGCTCCGCCATCGACAGGCAGCTCTCTGCGGGCAACATCCTCAAGATGATAGAGGGCGGCGTGCCGATGGACAAAGCTGCGGGTGGCGGAGACTTGTCCAGCAAGTTCTTCCCTGCAGAAGAAGTCAAGGAAGCTGCACCGGAGAGAAGTTCTGTATCTGTCCAAGATGTGGCTTTGACTGCCGGCGAAATGCTTTTTGACGGCATCTTTTCCTGTGGAGGCTCAAAGCAGGAGGAGGATGAAGAAATCGGTGAAAAGAAAGGCCGTGGGCAAAGTTATTAACCCATTAAAACGAAAACTATTATGAAATACTCAAGCAATGAGGACTTACAAGAAATCGTCACAGAACACAACATTGATATCAAGAATCTGAAAGAGCGCATGACGGACCAGGAGCGGCGTAACGCTGCGCCAATCTATGCCGTAATAACCCCGGAGATGCAAGAATCAGTGGCAGATGCCATTGCGGCACAGCTCATGGAACGTATTGAGGATTGCGAACTGCCGGAACCGGACATTTCCGGGCTGCAAAAAAGAATCGAAGAATTCGCATCAATGGGCTTTGCAAAGGCCGTCGAGAAATACAAAATTCGTATTGAAACGGACTGCATCCATCGTCTGGATCCAGAGCAAGAAAAGAAAATAAGCGAGGCTGCGGATACTTTGAGCTGGGCCATCAATAAACTGGACGAGACCAGGATTGCCCCTTGGCGAATCTGGCTCAGGGACATTGCGGCATGGCTATTCATCCCGCTTGCTATAGCCTTCGGGACAGTTATCGGCGTCAACGAAAACAGCGCTGAGCACTGGGGAAAACGCTATTATGCAGTATGCCATCATCCTCTGCAAGAGAACGAGGTCATTCGTGCCCACCAGGGCGATGCCTACGAGTTCGTCCTTGCCTTCTTCAACAAAGGAGGAGATGAGAAGGAAAAAATCAAGGCACACATCCGTGAGCAGGAGCAGCTTCTCAAACTCAAGGAGTTGAAGAAGGAATGAAACTTATGGCCTGGCCGCCGCCGGGGGCGAGGACCACTGTAAAGGTGTCGGCCGATGTAACGGTCCTGGTTTCAATGGTATAGGCGTAAGGGTTGGTCTGCCAGTGAGCATCAGGGGCATCGGCATAAATGGTGGCGGTGTATGTTACGCCGGGCTTAAGGAAGGAGAGGGGTTGCTCAAGGGTACGGCCAACCTCATTTGTAGTGGCGCCGAAAAAGAACTTGTCACCGCTGCGCCTGGCGATGGCAATGTACTCTCCAATTTCTCCCTGGAGGGCCTCGGACCAGTCGCAGTCCGGGTCAAAGTCCCGGAAAAACTGGAAGGCCGGGTGCTCCTCGTAATTTTCGATGAGGTCGGCGGCCATTTGCCAGGGGGAATACAGTGTCACCCAAAGTGCAATCTGCTTTGCAAGGGTTGTGTTCACCCGGCACTTGGAGGAGTGGGTGTTGTTCCATACCTTCACGTCTGGGTTACCGGCGATGCTGCGATACTCAATGTCGAAGATGCCTGGGGTGTAATCCATCGGCCCGGAGAGGAGGCGGGCGAAGGGAAGAATCTCGTGATGGGAGGGCTTGTTGCCGCTGCTCCAGGCGTTCCACTCCATTCCGCGGGCGCCTTCCCGGGTCATGAAGTTCGGGTAGGTGCGCCTCAGGCCGGTTTCCTTGATGGGCTCGTGGGCGTCAACCATAATCTTTCTTGCTGCAGCCTCGGAAGCCAGTATGGCATAATGCCTTACGCCATACTGGCTGTGATGGTAATGCCCGTCCAGAAGCCATCCGGCATAACCGGTCTTTAGGTTATGGATGCCTCTTTCAACTGCAAAGTCGAGGTCTTTTTCAAGCTGCTGTTCATACCAGGCGACCTCACCTGCCGTCTCATGGTGAATGATATAAGCAACGCCTTTGTCGCGGGCATAGGCAAGAACGGCGTCAAGATCAAAGTCCGGAGCGGGTTTGGTGAAGTCGAAATCATGGTCTGCATTTGCAACGGTCCAGCCATCGTTCCAGCCCTCAAACAGAACCGCATCTATATTGTTTGCCGCAGCAAAGTCAATATACTGCTTAGCTCTTTCCGTGGTGGCTCCATGCCTTGCATCCTTGCCCCAGGAATAGAGGCCAAGATGCATGCCCCACCATACACCGACATACTTGCCAGGCTTAATCCAGGAGACGTCCTTCATGGCGCAGGGCTCATTCAGATTAAGGATAAGGTTGGAATTAATAAGGTCAACAGCCCTGCGGCCAATTTGGATTGTACGCCAGGGCGTTTTGAACGACCCGGATACAACAGCCTTCTGCTCCAGGTTATTAGGTCCATCCGGTGCAAGTGCTGCAGTGAGGATGCCGTCGTGGCTTTTCAACGTCATTTCTGGGAAATCCACAAGAGCAGCCTCGTGAATGCTGCCATAGATGCCGTCATCGGTACGGAAGGTCATGGGTGTATTGGCGTTTTCCAGCTCCGAAAGCAGCAGTTTCCTGTACTCCTGCTCATAGCTGTCAAAATGGGCCGGAATGGACCAGGAGCAGCCATCCTTCGCGATATTGAACTGTGTGAGTTCATCGGTGATTACAATAGATTCCTTCGCTTCACTCGGAATGACAGAGGGAATGCTCGGAATGCCATACTCATACCTGAATCCCACTCCGTCATTGAACGCGCGGAAACGGAGTGTAAGGCTGCAATACTCATTGGCAAGTTTCACCTCCAGCTCCTTGTGCCGATCTAGAATCTCCTTGTTTTCGCCCCATGGCTGGGACCATTTTTCTTCATGGCTTGTGACCTTTGAAGACTCAAGCCTGAAGCCGTTTTTAAGGTTGAGAGGAACGCTTGTCTCTATTCCAAGGACGGATTGACCGATAAAGGAGTTTCCGTCCACGGATACAGCATACTCTGGTTGACCTTCATCGCTGAGGGAGAACAGCACGACAATGCTTCCGTCAGGAGATGAAACCGCATTTTTCGGCGCACACGCGACAGCGAGTCCAATCAGAAGGAAAAGAACCGTTTTTTTCATTTGAACTGAAGTTTCGCACCGCCCCTCAACTCTGTAACGTCAAGGAACCCACCATCCAAACGCTTACCATTCAGGCGGATATCGTCATACATAGGCCCGGGGTCGGAAGCTGTTATTGTGAGCGTTTTGCCGCCGGAGAGGGATACTTCAACTTTGGGGAAGAGGGGTGAGCCAAGGGCGTACTGCCCGCTTCCAGGACAGACGGGGTAGAAACCCAGGGCGGAGAAGACGTACCAGGCCGATGTCTGGCCGTTGTCTTCGTCACCGCAGTAGCCGTCGGGTGTGGCGCTGTAGAGGCGGTCCATGGTTTCGCGGATGCGCAACTGGCCTTTCCAGGGCTCCGAGGTCCAGTCATACAGATACAGCATGTGCTGGGCGGGCTGGTTGCCGTGGGCGTAGTTTCCCATATCGGCCACCTGCATCTCGGTGATTTCGTGGATGCGGTAACCGTAGTAGCTGTCGTCGTAGATGGGCGGGACCTTGAAGACGGAGTCCAGCATTTCGGTGAAGGACTCCTCGCCGCCCATCGTCTCCATCAGCCCCGGAACGTCGTGGAAAACGCTCCATGTGTAGTGCCAGGCATTGCCCTCGGTGAAGGCATCGCCCCATTTGTAGGGGCTGAAGGGCTCCTGAAAAGAGCCATCGGCATTGCGTCCTCTCATAAGACGGGCCGACGTGTCAAAGACATTGCGCCAATTCCCGGAGCGCTTCAGATATAGGTCGATTTCCTCCTGCGGACGGTCCAGAAGCCGTGCGATTTGGGCTATGCACCAGTCGTCATAGGCATATTCCAAGGTGCGGGCAACGCTCTCGTTCACGCCAACGTCGCAGGGGATGTAGCCAAGGGTGTTGTAGTACTCGTGTCCCTTGCGTCCGGTAGAACTCACCGTGGGATGCACGTGTTCAGTTCCATATACAAGGGCATTGTAGAGGACCTCCAGGTCTTCGCGGGAGACAAGGCCTTGTACTGCGGCATCGGCCACCACGGCGGCTGAGTTGTTCCCAATCATGCAGTCCCGGTGGCCGGGAGAGGCCCATTCCGGAAGGAAGTCATTTTCGCGGGCAACGTTCGCAAGGCCTTGGAGAATCTCCCTGCTTACGTCGGGATAGACAAGGTTCAGCAGCGGGAATAGTGCCCTGAAGGTGTCCCAGAAGCCGGTGTCAGTGTAGAGGTAGCCGTCGTGGACTTTGCCGTCGTAGGGGCTGTAGTGGATGGGCTTCCCGTCTGGGCCGATTTCATAGAACTTCCTGGGAAAGAGCGTGCTGCGGTATAGGCAGGAGTAGAAGGTGCGCATCTGCTCATTAGTGCCTCCGGAGACACGGATACGGCCAAGAACCTTATCCCAACGGGCTTGGGCGGCCGATTTCACCTCGTCAAAGGGGCGGTCAAGGACTTCGTTCAAATTGCGCATCGCTTGTTCCTCGGAGATGAAGGAAGAGGCAATATAAAGCGTCACAACCTGCCCGCGTGATGTGGCAAAATGCTCTCCAAGCGGAGCATCGGCCTTTATCACAAAGTAGTTGCGAAAGCCTTCCGGTACGCCGCCGTGGTTCTGGACGCTGTAGCCGGTTGCCCCGCTATCATCAAAAATCACCTCGCCGCCCTGGAAAGGATTCACACCTATGATTGAACTGTCGCTTTCCGAGAAGGTGAGGCGCATCACGGCCGCGCGTTCGGTAGGAGTGATTTCCACGGAGATGTCGTGGTCGGCCAGATAGACCTTATAATAATAGGGCTTTGCAACCTCGCTCTTGTGGGAGAACCAGCTGGGGCCACCGCCTGGAATGATGGAAAAGGCGCCGTAGTCGTTGATCCAGGGCGATGGCTGATGTGTTTGCTTGAAGCCTGTGATCCTGTGTTTGTCATACTGATATGCCCAGCTATCATCCTCCCGCTCCGCTGTAACCGGTGTCCAGAAGTTCATGCCCCAGGGCAGGGCTATCGCAGGATAGGTGTTGCCCGTGGAGAAAGTCCAGTCGGACTGGGTGCCGACAAGGGTTGAGACGTAGTCTGAAAGGTGAACTTCGTCCGCAGGGCGGCAACATGCCGAAAGCAATAGTATCAAAGGAATCAGGCGCTTCATATTATGCTATTCAAAAGGTCAAGCTTGCCGTCATTGACGAGTTTGAGGATGAGCTCGCCGAAGAGGCTGTTCTGCCAGGCGAACCATTCGCGGGTGAAGTGGGAGGCGTCGTCCTTGTGGAAGGATTCGTGGATGAAGCCGGTGCCGGCATCGGTGGCAAGGAGCGTGGCGATGCAGTCGCGGATTTCATCATCGTCTGTCGATGTGAAGGCCCGCATCATGATGGACATGGGCCAGACCATATCATAGCCGATATGGGGGCCGCCGACTCCCTCACCGGCGGCGCCGCTGAAGAAGCAGGGGTTGTCTTCGGAGAGGACAAAGCGGCGGGTGTTCTGATATACGGGGTCGGAGGCCATTTCAGGGATAAGGTACGCGAGGGATAGCAGCGACGGCACGTTGGAATCGTCCTGAAGGAGGGCGTTCCCGAAGCCGTCAACCTCGTAGGCGTAGATAGGACCATACTTGGGATGATTGACAACGGCTTGAGCCTTCAGGGCGGCTTCAACTTCGTCTGCAAGGGCGGTGCATTCGGAGGCTAAGGCGGCCTCTCCATTAACATCGGCAAGTATCTCGGCAGCCTTTCGCAAACTACTTACAGCCATGAAGTTGGAAGGAATCAGAAAGTCCAGGATGGTGCTGTCGTCGGATGGACGGAAGGCCGATGCAATAAGTCCGCAGGGCTTCAGTGGCGCTCCATAGCCGTCCCAGCCCTTGGTGTCGAACTGGCGGTCCGTCTCACGGAAGAAGCGGTACTTCCCAAGGCCGTCGAACTTCTGCTGCTCCCGCATAACGCCAAGCACCGTGCGCATCGCCTCCAGCCAAAGGTCTCCAAAGACCGATGTGTCTCCGGTCTCCTTCCAGTAGCCATAAGCCAGACGGATAGGATAGCACTCCGAGTCCAGTTCCCACTTGCGCTCGAACACGTCCGGGACCATATGGGTTCCGTCCTTGTGCCAGCCATCGTTGGTGGGCCCGGGGTTGAACGCGTTGGCGTAAGGGTCTATCACAAGGCATTTGAGTTGGCGTAGGATTGTGCCCTTTATCATGTTGGCAAGGTGAGCATCCTGGGATGCCAGCTGCACGTAATGCCAGACCTGAGCACCGGAGTCCCGGAGCCACATGGCCGGGATATCGCCGGTCCATACAAAAGTATCCGGAGTTCCATCTTCATCCTCGGAGTAATGGACAGTGGTATCGATGGTGTTTGGGAAACAGTTGATGAACATCTGCCTGAGTTTTGGATTCTTAAGAAGAGCTGCGGTCTCTGTAATCGTTTTCTCAACGGCCTCCGAGGTGAAAAGACGCTTTTCCGGAGCGGGACGCCGTTCCGGGGTTCCATTGAAATAGTCCTCCCAGGCGTACCATACGGCAGGCTCCGGTCCCATTTCAAAGATGAGCGTACCGCCTGCCTCGATATCGGCAAACTCGATGTAAGGCTTGGTATAAAGCTTTCCGTTCAGGTAAACGCGCTGAATATAGCGGTTGGTATCGCTGGTAGTTGGCGCTTCAACGGTGAAGGTGCCGCCGGAGACGGCAAGTTCCGCTTTTTTGAAGAGAGGAGAGCCAAACCAGAAGCGCGTGCTGGCAGGTTCCACCTGGTAGAAGCCAAGGGCCGAAAGGATATACCAGGCACTCATTTGTCCCACATCCTCGTTTCCGGAAAGCCCGTCATAACCGGTGCCATATTGCTCGGAGAGTATCTGACGCACCTTGTCGGCGGTCTTCCAGGGCTGCCCCATCATGGTATAGAAGTAAACGATGTGGTGGCTGGGCTCATTACCGTGAACATATTGGCCGATAAGGCCAGACATATCCGGAGGTGCCCCGGGGCCGAGGGTTTCAGGCGCGGTAAACAACGAATCCAGATGTTCCAGCGTGGCATTTCGGCCACCGAAACAGTCCATAAGGCCGCTCAGGTCCTGTGGGACCAGCCATGTGTATTGCCAGGCATTGCCTTCGCAGTAGTCGTCTGAGCGGTGTAGAGCATAGAAGGGATTGAACGGTGTGCGCCAGCCGCCATTGGAGGTACGGCCGCGGACAAAGCCGGTTTCCGAATCGAAGAAATGCCTCCAACTATGGCTCCTTTCAGTGAAGAAAGCAGCGTCTTCCGTATGCCCCAGCACTTCTGCGGCATGTGCCACGGCGGCATCGGCAATGGCATATTCCATATCATTGGCGCAGGCCTCTCCGTAGAGGTCACAGGGGATGTAGCCGTACCTTTTGCGGAGGTCCTGGCCGCGCTCGTCTAGCATCACAGAGGCCTTGCAGGCGGCGTAGGCGCGTTCATAGTCAATTCCGGGAATTTGTTTCACAATTGCATCGGCCACGGCAATTACGCCGGGGTTCCCCACCATGCAGTCCGTCTCGCAGCCCATCAGGTGCCATACCGGGAGCTTTCCCTGCTTGTCGTATATGTCCAGCATAGTATTCACGACATCGGCCCGCAGCTCCGGGTGAATCATGTAGTAAAGCGGCATTGCCGCGCGGTAAGTATCCCAGAGGGAATAGGTTGTGTATGAAGGCCTTGTACCGATGTCCGAGAACAGCGACGGAGCTATCATCGTGTGATAAAGCGCGGTGTAGAATTTCTTCCGGGCTTCGGCATCATCGGTGTCTATACGTACTTTGGATAAGGCGTTATTCCACTTGGCACGGGCTTCTTTACGGACGGCATCAAAGTCCCAGCCGGGAAGCTCAGCTTCCAGTGCGGCTTTGGCAGCCTCGCAGCTGCTGGGAGAGAGTGCCACCTTCAGAAGGACTTTTTCTCCGGCTTTCGAAGCGAAGGAGCATCGGGCATACATGCCTTCCTCCTTAACGCTCAGCGGCTTAGAGAATACGGCATAGAAGTACTGCTTCTGGTCATTGGCCCAGCCCTTGGAGAAACGCCAGCCCTGGAGGGTCACATCGTCCACCACCTCGAAATGCGTGTCCGTGGCTTTGTCCCAGCAGCCGCCGTTTTCGAGGTCGAAGACCAGCGCGGCATCGTCAGAAGCAGGGAATGTATAACGGTGCATGCCCACCCTCTCAGTGGCGGTCATTTCCGCAGTAATGCCGTAGCGGAGCAGAGGAACGCTGTAATAACCGGGCTCCGTAACCTCCTTGCTGCGTTCTGCATAGGACCACATTCCGTCACGGGAGTAGGTTACTTCACCCGCAACCGGCATTACGGTGACATCGAACAGATCCCCGATGCCGGTGCCGGACAGGTGCGTGTGGCTGAAGCCTATCACGGTTGAATCGGAGGCATGATAGCCCGATGTCCAGTCCCATTCCTGCGGAATACTGGTAGGTCCAAGCTGCAACATCCCAAAAGGCACATTTGCTCCCACGAACACGTGCCCGTGCCCTCCGGTGCCGATGCGCGTGTCCACGTAAGAAACAAGGTCCGTTTCAAGCCTGGAAGTGCATGACATCAGGAGATTGCCGGTCAAGCCGGCAATGACGGCTGCAATGACTGTCATTCTGAGTTTCCCTTTTGTCATTCTGAGCGAAGCGAAGAATCTCATATTATGCTGGTCTTTTTTGTAAAGTTAACGATTTCAGGAATATAACCAAAGGAGAGCCCCGTGACAGTGTCTGCGCAGCCATAATAAACGGCAAGCCGGCCGGTGTCAGGGTCATGCAGTGCGGCGCATGGGAAGGTCACGTTAGGGACATCACCAGTAAGTTCATAGATTTCCCGCGGGCTAATAAGATACTGTCCGCTACGGGCAATAACCTTCCAGGGCTCAGCCAGATCCAGGAGGGCGCTTCCAAAGGCATACACATAGCCGTTGCAGGAGCGTAGCACACCGTGATAGATAAGCAGCCATCCTTCCGATGTCTCTATCGGCACAGGGCCAGCACCAATCTTCATGCACTGCCAGGCACTCACTTCAAACGGTGCCGGTGCCATCACATGCCTATGCCTGCCCCAGTACTCCAGGTCCGGCGATTCGCTGTAAAAAATGTCCCCGAATGCGGTATGACCGGTATCTGACGGTCTGGAGAGCATTGCAAACCTGCCTCCTATCTTACGGGGAAATAGAACGCCATTCCGGTTGTACGGCAGGAAAGCGTTTTCCAGCTGATGGAATGTCTTGAAGTCATCGGTCCATGCAATGCCGATTGTGGGTCCATGATAACCGTTGCACCATGTGACATAATAATGGTCATCTATGATTGTCACGCGCGGGTCGTAGCCGTAATCGCCGTCAAAGGAAAGCGGTGCGGGCTCAATATCCCACTTGAATCCGTCCTTGGAGAACCCCGCATGCAGTGTCATCCGGCGGTTCTTATCATCCACCCTGAACACCCCGGCAAAGCCGTTTCCGTAAGGCACCACGGCCGAATTGAAGATACTGTTACTGTCCGGCAGAAGGTCTCTTGGAATCACAGGGTTTCCAGAGTAACGCCATAAAACGTCTTCGCAACCTGAAGGCCTTTCTTCCCAGGGTATATCGGGCAGCGCTGCGCCCTTGATAGTGAGTTTATTCATTGATATGCAGTTCTTTTTGTATTTGTTCCATCTTGTTGGAAGTCAGCGGATAGAATACCAGGCAAAGTGCTCCGAGAAGGGAGCCGATGGCTGGTATCCAGCTCATTAGGGCGCGGATTGCAGAAAGTGTCTCCGGGGCCTGGACTGTCAGGGTCTTGTCGTAGTTGAACCAGGCCAGGATTTGCAGCAGGAGAAAGCCACCGAGCGCTCCGCCAAATTTTTGCGCCATGGAAGAGGATGAGAAAATGAGACCGGTGCTGGAAGTGCCGTTCTTCCAGGCCGACCAGTCGGCCACATCGGCCATCATGGACCAGATAAGCGGTGCACTGATGCCGATGCCTATGCAAATAAGGACTTGACAGACAATCAGCCCCCACATGCCTGCAGGTGTTATGGGAAGGAACCAGATTGCGCAACTTATCAAAGCTATGAAAAGCAAGCAGGCAATGAAGGTGTTTCTTTTCCCGATACGTTCAGAGACCGGAACTGCAAGTGCAACTCCGGCCATCTGTGCCAGTTCTCCAATGGTCAGGAATACCGCGCATGTAATCACGGCGTTGGCACCAAGGATATTGGAAAAGTAATAAGCAGCCGCGCCGCCACGTATAGAGCCAAAGATAAGCTGGCCGATTCCGGCACCAAGCAGCAGCCACCAGGGACCGTTGTGAAGGAGTGCCTTCAAATCCTTTCTGATGGATGTCGGCTTTTCCTCCTTCGTCGGCATTACACGTTCCCTTGTGAGAGCAAAACAGCCGATGAATAATATAGTGCAGATGACGGCAATGATGGATACTACACTAGTCCACTGCGTGGGGGTCGCATTACCTACACTTCCTCCGGGGATGCTCCGCTCAAACAGCCAGAAGATGCCCATGGCAATAAAGCTGCCGATATAGGCAAAGAACATCCTGTAGGACGAAAACACTGACTTTTCCCGGCTGTCATCCGTAACCACACCAAGGAGAGCACCGTATGGCACGTTGATAGCCGTATAAACCGTCATCATCAGGATGTATGTCACATATGCATAGACATGTTTGAAACCATAGGATGCTTTTGGCGTATAAAAGGACAGAATTCCAACCACCGCAAAAGGAACTGCAACCCATAGTAGCCAGGGACGATATCTGCCCCACCGGCTACGTGTCCTGTCTGCAATCAGTCCCATTACCGGGTCAGATACGGCATCGTATAGCTTTGTGACCAGTAGTAGAAGTGCCGCATGGGCCGGTTTCAGGCCGAAAACATCGGAATAAAAGATGGGAAGATAATAGGTGAATATCTTCCAGAACATGCTGGAAGACATATCGCCAAGGCCGTAGCCTATCTTTTCACGGAGGGGTGCGCTGGGCATAATAGTAGAATTCCTTAATTTCTTAGCTCTGACGTTAATAATTCATGATACGAAGCCGTATCTTTTAAGGCTGAAAATTTGTTTGCTATTTGAAAAATGCGTATTTTTGCGGTGTATAGCAAGATAATCTGTTTTTACGATATAACAGTTTACCTTTTCCTGTCATTCGCAGACAAAGCTAGGATATGTAGATGACAGGTTGACAGGTAAGGTGCGCAAATTGGGCGCCTCCTTACCGTTGTCATCTGGGTCCTAGCATACCTGTCTGCGACGGAGCAATAAGGAGGCACCCTTTTTTTGCCTGATTGTTCTTTAAAATGATTGTTCGGACTAGGTCCAACATTTATAATAATAGCGATTAGGCGGCTTTTCTCATTGTGTTTTGACAGAGCCCAAGTTGATACCGCCTAATCGCTATTTTCTTTACGAGATACTGTTCACCGTAAAGTTCAAAGGCCTTATTCTACCTGATTTAAAATCAATATCTTCTGTTGCGACATAATCAAATGTTTGGCTACCTTCATTTACCCCGTCAGATACTGTCACTTTAATATTCATGGTTTCTCCTGACTTGAGCGTAAAAGGAGCAATGCAAAGATAGAAGGAGGCTTCTTCTCCAGATAAGATGTTTTCTCCGCCATTTACATCAAGAACAGCTTGATTTCCAACTGATGTTCCGTTAGGCGTTAGCTCCGGGGTTTCCTGAGAGTAGTTGATAAAGAATGAACCTACGATATTCTCTGGAACAGTCATTTCTATCTTTTTCACTTGCATCAATTCAAGCCCATTTTTGATTTTGAACTCCACGACAGACACTACGTTTTTCATGTGAACTGTGGGGTTATCAGTGGATTTAACATTTTTGGCAATTCCACAAAGAGGAAACATTGTACCAGCAAGATGAGTCATGTTACTATTTCCCTCTTGTACAGAAGACGCCCCGGGAGCCTGTGAAATTATCTGTGCTTGAGATTTTGTGACGGTATTATTTTTATTAAAACGATAAAAAACATACCAGTCATAAGACCCTTCGCTTAAGGTTGGTGCAGTTGTTGGCGTTGCCTCGCCTTTATCAGCGTCAGTAATGGTGTACTTGCCAGCAGTATTCCCTGATCCGTCCTTTACGTAATCAGTTGTTCCAGCCACCGCATGATATACCATTAATTGGTCACCATTTACCCATTTCGTTGATAAGCCGTCATTTGTTGTTTTGGTATCAACGGTGCTCAAGAATAGTTTAAATGCTGATGCTGTATCACTAGCAGATTTTTCTTTTGTACATCCCGCGGCTAATACAATAGCCAGTGTAAATATTAATGTTTTTTTCATAATCCTATCTCGTAATAGGTCTGCCTGCCGGCAGGCAGACCATAATTATACATAATAACCCTTAATAATAGTATACACCAGTAGTTGCTGTCGGTTTAGGGCGACAACCTGCTGTAACCCCAGAAGGAACAGTTGTACTCATACTCACTGTTTCGCTCCACGCGCCGTCTGCAATAGCATTTAGGACTGGTAACGGGTCCACATCACATTTCGACCTGAGGTTGAAAGTCATGATGGCTCCGTATCCTTGAGTTTTTGCAAGTCCCGCATAATACTTAATTAAATATAACTGATAGGAGCTATACGTATTTCCAAGATTAATAGAAATCGGAGCCCACCTACCGGCAGTCATGCCTGTAATATTGCTATTGGTATATGGATTCCAGAATGAGAAATTACTATATGCATAATCTATACAGTTTGCGGCGTTTGCGTATATTTGACCTGGGCCAGTATGCTTAAAGTCGAACACGGTGATAAGTTTATCCGAATCTAACATTGAGCGTAGATAATAGATTATGTTCCCGTATGAATTTGCGACTTGTGTATAATTGTTGCCTTCATACTCATCATCGAAATCAATTCCGTCAAGGCCATAATCATCTACTAGGCGTGCGAGTAGATCTGCAAAATCATATGCCTCCGATGCCGTCATGGTACATAGGCCAATATCATTCCAGTCGGGAAGAATAGTTAACAGAACCTTCATCCCAGCATTTTGAAGCGGCGTGATATATGTGGAAGGGGATGCCATAATGGGAGCCAGATTATCATTAAAATAAACACAAGGAGTCCCATCCACAGGAGATGCTTTAAGATTGGCGGCAAAGAGGTTTACGATGTCGTAAGCTTCTGAGCCATCCGATAGCACATAGTCTAATGCATTCAAAGGATTGACATCGTTTGTTTCAACGTACCCGACAAGTTTAGGCGTTTTATCTCCATATGCTTTGGTCGCGATACGTGATACTGGTGTAGGTGTGACCTGATCGGATTTCACACTGCTTTCCTTGTTGCAGGAAACAAGCGCAACTAGCATTGAAGCTAATGCGATAGAAGTTAGTTTAGTTCTCATTGTTTTTTGTTTTTTTAATGTTTGACAGAGCCCTTAAGGACATTTATAACGAGATAGGTGTTTCGTATTCCCAGTCATCAATTATTAATCCGGAATCTTCCGTTTCAGAAGAGCCTTCGCCAGCAGCCTGTTCGATGGTGAAGGATTGTAGGACGTTCTTACCTGAATCTTCAAGTTTAATAGTGGCAGAGCGTGCAGATCCCGTATTCTTTTCAATCTTAAATGTCAGCAACTCATTCCTCATACTCTTTGTTTCAATTAAAGAGATCCAAGATTTGGCAGCATTAGGGATATTGACATTGTAATTAAGATTTGTCATTACCATAACCATTACTGTTGCTTCATCTGCGCCGACAGAGGTTCCCTCCGCAATCAGCATTAATTGACCTTCCTCAAAAGAAAGTATTTTCGCGGAAGTTGTCCCTTTTGAATTCACGGCAACAATGATTGCCTTGCCATTGACAAGAGGATCTGGGGCCGTAACCTCTATACCACCGGCATTGGCGTTCCCTGTCACAACTACTTTGTAACCGTTATCTGCGATTCCGTCCACAACCGTTCCTTCATCTGCCCCCGTAACAGAATAACTTAGATTAATTGTCTGGCCTGCTTTTATACCAATTTGAGTATTCTCAATATTCAACGCAAATGGCTGCACCTTGGGAATAACAATTGTTCCTCCCCCGGTAAGATAGAACGTTACGGAATCGGTACCATCAACAACGTCAGCAAATACAGTTTGACCAGTACCAGACCCCGCCACGTCGCCTACTGTAAGCCAATTTTCTCCGTTGTCAAAAGAAATTTCATAATGCTTTCCATCGGCACTCAATTGTACACGAGGCGTCGAAATATGAGCGGTGGCTGCTATTTTGTTTCCTTCGCCGTCAAGCAAATACTCTCCATCAACGGTCCAATAATATACTCCATCGGTGAACTGTTTTACACCGATAACTGGAGAGTGACCAGAAGTACCAGGCTGTCCATCATCACCATTGCTTCCATCTTTGCCATTATATACCTTAATGGTTCCGGTCTTGGAAAAAGTGATAATATAACCACTTCCGGTATCGTCAGTGAATTTATCTACAGAGAGAATACGGTCTCCGGCTTCAAGAGCCTCAACGGTTGTTAGGTAAGAACTGATGTTCTTGTTCATTTGGGCCACTTGCGCTTCCAACTGCGTCACGCGGCCATCCAGGTCATCTATCTTACTCTTAATCTCAGAATCGTCATAGGAACATGAAACCAACAAGCAGAAAAAGAGTGGAAGAATACCTGCCAATAATGATTTAATTCTCATAGTGTGGTTGAATTAGTATAATTAAATATCGTCATGAGTAATATAGACGCCTGCGGTGGGAGTAGGCAGGGGACGGCAACCAGCAGTTACCCCAGAAGGAACATTCGGATCCATATCGACATCTTCATCCCACGCGCCAGCAGCAATTGCATCTAATACGGGAAGAGGATTAAGTAAACATTTGTTTGGAAGATTGTACGTCATTATTGCTCCGTAATTCTGAGACGCGACCTGGCTTGCATAGTACTGTATATAATATAAATAAACACTGCTATATGAACTACTGAGATTTACTGACATAGGAGCATACCTATCCTTTGTAATACCTGGTACATTGCAATTGGTATATGGATTCCAGAATGAGAAATTAGTATAGACATAATCAATACAATTTGCGGCATTTGTATATATTTGAGTTGATCCTGTATGACCATAGTCAAATACCGTAATAAGTTTATCAGAGCCCATCATCGAGCGCAAATAATAGATGATATTGCCATAAGAGTTCGCAACTTGAGTATAGTTATTACCCTCATACTCATCATCAAATCCAATTCCATCTAATCCATACTCATCGACGATGTAGTTGAGGATTTCTGCAAAATCATAAGCTTCAGAAGCGGTCATTGTGCACAACCCGATATCATCCCAGTTGGGGAGGATTGACAAAAGAACTTTTATTCCTTTAGCCTGTAACGGCTGGATATAAGTGGCTGGTGACGCCATAATAGGCGCTAACTGTGAATTAAAGTAGACGCACGGAGTGCCATCTGAAGGTGAAGCATTTAGATTTGCCGCAAATAATTCAACTATATCAAAGCATGCAGAGCCATCTGACAGGCAGTAATCCCCGGCATTGAGAGGATTTACATCATTTGTTTCGATATAAGCGGTGAGTTTGGGCGTCTTGTCCCCGTATGCCTTTGTTAATAATCTGGATGACGTAACAGCGTTGTAGTTGTCAACTCCAGTTTTAAGATTGTCCCCTTTGCTACAGGAGACTGTCGTTAGCAGAATTACTGCTATGACGGCAAAAGATTCTTTTTTCATTGTTTTGTGATTTAATTATATGTGTGAATAAAATGGAATTACCAGTCTTTAAGCCATTTATTATATCCGGTTTTTGTTCCTTGCCACAAACGGGATTGATCATCCAAATAGATGCATTTCATCTCGTAAAAATGGTATAAGTAAAGGAGCTCATATAAACCCCATCGGCCTTCCAACTTATCTTGCAGATTCGTCCTCAAATCCTCGTATACGCAAATATAATTGGGATTAAGTCCTTTCTTTGACCACTGTATGAACTTGCCTTGAGTTTCATCTGCTATATAAACAGAGTTCGTGACCCAAGGAGCATTAATACATCCGTATCGGCTCGCGTCCAATCCAAGAATAGGTTTCCTCGGATGTAACGATGAAACCTCTTCAGCATCTTGATGATAAGGGTCAATTATTTGGTATCCTTCATCTCTATCGCAGTACCCTGACCATGCATAATCCAGATACTCTCCGACGACGATACCTCCCGTTGCTTCAATATCCCAGAAGTACGCTGTCGGTTCTTCATAATCTGTCAGTGTCAGTAGTATGTCGGGGCCTAATGAGTTTCTCAATGATTTTATGAGTTTCGGATATGATGTTGTGGTCATTGGCGCTGCATTATCTAAACCATATCCGGCATTTCTGTCCCATAGATTGATTCCATCTAAGTTGTAGAAATCAACTATTTGTTTTACTTGTCTTGTAAAATCAGATATCTGGGCGTCTGACATGTTACAAAAGCCCAACCCTTTGTTTCCCCCTTCAATACTTAAACAGACCTTTCTGCCGGATTCCTGCAGAGGATACAGATATTTGGAGGTGTGGTCTAATACATATCTGATATCTGCTCCCAATTGTAGGATAGCCCTCCCATTTTCGTTTGGTATTATCGTACTCCTCCTTAAATTGACTATGTTCCCAACCGTGTTATACCAAACCGTTTCTGCACTCATCATATCCATTGCGGTCATATAATAATCTGTTACCAAACGAGGATCGTAATACTCTGTATTGATATAAAATACAAAAAATGCATCTTCTCCTTCATACAACTCTGCATCTCCTTCAAACGGTTTTCGAACAACGATGTCATAATACAATGTTGTGGACACGTCACCCAGAGAGGAATTGGCAACAACAGGAAGCAGATAACGTCCAGGCGCCAACTGATTTCCAACCGGATTTGTAGCATAAATCTTCAGAACCGTTGGAGATGATTCCTGTGCTCCCTGATTCATTCCCAAAGTACGGCTGCCGTCAAAAGCATAGAAAGCATCCGGCATGGCAAGGTAATCCACGCCGGTCTTTTGCCGGTAGGCCTCTACTAATGTGGTGTCTCCTTTAACAACGATTGTTTGTGTCATGTCTACGGGACGTGACACAGTTGCAAAGATGCGCTCAGAAGCAAAACCGGCGCCTTCGGTAACAAGGACATTTACTACCCCTTCTGCAGATTTTGGTGAACGTAGTGTAATAGCAGGAGTTGCATTGAGAATAGCCTCATCCTTCTGAGGCCCCATTTCCATCTTCGTGCTCAAGTCTTCCTGGCAAGAGACGAATAGTAAAATGGCAAACAAAATGATAGTCAAGTTTATTTTCATACGCTATTCCTCCTCCTTGTTTATTTCCGGTATTTCAATCCCGGCAGGCCATACTATGTCTTTTTCGGCTACGCCGTCGTTGCCGTACTGGGAGTAGTCTTTTACGGTATTGCCTTTACCTTCGTCAAACTTCCAGTAGCCAATGAGTTCGGGAAGATCCTTGGGGTTCTGGATGCGGTACATGTTCTCCCAAATCTGTTCGGGAGTACGGGCAACGGACCATACACGGGCCTCTGCAATCTTTCCTTGCAGGGGGCGGAAGTCATTGTAAGACTTTGCAATGAAGAATTGATAAGCCTCTGCTGCTCCTAGCGCTCTCTGCGCCAGATTGATAGTGCCCCCGTTGGAGGCGGCCTCCGTTGTCTCACTTTGAATCTTTCCGTTTACATATACCCGTGCGGTGGACGTTGCCTGGTCATAAGTGCATGCCACGTGGTACCACTGCCCGTCGTACAGTTTCTTGTCGGCGCTGCTGGCAGGGAATTTCCCAAATCCCACCCCGGAGCCGTCAAACTGAATCTGCTGACGCTCGAAGTTGGTGTCGCCGATTCGCATCAGAAGGTACTGCTCAACGCCAATCACCGAAGAGATGCTGCAGCTTCCAAAGCTGTTTGTGAGGTCAAACTGGTCAAGCCATATAAGCGCTTCATAGGTTACAGCCGAAAGCCCGTTGTAAGCATTGGCCTGAGGGCTGTCTGGGACATCCAAGAGCGGGAAATTAATCCAGTTGTCGTGCAGTGAAGCAGCCGTAGTGATGGCGGAAGAACGGCGGACTACATAATAGGCAACGGCGCTGCTTTCCATTATCTTCATATTGGAAGATGCTATCCTTACAGGAAGTAAATATGTCTCATCAACTGTCAGGGCTCCAGTCTGATTTTCGCCTTCTCCCATCAAGCCCTTCAGATTAATACTAATGGTTTCTGATGAGGTCTTCCCGGCAGGGATAGAAACCGATTTACCGGAGAAATCAATGAATTGTTTGGGGACCAGCGTGTAAGATGTTCCGTGCTTCTCATTATAAGTTGCCACCAGGCTTTCGTCCACTGAAACAGTTGCGGAAACCTCTTCCTCAGCAGGGTATGCAAGGGTAACAACTACTTCTTTTGTCAGTGACGGAACGTTGTTGCTGAATGTTGTCAGCTGCACTTGTTCCGTAGCACTGACATTCAGGTAAACGGAATTGTCGAACGTGTGCTCTGATACTTCAAAACGGTTGCACCCGTTTAACCATACAGTGGTCGCCATTATCAACAGCAAGCATAAATATTTGTTAATCACTCTCATACTCTTCTTACTTTGATGGATTCAGGAGTTGGATGGCACTGCGTGTTATCACATAGTTGCCATCATAGGAATAGTAATCAGACTTGATGTTGTACACGCCAAGGCCGGCAAGCGGTCCGAACGACACTACACGCTTGGTCAGTTCCTCTACATCATTGCATTTTTCTCTCTCCTCATTTTGTATAGTCCCGTCCATATTTGAGCCAAGGAGCAGTTTGGAAGCTGGCACTCCTGCATACTCAAGTGCGGCAATAATCTGGAAATGAAGGTCCTGGGCGTGAGCGGTATTTTCGCTGTCAAGGACAAAGTAATCAACGCTTGTCCTGTCAGATTCGGGTACGAACAAAGGATTACCCTCAAAAACAAGAATCTGCCCCGTAGTTTTTGCTGCAGACAATTTACTCACAACAGCGGCAGCGAAGGTGTCATTCTTTTCATTGGCCAATTTGTACGTTCCGGTAAAAGCGTACCCGTTGAGACCGTTAGCCTTTACCGAAGCTATCACCTGGTCCAAATAGGTATTCAAGGATAACAAGTCGGTCAATCCTTTCTTGTCCAAATCAACATGGTACAGAACTTTAGTGCCAAGATCCTTCATCCAGATCAGATCTTCTTTATCAAAATCAGACAAATTATCCGCATTGGTCAGGCTCACAAAATCAAGGCTGTCCGGAAGGCTGCGCATAAAGTCCTTCTCGCTGGTCGCTTTTTCCGGAGCATTCTCAAAACGGGCGTAGAAAAGATAATGGTCATTTAGTTTGTAGTCACGCAGGGATGCCGTGTATTTATCCCATAGCTGGGGATTCTGCTCCCAGGGATGGATAAAACTGATGCCCTCCGGTTCTACGGACGTCCATTTTGAACATGAGATCGTGGCGTTACTCCCCCAAATGGCCAGAATGGCAAGTATTATAGTTTTGACTAACCTTTTCATAGCACTTAGTCAGTAAAAGGTTTTACATCCCACCATATACGGGTGGCATAGTTGTCTCCGGTGCGGGATTCGCTACCGGTAGCTTCAGCGTTTAGTGTGTTTATCGCATCCTGAAGATTATCGCGGTTTTGGGTATACTCTTCCGCCGGATAACGCAGCCTGCGGGCATGGCGATGAACGTCCACGGCACCTCCGGAAAGGTCCTGTGCTGCATCGAACAGCTTGGGATACCCGGTTCTGCGGTATTCGCTCCAGCCCTCTACTCCTAGAGGGAAGATAGCGATCCATTTCTGGGTAATGATTTTCTCAAGGTTCACTTCTATGTCTGTTGCGGCTTCATCCCATGCAATTGTTACATTGCTGGGACGAGTCCCCACACTCCAGACGCCCAAGGGATCCGTATATGCCTCCGGACGTTTGGTGTTGTCGGCGACGTAGGCGTCTGCGCCGCTGGCACCCTTTTCTTCGAATGAAAGGCGGATGGCAGTCTCATAGAGTTCTTTTGCCGTTTCCGTGCTTCCCCAGCGGAGCTCATACTCAGAGCGGAGGAAGGTGGCTTCTGCAGCATTGAACCAAAGATAAGGAGTATCACTGGTGACAATCATATTGGAGTAGCACTCTATAAAGTCTGTCTTGTTGCTGACTATGGAACCTATCCTGACGCCGGTGAATGTTTCATTTCTCACGGAAGGAAGGAACATCTTCTCTAGGCGCGGGTCTTCATATCCGCTCATATAGCAGAGAATGTCCGCCCCCACGCGGTGGTCCTGCCAGTCATTGTAGATAAGTGTAGTACGGTTTTCCACAGCGTGCATCACGGCGTTGTCGGCATTTGAGGTAATCACACCTGCAGTAATAGCCTCGGACGCTTTCTGTTGTGAGAGTTCCGGTCTCACATAAGAAAGGCGCATTGCCATACGGAGTTTAAGCGAATTGGCATATTTGCTCCACTGTGCGATATTACCATAATAGACTTTGTCGTAAGACTTCCATCCTGCCGGGTCAATACCTTCATTGGTTTTGAAGAGGGCTATAGCTTCGTCAAGTTCCTGGAACATCTGGTTATATACACTCTCCTGGGAGTCATATTTCACAAATACGCCTTCATTTGCCACCGCATCACTGTAGGGGACGGGTCCGTATGAATCCGTCACTCGATGCATGATGGCGACGCGGAAGAGTTTGGCAAAGGCAAGCGCAACTTCGTCATCCGTTTCATTTATTATTGCCCGGTAAGGAGCATACATGTCTGTCATGACATTTGAGAATGGCCACTTGCGCCAGTCTGCGCTTTCGTTGAATGTTTCGAAACGGCTTTCCCAGGTGTTGACCGTAGCTCCTATATACCCCGCATAAGGGCCTCCGGACAGACTTTCATTGAATTGGTAGATGTGCTCCTCAACCGGGACAACCAGATTCTGAAGGTTCGTAACCTTTGTACCCGTACGGTAGTTCATAACTTCCATCTGATCAGCTGTAACCTGGTTGGGGTTGGTATTCATTCGCTCGAAACGACCGGTACAGCAGGTGAGGAGATTGCCGGTTAAGCCGGCAATGACGGAAAGAAGGAAGAGATTCTTCACTGTGTTCAGAATGACAACAGGATTCTTTTTCATATCACGTTCCTCCTAGAAATTTAGTTTCACGTTAAAGCCAATGCGGCGGAGACTGGGCATCATGAAGTAGTCAATACCTTGATAGTTGTTGCCGGTAGTCGCAACTGCCTCAGGGTCAAATGGCGCCTTACAGTAAATCATCCATAGGTTATGTCCAACGAGAGAGACAGTTGCAGACATGATATTGCGGAACCACTTCTTTGGAAGGGTATATCCGAGAGACAGCTCCTGCAAGCGGAAGTTCGTAGCTGAATACTTGTAGTATTGCGGCAATCCGCTTTGGGAACCAATGGCCTGATACCACTGCTGAGGATCAACCCAGTCTCGTCCGTTCACAAGCACGCCGCCGGCATCTCTTGCGGCAGCGGATGCCTCGGAAACGCCGTATAGGTCCAGGCTTGCCTGAGTCGCACTGTAGCATATCCCGCCAATCCTGCCGCTGAAAAGAACGCCAAGCCGGACTCCAGCAAAAGAGAAATCGTTGCGCCAAGCCAAATTGTACCTGGGGAATACAGAGCCAAGATAGATTTCCGTATCCGTCTCAGTCATAATCGGTTTTCCCTCATCATTCAATTCTATGTAACCATTTTCGTTTGCGGCGATTCCGCTTGTAGTATATAAATCACCTAAAGAACCACCCTTTTTCAGAATGTACATGGCTTTGCCAAGACCTTTGATTCGAAGCTCCTCAATATTAAGAGGCTCTCCAGTTACCGGATTCACGGCACCCTCAGCCAAATTGCGAATCCGGTTTTTGTTCCATGCCCAGGTAAAATTGCTGTCCCATCCGAACTTTCCCCACTGGTGACCATATCCCAGCGCGAGTTCTATGCCAGTATTACGCACAGAACCGGTTTGCAAGTATATAGTACTATAGGTTGAAGAAGGGGCCAACTGGGGGTCGAAAGTCTGATTGAAGGTGTCGGCCAGATACCATGATGCATTAAGACTGAAATCCTGCCATAACCTGGTCTCAAGGCCAATCTCATAGGTGCGTGTGTTTTCTGGCTTCAAATCGCCGATGGGATAATGTGTCTTATCTTTCCAAATACGGGCAGTAGCATCATATTCATACGTCTCAATGGTAAGGAAACGCTGGTAGGGCATACCAACTTCTGCTATTGAGCCTCTGAGTTTAAGGTATGTAACAGGGCCCAGTTCCCAATGCGAAGTGGGAACCCAGGAAAGGCCTACAGAAGGGTAGAAGAATCCGGATTTCTCGCTGCTGGAACCGGCAAGTTGGGAGGCCCAGTCATTACGGCCGGTGAGAGTGAGGTAAAGCATCTTCTTCCAACCTATTTCGACACTTGCAAAAACTGACTGGGTTTCATCGTTCCATCCGCTTTTTGTAGCGCGGGACTTCACATTGTCAAGGTCAAACACATTGAACACATTGGCCAGGCCGTCTTCCTGAATAGGGCCACCATAAGTCATGGTATTACTTTTCACATTGTTGATGGAAGCACCGATGTTGGCCTGCAGATTCCAATCAGGGCCAAAGTCTTTCTTTATATTGGCTATGACATCGGCATAAAGCTGGGCGTCCTCACCCCTGGCTTCAGTATAGTGGCCTTTGCTGCCGCCTTCTGAAATGGTGGCTTCTGTAGTGGCATAGAGCTTCTGAGTGTAAATACTGCTTGCGTTATCCACCTTGACGCGCCCGGCAATATTTAACCAATCGAGTATGTCGTAAGAGGCGGTCAAATTGAGCATGTAACGATGCTTATCATTGTTTCTGAGATTACGGTATGCAATCCAATATGGATTCTGCATGCGAAGATCTCCTGCGAGCTCGTCACTCCAGAACTGTTCCATCATCTTTGTTCCCTGGTTATAACGCTCATAGGACTGATAGATGGAAAAATCGTTGCCACGCGGGAAAAGATACACGGCCGTAAGAGGGTTTGCATATACGCCCTGGTTAGTCATGTTCTGATCTTTCTGCATGATATAACTGCCATTGAAATCCAGACGCAGTTTATCTCGCAGAAAATAGCTTGTGTTACGGAAAGTAAAGTTATACCGGTCGTATTTGTTATTTGGGATAATACCGTCCGAATTTACAGCCGCGGCTGAGAAATATGTCTGATTCTTTTCAGTCCCTCCGGCCAGCGAAAATGCATTCGTATAGGTTGTTCCGGTCTGGAAGAAATCTTTCGGGCTGTAATTATACCTTGATTTTTCCGGTAAATAAGCGCCCCAGCTATAAGCATTGGCTGTCTCTTTTCCGTTCACGCCGGTACCATATCTGGTTTGGAATTCCGGTAAAACAAAGGGACTCAGGAACTCCGTGTTGGAGGAAAAGGAGACGCTGAATTTCCCCGCCTGCCCTTTCTTTGTAGTTATCATAATGGCGCCATTGGCCGCTTCGCTGCCATAAAGTGCCGCTGCAGCAGCGCCGGTAAGGACCGAGATGCTCTCAATATCCTCCGGGTTTATGTCGGCAATGGATTCCGTAGCGCCCTTTGAATCGAACTCGGTTCCGCCACCGCCCCCGAAGTTGTACATGGGCACACCGTCAATTACATAGAGGGCATTGGATGACTGTGAGATTGACTTGTTACCTCTAAGCACCACTTTTGATGCGCCACCCACACCGGAAGAGCTGGCGTTGATGGTAACACCGGCCACTTTACCGCTCAGGCTGTTGATGAAGTTGGCATCCTTTACGGTAGTCACCTGATCGGCCTTAACCTCCTGCACATTGTAACTCAGGGCCTTCTGGTCCCTTCTGATGCCAAGGGCCGTAACTACAGTGGCGTCCAGCATCACAGTCGCATCTTTGAGGCTTACGTTGAACACGCTCCGGCTCCCCAGTGCAAGCTCAACTTCCTCAAATCCGATGGAAGAAAAGACAAGCCGCTGGGAAGAGGCCTCCCCAGGAACGCGCAGGGTAAAATTTCCGTCAAGGTCGGTTGTGGTACCGTTGGTCGTACCTTTGATAAACACCGATACTCCGGGAAGCGGTGCGCCGCTTTCGTCCGTCACCGTACCCGAAATGGAACGTGGTGGCACCGGCCGTCTGACAGACAGGATGACATTGTTCCCGCTCACCGTGTACTCCACATCAGTGCCATGTACCATTTGGTCAAGCACTGTCCTGAGCGAGGCTTTTGCGGCTTTGACGGTAACTTTCTGCTCCAGGTCAACGGTTTCGCCCACATTGGTCGTGAAAAGATATCGTGTCTGCGATTCTATTGACTCAATAACCTTCCTCATAGGAACGTTTTCCATGTCCACGGTGATTTCAACCGTGTTTTGGGCGCCTGCATTCCGGCAGACTCCCAAAAGGAAGAAAGATGTCAACAGCCACACAGTCCACGTTATCCGCGTAATCTTTGTTGCCATTTACTCTTTGGTTAAATATTGATGATAATTGTATTTACTACCGTATATAATAGGTGTTGGCATTGCTGTCCTGGACAAACTTGAAGTCCCATCCGGACAATTGAAGGACCTTCAGCGCCGATTCTATGCCCTCTGAATCACGCAGTCTCATACGCTGCGCCCGGCTTTCCGGGATGTCGTCGCGCTCAATTACTATGTGTACTCCATAGCGGCGCTCAAACAGGCTCATGATTTCCTGGAAAGACAAACCATCGCACAGCACGACGCCCTTTGACCATATCATCTGGTCTTCAACACCTTCTTTTACAAGTTTCAGGTGGCCGGAGTTGTCAATCCCGGCAATCTGTCCGGGCTCAAGGGACAGGCTCTCACCGGAAAGGCGGTCTGTCACCGTTACGGAGCCTTCCTTCAATGCGGTTGAAAACAATTTGCCTTCGGCATCGGCAAGCACGTCAAAAGTGGTTCCGGTAACCAGAATCCGGTGACGGGAAGTATTAACCACAAACGGTCTTTTCGCATCTTTTGAAACTTTGAACTGTGCCTGTCCTTCGATGGAGACTTCCCTGATATCATCGGCCAGCACAACAGGATAAGTGAGAGCCGATCCTCCTGACAGTATGACCTCTGTGCCGTCCTCGAATACCATGCGCGACTGATGCCCGGGCTCTGCGACAAGGGTACGGGTCTGTGCCATCCGCTCCTGAAGCGGAGAAACCCTGCTGTGCCATGTAGCCCAGACCGACACGGCAACAACTGCCGCGGCCGATGCGGCTGTAATAAGGATTCTGCGCAGCAAAGTTCTCTTCCGTGGCTTCGCCGCAGCCTTTTCCGTATCGGCAATGCCTTCTATCCTTGCAAGGGCAAGTGAAACGTTCACGTGAAGATTGAGGGCTTCTTGAAAGACCTTCTCATGCTCGGGGCATTCGGAGAGCCATTCGCCTATGACTTCCACTTCCTCGGGGCTGGCTTCGCCCAGGAAGTACCGGTCCAGAATGGGTTCGGTGATATCCATTTTGAATACTTTTAGTGTTATTACATATATAAATATGCACAACCGGACCGGATTCGTAAAATATTCTTCACTTTTTTAAGAAATAATATTTTTATACCTTTGTAAGATTATGGACGAACGTGAATCGTTATATTATCGCATCGTTGAACAGATGTTCCGCAAGCAGGAGAAGGCATATCTCCAGCTTGCTACCACTTTCGTCCGTGACCAGGAAGTTGCCAAGGATATCGTGCAAGACTCATTCATGGCTCTTTGGGGCAGCAGCAGTCGTCTGACCGGCGAGAACTGGCAGAATTATATGTTCACCATTCTCAAGAATAAATGCCTTGAGTACCGCCGCAATCAGGCCATTCACAATGCGGCGCTGAGTAAGATAGCCCAATATGAGCAAAGCACGCAGGAGTTTTTTACCCGCGCCATAGAGCTGGCGGCTCCGGTGAGTGTCTACGAGGGGGAAATCTGGAACGAGTTGCACAAGCAGCTGGGGAAGATGAATGAACAGCAGCGCATTGTTTTCACACGCCGCATCTTCGAAGGAAAGACATACAAGGAGATTGCCCAGGAACTGGGTATTACCACCAATCGTGTTGACTATCTCTTCCGCACGGCCAAGGCTCTTGTCCGTTCTTCCCTGTCAGACTACCTGGTCTCCCTGCTCCTCATCGTCCTTTCCACCCAGGCTTGACCACCCGCAATTTCATCTGAATCCAGTAGGCTACAAGTAAGTTTAAAAAGACAGTTTATAAATATTTTTGGGGCACTATTCGGGGCACTAAAAACAAAAACCGCAGCAGAATTTCTTCTGTTGCGGTTTTTTGTGGAGGTAGTCGGAGCCGAAGCACGGAACCCGGGCGGTCCCATATAGTCCCATTTCCACGAATAGACAGCCCTGGAAGGCCGATTTTGCCAAATTTCCGGAACTTGCAAATTCCACGCAGTCCCCCGCCGTACCAGCAAAACCGGGTCGCAAACCGGGTCGCAACTTCCAGACCTCGCAAAAACCCGCGGGGCTACTTTTCCGGGCCGCCTTCATAGCTATTAAATTTTTCCATTTCTTGCGCCTTAAGGGTATCTACTATTTTCGTATACGGGCGCATGGCCTTATGATTAGAATGACCGGTCCAGGACATAACCACGTCCGAAGGGATCCCCAGGCGCAGCGCATTAACTACGAAGGTACGACGGGCGGCATGCGTAGACAGAACGGACCATTTCGGGACATTCTCCTCGTACCGTTTGGAGCCTACGAAATACACTATATGATGCGGGGCATCGAAGCCGCAAAGCCGCCCTATTTCCTTAAGGTGGTCGTTCATTTTTTGATTTGACAGCACCGGCAGCGCCCGCCCTTCCGGGAATTCAATACCGGCGTAACGTTCCAGGATCGCCCGGCTGTACTTATTCAATTCTATACGGAGCGGGTCGGCCGTTTTTTGCGTTACGACGTACAGGTGGTCCCCCACGATATCCGACCGGCGCAGCTTTGCAAGATCCGAATAACGGAGCGACGTGAAGCAGCAGAAACAGAAGGCATCCCGGACCGGCCCCAGATACGGGGCGACCTTTTCCGGGAATTCAAAGGAATACAGGCGCATCAGCTCCTCCCATTCCAAATAAATAATTTCGCGCAGCGACCCGTCCCCGCCCTTGAATTTCGGCCGCCACAATTCGTGGAAGCTTGTAGGGTTGTAGCCTTCCTTTGCCGCCCAGCGCAGGAACTCGCGCAGAAAAGCGGTGTATTTCGCCGCCGTTGAATTCCGAATATTGTTATTCCGTAGGTATTCCAGGAAACCGGCAAGGTCCGACTCTTTGAGCTTTTCCAGCCGGGGCATCCGGGAATTATAGGCTTTCAGGTGGTTACGGAGGGAACGGAATTTTTTATGGGTATCTTCCGTCCATTCATTTGAGACAGACACGGTGCGGACAAACAGGTCCCAGACCTTGAAGAAAGGAAGATCCAGCGGACCCAGGGCGCGCTCCTGAGCTTTAGCGCTTCCAGCAAGGCCCAGAAGGGCGGCAAATTCCGCCTTAAGTTCATCTTCCGAGGGATAACGCCCCTCTAAGAATTCGTACTTATTAAAGGCCTTTTCCACGGCATTAAGGGCGTCCTGTATTTTCCCGTTGATATAGCCGGCGGACTGGCCGCGGGCGTTACTTTCATTTTCCAGGACGCGCCGGGCCACCGGGTCCCACTTCGCCGGCTCGACCGTAAGCCCCGGGAAAAGGTTACAGCGCCGCCCGTTCCAGCTTACGCGCAGCCGGACCGGGGACGGATCCCCCGCCCCCTTTGCGCGCACATGCAGATCAACGCGGACGGAATGGCGCATCACTTACGTAGCATTTTCCCGCGCCCGGTAAGAATCCAGCCGGGGGAAACGCGGTATTTCGTAACCAGAGCGACCAGGGCGTCCGCTTCTACGTAGGTATACCGGCAAGCGGCATCAGGGACCGGCGAAACGCCGAACTTTGCGCGTAGTTCCCTATACCGTGGCGCAGACAGCCCAGAATCGGCGCAGAAGCCAGAAAGGGAGCGGAGCCGCCCCAATACCTTAAGCTCTTCCACGGCTTCAAAAAAGCGCCGGTTTACGCCTTCCTGGGCGGGCGTTATTTCCTTGCTTAACATAGGCCTGCTGCTTTTTGGAATTCGCGGAAGCTTTCAGCGGGGACCGCCGCCACGGGCCGCCCTTGCAAATACGCCGCTTCCAGGGCGTCGAACATCGGCCGGGGCATATAGGGGAAAAGCGCCCCGTTAAAATAGTATTCCTTTACCTGTATTTCTATTCGTTCCATATTTTCCAGTTATTTCTGCCGAAAATCGCGCGTGTGCCACTTTAACGGCGAAGTGGTATAATTACCTATCCGGGGTGCTTTGCGTTGAAAATAGGGGCATTTCTGGCGTTTTTCGCGTATTACACTAAAACGGGGCTATTTTTTGCGGAAATCATGGGCCGCGCCCTTTGTAGAGAGAGACCAAAGGATCCTGGTGGCGCTTTTGAAAGACAGGGGGCCGCCCTTGAAAAGCTTTTCCGTTTCCTTCTGGTAAAGGTACAGGGCGTCGGCTTCCGGCGTTACGTAGAAATAGCAGGGCGTAGCCACCGGGTCCCCGTAGGCGCAATCGACGTAAACGACCTCGCCGCAAGCCACGAAGGAAAGCGTTTTTTCGCGGATATAGTCGTCCGTATAAAATTCCTTTTCCGCCTGGTACAGCGCCCCGAATTCCAGCCGATCCGGCGGGGGTAATAGGTGGGCGCTTTCAGCTTCCGAAAGGTTAGAATAAGCATGATCCAGCCAGACGCCCGTGAAAGCCGCCAGGGCCTTCTGCTGGTATTCCGTAAAAGCGACATCCGCCGCCGGGCCTTCCTTTGAGCAGGAGACCAGGAGCGCAAGCGCCGCGAAGATATAGGCTAATTTACTCATGTGCGCGCGTTAATATTATGGGTGTTTAGTTCCAACGACCAGGCCCGGGCCGGTTCCAGAGGGCGCAAAAGGCCCGGAAGGGGCAGCCCCCTCGGTTTTTTTCGTTTCGTTAAGCGCCGCTTCCAGGAGGGAGATCACCCGGTCCACCTGGCGGTCCTTCCGTTCCAGGGACGCCGCCTGCTGCTTTATTACGTTCCAGGCTTCCGCCGGGATTGATACGAAGCCGCCCGGATCTTCCACGGGCGCAGCTTCCGCCGCCGGTTCAGGATCCGCGGAGCCGCCCGCCCCTTTCAGCATTTCCCCCTGGCCGGTCTGCAGCCAGGCCGTATTTAATTCCGGGAACGTTTCGGAAATTTGCTCTAAAGCTTTGTACCCTATTCCACGGCGCATGCTTGAAATATAGCCGTTTGACAGCCCGCACCGGGCCTCAAACTTGTAAACCGGAAGCCCGGTATACTTTACGAAGGCTTTTAACCGTTCTTTTTGTCCTTCAATATCAGCCACTTAGAAAAAAGCTCAAAATTTTTCGTAAAAAAGTTCTAAAAAATTTGCGTGTTTCGGAACTTTGTCCTAAATTTGCAGTAGGTAATTAAACCGCTTACAAAGGTAAGCAAAAAACTGACAACAAGAAAACCAAACGAATAGCAAAAAATACCTACCATGAAAAAGAGCAGCAAATACATCAACCGGAATTATCGTATAAAGGTTTACGGCGTTCTGGAAAGCGGCGAGAAAGTAAACAAGCTGGTCGGCGTTTCCGGTATTATTGCAATCATCGGCGTAGACTTCCTTAACAAGTTCTTAGAGCGCGCCGAAACTTCCATGCAGGACAGCACCACCTGCAAGCTCCGCCGCGGCATTAAGGTAACATTCTACGTAAAATAATAAGCCCTATGAAAAATTTTGTTTTCGTACTTAACGGGCGCTATGAAGCCGTTTATAGCACCAACCAGAAGCAGGCTGAAAAAGACCTGGGAACGGCCTGCGTAGCAGCCTTTTCCAACACCAGAGACGCGGAGCTGTTCTGCGACCTCAAAAACAAGGAATAGCGTCATGTTCACGGAAAACGAATACAAGACTATGACCCCCGCCGAGCTTGTAGCAGCCTGGGAAGCAGCGAACCGCCGCAGCTTTGGGACGCTTGCAGAAGCGACGCGGGAGGAAACCAAAAAGGAGGACTAACAATGGAAGCCAGCATTAACAAGGTCTACAAAGACAACAAGGCCGCCCGGGTCGGCGCGGACATTATATGCCCCGTTTGCGGGCAGATCTTCCGTAAAATTCAGTATTCCCAGGCCTTCTGCAGCGGAGCCTGTAAAGACGCCTTCCACAACGCCCAGGGCGACCGGCACAGCCAGCCCCGGAAACTTGACACCCTCGGGATGCTTGACGCCTTGACAGCCGCCGGCGTTATGTACAGGATCACGAACCTGGAAATAAACGGGCTGGACCAGAATAATAACGTAACCTACCGCCCGAAGGTTCATATAACCCTGGGCATCCGCGGAAGCGAAAAATTCCACTTCATGGGCGACAGCTTAACGGAGGAAATAGCCCGCGCGTATGAGACCGCCCAGGCGGAAGGCTACCTAAAACCAGGAAGCCATGCTTAGCGGAGTAGAGAGACAGGTGGTCGAATTCTTCCGGACCTACGACGGGCCGATCACGATATCAGCGCCGGGGGGGGTAAAAACCTATACGGAACCACGATAAAGATCCAGGACCGCAAGACCGCCCACGACATAGCCCTGGCCCTTCAAGACCATTTTAACAGAGCATTAAAAACCATAAAGCAATGATTTACAAAGAAGGATTTTACAAAGGCTACCAGCAGCTCCCCGTCGGGAAGCTTGCAGAAGCGAAAGCCAAATTATGGAAGGCCCTCAGCATTAACAACCGTAACAGCTTCCATAATTACCTGTACGGAAAGCAGGAGCCGACAGCCAGCCAGGCCGTAAGCGTAGAGCTTGTTTTTAGAGAGTACGGAATCACCGAGATCTGGGGGAAATAGCCATGAACCGGAACGCGGAGCTTTCAGCCAGAGAAAAACAGGTCGCGGAATTGCTTGCATGGGGCTCAGCCAAAAAGGAAGTCGCCAACCGCTTGAACATTTCCACGCGAACCGTAGAGAACCAGGCCCGGAGCATATACGGAAAGCTCGGGATCCAGAAGGCGACGGAGCTAAGCGTCTGGTGGTTTTGCACGAAGCTGGGCGTTTCCTTTGACCTTTCCCCGCTTAAGCGCGGAATTATAGGAGCCTTCCTGCTTTTCGTTATGCTTCCGTCCACCTTAAACCACAACTACGCCGGGGACATGTTGAGAGCGCGCCGGGCCGCAAATACCCGCACCGCTTCCGCCCGGGGAGGACGCAGGGGACGCGAGGACGAAGGGACACTTTTAACGATTTTTTAACACTTGCAGACATGGAAAAGAACACCAATAAAACCAACCTTCCGAAAGCCCCCCGGTGGCTTAAGCTTTGGGGCGCTATTGCATTTTTCGGCCTTTTCTTAGGATCCGCAGAGACCCCGGACGGCGGCATCTGCTTCTGGTGGACCTTTGGATGGGTGGCCCATTTCGGGGTCTTCGCTTACGTAGCGAACCACTACGACTGGGACGACGGCAAAGAGCCGGCGAAAGAGACGGAGGGCGCGGAATGATACCGGCAGCAGACACCCCCCTGGCGAACCTTTCCCTCGGCGACCTTTTGGCAGCCTTGCGGACACCGCCACAGGAACAGCCGCCCGCGCCGCCTTCCAGGGAATACGGGATCCAGGGAATACGTAACATCTTCCACTGCGGAAAGACCCAGGCGAACCGGATAAAGCAAAGCGGCGTAATAGACCCCGCAATAATTCAGGTCGGAAAGCTTATAATCATCGACGTAGAGAAGGCCCTGGAACTTTGGAAGGGCCTAAAGGAAAAACCGAAATACAAATATTAAAAACCACAATAACAAAGCATTATGCAAAAAACGGTAAAACTTATTTCCCTGACGCTCCAGAACTTCAAAGGGGCAAAGGAACGGGTCGTAAATTTCGGCGACGTTACGACCATTTCCGGGGCGAACGCCACCGGGAAAAGCACAATTTTCGACGCCTTTACGTGGGTCCTTTTCGGGAAGGACAGCCACGACCGGACGGACTCCGGAAAAGGCGGCTTCCAGATCAAGACCGTAGACGCTTCCGGCCAGCCCATAGAGAAGCTGGAACACAGCGTAACGGCGGTCCTTTCAATTAACGGGCAGGAAATGACCCTTTGCCGCCTGTTGAAGGAAGAATGGGTAAAGCGCCGCGGAAGCGCGGAAGTAGTTTTTTCCGGCAATACTACGCACTACCTGGTGGACGGCGTAGAAGTAAAAGCCGGGAAATACGACGAAACGGTCGCCGCCATTATAGACCCGCAGCTGTTCAAGCTTATCACGAACCCCGCCTATTTCCCGAACCTTGACTGGAAAACGCAGCGCGAGATCCTTATGACCGTAGCCGGGGGCGTAACACTTGAACAGGTGGCCGCCGGGCGCGAGGACTTCCAGCAGCTTCTGCGCGAGCTTTCCGGGAAGGATATAGCGGACTTCAAGATGGCGAAGGCCTACGACAAAAAGACCAAAAAAGCGGAGCTTGACGACATCCCGGTCCAAATAGCCGCTATTCAGGACGCCACGCCCGCCCCTATTCAGGACGCAGAGCAGATCCAGGAGCAGAAAGACGCGGCCGAACAGGAGCTGGCGCAGCTTGACGCCCAGCTCACGAACATAGCGGAAGCCACCCGGCAGCGCTACGAAAGCGCCCAGGGCCTGCAGAAGCAGGTCGGGGAATTGAACCTTAAACGCACCCAGCTGGTCAACCAGGCCCGCGAAGCAGCGCAAAACGCAGCTTTTGAAGCGAACGCAAAGCGCCGGGAGATTGAAGCGCAGATCCGGAGCCTGGACAAAGAGGAAGCCGTGGAGAGAGACGCCGCCACCCGGACGGAGCTGGCCGCCACGGATCGCCTGGACCGCGCCCGCCGCGAAGCTACGCGCCTGGAGGAAGCCGTCCAGAAAAAGCGCGCCGAATTCTACGAAGCCGATGGCGACAAATACACGCCCGCGGAAGCGGAAGGAATTACCTGCCCCCTGTTTGCGATCGTTTGCACGAACCCGGACGCAATAGCCAGGAAGGAAGAAGCAGCCCGCAAGGCAGAAGAAGAATGGTACAGCCGCAAGCGGGAAAAGATAGCCCGCATCAAGGCGGAAGGGAAAGAGCTGGCCGCCCAGCTTGAAGCCGCTAAGACGGAACAGGAAGCCGCCCAGGAAGCCAAGAACGACGCCTACTGGGCAAAGGTAAACGTAGGCAAGAAATACGACGACCGCCGCAAGGAGCTGCAGGCCCTTCTGGCAAAGACCCCGGAAGTAAACGCCGCAAGCGTAGACGCTTCCAAAATTCCCGGCTTCAACAAGATGGGCGACGAAATAGACGCCCTTAACGCCCGCCTGCACCAGATAGAGGACCAGCCCGGCGACGAAAGCGAAAAGGCGCTTATCTCCGCCCGCAAAGCCACGCTTAAGGCAACCGTAGACGACTGCGCCCGCAAGCTGGGACAGAAGGACGCAACGGCCGCCGTTATTCAGGCGAACGCGGCCAAAATAGCCGCCCTTCAAGCCCGCGAAAAGGACCTGGCCCAGCAGATAGCAGAGGTCGAGCAGCGCGAGATGCTGGCCGACGAATTGCAGCGCGCCCAGATTGACGAAGTAGAGCGCCGCGTAAATAGCCTTTTCCGTAAGGTACGTTTCCGGATGTTCGAGCGCCAGATCAACGGCGGCGAAGCGCCAACCTGCGTCCCGATGGTCGACGGCGTACCCTATTCCGACCTTAACAGCGCCGGCAAGATAAACGCCGGCCTGGACATTATTAACACCCTTTGCACCTACCACGAAATCACCGCCCCGGTCTTCATTGACAACGCGGAAGGCGTAAACAGCCTGACCCCTTGCGGGTCGCAGCTTGTAAAGCTTTGCGTTACGACGGAACCGGTCCTGACGGTAAACGCGGAAGGCGCAGCCGCCCCCGGCTTATTCGATTAACAAACCCAATAATTACACAGCATTATGGCAAAAAACATCACTGACCGCGTAAAGACCTACGCCGACGCTTGCGCCGTTTTAGGCATCAAGGAAACCCTCCCGGATGTTGGAGGACTACGCCCGAAGGACCGCCCCAGCGTAACAGCCTATTACAAGCTTATCGTAATAGCCCAGGCCCTTAACGAAGGCTGGGAGCCAGACTGGACCAATAAGGACCAGCCCAAATGGTTCCCCTGGTTCTACTTTGACCGCAAGAAAAACAAAACTGCCGGCTTTGCGTACGCGTATACGACCCACGCGCCCACGTATACGCTTGCGATCATCGGCTCCCGGCTTTGCTTCAAAACGGAAGCGCTATGCGCCTACGCCGCCCGCCAATTCGAGCCGCTTTACGAAGCGTGGATCCTTTACCCGAACGACGTAAACCCGGCGAGCGACGACACGACACGCCGCGACCAGCAGGGAGCGGAGAAAGTCGGAGCGAGCGGACCGGCCCCGGAGAATTTCGCGGAAGCCTTGAAGGCAGCCGCCGCCCTAATTGAAGCAGCCGCGGACCACTGCGAGGACACGAAAAACGGCTATATCCTTATCGGCGGATCCGTACCGAAAGAAGGCGGGCAGGCAGAAGGAACCATCGAGATCGGCGGAAACAAAGGAATAACGCTGCGCATGCTTGCGGAATTCCTTGCAGCGCCACAGACGCAGGAACTGGTCCAGGAAGCCATCGACCGCGCCGGCGGGCTTATGTTCCGCCGCCAGCTTTCAGGAGGAAATGCCACTTATAGCGAAACCAAGAAATAAACCCTTTAACAAATTACAATTATGGCAAAAGACCAAAACCAGGGCGGCGCACAGCAGCAGCCCAAAAAGGAAGAGACCAGCCTGGTCGCAATTCTTTCCGACGGAGACAAAGGAAAGCTTACTTACAACGTAAACGGGCAGGACGTAGCCCTGAGTTACGGCATCGTCCGCCAGTTCTTAACCAGGGGCGAAGGCGGCGTAACAGACGCCGAAATCGTACAATTTATTTCCCTTTGCAAATTTAACCAGCTTAACCCCTTCCTGGGCGAAGCCTACCTGGTTAAATACGGGAATAGCCCAGCCAGCATGATAACCAGCAAAGAAGCCCTTATGAAGCGCGCGGAATCTTCCGAGCAATACGACGGCTTCCATGCGGGCGTAATTGTTATGCGCAATAACGAGCCGGTCGAAGTAGAAGGAAGCTTTATCCTTCCGACGGACCAGCTTCTGGGCGGCTGGTGCAAGGTATTCCGCAAGGACCGCAAGGTCCCGGTCGTTTCCCGCGTTTCCTTCCAGGAATTCAGCAAGAACCAAAGCACCTGGAAAACGATGCCGGCGACGATGATCCGCAAAGTAGCAGAAGCGCAGGCCTTCCGCGAAGCTTTCCCGGTCAACCTGGGCGGCATGTACATAGCAGAGGAACAGACCACGGACATCCAGGCCCAGCCCGGCGACGACGGCGGAGCCGCAGCAGCGGCGGCCGTTGAGATCGAGATGAAGGGCGCAGGGAACCAGGGCGGCAAGCCCCTGACCTTTGCCGCACCGGCGGCCAAAGAAGCGCCCGCGGCTCAGGCAGCACCGGCCCCGGCCGAACAGGCAGCGCCTGCAGGCGACGGCGGAGACCATAACCCCGGCTTTTAATTGCACCGCGTTATGAAGCTTAAGGTCTTAGGAAGCAGCAGCGCCGGGAACGGCTATATTCTTGAAGCGAAGGGCGAAGCCCTCCTGCTTGAAGCCGGCGTCCCTTTCATAGAGACGAAAAAGGCGCTTAACTTCCAGATAGCGAAAGCCGTCGCCTGCTTGATAACGCACGAACACAAGGACCACGCTGGCCGGATCGAGGAAGTGATGGCCAGCGCCGTCCCTTGCTATTGCAGCGAAGGAACCGCCCGCGCTATTCAGTACAGGAGCCGCCGCAGGCCCGGGACCCTCCAGGAAGGGAAGGTTTACGAATTCGGAAGCTTCCGCGTTATTCCTTTCGGAGTCGTTCACGACGCCGCCCAGCCTTTCGGGTATTACATAACGCACCCGGACCTGGGACACGACGGGGAAGGCTTGCTTTTCGCCACAGATACGCCGTACTTGAAGCACACCTTTACGGGCCTTCATACCGTACTCATCGAAGCGAATTACAGCCTTCCGATCCTTGCAGAAGGGACCAAAAACGGAAGGATCCCCGCGAAGGTACGGGACCGCATTATAAAAAGCCACATGAGCCTGGAACACGCCGTCCAGACCTTGCAGGCGAACGACCTAAGCCGCCTGCATAACGTAGTATTAATCCACCTTTCCAGCGATAACAGCAACGCCGCGGAATTCAAGCTTTACGCAGAGCAGCACATCAGGGCCGCCGGGGCGGAAGTTTTTGTGGCGCAGCCAGGGCTGGAAATTACGCTTAACGATTTACCATTTTGAGCATGGAAAAGAAAGAGATCCAAACCAAGAAAAACGAAATTCGTTTTACGACCACAGACCCGCAGGAAATGGTCGGGAAATATTTAGCCGCGAACGTAGTACGTACCTGGAAGGAAGATTTTGAGGACGAAAGCACCGGCGAAGTCATAGACATAGAGCGAACGGAAATCCTTTTCAATAAGGGGACCTTCCTGGACGCCGAAACGATGGCTTCCCTGAATTTCTACCTTCAAAGCGGCGACGTAAAGGCCGTGGACGTAAGCAACCAGAAGCGCCTGGCCACCCTTTCGGAGCGCGCAGATCCGCGCCCGTTCAAGGTAAAGGCCGCCATCGACGGAAAGAACAAATCCTTTATTTTGACCGCCACGGACATAGACAGCGCGAAGGCTTGCGCCATAGACCACATCGAACTGAACTATACGCAGGCCCTTCCGCATTATTTCCACGAACGAACTGCAGAACTTTGTAATTCTTGCAGACAACCTCCGGAAGAAAGTAGAAGGCGAAGCAGAGGACGAGCAGAAGCTGGAAGCCGAGCGCAGCGATGCCCGCTATTACAAGATAGAAGCGGACGTGGACTGGATGGACGAAAACGGCGAGAAAATAGGCCGTTCCTGCTATTCCTTCATGATCCGCACGAAAAACGTAGATACGGCGAAGCTTGTAATAACCGCCTGGATCAACGCCAAGCTGAAAGAGAACGCCCGCAAGGCGGAGGAAAAAGGCGACTACGACCCGACGCACACCGCGGAGATCAGCATCACCGCCGCCGCGCCCTTCAACGTAGAAGGCATCATCGAACGCGAATTTTGCGAAGTATACTACAACACCCAGCAAACAACCATTTAACCAGGGGACCGGCCCGGGCCTTCCGGGCCACCCCTTAAAACCACCGGAATATGTTGCAGACTTTCGAGGAACAGACACACCCGCTGACGGAACACGAAAAACGGATGCTTCCGGACGTCGCGGATCTTGTAGAGACTACGATCCAGACGGGGCCGCCCTATTTCCAGCAAGGAAATAATAAAGCGCCTGAAGGACGAATACAACTGGCAAACCAGCGGTCCCCGCTTGCGTAAGGTTATACACGTACTGCGCACTTCCGGGGAGGTCCCCGGGCTTATAGCCACCGGGGGCGGGTATCTTGTAGCAACCAGCGAAGCCCAGCTTTTGCGCTACGAAGAAACCCTTAAAAGCAGGGAGGACGCCATCCGCGCCGCCCGCCTTTCAATAGCCCACCAGCGCCGGGCGCTTTACGAAAAGGCGCAGACCAACCCAGAGCCGACAATTTTCGACGCGCTGGAAGAAGAATAAAGACAGGAGGAAAAGAAAATGGCTTTACGCGATAACCCATATATTATGCTTGACGTGAACGACTTTATGAACGACGAGAAGCTCCGGGAATGTTCCCCGGCTTCCGTAGGCATATATATACGTTTGCTTTGCGTCTTGCATAAAAGCGACACTTACGGCGTACTTTTGTACCAACAAAAAGACGTACAAAAAGCGGAAATTTGTGGGTACAAAAACCCTAACAAAATTCAAATTTTTGTTACGATGCTTTCCCGGCAGTTACCGGAAACCCCGGCGGAAATTGAAGCCGCCTTAATTGAACTTTCCGAGGAAGGCGTAATTAAAATTACCGAAAACCGCCTGGAGCAAAAGCGCATGATCCGGGACGCAGAAATCAGCGAAAAACGGCAGCAGGCACGCGCCCAGCGGGGGAAAGCCCAGGAAGCCGGCGACATTCCAGAACAGGAAGGCACGGAATTTTGTAATAACAAAACCGCTAACAAAAAAACGAATTTTGTAGGTACAAAACAGCTAACAAAATCCGAAAATTTGTGCGGTCCGCGCGCGCGCGCATATACCTCTCCCTCTATTACTACAAATACAGATATTAACGAAGGAATGGAGGAAGAAAAAGGGGTGCAGGGGGAAAAGGAAAAAAGCGCCGCCCAGATTGAAGCGGACAAAGTAACGCTTTTCGTTTCCCTTTGGCACACGAACTGCCCGGGGCTTCCGAAAGTACAGAAGCTTACGACCGCCCGCAAGGATAAGATCCGCGCCCGCTTGAAGGATGAGCCAGACCTGGCCACCTGGGCGGAAGTATTCAAGAAAATAGCCGCTTCCAGCTTTTGCAACGGCGACAATTCCCACGGGTGGAAAGCCAGCTTTGACTGGATCACGACAAACGGAACGAACTACGTTAAAGTTTTAGAAGGCAATTATGACAGAGACAAACGGACACAGGACAGAGGAACTCGACCTGCAGGCGCTTGCAGCGTCAGTACTGACTGGGGAGACCAGGAAGATCGGCTTTAATTTGGAGCGCTACCAGAAGCAGGCCCCCCAGATTTTGGAAATTTTCTATAAGGGCGAAGTTTTGGCAAGGGGCTGCCCGTATATGGACGACCAGGAGACCAGAGACCACCTGGCGAAGGCGGCAGGGTGGCTCCAGAGATTAAGGCGGCCAAAAACAGGGCTGCTCATTTGCGGGGGCGTAGGGAACGGAAAGACCACGATGGCCCGGGCGCTTTTTAAGACAATCCAGAAGTGCAATAATATAGCCTTCCGAGAGATAACCGCGGCGAACTTTGCACAGCTTGAAGCGCAGAGAGACGAAAACCGCTACAACCTGGTCAATATAAAACAAGCGGACTTTTTACTGCTTGACGACCTCGGCGTGGAGCCGGTGAGCGTAAAAGTTTGGGGGAACGAGGTAAGCCCGGTCGCGGAACTTTTAACGCAGCGCTACCACTTGCAAAAATTCACGATCGTAACAAGCAACCTGAAAGAAATAGAACTTGAAGAAAGATACGGAGCAAGAGTCGCAGACAGGATCCGGGAAATGTTTAACGTCCTTACTTTCCGAAACGAGAGCTACCGTGGCCGGATATAGGCCCGTATTGAGCCGAAACCCCGGCAAATTTTGAACGAAACACAGATTATGGAAGAATTACACCTTACAGGCGGAAGAACGCCTGAAAACGCAAAAAAAGGCCGTATTTACATAAGCGGCGCAATCAGTGGCCGCCCGATAGAGGAAGCCCGCGCCCAGTTTCAGGAAACGGAGGACCGGCTGCAGGCGGAAGGATGGGAGACCGTAAACCCGCTAAAGAACGGGCTGCCGGAACACGCCCCCTGGAGCGCGCACATGGCCGTGGACATTCTTAGCCTGTTAGGGTGCGACGCGCTTTTTTTGCTTCCAGGATGGGAGGAAAGCCAGGGCGCAACCATTGAAGCCGGGGTGGCCCGCCTTACGGGAAAGTCGATTTACAGGAGCGACGCGGCGGACTATTTCGCCGGCATTAAGTGGGCAATCCGGGACGCCCTGGGCATAACGCCCGCGGACCTTTGCGGAGACAGCCGGGACCAGCGGGTCGTCTTTGCCCGTATGATCTTCGCCAGGCAGGCGAAAGACGCCGGCGCGAGCTTTCCGGAAATAGGCCGCGCAATACGCCACCACCATACAACGGTCATCTACTGGCTAAAAAGATACCCGACGGAATACCAATATACGCCAGAATTCAGGAAAATGGCGGACAAAGTATCGGAATTCTTAAAAAATTACTAATTTTGTAAAGCGTATTACACTAATACGGAACCGAATAGCGAAATGGAGACTTACAGAATCATCAAAACAGAGACCGGCCTGGGCCCTTTCGCTATTCCTTCCGCTTTTTAACCTTCATAAAGCCGACCAAAACGGGCATCTTGTAATAAAATGAGACTTTTTGCAGCATATACGGCGCTTTGCTTTGTCTTGAAGCGCCGCTGGTTCGACATGATCCAGAGCGGCGAAAAGCCGGAGGAATACCGGGAAATTACGCCCTACTGGATTAAGCGCCTATTTTGTAACAGGGTATACAGCCCCCTGCGCTTATTCCCGCTCACTAAGAAGGAAATTTCCTATTTTGCGAGCAACCACGAAGCCCTGGCGAAAGCCTTAGACGCCGGGCTGGTAGTTCCTAAAGCAGAAGCAGCCCTATTTTACATGGGCTACGCCAAAGACCGCCCGCAGCTTGCGCACTTGATCCAGGGAATAAAGGTCGGGACCGGCCGCCCGGAATGGGGCGCGGAGCCAGGGAAGGAATACTTAGTTATTCAGCTGGGAGGACGGATCCGATGAGACAGCCAACCAGTACAGAGACGCACATCCTGCGGACCGGGCGGACGTTGGAAGTCCGCTATTACGACGGATTAACATGGGCGGAGCTTGCGAAAACAACCGAAATCAACGGGGAAACCTACTACGTAATTCCCGTCCATTATTACCGCCAAAGGGAGGTGGAAGGCCGGCTTATTATTGAATACGCCCGGCAGCCCTTCGACGACGAACCGAGAAGGACACGCCCCAGGAAGGGTGGTTTTGCCTTCAAAAAGAGCAGCAAGAAAGGCCGTAACCTGCAGGAAAGAGACAAAGCAACACGGAGGATCCCGAAATGAAAAAGCGCGTTTTAACCCAGAACGAAGAAACCTATTTCCTGGACAATTTCGGCAAAGCGCCGGTTCAGGAGATATGCCGGAAACTCGGCTTTTCAACGGCCGCCTATTACCGGCTGGCGAAGCAGTACGGATGTAAGACCCGGGAGCCGCAGGAGCAGGGGACGCCCATAGAATGGACGCCGGAAATGTTGGAGACCTTGCGCCGGGAATTCCCGACCGCCTTAAACCAGGACCTGGGCCGGAAATTAGGAGTCAGCCAGACGACCCTGCACCGCAAAGCCCGGGAATTGAAGCTTACGAAGGTCCAGGACCACCGGGAACGCAACCTCCAGGCCATAGCGGCGCGGATCAGCCGCGGCCAAAAAGCCAGCCCGAAGGCGGCGGCCAACCCGGGGCGCTTCCAGAAAAGCCAGCGGGCGAACCCCGCCGGGGAATTCCAGGCCGGCCGGCGTAACTGGCACGACGTAGAGACCCCGGAACAGAAGGCCGCCCGCATCGAGAAAGCCCGCCAAACCCGCAAGCAGACCACGCAGCAGGAACTCCTGCGCAGGAAGCTGGGCTTTGAGCCGCGAATTAAACAGCACCTACGCCTGCGCTACTATATTCCAGCCCCGGACGACGTAGAAGGCTGGAAGCGCGTACACGCAATGGAAAAGCGGGAATACACGATCCGCCACACCTTGAAAAAGCGCGGGTACAGGCTGGACGGCTTTACGGCGTACTATAACCAGGAGACGCAGCGCTGCCCGAAATACGAAAGCGGAAAGGCGCGCTGCCCCTTCAAATTCATGCCAGAACCGGCGAAGGCCCCGGAGGTGGCCGCCCTATGAACGCAAAGGAATTTTTCGACACCGTAGCAGCTATGCGGGATGCGCAAAAGGAATATTTCCGGACGCGCACCCGCGAAGCTTTGACAGAGAGCAAGCGCCTGGAAAAGAAGATCGACGCGGAGATCGCCCGCGCCCGTTCTTTCCTTGCAGGCCTTCCAGCGAAAGAACCCCAACTATTTCCGACCGATGAAAAGTAAAGTATTCCAGAAGATAGCCGCCTGGATCCAGGAGCGCAGAGATGCCAGACTGGCCCGCCGCCACCGCCGGGCGCTTATTCAGGAGGATCGCCGCGAAAAGCGGGAATTCCAGAATGTCCTGGACCGCCTGACGAAATAAGCCGCAAGGCCTTTTATAAATCATTAAACAAGGCGAAAAAGGACGCCGGGCCGGGTGGAAGCCCCGGGGGTAAATATTGATACGTAAAAAACCTCAAAAACCAGCCCGGCGGGGCAACCTTCCGGGCTTTTCCTTCAAGCTATGCAATTCCAAGTAAAAAACACCCCAAACGGCTACGTCGTAGAAGCGTTCACGCCAAGCCTGGACTCCCCCGGCGGTTATTGGCATCCCCTCCGTAATTTCGGGGACCGGCAGGGGGACGCTATAAGCTTCCGGGACTTCGACTGCCCGCAGCTTCCAGACGCCCACATCCGGGCGCTAATTCGAGCCTACAACCCCGAAACGAAGTACATCCGCGTCAACGGGCAAAAGTTCATTAAACAAAGATAGCCATGCCGAGAAAGAAGCCCACCCCCTACGAAGTTATGCAGGCTTTCCTGAACGGCGAAGCGCCGAAGGCGCGGAGCCGCCCCAGGCACGAAGAAAGCCACCTGCAGCAGATATGCGTCCGCTGGTTCCGTATTCAGTACCCGCAGCTGGCCCGCAACCTTTTCGCCGTAGGGAACGGCGGAGCCAGGGGGCGGACGGAAGCCGCGATCATGAAGGGCGAAGGCGTAACCGCCGGGGTGGCGGACCTTATACTGCTGGCCCCTTCCGCTTCCGGGGAATTCCACGGGCTTTGCATTGAGATGAAAACCACCGAGAAAGGCAGCAGGCAGAGCGCCGCCCAGAAGGAATGGCAGGCAGCCGTCGAGCGCGTAGGCTACAAATACATCGTTTGCAGGACTTTCGAGGAATTCCAGGCCGCCGTAACAAGTTACATCCCGCCACCCGGCCGCCCCTGTTGGTAATTATTTAATAATCCGCCTGCCTAATTCCGTATTACACTAATGCGGAATTTTGTATTTTTGTACCGGGGAACCGCGAAGCGGACCCCAGGGCACATCCATAAACACCAAAAAACACGCGCTATGATTGAAAAAATTATCGCCTTTATTGTTAGGCTGCTTCCACAGGATAAGCTCCTGCACATTTTCGCGGGCCAGCTTATAGCCGCCCTTTTCCTGGGCCTTTTCTTTGCCTTGCACCTTCCGGTCTGGCTTGCTTGCGTTCTGGCCTTCCTTTGCGCCACCGGGGCCGGCATCGGTAAGGAATTCTACGACAAAAAGCACAGGGGCCACAGCGTAGAGTGGCAGGACGCCGTCGCCACGGCGGTCGGCGGGCTTATAGCCGTACTTTACGCCGCCTACTTGATATGGTGCGGCGGGGGCTACCTTTGCGACAAATTCACGTATTACGCCGTAGATTAACCCATGAAAGTCGGCGACGAAGTAATCCTTATGCGCGTCCCGGACCGCCCGGACCTTACGGGCTTCCGGGGGCGCATTATTGAGGAAAGCCAGGCCGGCGGCTTGCAGCGCTTCCGCGTAACGCTGCACGGCAAGCCCCTGCCAGGGTGGCTGAGCGCCTACCAGCTTGAACCAGGGAAGCCAGAAAAACGCAAGAAATAGCATGGCACGGAAAAAACCCGAAAAGAAAGACGCCCCGATCTTCGACGTCGGGGGCATAGCCGTCCCGGACTTTGACCCGGCGGTCTTTGACTTTGTAGCGACGGAGCAAGCCGCCGCCACGGAGGAAACCCGCTATATAAAGCCCCGCGTTTTCCAGCCCATCAGCGAGGAAGGCGTCTGCTACGATAACGCCCGGGACCTTGCGCGGAACGTCCGCCTGGACTTTGGAGAGCGAACGGACGTATTCGTCTCCGGTAATTTCATTTTCGGGGACTTTTTGGAAGCCTACCTCGTAGAGCATCACGTAAAATGCCGGAAGCTTCTAATTTCCACGCTTTCGCTAAACCAGAATAACACGGACAGCCTGGCCGCCCTTTTGCGGCACGGCTATATAGACCGGCTGGACCTTATAGTCAGCGCCTATTTTTACGGCATGGAGCGCCACAGCCTGGTCCCGTACATTTACAGGAAATTAGACGTAGATGACCGCTTCCAGCTGGCCGTCGCCGGTGTTCATACCAAAACGGCGCAGTTTGAGACCGCCGGCGGGCGCAAGATAGTGATGCACGGAAGCGCGAACCTACGCAGTTCCGGGAATATTGAGCAGTTCACGATCGAGGAAAACCCGGTTATTTACGACTTCTACGACGAACACCTAAGCCGGATCGTAGAAACGTATAAAACCATAAACAAGCCCGTCCGGCACGACGAACTCTGGGCGGAATTCATAAAAAAGCAATTTAACGACTAAACCAGGAGGACACGACAATGGCCAGCATGTACGACGACCCCCGCAGCGCCGGGGGATGGAGCAACGGCGGCGGCGACTCTTCCGCCGCATATTACAGGGGCGAAGATATGCCCGACTTTGGAGCGCTTGACGATTTACCCTACTAAGCATGGCAGAAAAGACACCTACAAAGAAGGCCGCCGCCCGCCAGGGCGGGGCCGCCCCCCGGAGCTTTGAAGGGGTGCAGCTGGTACAGGCCCGGCTGCTCCCCCTTTCGGCTTTGGAACCCAATAAGGGGCAAATAGAGGGACTCCCCCGGAACCCCCGCACCATTTCGGAAGAAAAATACAGGAAGCTAAAAAAGAGCATAACGGACCACCCGGGGATGATGGCCCTGCGCGAAATTGTAGTCGTAAAGCACGGCGAAAAATACGTTATAGCCGGCGGAAATATGCGCTTCCGGGCCTTGAAGGAATTAGGCTATACGGACGCCCCCTGCAAGATATTCCCGGAGGGCGCGGACGTAGAGGAAGTAAAAGCCTTTCTTATAAAGGATAACGTAGGCTACGGCGACTGGGATCCGGCGGAATTCGCCGCGTCCTGGAACCTTGCGCAGCTTGTAGACTGGGGCGTCGACCTTCCGGACCTTGACACGACCATCCCACAGGAGGACGCCCAGGAAGATCACTTTAACCCCGGCGACGTATTGAGCAAGGCCCCGGAAACCCAATACGGCGACATCTTCCAGCTGGGCCGGCATCGCCTTATTTGCGGAGACAGCACGGACCCGGACGTCCTTAAGCTTTTGATGGGCGGACGCGAAGCGGACCTTATCCTGACGGACCCGCCCTATAACGTAGACTATGCCGCCAAAAACGAAGTCCTTAACAAAGCGGACAAAGGAAACCGGATCCAGAAGGACATCGCAAACGACAAAATGACCCGGGAGCAATTCGGGGCCTTCCTTAACAAAGCTTTTGAAGGGATGTACGGAATCGCCAAGCCCGGCGCAGCTATTTACATCTTCTACGCTTCCAGGGAAGCCGTAAACTTTGTAAACGCTTTCGAGGGGGCCGGCTTTGAGTACAAACAGCAGCTTATCTGGGTAAAAAATAACATGGTTCTGGGCCTTCAGGACTACCAGTGGAAGCACGAACCCATCCTTTACGGCTGGAAGGGCGGGAAACCCCACTATTTCGTGGACCGCCGGGACCAGCTTACGGTCTACGAGGACGCCGCCGCGCTTGACCTTGAAAAGATGAGCAAAAACGAGCTTAAGCAAGCCTTAAAGGACCTTATCGAAGCCGCCCAGATACCGAACACCGCTATACACGAAAACAAGCCCCAGATCAGCGCGGACCATCCCACGATGAAACCCGTCAAGCTTTGCGGGCGCTTGCTTAAGAATTCGACCCGCCCCGGGGAAATTGTAGTGGATATTTTCGGGGGTTCAGGAAGCACGCTTATAGCCGCGGACCAGCTCGGCCGCGCTTGCTTTACCGTTGAATTAGATCCCGCCTACTGCGACGTGATTATAAAACGCTGGGAGAAGCAGAGCGGGGAAAAGAAGCAGTATATAGGCAATTACGTAGCAGCCCGGGGCCGCCAATAGGCAACACCGAAAGGAAACGGGAAAAGCACCGCCCGCCCCGGGCATAACACCGTAACGAAATATGGCAAACAAAGCACCAAATACCGATGGACTCCGACCCCCGTGGAAAAAAGGCCAGAGCGGGAACCCCGCCGGGCGGCCAAAGAACCACGTCGGGGACACCCTTAAAACGCTATTCGGAAAGAGCGCCCGCAAAATATACCACCTAAGCCAGCAGGAGCTGGACACCTGGGACGCGGCGCTAATTTCCCTAACAGACAGCCAGCTGAAAGCCTTAATTCAGCTTGACAGCGTACCGTCGTACCCTAAGAACCAGGCCGTCGCCATTCTTACGGATATGAAAAACGGACGCACTACGACCGTAGAGCGCCTGGCGGACCGACTCTATAACAGGCATAACCCGAAGCGCGTAGAGCTTACGGGAAAGGACGGGGCCGACCTGGTCGCCCCGCGCGTACTTACGAAGGAGGAAGCAGCCGCCTTCATAGAGAAGTTAAACGAAGAATTTTAACCGTTGGAGACGTATCGGGACATAGATATAACAAAGACCTGGGTCATGCAGGGAACGCTCCACTTTACGCGCTACTTCTTTAAGAAGCTTTACAAGCGTAAGTTTATAGTGGGCGACCACCACCGCGCCATCGCGGCGGCGCTTGACCGCGTCCTGAAGGGCGAAATAAACCGCCTTATCATCAACGTAGCGCCCCGATACGGAAAGACGGAACTGGCTATTAAGAACTTTATAGCGGAAGGCTTTGCAATAAACCCGGCCGCCCGTTTCATTCATTTGTCGTACAGCGACGACCTGGCCCGCGATAATTCCCGCGGGGTTCAGCAGATCATGCGGTCGGAGGAATACCGGCTTTTATTCCCGCAAGCGCAGCCCACCAGCGTAAGCACCCGCAAGTGGGAGACCCGCGCCGGCGGCGGAATGTACGCTATTTCCAGCGCCGGGCAAGTAACCGGCTTCGGAGCCGGTATCGTAGACAAAGAGGACGATGAGGAACTGGCCGCGGAAGTTCAGGAATTAGAGGACAGCGCCGCCCTGGAAACGGAAGGCTTTGGGGGCGCTATTGTAATAGACGACCCGATCAAGCCGGACGACGCCCGGAGCGAGCAGATCCGCGAAAAGATAAACCAGAAATTCGAGACCACCATCCGGAACCGTACCAATAGCCGCCGGACGCCGATAATAATAATTATGCAGCGCCTGGACGATAACGACCTCTGCGGCTACCTTGAACGCTTAGAGCCGGACGTATGGACCGTAATAAAGCTGCCCGTTATTCAGAAGGACCCGGAGACAGGCGAAGAAAAGGCGCTGTGGCCCTTCAAGCACACGCTCGAGGAATTGCACGAACTACGCGAAAAAAACGCTTTTGTGTTCGATACGCAGTACATGCAGAACCCCCGCCCGCTTGAAGGCCTTATGTATGAAAGGGGCTTCCGGACGTATTCGGAAGTTCCCGCCACCAAATACCGGAAGGTCAAGAATTACACGGACACGGCTGACACCGGAACGGACTACTTATGCTCCATAACCTACGTGGAAACGGATATCGGAAACTATATTTTAGACGTTTACTACACGGATAAGCCGATGGAAGTAACAGAGAGCGAGACCGCCCGGCGCATAACGAACCACGGCGTCCAGGAAGCCATCATCGAGAGCAACAACGGCGGCCGCAGCTTTGCCCGCAAGGTTGAAGAATTATGCCGGACCGTCTTTGTAAACCGAAAAACGGCCTTCCGCTGGTTTTTCCAGGACAAAAACAAGAATGAAAGAATTTTCCACAACAGCAACGAGGTCCAGAACCTTACATTTTTCCCGGAAGGCTGGGAACACTTGTGGCCGAAATTCTACGAAGCTATAACGCACTTTTCCAAGATAGGAAAGAACGCCCACGACGACGCCCCGGATGCTTTGACGGGAACGGTCGAATTCAGGAAGGACTCCGGCCGCATCAGCGCCGTCGGCGTATTCCATTAAAGCGAACCTTTGAAGTTAAACAATAAACACCACGCACCATGCCAGAAGAAAGAAGCACAACCAACCAGGAGCAGCCGGTGACCCTTGCGGATCTGTTCAAGGGAGACAACCAGGAAGCGCTCATTAACGAGCTTAAGAAGGGCCGCCTGGACGCGGTCCCGAACGCGGAGCTTTACGCCCGCCAGCTTGAACCGGAGGGCCACGACGTTATGGACCCTATTAAGCGGAAGGACCGCTGGGTCAAGACGGACCCGGCAGACCCGAACCAGGTCGCCGGCGACGAAGATACAAGGGACCCGGACCGGACCATCAAAGTGACAGAGACCGCCCAGGACGGAACCACCTGGCGCAGGGAGAAAGTCGCCCGCGTAGCCGTAGCCTTGCAGAAGCTTATCGTAAAGAGGGCCGTCGCCTTCCTTTTCGGGAACCCCGTACTGCTTGACGCGGAACCGGAAGGAGAGCAGGAAAAGGCCGTCCTCCAGGCCTTGAAGAAAGCCTTAAAGCAGACAAAGAGCCAGACGCTAAACCGCAAGGTCGCCCGGCAGATATTCAGCGCCACGGAAGCCGCGGAACTTTGGTATACCGTACCGGCCCCGAAAAACAACCTTTACGGCTTTGAAGCGAACTTCAAGCTGCGAACCCTTATTTTTTCCCCGCTTAAGGGGGACACCCTTTATCCGTACTTTGACGCCACGGGGGATCTGGTGGCCTTTTCCCGCGAATTCAGCATCAAGGACGCGAACGGCGTAGAACGTAAGTATTTCGAGACGTACACGGCGGAAGCCACGTACAGGTGGCTGAACCAGAACGACGGCTGGAAGCTTATAGAGGGCTTCCCCAAAAAGAACTCCCTGGGCAAAATTCCCGTTATTTACGGGCGGCAGCCAGAGACAGAGTGGGCGGACGTTCAGGGCCTTATCGACCGGCTGGAAAAGCTACTTTCCAACTTCGCGGAAACGAACGACTACCACGCAAGCCCGAAGATCGTAACGAAGGGCAATATAGTAAGCTTTGCAAAGAAGGGCGAAGCCGGGGCCGTTATTGAGATGGATCCGGACGGGGACGCCCACTATATGACGTGGGACCAGGCCCCCAATAGCGTAAAGCTTGAAATAGAGACCCTGCTGCGCCTTATTTACACGATAACGCAGACCCCGGACATCAGCTGGGAAAGCGTTAAGGGCTTGAACGTTTCCGGCGTAGCCTTGCGCCTTATGTTCATGGACGCACACCTAAAGGTCGAGGACAAAATGGAAGTTTTCGGGGAATACTTGCAAAGGCGCTATTCAGTAGTTCAGGCCTTCCTGAAGCAGATGAACGCCGGAAACAAGGAATTCGGGGCCGCTTGCGACAGCTTGACCGTAGAGCCGATCGTAAAGCCGTTCATGTTGGAGGACGAAAAGGAGAAAGTGGAGATCCTTATGGCCGCCACCGGCCAGAAGGCCATCGCTTCCAGGCGGAACGCCGTAGAGCGCCTGGGCTGGGTGGACGACACGGACGCCGAAATCGACGCAATAGAAGCGGACGAAGAAACGGGCGCTTTCCAGGACATTACGGAACCCACCCTATAAAGTCCCCGGACAAACGACAAAACGCCCGGAAACGGCAAAATAGCCGCCATTCCGGGCAAATTCCAAAGCCTTATGGGATATATAGAGCCGAAATTTAACGTAAACGAGATTATGGCAAAGCTGGGGCGGCTTGCAGAGGTCGCCCCGCAAGCCATAGCCGAAGCCTTCCGCATGACGCTGCTCGAGATAGCAGCGGAAGCCCGGGAATTGAACACGTACCAGGACCAGACCAGCAACCTGCGGTCTTCCATCGGTTACGGCATTTACATAGACGGGCAGCCCTTTACGGAGGAATACATGTCAGCCGGGAACGGGACCAGCGACGGCAGCCACGGACAGGCGGCCGCAAAAGAGACCGTCGAGGAAGTAGCGAAGCAATACCCGGAAGGGATCGTCGGCGTAATTGTAGCCGGCGAAGGTTACGCGCTTTACGTTGAGTCCAAAGGCTACGACGTCCTTACAGGCCCAGCGAACCACGCCCAGGAGATCCTGGACCGGTATATAAAAATAGTTATTGAAGAATTACAGGCAGCAGCGCAAAATGGCTAAAAAACCCAAATACACGGCGCAGACCGTAGAGACCTACGCAATAGTAAGCAAGGTCGAACGCCGGCTTACGGACCTATACGGAAGCACTTATCAGGGCGTCCTGCAGCTTGCGCAGGTCCGCCGGGCTATTCAGGCCGGGCAGCCGTTCACGTTTGAACCAAACCGCCCGGAAACGAAGGCGCTTATAAAGAGCCTGGACACGCTGGCGGCCAAAACGGACCGGCTCCTGGAAAGCAGCGTTTCCCTGGCATGGCAGAAGGGCGAGGACAGCGTAACAAACGCCTGTTATTCAGCTTTCGGGAGGACCCAGGCCGGAAGGAACGCCGTCCGGGCCATAGCGGACCGCGCCCGGGAGGATCTACGCGGCCGCGGCGTTTCCGCCGGCGCTTTCTATACCCAGAAGCACGGGGGCCTGAACATTTCCGACCGCGTCTGGGGGAATTCCCTATTTGCGAAGCAGGAAATAGAGGAAATAATCCAGCAAGGCATCCTCCAGGGAAAGAGCGCGGACGAAATAAGCCGTTCCGTCCGGGGCTACCTAAGCAACCCTTCCAAGCTTTTCCGCCGGGTACGGAATAAGGAAACGGGGGCGCTGGAGCTTTCCAAAGCCGCCAAAAACTACCACCCCGGCCGGGGCGTATACCGTTCCAGCTACCAGAACGCGCTGCGCCTGGCCCGTACAGAGGTAAACGCAGCTTACAGGCGGGCGGAGTGGGAGAGCTACCAAAATAACCCCCTTATTACCGGCTACAAAATTGAGCTGAGCAACAACCACACAACGACCATCAAGGGCAAGAAAGTAGCTTTACGGGACATTTGCGACGAATTAGCCGGCGAATACCCTAAGAGCTTCCAGTGGACCGGCTGGCATCCCCAATGCCGCTGCCGGATGGTCCCTATTTTCATAAAAGAAGGCGACTTTAGGAGCAGGATCCGCGCACTTGCAGCCGGGAAGCTTGACACCTGGAAGCCCAGCAATACCGTAACGGAACCCCCTAAAGCTTTCACGGACTGGGTGGCCGATAACGCGGACCGCTTGAAGGCCGGGAAGCAAATGCCCTATTTTATAGCGGATAACTACGTCGGCGGGGACCCGACAAAAGGCCTGGTAAAAGCTATTTCCAGCCTTCCGAAGCAGGTCCAGGAAAGCAAGAAAATAGAGCCGGTAACGGAATACGACCACGAAATCGCAAGTCTTGACCGCTGGGCCAAAGCTTTCGACCTTGACACCACGCAGGCGAAGATCCTGCGAGACGCCGGGGACCGCAAGGGCCTCCGGGCGGAGCTTGACCGCTTGCAGCAGCTTAGAGACGACCGCCACGTCGACTGGATGGTGGAACGCCGCAAGCTTTCCCAGATAATAGACAAGATGAGGGCCGCCGGCTTTGCGCAGCTTGCGGATCAGTACAACCGGCAAGGCAGCCTGTACGAAACGAAGGAGACCGTAAACTGGAAGGACGGTATTAAACAGCTTAAGGCCTTGCAGGGCCAGGCCGCCGCGGACCTTGCAGCCGCAGAGCAAGCGAAGGCAAAAGAGCCAAAGAAAAGCACAAAGCCGGCGGAGCTTGCAGAAAAGGGATGGTTCAAAGAAGGAGACCCGCAGCCCCCGGAGGAATTCTGGGACCTTGTGGATCCAAAGAACCCGATAAAGCTACAAATAGCGCCCAAAACGAGGGACGGCGGATGCTACTACGCCCCCTGGCAGAAAACCGTATATCTCGAGCAGCAGACCGGGAGCAAAGGCCGGTGGGAGCGTTCAGCGTACTGGCGGCGGGCCGTTATTACGCACGAATTCGGCCACGGCATAGACGACCAGCGGAAGCTGGCCAGTTCGGTCCCCGTCGCCACCTTGATGAGCAAAGCCCGCGCACACATGAAAGAAGCGGTCGGCTATACGGAGGAAAGGATCGCCAAATATAACAAGACGACCGGCATGACGGAGTGGGGAACCAGGAAAAAGGCTATTACGCGCTTTGAGCAGGTAACGGGGCGGCTTGATAAACTATATAACCGCCTTTATTTCATGAGCGACGCAACCTGGGCGAAAATAGGCCCTAAAGGCGTAAGCCGCTGGGACGTTATAGAAGCCATCGCGGAGACGCAGGACACTATTATGAGCTTAGACCCGAAATGGGGCTGGGGCCACAAAAAGAGCTATATGCGGGACCCGGCAAACAGAACGGCGGAATTCCTTGCTCACTGCTTTGAAGCTAAGTACGTAGGGAACGGCATCCTTAAGCACTACATGCCGGAAGAATACAAGCTTATGGTCGAATATATTACGAGCCTTAAGCCTTATTAACCAGGTAAAGCAACCCGTCAGGGATTGAACCTAACAGCTCCGCGCCAGCCGGGGCTGTTTCTTTTTCCCCGGGATAAACGGCAACCAGATCCGCGCCGCCTTCCAGACATTTACGAAGGATCCTGGCGGACTTTTCCCCGGGGCCGTTCACGTACAGCAGCAGACGGACCAAAGAGACGTCCCCCTCTTCCGTAGCCGCGGAAAGGTATACTTCAATAAGATCCGCGTTACTAACACGGGTCACAGGAACGCGACCGCTGGGGGCCGCCGGTATATACGGGACCTTCATATAATTATACTTTGCCGCAAGTGTACGAAGAAAATGCGAGACGTCCAAATCTTCAAAGATATTTTTTGCGGCGGGCTTCCGTATTACACTAAGTTATTTTTCCGGAATTTTCGATTTGTGCCACTTTCCCGGTCCGGGTGGTATAACTTATTAGCCGCGCCCTAAAACGCGAAAATAGGGCCGTTTCTGGCCTTCCTGTGGAAAACTTTATAAAAACCCGCCTTTTTTGCCCGTTACAAGTATTACACTAATACGCTATTTTTGCGGTAAAGTTTCTTAAACCGCTTTAATAATGAATTTATTTGAACAGATCCTCGCGTTACTTGTAGCAAAGTTTCAAGGCACGCGCAAAGACGGGCTCGAAGTTCTGGCGCAAGCGCTTAGCCAGACGAACGAAACCATCGAGGAAGCCCAAGCCGTAGTCAATAAAATGACGCCGGAGAAAGTAGCAAGTTTCATTAAAGACTGGCGCAAGAGCGCAGACGCCGAAATCACGAAGGCAAAAGACACCTACAAAGCTGGCCTTGAAGAAAAGTACACCTTTGTAGAGAAAGGGAAGGAGGAACCCGGCAAGCAGACCCCACCTGCAGGCGAGATGACTCCCGAAAAAATAGCCGAAATGGTAAAGGCAGCCGTAAAAGAAGCAACCGCCGGAATTACCGAGCAGGTCGCCGGCATTACGGGGGCGCAGCTTGCAGCGAGCCGCAAAGCGCAGCTGGAAGGGATATTTACGGACTCCGTCCCGGAGAGCTTCAAGAAAGCGATCCTTGACGGCTTCGAGGGCCGCACGTTTGAGAACGATGAAGCATTTAACACCTATCTCGGCCAGCAGAAGGAATCCGTAGCAGCTTTTACGAAAGAGCTTGCAGAAAAGGGCCTCGCCGGTAACGCCGCCCCGCTTTTCGGGAAGGCAGGAGCCGACGGCGTCAGCTCAAGCGTAGCGAGCTACATCCAAGACAAAGCCGCCGAAGCCAAAGGCGAAGCCGCAGGCCTGGGCGGTAAGACCGTTTAACAAATTAACACGCATTTAGCCATGTTAGAGATCACCCGCAAATCCGGCAAGCGCATCCTGCGCGCTTTCGCACATAAGGTGGCGGACATTCCCAACGGCGTAACCGTAGCGACCAGCACCCTGGTCCCCGGCGTTCCCCTTGTGGAAGGATCCGTTATCGGCCGCAATAGCACTACCGGCGTATTCCACCTGGTAAAGACCGCCCTCCTGGCGGCCAACGCAGGCGCAACCGCCACCACGTACACCGTAAAGAAGGGCCACCACTTCAAGGTCGGCGACTTCATTATGCTGGCCGTGGGCGCTAAGGCCTACGCCATCACCGCCATCGCCACCAACAGCGGCGACAGCAGCCTGGACGACATCACCGTCGGAACCACCCTGGGCGCAGCAGTTTCCGCCGGCGCTTGCATTATGCAGGCAGCCGCAGAGAGCGCCAGCAACACCAGCGCCCTGCCCCTTTCCGCCCCCTACGCAGTTGTCGGCGACAGCTACGACGTAGTGGCAAATACCAACATTTTTGCCGAAGCCTGGCTTATCGGAGTAGTAAAGGCCGCTATGGCCCCCGCCATTTCCGACGCCATCAAAGCCAAAGTTTCCGGCGTTCATTTCATTTAACCAGATAGGAGGATATAACCATGTTACAGACCCTTATGGTCGGCCTGACCGAAAAGGACATGCAGGCCGTTGTAAAGACCTACAATTTTAACCCCTTCTACTGGCCTACGCTTTTCCCGCTTAAGCAGAACTTGACGCTTTCCTGGAAGGCGCTCGAGAAGCAGGCGGGGGTCCGTATTGCAGCGGACATCGTAGCAAGGGGCGCGAGCCTTGACAAAAAGACCCGCGAAGCCTTGAACCGTCTCCAGGGAGACATCCCCAAGATCGCCATCAAGCGCACGAAGGAAGAGGACGAGCTGAACGAGTACGACATCATGGTCGCACTTGCCGGCAATAACCCCGACTTGCGCGCACTTGTAGAAGCCTGGGCAGAAGATACCCAATTCTGCTGGGACGGCGTAGCCGCCCGCCTTGAGTGGATCGCCCTGCAGAGCATTTCCCTGGGTAAAGTTACCCTGACCAGCGACAACAACGTCGGCCCGCTTTCCGAGTTTAACGCCGACTACGCCATCGACGCAGCCCGCAAGAAGGGCTACCAGACCGGCAGCGCCAGCTGGGACAATACCAGCGCGAAGCCTATTACTAAGGACTTCCGCGCCATCGTAAAGGCCGCCCGCGCCGAACAGATTAACCTCCGCTACGCCTTCATGAACGCGGCCACCTTCGCCAAATTCGCGGAGTGCGAGGAAGTTATCAAGCTTTCCGCGAGCTTTACCCAGAACGTTCTGGGCGTCGCTTATACTCCCACCGTTGAGAGCGTAAACGAAGCCCTTAAGCGCCTGGCCTACCTTTACGGCTTGCAGATTATTGTCATCGACCAGCAGATCACCATCGAGAAGAAAGACGGCGAGCGCATCACCGCCAACCCCTTCGCCGACGACGTGGTCCTGTTCAGCGAGGACAAGATCCTGGGTAACACCTTCTACACCATTCCCGCAGACTTCAAGCTGAAGGGAAGCGCCGCAATTAAGGCCCTTAACGGCCCTGTTTGCATTAAGAAGTACAGCCTGGAGGAACCCATCTGCGAAGTAACCCAGGGCATCGCCAACGCCTTCCCGGCCTGGCTTGCTTCCGGCCGTTCCTTCCTTATGGACGTAACCCACAGCAGCTGGACCCATTAACAGAGACACACCCGGCCCGGGGCGGTCCCCGGCGGAAACCCACGAAGCCCGTCACACCGCCCCAATTATTTAACCCTTTGACAGCAGCAGGAAAATGACCTACAAGGAATGGATGACCGCCACCGGGGCGCGCTTCCAGCTTACGGAAGCAGACGTCGACCTGATTATATTAAACCGGGCCGACCTTATACCGGATCCGGACGCAGCCGTGGACGTAACGACAGCGAAAACCGCGCTTTGCAAAGAATTCGCAAGCATTATCCCCCTGGCGAACGTTTCCGAAGGCGGCTATTCCATTACCTGGAACTGGGACGCGCTTAAGCTTTGGTATTCCCAGACTTGCGCGGAATTAGGCCTGCAGGACGTAACGAAGCCCCAAATTCGTAACAAAAGCTTTGTATGGTAAGAACTACGTACCAATACCCGCAATTCCTTTATGCCTACCAACCGGGCGAAGCAACCAGGAACGAGAACGGCAGCTACATAGCCGGGACCGGGGCCTGGGTACTTCAATCCGCCTGCAGGGAGGAAACGAACGGAAAAGGCACGAAGATACAGCTGACCAATAGCGAAAGTTACGTTTTCGCGTCGCTTATCCAGATACCGGCAGGAGCCGCAAGAATTCCGGAAGGCACTAAGATAGCCGTAACGACTTTCGAGGTGGAACCCGAATATTTGAGCGACGAAGCCTGGCTGGAAGCAAGCCGCCGCGTAGGGCTGGTCCGCATAACCGGCGAAGTAGCAAAATACGACGTCGGCCGCCTTCATAACCGCTGCTGGATTTAACCGCGTAGGAGCAAGGGAAACGTTATGCAGAGCATAGAATTAGACGATATCCTATACAGGATCCTGAGCGCAAGCCCGGAAGTAGCCGCCGCAATAAACGGCGGGGTCTACGTTATGGGGGAACGCCCAGAGAATTCCAAGCTTTGCGACGTAGTAATAAATACCCTTGCAGCCGGCGGGGAGCGACGCCCGAAGCTTGCAACGTCGAACGTAAATATTCACGTTCCAGACATTGAGGTCCGCATCGGCGGCCAGCCGCAAAGGAAGGCCGCACGGGAGACAATCCGGCCCATCGTTACAGCCGTAACGGGCGCGCTTAAAGCCGCCGTTATTCCGGGGCTTACTATTTCCGTAGGAGACGAAACGGTCATCCGCGAAGTAAACGCCCCGGAACACTACGCAAATATAAGGGTTGAATGGTTTATCGCCGGGCAAAACGAGTAATTCAGTATTAACACCGTAAACGTATACAGACATGGCAAAGCACATTTATACTCTCGGCCTTTCCAAGATTGAAACCGGAGCCGTAGGATGCGCCGACAACGCCCTGGCTTCCGACGGTTACACCTACCAGGACACCGCCCAGATGGTTACGAACGATCCCACCGTTACGGACTTTTTCGCGGAGGAAGTAGACGACCCCGTCGTGAGCATTGAGCGCGCCGGAACTATTCAGTTCAACTGGAGCATCATGGACCCGACCCCGGACATCCTGGTCAAGTACATCGGCGGCACAGCTTCCAAGAGCGTAGAAACCCTGCCGGCAAACGACGAGTGGGAGCCGCCCACTTCCGCCCAGGTAATCGAGAAGCGCGTAGTTTTGACGCCCCAGCAGGGCCTGAAATTCGACGTAGCGCGCATGCGTATCCGCGCGAAGCTTAACGGCAACTTTAGCAAGAGCGCCCTGCTCCTGCTTGAAGTTCAGGGAACCGTCCTGATCCCCGAGACGGACGGAACCGCCAAGCTTAAGGCTTCCATCGTTTCCAATTCCTAAACCGCCGGGGGATAACCCGCCGTAATTATTGTGGTTGCAAGCCCCCGGAAATTCGTTTTTAGGGGCTTGCTTTTACTTTTCAATAGAGAACACCAATGGCAGAAGAAAACGCGCGAGAAACCGCCGAAAAGACGCTCCAGGACATAGAGCGCGACGAATTGAACCTTATGATCCAGAACGGGGTCCGCTTTTCCGTTTCCCGGAAGATTTACAAGCGCCCCGCAGGCCCGCTGGGCTTTCTCCTTCCACGCCGGGCGGAGACCGTAAAGGAAACGTTCACTATTCAGGAACCGACCCTTAACACCCTGGACCGGCTTAGCGAGATATGGGTGGGGATGGATATCCCGGAAGCGGAGCTTACAGCCGGCGGCCAAAAGACGCTGGCGGCCGCAAAGCGGGTCGCACACAGGAACACCCGCAAGATGGCCCGAATTATAGCAATAGCCGTCCTGGGCGAAGATTATTACTACAATATTCAGGACGCAAACGGACGGATCCGGCGCAAGACAGACGACCGGGAGCTGGACCGCTTAACGGACCTTTTCGCCCACAATATAAAGCCTTCCGACCTTTTGGGGCTGGCGCAGACCGTAACCAGCGTTTCCAATTTGGGGGATTTTATAGGCTCTATGCGATACATGAGCGGCGCAAAAACGACACAGATAGCGGATCGTATAGAGTAACCGGGCTTAAAAGCCCCCACGGCCGCCGGGGTTCTATTTGCGCCCATTTCGGCTGGACGTTGGACTATTTGCTGCACGGAATTCCCTGGGCCACGGTTCAAAGGATGGTGGTGGACGCCCCGAGCGTAGAACAGAAGGACGGAGGAAACGACCCGGAGCCGGTCGCTATTACGGCGGATAACGCGCAGGACATATTAAACGCAATTAACAGACTACAACGATGAGCGTAAATATAGGGTCGCTCGAATTCGAGCTTATAGCCAAAAACGGGCAAATTAACGACGCCCTGGACGAAACCGGGAAGCGAATACAGGGGCTTTCCGATATTTCCGTCAAGAGCGGCGAGAACATGGAAGAAAGCTTCAAGAAGGCCGCCGCGGATATTGAAAAGACCTGGGGCGACCTTGACACCGCCGGGCGCAGCCTTTCCGACAGCGCGAAAGAGCTGGCCAAGCAATACGCGGAAGTTGATGCCAGGCTGAAAGCCGTACAGAGCCGCAACAATTCGACCGTAACGCAGGAAGAAATCTATGCGCTGCGCGAGAAAAAGAAGGCCTTACAGGAAGCGATGGAGCTAAACCAGAAGGCCACGGCGGAAGTAGACCGCCAAGCGGAAGCCTTGCAGAAGGCGGAAGCGCGTATTAACAAATTCAGCGAGCAAATCCGCAATAACGACGGGGCGCAGAAAAGCCTGCGGACCCAATTACGCGCCGTTATTGAGGAATTAGCCAGGATGGAGGAAGCCGGGCAGCGCGGAACAGAAGCTTACGCAAAGCTCCAGCAGGAAGCCGGCCGCCTTCAAAACGCGATGGGCGACGCCCAGAAGCAGGCGCAGATCCTGGCACACGATAACGCGGGCCTGCAGGGCGTTATTAGCGCCGTTTCAGGCGTAGCCGGGGCCTTTTCCGCCGCCCAGGGCGTTATCGGCTTATTTGGGGCGGAAAACGAGAATTTACAGAAGATAATGCTCCGGGTCCAGAGCCTTATGAGCATAACGATGGGCCTGCAGCAAGTAGCGAACACCCTAAACAAAGATAGCTATTTTTCCGTCGTTATTCTTGCGAAGATCCGGGCAGCCTATAACGCGGAGCTCGCGAAAAGCACCGGCGCGCTGGCCGCCACCACGGCAGCCCAGACAGCCGAAAACGTAAGCGCCACCGCCGGGACCGTAGCAAACACCGGCCTGGCCGCATCCTTCCGGGCCGTAGGGGCCGCGATTAAGTCTATACCGGTATTCGGGTGGATAGCCGCAGCAATAGGCGCAATTATAGCCGTCGCGGCGAAGTTCATAAAGCAGGCCCGCGAAGCAAAGAAGGCTATTACGGACTTCCAGAACGCCGTCGCGGAAGGCGCAGCCCCCGCAATAGGCGCAGTAACAGAGCTTGCAGGAGCCTGGGCAAAGTTAGGCGACAATATCAAGGCAAAAGAGCAATTCCTGAAGGACAATAAAGCCCGGCTGGACCAGCTGGGCGTCTCCATAACCAGCGTAAAGGACGCGGAAGCCCTTTTCAATAACGGGGCGGAAGCCTACGTAAAGGCCCAGATGGCCCGGGCAAAGGCGGACGCTTACAGGGCGCTGCAGCAAGACAACCTAAAGAAGCAGATCCAGCTGCAGCAGGAAATAGACAGCATGCCGGACAAAGTAACGCAGTTCACGCCCGGCGGCATGTTCGGGGGCTCCATAGCCTACGAAACCGATAACAAGGCGAAGGACAAAAAGAAGGCAGAGCTGGCGGAGCTTACAGCCACCATCGAAAAGGGCTACGCGGATGCCACCGCCGCGGAGCAGGAAGGCCTGCGGATCCTACGCGAAGCCGGGCTTTTGACGACCGGCGGAGGGGGCGGCGGCAGCAACGGACCCAGCGCCGCGGAGAAGTTCAAGAAAGAGCTGGAGGACAAAAAGAAGGCCTACGAACAATTTAAGCAGTGGGCCGCATCTTCCGACGCCATAGTCAGGGACGCAGCCGCCCAGCAATACGCGGAGCTTTTGAAGGGCGGGGAGAATTACGTGGACTACCTTAAGAACCTACGCGCCCAGCTTGTAGAAGCCATGCACGGGGACGGGACCAAAGCCCAGAAGGAGCAGCTGGCCGCCCTTAACACCGCCATCGCAGAGGAAACGAAGGGGGCCGCCCTTGCGGAGTTTAAGGCCGCCTTACAGGAACAGATCGACGGGGCAAACGGCATCCTTGACGTATTGAACATCATCCAGGAGCGCCGCAAGGCCCTGGAAGGCGACGACAGCGAGCTGGCGAAGCAGGAAGGCGCAGCGCTTGACGAAGCCGAAAGCGACGCCGTACAGAAGCAGAAGGAACAGACAAACGCCCTCCTTGAACAATACGCGGACTATTTGGACCAGAAGGTCCGACTCGCCCAGGACTACGCAAACGACGTCGCCCTGCTTGAAGCCGCCCTTACAGCCACGGAGGATGAGGAAGAAAAGAAGCGGATCCAGCGCGCCATCGACAACCGAAAGCGCCAATACGACCAGGCCGCCGGCGAGGACTACGAAGCCATGCTGGCCGAATACGGGACCTTTGAGGAAAAGAAGGCCTTAATCGTAGCGGAATACGCGGAGAAACGCCGCCAGGCGGAAATCCTTGCAGCCGAAAGCGGGAATACTTCTATTCTTGAAGGCCTGGACAAAGCGCAGGCGCAGGCCCTTAGCAAGCTGGCCGCCGAGACCTTGCAGGCTTCCGAACAATGGGCGGAGCTTTTCGGGAACCTTGACGAATTGACGGCGACCCAGATAGAGGACCTGGTGGCGGAGATTGAAAAGCAATTTTCCAGCCTTTCCGGCGTTTTCGACCCCGTAGACCTTAAGACGATCCGGGACAAGCTTAACGAAGCAAAAGAAGTCCTTTACCAAGAAAACCCCTTTGCACAGATGGCCGCCAGCTTGCGCGCGATATTCAACAACGCCAGCAAGGACAGCAAGACCAGCGCGAATGACATAAAGAAAAACTGGAAGCAGCTGGGCGAAGCCACGAAGTCAAGCTTTGAGTTTGTAAGCGACGCAATAAACAGCTGCGCCCCCTTGAAGGACGCCATCGGCGAAGTCGGAACCACGGCTATAACTTCGCTTATGAGTACGGCGGCCGTAGCCGTAGGCGTAGCGACGGCCATAAAGACGGCCGAAAAGTCCTCCGTTATTCTTGCGATTATTCAGGCCGCCCTGGTCGTAGTAAACGCCGTCGTGGACGTAATTAAGGCCATTTGCGGAAACCAGGACAAACAGATCGAGGAAAGCATCAAGAAACACGAACAGCAAATTAACCGGCTTAGCAACGCTTACAACCAGCTAAAATGGGAGATTGACAAGGCCCTGGGAGAAGATTATTACCAGAAGCAGGGCAAGGCCATAGAGAACCTCCGCAAGCAGAACGCGGAGCTTCGAGAGCAAGCCCGCCTGGAAGCTTCCAAGAAAAAGAGCGACTCCGAAAAAATAGACGACTTTACGGAGAAGCAAGCCCAGAACTTGCGCAATATTCAGGACATCATCCAGGAAATAACGGAGGAAGTAACGCAAACCACGGCTTCCGAATTTTCCGACCAGCTGGCGGACGGTATTACGGAGCTATTCAGCACCGGGATGAGCAAGTCCCAAATTAAAAAGACTTCCGAGCAGATCGCCCAGGAGATTATGGCAAACGCCGTAAAGGCCGCCGTAAGTAAGCAGTTCTTAACGGGACCCTTGCAGGCCGCCATGAAGCAGCTGCAGGCCGCTATGGGCTTCGACTCCGAAGGAAACGGGACCTTTGACGGCTTGACCCCGCAGGAGCAGCAGGCATTTAAGGACCGCGTCCACGCCATCGCCGCGAACTACGCGGAAGCTATGAAGGTTTACGCGGACCTTTATAAAGAGCTTGACGGGGCGGACACCACGACGCTGGCCGGCGCTATTGCAGGGGCCAGCCAGGAAAGCATCGACCTGCTGGCAGGCCAGACGAACGCCGTCCGGGAAAACCAGGTTACAAGTATAGACCTACTTAGGGAGCAGCTTATCCACCTGGCCAGCATAGACGCCCGCGTCGGCGAAGCGAACGCCATTATTCGGGACATTTATAACGAATTACGGGGCGCGCCCAGCCTTGACCGCGAACTGCGCGCTTCCGGTTATACAGGAGACTAAAAAATGAGCATTAACAAGGAATTAGCACAGGCGGCAAAGGCCGCCGGCGTATGCCAGGAATGGCACGAACGGATCCTTTGCACGGAAACAATAGAAGGGCTGGCCGCGCTATTCTTTAACGGCATAGACTTCTGCCTGAGCAATGGCGTCCCGAGCCTTGAATATTTGCGGAACCTTCCGCGGGACGTAAGGAACGCCGTAAATATTTACGTAGACGAAAAGGGGCTGCGCCTGGGTAACACCGGCCGCGCCGCCTTTTTCGGGGAGACGGACGCGGTGGCCGTTTATAACGGCTATCAGCCCGCCCTGCTTTACGCCACAGGCGACACCCGGCTGCACATTCTGGCGACCGGGAACGCCGTAGTTACCCTGGACGCTTTCGACCGTTCCCGCGTAACCGTTGAAGCCAGGGACTCCGCCCGCGTTACCGTATTCCAGTACGAAGGGGCATCCGTTGAAACCATAACCGGCGAAAACCCGGGGACGGTTAAAGTCGTAGTTAAACACAAAAAAACATACTAACAATGGCCACCAGAGAAGAAAATATTATTTTGAACCTGCCCTTTGATGAAGCGCAGGGAGCCGCAAAGGCTTACGATTATAGCCGCGGACGCCACGACGCCACCCTGACCGGGGCGAACTTTGTAACAGGAAGGCAGGGCAACTGCATCGAATTCGACGGAGCAGGCCGGGCGGAGATAGAAACGGACTTTGTGCCGCTTACTTCCAACTTTACCCTCACCGCCTGGATCCGCCGCAAGCAATACCCGGACGGCTATACAGGCGCGAAAATAGGCGTATTTTTCAACTGCCCGGGCGTTAATAACTTCCGGGAAGCCTGGTACGACGTAAACCCGGAAACGTGGGGCTTCTGGGCCATAGTAAAGAACGGGCGCGAAGTAAGCGTTTACCTTGACACGCAGCTGGTCGGAACGCTAAACCTTCCTTCCAACCCGGAAGGCTTTAGCATCCTTCAAGACATTTACGGCACGGAATACGGGTACGGATGCCTGGACGAAGTAAAGATTTACGACGTAGCGCTGACGCAGGAAGAAATTACGGAGCTTATCAGCACCGCCACCTCCCTGGAATACTACCTTAACGGCGTAAATTTCAAAGACCACGGGGTCCGCGTATCTTCCAGCAACGGCATCCTGGACCGCCCGGCGACAAAGAAGCCGTACAGCGTAGACTGGCCCGACGAACACGGGGAAATAGTAGATCTTTCCCGCCGCCGCTTTGAGCCGCGCGAAATCACCCTTTCCTGCTTTATTCAGGCGAACGGGAAAATAGACTTTGTTACGAAGCTTAACGCCTTCCTTGCGCAGTTTGACGGAGACGGAACGCAGCGCCTTATGATTGACATCCACCCGACAAAGCCGCTCGTTTACGAGGTTTACCTGCCGAACGCCGTAGCTATTTCCAAGCGCTGGAACGACAGCCTTATGGTCGGAACGTTCACGCTTAAGCTAAAGGAGCCGGAACCGGTAAAGAGGGTGGTCCGACACCAGAGGACCAGCAGCGCAACGGCGACGCTTTCCATCACCCTGACAACGCCCAAGTTTATGACCATATACTGGGGCGACGGAACGGCCACCTACGACGTCGCCGGCGAAGGCGTAACCGTAACGCACGAATACCAGGAAGAAGGGATTTACTACGCTATTGTGGCGGGCGTAATTGAAGAAATTACAGACTTCGAGACAAACGGAATCGTCGTATGGACCAAATTATAATAATTCACAAAGACGGAACGACCCTGCCGCTCATGCGGCGGGGGGCCGTTTCCGGCGTTACCAGCGCCAAGCAAAAGAAAGCTTTTGCAGGGGCGGACACCGTAACGCTGACCGTAGAGAGCGCCCTGCCCCTTGACTTCCAGCTGGGGGACAAAATAGTCGCTTTCAGCGGGGAAACGTACACGCTTAACGCCCTGGCCCCGGTCAAGAAGATAGGCCCGCGGCGCTTTGAATATACGCTTACTTTGGAGGGCCGGCAATATGAGCTGATAGACGCCCAATGGCTGCTCCCGGACGGCTTGATGCTTGACAGCTTTACGGGGACCCTTGCGCAATTCGCCGCCATTCTTATCAGCAACGCGAACCGCCGGCAGCCAGGCCGCTGGGTCCTGGGGACCGTTCCAGCCGAAAGCGACTACAAAACGCTGACCTATTCCGGAAAGAATTGCTTAGAGGTCCTGTGGGACCTTTGCAGCCAATACGGGGTGGAAAGCGAGATTATAGAGGACGCCCAGGCCGGAACCCTTACTTTGCACTTCCGGAACGTCGGCCAGGTATTCCCGTTTACGTTCAAATACGGGCGCGGCGGCGGGCTTTACAACCTGGAACGCAAGGCGGTCACAGGTACGAACGTAATAACGCGCCTATACGTTTACGGCGGGAATAAGAACCTTCCGTCCGGCTACCGGTATAACCGGCTATGCCTTCCAACGAAGCAGAAAAACGAGAGCTACATCGAGGATCCGGACGCCGTAGCAAGATACGGGATCCGGGAAGGCCGTAAGGAATATAACGACATTTTCCCGCAGCGTTACGGCGCAGTTACAGCCCTGGGCGCGGACGTTCTTAGCTTTGTAGATAATACGATGGACTTCGACCTGAACGAGCGGGACCAGGAGGGAAACACCAAGTGGCTCCGGGACGGCATGCCGGCAAAGGTTCAGTTCACGACGGGCCAGCTGGCCGGCTATTCGTTTGAGCTTCAAAGCTACAACCACGCCACAAAGACGATCCGAATAAAAGCCTTCCAGGACTCCAGCGGCTACACTTTCCCGGACGCAGCAAGCGCCGCCCGGCAATTCGCCGTCGGGGATAAGTATTTTTTCACGGAGATACAGCTGCCCCAGAGCTACGTGGACGCGGCCGAAAGCGCCACGCAGACAGCCGGAACGGCGGACTACAACAAGACGAAGGCCCCGCAAGCCAGCTATGCCCTGGACCTTGAAAAACTTTTCCTTAAGCAATTCGCAGGCGAAGGGACGGAAGCCGCCCTTTTCCAGCCGGGCGACTATTTGACCGTACAGGACGACGACCTGGGGGTGGAGCGCAGCATCCGCATCAAGGAATTAACGCGGGACCTTTTGGATCCGTACAAATATTCCGTAACGCTTTCCGACACCACCGCCCGGGCTTCCAGCCTGGTGCGCACTATTGCAGACGTAGAGGACCTAAAAGAGATCATCGAAATAAACCAGCTTAACGACCCGCAGAAGGCCCGCCGTAACTGGCGCGCCACGCAGGACGTCCTCTCCGCCGTATTCGACCCGGAAGGCCACTATTACAGCGAGAAAATACGCCCGCTTTCCATTGAAACGACGATGCTGGCCGTGGGAGCCAAAAGCCAGCAGTTCACGCTGGCCGGCATAACCTTTGAACCGAACTACAACGGGGACGCGAACGCGATCGCTTCAAGCGCCGGCGTTCTGGTACACTTCGCCATCGAGGAAACCATCAGGACCTGGGCGCTGGCCGGCGTTTCCGTTTCAGGACTTGCGGCGGGAACTATTTACTACGTATACGCCCGCTGCAGCAAGACCGGCACGGCGGGGAATATTGTAATAGACGCCACGCAGCGCATGGCGGACGCAGATCCGACGTACTACTATTTTCTTATAGGCACACTTTCCAGCGTCATAACGGACTCCGGCGGAGCCAGGGGCGCGCGCGTTCTTTCCCTTACTTACGGAAGCAGCACGATAAACGGCCGCTTTATTACGACGGGCCGGATCCAGAGCAGCGGCGGAAGCCCTACGTATTTCGACCTTGATAACGGCGAAATCGGCGGAAAAATCAAGTTCACGGCGACGGACGGAACCAGCAAGAACGTCGCAGATCTTGACGACATAGCGAACGACGCGAAGGACTATATAGACAACACCCTGCCGGGCATCCTTTCGGATATTCAGGCGCAGCTGGACGGGCAGATCGAGCAATTTTTTGAGACCTACGACCCGACAACCAGCAACCTGCCCGCAAGCGGGTGGAGCGCCCAGGAAAAGGAAAACCACCTGGGGGACCTTTTCTATAACACCGCAAGCGGCAAAGTATTCCGCTGGGTAAAGGAAAACGGGGCCTACAAGTGGCAGGAATTGAGCGACGCAGAGGTCGCCCAGGCCTTGCAGCTTGCGAACGACGCCCTGGCCCTTGCTATGCAGAAGCGCCGTATTTTCACGGCGACCCCTACGACGCCCTACGACGTCGGCGACCTTTGGGTCCAGGGACCGAACGGCGGTATTTACCGCTGTAAGACCGCCCGGGCGACGGGAAACTATAACAGCGCAGACTGGGAGGAAGCCAGCAATTACACTGACGACACCGCCCTGCAGAACTTTATAACGGGGCAGTTTGCGACCGTTACGGCGGACCTTACGACCCAGATAGACGGCAAGATCGAAACCTGGTTTACAGACAGCGACCCGGCGACCGCCTGGACCACGGCAGCGCTAAAGGCTAAGCACGTAGGCGATATGTGGTACAGCGCCACGGCGAAGCTTCTAAAGCGCTACTGCGTAAGCGGAAGCACTTACAGCTGGCAGACCGTAGAGGACGCAGCCGCCCTGGCGGCCTACGAAGCAGCCAGCCACGCCCAGGACACCGCGGACGGGAAACGCCGCGTCTTTGTTTCCCAGCCTACGACCCCCTACGACGTAGGAGACTTATGGCTAAAGACCGAAAGCAACGGGAACAAGGTAATTTATAGATGCTTTACGGCGCGCGCTTCCGGTTCCTTCATAGCCAGCGACTGGGACGAAGCGGTCACCTACGACAACACAAAGACCGTAATAGACGGGGGGCTGGTTACTTCCGGAACGGTTCAGCTTGCAGGCGACGACCAGCACATCAAGGCGGGCATCACCGGCGAAGGGACGGCGGACACTTCCGTCAGGATCTGGGCCGGAGCCACCCGGGCAAACAGAGGGGCCGCGCCCTTCCGGGTCTTGCAGAGCGGCAAGATGTACGCAACCGACGCGGAGATCAGCGGAACAATACACGCCAGCGCCGGCGATATTGTAGACGTAGTTACAAAGCGCCTGCGTAACCCCTTCCGCCAGGTAACATCCAGCTTTGACGCAATAGACGACGATACGGTGTACAGCAGCAACCTGAACACGCACCTGGTCGGAACCCTTGACTGGACCAGCAAGAGCAGCGGCCGCCGCATGGTTCTGGCCGGAAGTTTTAGTATTACAGCGCCCGCCGGTAAGTATTTTTACGAAAACGGCCGCAAATTTACAAACTTAGAAACAAGCTTTGAAATTACGGAGCTTTTGGGATGGGGTACTACTTCCGGCTTTAGCGGATGGATAATCCTAAACCGTTCCCTCTTCCAGACAAACCGAAGCTTTGGCCGTACTATTACGCCGCTTTGCTTTGGCCGCGTAAACGGATATTCCAGCGGGGCCAGCTTTGCGTTAAAAAAGGTTTTCGACGGAAGCACGCTCACCTGCGGACGCACCGGAACCGGGAACTATTATATACACGTTCCCCGTACCTGGTTCGTGAGCGCCTCCTATATTTTGCCTATTCTTGTAGGTTACGGGCCGGTCGCAGGAAGCACAAGCGCCTGGTGTAAAGCTACGCTTCTAAGCATAGAAGAAAGCACGTACATCGTAGAAGGCACGTCCCGGCAAAGCTATAAGCTAAATATAGGCGTTTCCGACGACGACTCGGCAAACGACGGAAGTTTTTATTTCCTACTATACAACATGGCCCAGTGGGACGACTAAGCGAAAAAGTTTTTATAAAGTTTTCGACAAACGGCGTATTACACTAATACAATTTATTATTTTTGTTTCACAATTAAAAACACGCAGCACAATGACAACCAGAAGCGGAGAAATGCCCAGCGCCCAGATCGGGGTCATGGGCGAAATTTCGGGGCTTGACGCCGGGAACTTCAAACAGGAAGTCGGCTTCAACCTTAAGAACGACGGCGAAGCGGCGGTCATCCTTGAAGTAAACCTTTGGGGGATGGAGCCTGGCACGTTCGTAGAAACACGTTTTGACACCGGCTGGAACCCGGAAATTATCCGGGAGATAAAGCAGACCTCGCAAGCCGGGCTAAACCTTAAATTCGGCTATTAAGCCGGTAAGTTCAACCCTTAAAACCTTCAAGAAATGGGACTTTTAATCGGCGTAGGGAACAATAAGCCGTCGTTCCCTTATACGCAGTATTACGGCATCCAGAAGGACCTCAGCACCAGCGCCACGGCTTGCACCCGCGTAGGGGCGGAAGGCTTGCACCAGAGCCTGCCCATCCAGAGCAAGATGCGCCGCTGCTTGCTTGCAGACGACGGGACCGTGAACGGCTATTTACACGCAACGGACAGCACCAAGCTGGACACCGGCGCGGCCGCAGACTTGACAGGCGCGTCCGGCCAGGTTATGGTCGAGATCCCGAAGCACTACGTAAAATTTGAGCTTAACGGGACGGTCTTAACGGCCCTTTTCAGCGAATACGCCCTGCCGGGATTTATTGAGATCCCGAAGCACTACGTATCCGCCTACGAAGCAGCTATGGACCGCACAAATAGCAAGCTTTCCAGCGTAGTGAACCTTACGGCGCAGTACAGGGGCGGCAGCAACAACGCAAGCCGCGATGAGCAGGAAAACACCGACCTGGGCAAGCCCGCCACTTCCATCAGCCTCACGAATTTCCGCACCTACGCGCACAACAGGGGCAACGGCTGGTGCTGCAACGCTTACGGGCCGAATAAGGCCGTATTCTGGCTTTACGTTTGCGAATACGCGAACTTTAACTGCCAGCTTGATTTTAACGCCACCCTTGACGCCAACGGCTACCACCAGGGCGGCCTGGGTCCCGGCGTTACGACCCTGGACAGCAGCAAGTGGTCCAGCTTCAACGGCTACAACCCGGTCATCCCTTGCGGAACCACCAACAGCCTGGGCAACGCTTCCGGCGTTGTTACGTACACCATGCCCGCAAGCTACGACGCAAACACAACCACCGTACAGGTCCCCAGCTACCGGGGCATCGAAAACCCTTACGGGCATATTTGGAAGTGGACGGACGGCGTCCTGTGCAATATTCAGGCAGACAGCGCCGGCGGGAAAAGCTTGCTTTACGCAGCGCCCGAATGGAACCCGGCCAAATTCGCGTCTTCCATTTCCGAGGACTACAAGCTGCGCGGCGAGCTTCCGAGAACTTCCAACTACGTAAAAGAGCTGCTTATCGGCGAACACGGCGAGATGATGCCAAAGACCGTCGGCGGATCTTCCAGCACCTACGTAGGGGACTACTTCTATACAAGTATTCCAGAAAGCGGCGAAGCAACCCGCGGGGTCCTTTTCGGCGGTTACGCGAGTAACGGTGCGCATGCCGGCTTTGCGAACGCGAATACGTACAGCGCGCCCACGATGACGATTGCGTACTTCGGCTCCCGGCTTTGCTTTATACCCGTAACGCAGTAACGCAGCCCGAAGCGCGAAAAACACGTAACACGGCCGCCCGGCCCGCGCCACTTATCGTGGCCGGGCGGCTTTTTCCAGAAAAAGGAACTATTTACTTCAAAGGATATGTACAATAACGGACAGGATGACGGAAGCCTGGCTTTCTTGCAGATAGAACCGGATCCGAATAACAAGCACTTCAACTGCGACGAAACAACGCAGCAAAAGCTGGTAAATTCGAGCTTTTGGGTCTTTGACTTCATGGAAGTAGCTACGAAATTCGGCGAAGGCCGCTATTTGGTAAAGATTAAGACGGAGCGGGACGCCCCGGAAAACCAGGCTAAGAAATTCTTTACCAATTCCCGCGAAATTAAGTGGGTACTGGACCGCATCCGGGAACGCAACGCTTTCCCGCGTAAGGTAACGCTGCGGGCATCCGGAACGCGCTATTACTTTGAATAGACAAAAAGGCTGTTTTCCCTTGCGGGGTCCTTTTCGGCGGTAACGCGAATAACGGTGCGAATGCCGGCTTTGCGAACGCGAATACGAACAACGCGCCCACGAATACGAATGCGAACATCGGCTCCCGGAATTGCAGAACACTATAAAATAACTATTTGACCGGAGGGAGAGAGCAAGACAGAGGGGAAGCCCAAAGGTCGGGGGAAAAGGCCATGCCACACGGCAAAAAATAACATACTTTCATAAACCGGGGTGCTGGTAGGAGGAAGCCGGCGACGGCGGCCACCGAACGCTCCCCAAAGTGAAGCAAAGCGACGTGAAACGCTATAATAACCTTTTCGACCAGGTAACGAGCCTGGAAAACCTACGCCTGGCGGAGAAAAACGCCCGGAAGGGCAAGGCGAACCACCCCGGCGTCCGGTTATTCGATAAGGACCCGGAGGGGAACCTGCAGCGCTTGCGCGAAGCTTTGATTAACGGGACCTTCCAGACGAGTCCCTATCAAATATTTAAGATCAGGGAGCCAAAGGAACGCACAATTTCCAAGCTTCCGTATTACCCGGACCACATAGTCCACCACGCCATCATCCAGGTGGTCGGCCCGCTTTGGGAAAAGACTTTTACGGCGGACACGTTCTGCTGCATTAAAGGGCGGGGAATTCACGCCTGCGCCCAGAAGGTACAGAAGGCCCTGAAGGAGGACCCGGAAGGGACACGCTACTGCCTAAAGCTTGATATCCGGCACTTTTACCCGGAGATGGCTCACGCCATTTTGAAGCAGGAAATACGGCGCAAGATTAAGGACCGCCGCCTGCTGGCCTTGCTTGACGGGATAATCGACAGCACAGATCTCCCGCCGCAGGTTATAGCCAATAAGAACGGGAAACCGGACGCGGACACGACGCCCGGGAAGGGCATCCCGATCGGGAACTATTTATCCCCGTTCTTTGCTAATATTTACCTTTCAGGCTTCGACCACTGGATCAAGGAAGCGAAGCGCGTAAAGCATTATTTCCGCTACGCCGACGATATAGTCATCCTTTCCAGCGATAAAGCATTTTTACACGCCCTTCTGCGGGATATTCAGGACTACATGGCCCGGCTGCAGCTTGAAGTAAAGCACAACTGGTAGGTGTTCCCCGTAGCCGCGCGCGGTATTGACTTCTTAGGCTATGTATTTTTTCACGGTTACACGCTTATGCGCAAGAGCATTAAACAGAACCTTTGCCGCCGCCTGGCCAAGCTACGCAAACGCCGGGACGTTACGGAAAAGGCTCTCAAGCTTGCAACCAGCTCATGGTGGGGATGGGCGAAATATTGCAATAGCCGGCACTTATTACACAAATTAAACATTTTCCAAGCCTATGCGTACAAACAGCAACGAGCGGCCGCCTAAAGTTATCAACCTCGGAAACGGCCGCTACCATTACAATTTCAACATCACCGAGGGAACCCGGACCGAGATCGGCCCGGACGGACAGGAGACCAGCCGCCCCGACTTCAACTGCGACACCGTAGAAATAGCAGGCGTTCCCGACTACAAGAAAGCCGTGGAAGCCCGCATCCGGGACAAATACAGCGAGAACAAGGAGCTGGACCTGATTAACAGCTACAACGCCGCCGCCCTGGGCCTTGACCCGGACACGGACGGCGAAGCCGTAGGCAAATACACCGCCTTCCTGCAGGACGTTCAGGAAATCAAGGCGCAGGTGGCCCAGGACTTCGAGAAATAAGGGAGGGCCGCGCTATGCTTGTAGAATTATTCCCCACCATTATACTGCAGCTGGTGGTCCTACTTTGTATTTACTTGCTTGTAGCCGTTTCCATCTTCCTGGACCTTTGGGCCGGGATAAGGAAGGCGAAGGCCCGCGGAGAATACAGATCTTCCGCCGGCTTCCGCAAGACCGTGGACAAATTCTGCCGATACTTTAACATGCTTCTGGCCGTTACCGTTATCGACGCTTTAGCCATGCTTATATGCGGGCTATTAAACCACGTTTACGGCTACCATATTCCGGTCCTTCCGTTCATAACCGCCGCGGGCGCTTGCTTTATTTGCTTTATAGAAGTTAAGTCCATTTTCGAGAAAAACGACAAAAAGGAGCAGGCGAAGATCCAGGCGGCCGCCGCGGACTTGCGACGCTTGATGCAGGAGGACGGAGCCAGGGACGTCCTGGCCGCCGCCCTTGCGATTATTCAGCAGAGCAAGCCGGCCGGCGACGGATCCGAAGAAACAGCCCCTGCAGAGGGGGCGCAAATTCCCTAATTATGGCAGACGTAAATAAAATTATTCCGTTCATACTTCGCTGGGAAGCCGGGCTTTCCAGCAAGTACGCAGATCTGCCCGCAAAGGAGCAGTTCGAGAAAGCGAAGCTTAAGGGCTACGCGAACGACCCGGACGACCTGGGCGGACACACGCAATGCGGCGTCACCCTTGCGACGTTTACGGCATACCGGAAGAAAAAGGGCCTTCCGGCCCCTTCCGTCCGGGAGCTTGTAAACATTTCCTTTGAAGAATGGCGCGACATCCTTAAAAGCCTATTCTGGGACCGTTGGAAGGCGGACCAGATAAAAAACCAGTCTTTAGCGCTTTTGCTTGTAGACTGGGTGTGGGGTTCAGGGCTTTACGGGGTTACGAAGGCGCAGGCCGCCCTCGGCGTTAAGGTTGATGGAATAGTGGGGCCTAAGACCTTAGCAGCCGTAAACGACGGCGACACCCGCGCCATCTTCAAGAGGATCCACGACGCCCGCCGGGCATACTTCAACGCTATATGCGTAAGCCGCCCGGCAAACCGGAAATTCCTGAAGGGGTGGCTCCGCCGCCTTGACGCGATCACCTACGCGGAGAAATAGCCATGAGGACCGCCGCGAAACTTTCCCTTTTCCTTGCTTGCGCCCTTGCGCTGACCGCTTGCGGAACCTTCCGGAAGGTACAGACCAGCACAAGGACGCAGGAGGAATGGAACCGCAAGATCCAGGAGACCGTCCGCCAGGAGATAGCGGTGCAGCTTGACAGCTTCCGCCACGACCTTACGGAAATAGAATGGACCCGCCGGGAATACTATGAGCCGCAGCCGGACACGACCGGCACGGCGGCCAAAGAACCGGGGACGCCGGGACCGCTTAAGAGCGAGGAAACCCTGACGATCCGGAAGGAGACCCAGGCCGGGACCCAGACGACGACCCAGGAGACGCGGGACAGCGCGGTCGTAGAGACGGACTCCGGCAAGCTTGACGTAAAAACCGAAACCAAAGAAGAACCGGCGAAGGACCCGCAGCGCTTCCGTTACATTTTCTATATAATAGTGGCGGTGGCCGTTATCGCCCTGGCTGTATTCCTATACTTCAAAATACACGGGGGCGGCTGGTTCAAGAAAATAACTTCCTTTTTCCGAAGGTTGTAAATTTGCCTAATTCTTGACAGGCCGGGCCGGGCGCGAAGCTCCGCCCGGTTTATTTTTGCGAGCGCAGGAATACCAAAAGCGCCCGTTTTACGCCTTTTTCGGGTCGCAAAACGGGTCGCAATTTACTAAAACGCTGATTTACAGCGGGGAATTGTGGAGGTAGTCGGATTCGAACCGGCGACCCCATGCTTGCAAAGCATGTGCTCTACCAGCTGAGCTATACCCCCGTCTGGTAAAAAGGCCAGCCAGAAGGCTGGCCTTGTAGGCCCTGGCAGAGTTGAACTGCCGACCTCTACATTATCAGTGTAGCGCTCTAACCAACTGAGCTAAGAGCCTATATAATAATGAAAGACTAAAAGCACTCCCTTGTACTCCCACTTCCGAGCGTTCGAGTCAAGGAGACAGAGCTCCAAAAAGGAGGTGTTCCAGCCACACCTTCCGGTACGGCTACCTTGTTACGACTTAGCCCCAATTACCTGTTTCGCCC
>Ga0208297_1000196_pt1 | contig 157001 bp, 147 predicted proteins | sample LMS_cellobiose_e_FD_187367 | JGI IMG/M metagenome (GOLD analysis project Ga0208297, IMG submission 187367) | Rumen-fistulated moose microbial communities from Alaska, USA - LMS_cellobiose_enrichment (SPAdes) (version 2) | ecosystem: Host-associated > Mammals > Digestive system > Stomach >... | reverse complement strand
AAGGAACGAACATCGGGAGTGCCGGAACGGCCAACACTAATAGTGAGTTCCAAAGGAACGAACATCGGGAGTGCCGGAACGGCCAACACTAATAGTGAGTTCCAAAGGAACGAACATCGGGAGTGCCGGAACGGCCAACACTAATAGTGAGTTCCAAAGGAACGAACATCGGGAGTGCCGGAACGGCCAACACTAATAGTGAGTTCCAAAGGAACGAACATCGGGAGTGCCTGAACGGCCAACATTAATAGTGAGTTCCAAAGGAACGAACATCGGGAGTGCCGGAACGGCCAACATTAATAGTGAGTTCCAAAGGAACGAACATCGGGAGTGCCGGAACGGCCAACATTAATAGTGAGCGCTAGCGAACATCGATAGTCCCTTAGAGCGCTGACAATTAAGGAATTCTTATTTTGTACAATGACACAGAGAGGGCTATTTTCACAAGTAAATGCTATGTGTAGGGTCATCTAAGGTAGATAACCGGGCTATTTAGCTACCATATTTATTTTCACCAGGTTGTTACAAGTAAAGGCCAATTCACTGGCCGAAAACTGCCCCGTCAAAGGGAGGAGCAGTGCGAAGATAATACCTATCAAAATGATTACCAGCAAGTTTTTGTTCATAGGACCTTGCCTTTAGCCCCTTTCAAATAAACTTTCGCAATTGTTTTAAGGCGGCCTTCTCCAACCGTGAAACCTGGGCTTGCGATATACCTATCTCATCGGCAACTTCCATCTGGGTTTTTCCTTGAAAAAAACGCAGGGATATTATATGTTTTTCCCGATTGTTTAGCTTTTTCATGGCTTCCTTAATAGCGATCTCTTCCAGCCATAAATCATCAGTATTGCGTTCATCGCTGATTTGATCCATAACCAGGATGGGATCTCCTCCATCGTTGTAGATAGGCTCAAACAGTGACACCGGTTCCTGAATGGCATCCAGAGCAAATACTACTTCTTCCCGGGGAATTTGCAGCTCTTCAGCGATTTGGGCAATAGTGGGTTCGGATGCCTGTACTGATACCAGCTTTTCCCGAATCTGCAGAGCCTTATAGGCAATATCCCGCAAGGATCTTGATACCCTTACTGCATTATTATCACGTAAATAACGCCGGATTTCTCCAATAATCATGGGAACTGCATAGGTAGAAAAACGAACATTTTGACTTAAATCAAAGTTGTCAATAGCTTTGATTAAACCTATACACCCTACCTGGAAAAGATCATCCACATATTCGCCTCTATTACTGAACCTTTGAATAACGCTTAAAACCAGCCGCAGGTTACCTTGAATTAACTGCTCGCGAGCAGAATGGTCACCTGCCTGCATTGCCTGGAATAATGCCCTCATTTCTTCGTTCTTTAACACGGGAAGTTTGGAAGTATTTACTCCACAGATTTCAACTTTGTTAATCAAAGTGTACTGCTCCTTCCCTCAGTTTATATTGGTTTGTTGGAAATGCTGTTTATAAGAGTATTCTCGCTAACCCGGGGAATTATTCTGGGTTCTTAACTACAAGGTAATTGAAAAAATCGGTTCCATTCTGTTGTTTGGAACCGATTAAGAAACTATATTAGTTAACTATCAACTTAGTTTACTCAATTTTTCGTATCTCCCGTTGTAAACGTTTTAAGATGCGCTTTTCCAAACGAGATATATACGATTGAGAGATTCCCAGAATATCAGCCACCTCTTTTTGAGTTTTCTCTACTCCGTCTTCCAGGCCAAATCTCAGCTTAATTATGGTTTTTTCCCGCGGATTTAGTTTGTGCATGGCCTGCCAGAGCAGATGCTTTTCCACATCCCCTTCAATTTTCTTGTATATCATGTCGCTTTCCGTTCCTAGGACATCGGACAGCAGCAATTCATTGCCATCCCAGTCCACATTAAGAGGTTCATCCAGAGATACTTCAGCCCGGTTTTTTAAGTTCCGGCGCAGATACATCAATATCTCATTCTCAATACAGCGGGAAGCATAGGTAGCCAATTTAATATTTTTCTTAGGTTCAAAGGTATTGACGGCTTTAATTAATCCGATAGTACCAATGGACACCAGATCCTCAATATTGATACCGGTATTTTCAAATTTCTTGGCTATGTAAACCACCAAACGCAGGTTATGTTCGATCAGCTTAGCCTTAACTGCCATATCGCCCTGATCCAACCGGGAGATCAAATCGTACTCTTCCTGCTCCTTTAGCGGAGGGGGAAGCACTTCAGTTGATCCGATATAGTGTATGAACTTGGGTTTCTGCCGGGCCAGCAGCCAGTGCAGAAAAAACAGCCGTATTTTCCAGATTGACCACCGTTTCATGTTTTACTCCCCCTATCCATTTTCGAGTATCTCCAAGGGTATTAGGAGCTGGTAATGTTCCTCTGGGCTTAGCTTATCCTGGTATATACCGATTACCATATTGCTGTGTTTAATATTGTTCTTGCCCAGACTGACGCGGATTGCATCAGCACGAATACCTACCAACAGTCCATTTTTTTTGCCGATAGAGGTGAAAGGAATCAACCTCAACCGGTTAGCCCAACTGCTTTGACTTAATCTATCCAGCATTTCTTCTTGAGTACAACTGTCTTCCAGGGCGCTTTTAAAATCGGCAGGCAGGCAGTCTCTCAGCAGCTGGTATTCCGCAATAATAACCGGGCGGTTAGTCAAGGGATCTCGTAAACCATTGCCGGTATCAACAAATCCCTGTCCGGAACAGCGGTTACGGTCAAAGGTAAGCTGTACCGGGAACTTTAACAATTGGGGTAGAACACGTTCTGTAAGCCAGTTTTTACCGAATATACCTAACAACAGCGCACAACTGATACCAGCCATTAACCACCAAAATGAATAATCAAGCTGGTAAGACGACTGCACCAGATATGAAGAGCCGATGCTGGCTCCCGCCACCAGGAAATTAATACCGTAAAACAGCAGCATACTTTTGGCTAAATCTTTCCAAGTACGCGGCAGAACAGCCATAATAACTAAAAGAACTGAAAATAGTACTTTAAGCGGGAGTGAATACCCTAAAGACAGTTCCGGCAACAGATAACCCACTGCATATATGCCGCCCAGGCCAGCTGCGATAGCAATGCGCATATAAGAAACGGGAACCCCTGTTAACCGGACCGTTACCCATAGGATTAAGAAGTCCATGATGAAATTAACTAGAAAAGTTATATCTGCGTATACTTTTGACCCCATAATCTTAAGCACCTGGTACCTTTCAAAGCGGTCAATTTTACGCTAATTAATGGTTATGCCTCAAAGCTTGTGATAATGTATTCCACATTATACCAATGGGCAAGACGGTAATTTGTTGCTTTAACAAGACTCGCTCAACTATAATCGGTCAGAAAATAAAAAAAACCGGGAAATGTCTTCCCGGTTCGTTTTAATCAAGTTATTTTCTTCTCAAGAAAGGAGGGATTTCCAGATCGTTTTTATCAAAGAAGGAAACTGGCGGTTCAATAACCCGGCCGCGCGGAGTTTCAGGTACGGCAGGACGGGAAACTGAAAAGCCGGTAGCAATTACGGTGACCCTAACCTCATCATTGAGTGATTCATCAATATTAGCGCCAAATATAATGTTGGCTTCTACATCGGCCGCTTGATGTATGATCTCGGCAGCTTCATTTATTTCAAACAAAGTAAGGTCATTTCCTCCGCTTATATTGAAAAGCACACCCTTAGCCCCATCAATGGAGGTCTCCAAAAGGGGACTGGAAATAGCCATTCGTGCTGCTTCGGCAGCCCGGTTTTCACCTTTGGCACGGCCAATACCCATAAGCGCTGAGCCGGTATTTTGCATAATGGTCTGCACATCGGCAAAGTCACAATTAATTACTCCTGGTACCGCAATCAAATCTGATATTCCCTGCACCCCTTGGCGCAGTATATCATCAGCTATCTTAAATGCATCATTAAAGTTGGTATGTTTGTCTACTACTTGCAGAAGCCTATCATTTGGGATGGTAATCAAACTATCCACCTGTTCCCGCAGTGCTTGAATTCCGCGCTCGGCTTGAGCATTACGCTTACGCCCTTCGAAAGCAAAAGGCTTGGTAACTACACCTACCGTCAGCGCCCCTGTTTCCTTGGCTATACGAGCAATAACCGGAGCACCACCGGTACCGGTTCCCCCTCCCATACCGGCAGTAACAAAAACCATATCGGCTCCCATTAAGGCTCTTTTAATCTCCTCGTTGGATTCCTCGGCAGCTTTCATACCAATTTCTGGGTCAGCACCAGCTCCCAAACCTTTAGTCAATTTTTCTCCCAGCTGAATCTTTACCTCTGCTTTGGACATATACAAAGCCTGAGCATCGGTGTTGACAGCGATAAACTCAACGCCTTTTAAGCCGGCTTCAATCATCCGGTTAATTGCGTTGTTTCCTCCGCCTCCGACTCCAATTACTTTGATATTAGCATACTGCTGCATCTCGACATCGAAATCCAACGGCATTGCAAAACCTCCTCTGCTTTACCGAAATAAGTCTTTCAACCAATAGGTTATTCGATCAATTAAACCAAAAATACGTGAAGTATCCTCGTGCTTAACTGCTCTCTGCCGGGCAGAATACAATATCCCTCCTAAAACCACAGCATTTTGGGGTCGATTAAAATCAGTGGGCAGACCTTTCATATTTTCCGGCAAACCCAACCGTACCGGAACCGAAATGTATTCTTCCATAATATCAGCAAAGCCTACCAATTCAGCCCCTCCGCCGGTTAATACTATACCGCCTGGCATACGGTTCAGGCATTGGAATTGTTTAAGTTCTGCATAAATCAACTCTGTCATTTCAATTACCCGGGCGGAGATTATTTCGGCGATAACCTGCTGAGATACCTCACGGGCGTCTTTGCCCTGGATATTATGTACATTTATCATTAAATCGCTCTTAGCCATATCAGGGCTGGCGACTCCATGTCTTTCTTTAATTCGATTGGCTTCCTCCATGGAGGTCCGCAACACGATGGCTAAATCTTTAGTAATATATTCACCGCCTATGGGCAATACTGAAGTCTGCAGCACACTTCCTTCTTCAAAATGAGTTACTTCTGTAGTTCCCCCTCCGATATCAACTAAAACCACTCCCATTTCCATTTCAGAGGGTGTTAATACAGATTCTGCCCCCAGCAGGGCAGTATACATCAAATTATCCACATGCAAATTTATGCGATTGGCACTTCTCTGTAGATTTTGAATAGCAGCTATAGCCCCCACCACTATAGATACCTCGGCCTCCAGACGGCTTCCCACCATCCCAACCGGATCTTTTACTCCATCGTAGTTATCCACTATATACTGCCGTTCTATAATCTGTATGATCGCCTTGTCCAATGGCAGTGATAGATTACGAGCTGAGTTCAGAACACGCTCCTTGTCCTCCTGGGTAATTTCATAGGTGGGGTTGGCGACGGCGATAACAGCGTGATTATTTACAACAGAAATGCTTACCCCGGAAAAGCCTAGTAAAGCACTGTAGATCTCAATACCAGTAAGACGTTCCAACTCACTTAAGCAATTATCTATGGACTTGGCGGTACTTTCAATATCTATTATGCTCCCTTTACGCAATCCGAAGGAAGGCACTTCGGTTATACCCAATAAGTGAACATCTTGCCCGTGGACTTCGGCCATGGCTGCTTTAATAGAGCTGGTTCCTATATCCATGCTTACCAGGATGTTTCGTTTCTTAATGTAAACGCACCCCTCACTTGAAGTCCTAATAAAAAATACAACATCAGGAATCTAAATCCTCTTTCCCGATAGGGAAATAATTAGTATTTTTTCAAAAGATAGCGACGAATGATCCCCAAGTTCTGAAAAATCCTAACTCCAAAAACCACTACCGCTGCTAAATAAAGCTCGACCCCCAACCGGTCGCCCAGATAAGCTAATCCGGCTGCTAATACCATATTAACTATAAATCCACTTATAAAAATGGTATTGTCAAAACCATCCTCCATGTAGGCACGAATACCGCCGAACACTGAATCCAATGCTGCCAGTATCGCAATGGACATGTATTTGGCATATATTGCCGGCATTAATACCGGTATGGAAAAACCGATTATCAGCCCTACCAGCAAACAAAAAAGGATCAATAACCACATTTCTTTATTCCGCCTTTTCCTTGTAATCAACCGGTGCCCCGTAGTTAAATCTAAAGCTGCCTGTATAAGCAGGTATTTCTACCTTCTCCAATTTTTGTATCTGAACCGGCATTCCCAGCACTTTAAGCTGTTCCAGTCGGCCACCCGGCATAAGCAGGCCGCTCTCCAGTATATCTGGATTACCAATCACTCTTATCTCAAAGGGAGGAGCAATTCTGTCCGCGTTTACTATTATAGTCGGGCCAGCACAGCGAATTTCGGACATGGCGATAATACGCTTGCCATTTACTGATATGGCTTCAGCCCCGGAAGATTTTAATTCGTTTACAATATTTAGCAAATCATAATCGTGGACAATATAGGCGTTGGCGTTTTCTCCCACCTGATAATAAAGGGGACTGTCATCTACTGTCAAAATGATACCGGGTCCTTCCACGGCAGCTAAACCAGCTGCCATGTTAGCGTCAATGATTTCTTGCTGCAGATCGGCCAGAGCTTGGTCGGTTTGGCGGAAATTGGACAATTTAGAGCGTAGTCCCAAAACTTCTTCTGCCAAGGCATCCCGTTCACTGGTTACTGTCTGCAGTTTTTGTGTCAATTCAGCAACTCGGCCATCAGTTTGGGTAGCTTGAATAGCGGAATTAGTTCTGAATTGTACTGCCAGCATAATACCCAGAATTAAACAAACCACAGCTATAGATATTTGCGCTCCTTTACTACGCATAATTATCACCCTTCTAAGTCATGCTCATCCTGAAGTCCTGACTACCGGTTGTCCCTTGTAGCGAATATCTACATAAATTAGAGCTTCCTGCCCTGACTCACTGAGCTCCTGTTCTAACTGAAAAACCTGGCTCATAGCGGACAACTTTTCATCCAGGCGCTCATCTTTTCCAAATCTGATTTCGGTTCCTTCTACTGTATATATAATTAAGTCCTTGCTGCTTACAGTATAATGAAAATCTGATATCTTCCCCCGCTCCTGCTCGGATAAGCCCGCCCACACTTTGCGGATTAAAGCAATCCCCTGGGATTCAACAGCTTGTCCAGTAATAACCCGCTGTGGAATAGGTTCAACTGTAATTACGGGCAATTCCATACTGGGGAACTGCAAGCTTTTATCAATACAAATCCCCTCGTCATCAACTATCAGAAATTCATCATTAGCAGGAACCACCGCCCACACGGTCCTCTCACTGACCTGAATTTCTAAAGTTCTTGGCAGGTGGCGAACCAGATGAGCCTGCTTTACCATGGGATGTAGTTCCACTGCTCGGGATACCAGGTTCTCATCGGCGGCAAACAAATTAATTCCTGTTACGAGGCCGGACATTTCAATTATGTCCTGCTTGGGAACAGTCGAATTGCCTGAAACTGTTATTGTATCAACCTGAAAAAAAGAACTGTGCAGGAAAAAATATACACAGATCATCACCAATAACAGGAAGATGGAAGCACGAAAAAATCTGCGAGGTGTGCTCTTCATACGAAGTAATCCTCCATCCCCAGATATCCGTATGCTTGATTATAACAGAAAATTTTTGTAAACGCATTATTAATGTTTCCAGGGGGCCTTGCCTTTAGGTCCTAGGCCCCCTGGTAATATCTGCACCGATGCTCTGTAATTTGGTATGAATCTTATCATAACCCCTATCTATATGATCCACCCGGAAAATTTGCGTTTCCCCTTCGGCAAATAGTCCGGCTAGAATCAGAGCAGCGCCAGCCCGGAGATCAGTAGCCTCTACAGAAGCTCCCTCCAACCTGTTTTTACCTTTTATAATTGCTACTCTGCCTTCCACCTTGATATCAGCCCCCATGCGGCGCAGCTCCTGGACGTGCATGAAGCGGTTTTCAAAAATGGTCTCCACCAGTACACTGGTCCCGCGGACCGACGCCAGCAAAGCCATGATCTGAGGCTGCATATCTGTAGGAAATCCAGGATAAGGCATAGTCTTGATATCGCAAGGCCGCAAGCGTCCTCCCCCTACCACCTTGACCCCCGAATTGGAGGTCAGAACCTCCACCCCGATTTCCCGTAGCTTGGAAACTATGGGCTGGATGTGTTCTAATACCACATTCTCAATGGTTACTTCCCCCCTGGATATGGCGGCAGCTACCATGAATGTGCCTGCCTCTATGCGGTCAGGTATTACTGCATGTTCCACACTCCCCAGGCGACTAACACCTTCGATGCGTATGGTATCCAGCCCCGCTCCTCTAATCCTGGCTCCCATACGATTTAAGAAATTCTGTAAATCAACTATTTCCGGTTCACGGGCAGCATTACGCAACACAGTGGTACCAGGGAGAAGAGTTGCGGCCATGATCAAGTTTTCCGTAGCTCCTACACTGGGAAAGTCCAATAAGATCTCCTGGCTCCCCAAAGCTGAGGCTGATCCTTCCATATAGCCGTATTCTTCACGGATATTAAACCCCATGCTTTGAAAACCTTTAAGATGTAAATCCATCGGCCGGGTACCGATAGCACACCCGCCTGGATAGGCAACGCGGGCCTGATGGAACCTGGACAAAAGTGCCCCCATCACCAGATTGGATGCCCGCATTTTCCGTGAAATCTCTTCAGGAAGTTCAACACTATTTACTGTGCTCCCGTCAATAATTAGAACATCATTTTCCCGTTTGACTTTGGCCCCTAATACCTCCAAAGCCTGTGACATTACTTTTATATCTTCCAAATCAGGTACACCTGTTAAAACAACTTGGCCAGAGCAGAGCAAACTGGCAGCCATTATCGGGAGCGTTGAGTTTTTGGATCCGCTAATCCTAACCTGGCCTTTGAGTGGTTTAGATCCTCTTACCACTAAACAGTCCAAATAAACACCTCCGCTAGCTTACGCCTGCGGGACAGATTGTTTCAGCCGGTTAATAAACGCTGGCCCAATATTCCATATATCGCCAGCCCCCATGGTAATAATGAGATCACCTGGACGGCAGATTTCAAACAGATAGTCAATAACATTTTCCAGATCAGGAATATATACTGCCGTACACCCAGCCTGCTGAGCAGCCTTAAAAACGATATCGCTGCTAATACCTGGAATAGGAGCTTCTCCGGCCGCATATATATTAGTAATGACAGCTATATCACTGGTAATTAAAGCTTCCCCCAGTTGGGTACCCAATTGCCGGGTACGACTGTAGCGATGGGGCTGGAATACAGTTATCAATCGGCCGGTATGATAACTGCGTGCCGCCCTTAAGGTAGCTTTGATTTCCGTGGGGTGATGAGCGTAATCATCAATAACCAAAATATTGTTATGCTCTCCCATAATCTGAAAACGCCGTTTGGCACCATGAAAACCCACGATTGCTTTGCGCATATTTGCAAACTCCAAACCTAATTCCCGGCCAGTGGCAATAGCCGCTAGTGCATTAAGAGCATTATGTCTTCCTGGAACCGATAAACGAACCCTTCCCAGCTTCTGGCCATGTTCATACACTTCAAAAACTGATCCCAGCCCTTGCGCTTTCCAGTTTTTCAAAAAATAGTCGTTTTCCTCATGTTCACCATAAAATACACAGCGTGTTTGACTGCGGCCAGCAATGGTTCTTAAATTAAGATCGTCCCCATAAAGCACAGCTAACCCCTGGGGCTGAACCCCATCTATATACTGGCGAAATGCATCTCTTAGCCGGTCCAAGGTATGATAGTAGTCAAGGTGATCATCTTCAATATTTGTTACCACTGCTATGTGGGGGTGCAGTTCTAAAAACGAGGCGTCACTTTCATCTGCCTCCACTACAAATAAATCGTCTCTTCCTAATTTGGCATTCAGGTGATAATCCTGCAGTTCTCCACCCACAATAAAAGCAGGATCCAATCCGCAACCGGATAAAACCGTATAAATCATAAAGGTGGTGGTTGTTTTGCCATGGGCACCGGCTACCGCTATGCCTTTGCTGCGGTTGACCAGATTAGCCAGCATCTGTCCCCTCTTCAAAACTGGTATTTTGCGATGGCGAGCAAGAATAACCTCGGGATTATCCATGGGGATAGCCGAGGATATAACCAGCATATCAACTCCTTCCTGAAGGTAGGATGAGGAATGGCCATGATATACAGTGATTCCCATCTGCTCCAGTTGTTCAGTTATCTCATTATGTTGGAGATCGGATCCGGTTACCTTCATACCCTGTTCAGCAAGAACTTTGGCAATTCCGCTCATTCCTGCTCCTGCAATTCCTACCATATGGATCCACTGTCCGTTGTGATCGGACATTACCTCATCTCCTTAAACCTACATTGTATTTCACTTTATCGTATGCATATTTAACAAAAGTGGTTACATTCGTAAATACCAAGCCTGTCCAACTTAACATCTATCAAAGCTTAATTTAACAATTCCTTGATAATATCATCCAGGGCATGGGGCTTGGCTTCCTGCAGCATCTGCTCTCGCATTTTGTTTAGTCGATCCGGCTCACTGCGCAGGGATTCAACTATCTTAACTAGAGTATCCCCGTCCAAGAACTCATCAATAACCATCGTTGCCGCTTTTTTCTCAACTAAAGCCCGAGCATTTTTCTCCTGGTGGTTTTCGGCTGCATATGGATATGGAACCAGTATAGCAGGCAATCCCAGCACAGCCAGTTCCGCCAGGGTACTGGCGCCTGCACGGCAAACAGCCAGATGTGCTGCTGCCATGGCCTGTTCGATATCGTTCATATAAGGCAGGATTCTGATCTGGGCTTTAGGATGACCGGACAAGCGCTCCTTGGCCTGCTGGCTAAAATCCTCATAGTTGTCCAGACCAGTTATCCATATTATCTGCATATTTTTGTCCTGTAACTGATCAATGGCTTCCAACATAGCCCGGTTTATGGAAGCTGCCCCCCGGCTCCCTCCAAAAGCAATTAGGGTAAACCAGTTCTCCTCCAATCCTAGAGAGGTCCGGGCAATTTCGGGAGTAACCTGAAAAAACTTCTGGCGCACTGGTAGCCCGGTTATTTTAATCCGTTTGGCTTCCAGGTATTCCTGGGCTTCAGCAAAGGTCAGCATGGTACAGTCAACTCGTTTGGCCAGGTAACGGTTGGCCAGTCCTGGGTAGGCGTTCTGCTCGTGGATAAAGGTTTTGGGGGCAAAATAAGTTCCCGCCAGAACCACTGGAAATGAAACATATCCCCCCGTCCCCAGGACAAAATCAGGTTTAAAATCTTTGATTATATCCCGGGCCTGAAAAAAGCTGTAGGGAAACTTCACCAGGGATTTTCCCGCTTTTAGCATAGAAGAGCGATCAATACCCGAGACATCAATAGCTACGAAATCAAAGCCGGCTTCAGGGACAATGCGGCTCTCCATCCCTTTTGACCCTACGTAGAGAATTTCCATATCCGGCTTACGCCGGCACAGTTCCTTGGCAATAGCCAGTGCCGGATAAATATGCCCGCCAGTTCCGCCACCCGTAATGATCGCCTTCATGAGTTCCTCCTGTCAGCGATAGGTACTGTATCGCGATATATTTAACAATAGCCCCACTCCGATCATAGAAAATAGCAGAGAAGACCCGCCATAACTGATGAAGGGCAGGGTTATACCAGTTACCGGAAGGGCTCCAGATACCACTCCAATATTAATAGCCGCCTGAAAAACTACCATAACAGTCAAACCGGTTGCCAACAGACTGCTGAAAGTATCTGGAGCATTTAGGGCTATTTTAAACCCTCTCCAGGCAAAGAGCAGGAATAGGCAGATTACCAGAAATGCTCCCAAAAAGCCTAGCTCCTCGCCTAGGATAGCAAAAATGAAATCGGTATGCTGCTCCGGCAAGTAAAAGAATTTTTGCCGGCTTCTGCCCAGTCCCATTCCAAAAAGGCCTCCTGAACCCAAGGCATACAAAGATTGAATAGTTTGAAATCCCTCGTCAGTTGGATATTTCCACGGATTAAGGAAAGCAATGAAACGTTCCAAACGATAGGGAGCAACAGCTATGGCCGCAGCCACCAAGCCAGCACCAGAAACAGCAATCACCCCTAAGTGACTCCACCGGGCACCGGCTGCCAGCATCATAAAAAAAGCAGTTCCGGCAATGGCAAAGGCAGTCCCCAAATCAGGCTGCAGCATAATCAGTCCGCATACCAAGGCTATTAGAATTAGATAAGGTATAATTCCTTTAACAAAGGATCTCATACTATCAAGATTTACTTCCATAACCTTGGCTAAAAACATAACCATAGCTATTTTGGCCAATTCCGAGGGAGAAAAACGCAAGAAACCTACCCCCAGTGAGCGGGTTGCTCCTTTCGCTTCAATTCCTAGGGGGGTCACCACCAGAATCAAACATAACAGAGCCACAATCATCAAGGGAATAGCCATGTCTTTAATACGCAGGTAGTTTAATTTCATAACTACCAGCATACATACTATTCCAATCAAAGCCCATATTAACTGCCTCTTAAAATAGAAATAGGCATCATCATACCAGATATTCGAGGTAACCGCGCTGGAGCTAAACACCATTACTAAGCCAATTCCGACTAGCAACAGAGTCGTTATAAAGAGAATAAAATCAGGAGGTCCCTTTCTCAAACGCAACCTTTGCGCCTCCTCTTAATTATCTAGTAACTGTTCTGACAGAGACCGTGCCAGTTCGCAAAAAAGGTCTCCCCGGTGTTCATAACTGACAAATTGATCCCAACTGGCACAGGCAGGTGACAGTAACACTACTTCTCCAGCTTCGGCTAGTTGGGATGCAAGACTTACCGCTTCAGTAAGGTCGTTTACCTCATGTATATTCTTGAAGGAAGTCTTCATGACGGCATCTTTAATCTCCTGGCGGGCTTCGCCCAGAATAATTAACTGCCGTACCCTTTCTTCGATCACCCGGGCGAACTCCGAAAAGTCAGATCCTTTATTCCTTCCTCCTGCTATTAATATGATAGGCTGATTGAATGACTGCAGGGCTTTAATGGCTGATTCGGGATTGGTCGCTTTGGAATCATTTACGTAGAGAACACCCTGATTATAGACGACTTCTTCCATTCGGTGCCTTACTCCGGTAAAGGTTTTCAAGGCATCACTGATCATAGCCGGTCTGGCACCATAAAGATAACTCATAGCCACAGCACAGAGAACATTTTCCAGGTTATGCTGACCGCGCAACCGGATATCTCCTACTGGACAAATGTGAATATCCTCCCCGTTATGCCGGTAAACAATTATATTCTGGTCTATATAAAATCCTTCCGGCAGTTGGTGCTGAGCGGAAAAATACACTACCGTAGCCAGGCATTTTTCAGCTAATTGACGTAAAAAGCTATCATCAAAATTGAATACAGCATAATCATCAGGCTGCTGCTGCCTAAAGATTCGGGATTTGGCTTCGATGTAGGCTTGCATAGTCTTGTGGCGATCCAAATGATCGGGAGTAATGTTCAACAAGCCGCAAATACTGGGGTGAAACTGGTCAACTGTCTCCAGTTGAAAACTGGAGACTTCTACAACCACTACGCCCTCGGTAAGTTTTTCCAGTAGACTGGTTAGAGGCAGCCCAATATTGCCTCCGTAATAAGCCGCATACCCGTCCTTTTCCAGGATATACCGCAGCAGCGCAGTAGTAGTAGTCTTACCATTTGTGCCGGTAACAGCCAGCAGATCCACCTTCGGGTTCTTGAGCCGGAAGGCTAGTTCCAATTCACCTATAACAGGTACGCCCTGCCGGTGTGCCCAGTCAAACACCGGTAAATTTAAGGGCACACCCGGACTTACTACAATTAAGTCCAGGGAATCATTAATAATACCAGGGTCCAGCTCACTTACTACCGGTATATCTAGCTGTTCCAGTTCCTTAACTGCCGGGCCTAATTCCTCCAAACCTTTTTGATCATAGCCAATGACCTGTACTCCTAGCTTATGTAAACTCTGGGCGGCTGCCAACCCGCTTCTGGCCAAACCAACCACTAAAACCCTTTGGCCTGCGATCATGCCACACACTTCCTTATCCAATGTTCCAATAACCTAACAAGCCTACCATTGTAAACAGTAAAGACATAAGCCAGAAAAACCGTACTACTTTTTTCTCCGGCCAGCCTTTAAGCTCAAAATGATGATGCAGCGGAGCCATAAGCAGTATCCGCCGACCTGTAGTCTGAAATGATATTACCTGTAAAATAACACTTAAACCTTCCAGAACATAAACTCCACCTAACAGCAGCAGGAACAATTCTGAATGAGTAAGAGCGGCTACAGCTGCTACTGCCCCTCCCAGAGCCATAGACCCGGTATCACCCATGAATACCCGGGCGGGGTGACGATTAAAGAAAAGAAAACCCAGGCACCCTCCAGCTAAAGCACCACAAAACACGGTCAGTTGATAGTGAGAGGTCATTAGACATACCAAAGCGAAAGCAATAGCTACAAAAAAAGTTACCCCGGCAGCCAGCCCATCCAAGCCATCTGTCAGATTTACGGTATTGGTAGTAGCTATGAGCACTACAATTAAAAAGGGAATATAGGCCAAACCCAAATCCCATTCCTGACCAGAAAAGGGAATAACTACTGTAGTTCCCCGCTGGAAATAATAAAGGAGCAGCAATGCAAAAGCCAGGCCGATCAGCAATTGCAGGCCCAGCTTTTCCCGTGCTCGTAAGCCCAGGGATCTTTTTAAGACCACCTTGATATAGTCATCCCAATAACCCACAGCACCAAAAGCCAGCATTACTACCACGGCAGCTATAGCTTCTCCGCTGTTGCCGGCCATGATAAAGGTGGCGGCCATAACCGCGGTGGCAATCATGATTCCTCCCATGGTCGGGGTTCCGGCCTTTTTTAAGTGCCGCTGAGGACCATCCTCACGTATATTCTGCCCCACCTTTAACCGGGTCAGAAAAGGTATCAACACTGGTCCCATGAGAAGCGTTATTAGTATTGCAATTACTAATGCCAGCAGAGTGGTCGATACGATTCCCTGCATCTGTATCCTCCTGGATCAATCTTGTTTCAGCCAATCATTAACAAGGGTCTCTAACTGCATACCCCGCGATGCTTTAAATAAAACAGTATCCTGCTTGCTAACCCTGTTTCGTAAGAAGTCAATACTGTCTTCCTTAACGGGGAAATGATAAACTTGCTCAGGCGGTAATCCTTGCTTTTGCGCTTCCCTGGCTATAAGGCGCCCCTTCTCGCCAATGGTAACAAGAAGATCAACAGATACCTGAGCCGCTTTGGCCCCAACGGTTAGATGCCCTTCCGTTTCATAATCCCCCAGTTCATACATGTCGCCTAATACCGCCACAAAACGGCTGGAGCCCGCCAACTCCCGCCCTGTTTCCAGAGCTGCTGCCATGGAAACCGGATTGGCATTATATGTATCATTAATTAAGATACCACCGCCCTTTAAGGGGGAGATATTCAAGCGGTTGCCGGTAGGGCGATAGTCTTGTAATCCCTGTTGTATCTGATCAACATTAAGTCCATACAGGTAAGCAATCGCCGCAGCGGCTATGATATTATAAGCCAGCTTGCTGGACGGAATAGCAAACTCAAAGTAAGCCGGTTCCTTAAGAAGCTGAACAGCCACCCCCAGTTTCCGCCGGCTCAATTTAACCTGCATAATCCTAAAGTCACAATCTACATTATAGCCAAAGGTATAACGAGGACAAGAATAATTTGCGGCTTCCTTTTTCAGCAGGGGATTATCTCCGTTAATGACCGCGAAGTCCTGTATTGAAGCTAATATTTCGCATTTAGCCCGGGCAATGTTTTCCAAGCTACCCAGTGTTTCCAGATGTACTGGTTCAACATTGGTAATTATGGCAGCGGTAGGCTGAGTGATTCTGGCTAACCTTAGGATTTCCCCGGGACCGCGCATAGCCATTTCCACTACCGCGGCTTGATGCTCACTTTCCAACCTCAGCAAAGTCAAGGGAAGACCGATATCATTATTAAAGTTACCTGGAGTGGTTAAAGTGGTCCACCTGGTAGACAAAATTGAACTAAGTAGATCCCGGGTAGTAGTCTTACCTACACTGCCGGTAATAGCGATTAAAGGAAGTTTATAGTTTAGTCTCCAGGCAGCAGCCAAATCCTGTAAGGCTTGCACAGTATCATTAACCAGAACCAGGCCCTGCTTAACTTCATCAGGCAGATAACAATCAACCGTGGAAACTACTGCTGCGTTGGCTCCTTTTTCAAAGGCCTCTGCAACAAAGTTATGTCCATCATAGTTCTCACCGGGTAAGGCAAAAAACACTTCCCCCTTTTTTACCTGGCGCGAGTCGGTGCTAACTCCGGTTATTATCATTTGCTCATAACCGCTAAGCAATTGACCACCAGTAACCCGGGTTAAGTATCCCAAAGTTATCTGCACAATTACATCTTCTCCTTAATCATTTCTGCAGCTACTATACGATCATCAAAATCTAAAACCTGCCCCATAACCAGTTGGTAAGTTTCATGCCCTTTCCCGGCTATTACTACTAAATCACCACTTTTAGCTATGTTAATGGCATGTCTGATAGCTTCACGGCGGTCAGGAACAACTGCGTAACGAGACGTTTCCACCCGGTTTAACCCGGGCAAAATATCATCAATAATAGCCTGGGGGTCTTCAGTGCGCGGGTTATCTGAAGTCACAATGCAAAAATCTGAATAGCGCCCGGCAATTTCACCCATCAACGGCCTTTTAGTCTTATCCCGGTCACCGCCACAGCCAAATACAGTAATCAATCGATTCCCAGCTAGCTGCCGGGCGGTCCGTAAAATGTTCTCCAGCCCGTCAGGGGTATGGGCATAATCCACTACCACAGTATAATCCTGTCCCAGATCAACCTGTTCAAACCGGCCAGCTACTCCTTCAATATTTAAAAATGCCTGTTGAATAACCGGAACTGGTATTTTTTCTGCCAAAGCAAAAGTAATAGCAGCTAAAGCATTATATACGCTAAATCCGCCAATTAATTTCATGGTAATGGTAAATGACTGGTTTTCAAATAGCACTTTGAATTGGGTACCTTTAAGAGTACTTCGTATTTCCACCGCTCGTACATCAGCAGCGGATTTAATTCCATAAGTATAATACGGAACCGGGGATGCTTGAGTGAAATAAGGGGATGATGGGTCATCCTTGTTTACAATACAAAAGTTTTCCGGCTTCTCGTCTACCATTCTGAACAGTTTCAGCTTAGCTTCTCGATAGTTTTCCATAGTTTGGTGGTAATCCAGATGATCCTGAGTAAGATTAGTAAATATGGCTGCATCGAAGTGAATGGTGTCTACACGGTGTAGATCCAAAGCATGGGAAGACACCTCCATAACCGCATAGTCAGCTCCATTATCAACTAACAACCGGAAGAATTCCTGAATATCAACAGATTCTGGGGTGGTATGTCCGTATTGTTTGGTAATATCCCCCAAGCGAGCATACAAGGTTCCTAATATTCCGGCTGATTTATTATATTCACTTAGAATCGCCTGTATAAGATGGGTAGTGGTAGTTTTTCCATTAGTACCTGTTACTCCAACCACCCGTAACTGCTTGGATGGATGGCCATAAAAATTGGCAGCAGCCTTAGCCAATCCTAAACGAGTATCAGCAGTGAGTATCAAAGCAGCCTGGCTGCCTACATCTATTTCCTTTTCCGCCAGTACAGCCGCGGCCCCCGATTGAACAGCCTGATGAGCATACTGGTGCCCATCGGTATTTTGTCCAACTACACATACAAAAAGGTTCCCAGGACCAACTTGGCGTGAATCATAGCAAATACCAGTAATCTCAGTTTCCAGACTTCCCTGGATAATAATATAATCAATGCCTGAGCATACCTGATCTAACCGCATGGATGATCATCCTTTCATAAATCGGTTATTCCCCCACTGGCTGGAATTTAACTTTAATATTTGATCCACTGGTAACTACTTTACCTGCCGCCGGCGACTGTTCGTAAGCCAGGCCAAACCCTTCCGGTATCAGGTGAAGTCCTAGATCTGCTAAGATTTTTGCCACTTCTTTCATAGATTTACCCTGCAGATCCGGTACCGTCACCTCGGTATTCTCTCCTGCCTGGTCAAAAGGAGATAAGTATATGATAACCTCAGAATTTTGAGGCAATCTGGTATTTGGTTTAGGGGTTTGCTGCCATACAATATTGCCTTCTCCGGTTACTTTTACAGCCAAACCCCGAGCTTTTATGGTGGTGAGAGCTTCTGCTAAAGGCAGGTTAACCACATCCGGTACTAAAACCTTTTCTATGGCAGGTTGGTTTTCTGCCGTGAGGTCATGCTCATCTCGTTTGGGAACGTCCAGGTAGCGCAGGGAGTCCTCCATGATAGCCTTGAATACAGGAGCCGCCACCCACCCTCCATAGTAGGGATAACCCTGGGGAGCATCAACTACAACCATACATACCAGGCGAGGATCATCCGCTGGTGCAAAACCAATAAACGAAGCTACATACTCATTGGACAAATATCCTCCAGTAGGAGATATCTTTTGTGCGGTCCCGGTTTTTCCAGCTGCACGATACCCTGGCATAAATGCATTCTTGCCAGTTCCGTTGGTTACCTCACCTTCCAATATCTCGCATAATTCCCGAGCAGTTTCTGAAGAAATAACCTGTCTGACAGTCTTAGGCTCAACCTGTTTAATTACCTGGCCGTCCTTATCTATGACTTGCCGCACCAGGTGTGGTTGCATGAGTTTGCCATCATTGGCAACAGCTGCTACGGCAGTAGTCATCTGAATGGCAGTTACGGCATTAGCCTGCCCGAAGGCCATAGTAGCCAGGTCTATCTGCATAGCTCTAGATTGAGGCACTATAATACCTTCAGCTTCACCAGGCAGATCTATGCCAGTAGTCTTCCCAAAACCAAAGGCATGTAAATATTTATAATACCTTTCCAGGCCCAAGTCTAAACCTACTTGCACAAAGCCAACGTTACATGAATTCTCCACAATTTCCGCGAAAGTCTGACTGCCATGGGAGGTGCCAGCCGAACAGCGAATGGTTTCCTTACCCACCTTTATATATCCGGGACAATAAAACTGACTGGTTGATCCAACAATCTTCTCTTCCAATGCCATAGCAGCGGTGCATATTTTCATGGTAGACCCCGGTTCAAAAGCATCATTGATGGCATAATTTCTGCGATTTTGAGCAGGATAATCATTGTAATTATTGGGATCAAAGGTAGGACGTGAAGCCATAGCCAGTATTTCCCCCGTAGCAGGGTCCATAACTATGGCCGCGGCGGATTTGGCCTGGCGTTCTTTGAATACCTTGTCGAGCTCACGTTCAGTTATATATTGAATGGTTTCATCGATAGTAAGTACTAAGTTAGCGCCGTCCACAGGAGGAATATACTTGTGAATGGCTTCAGGTATAGGACGGTTAGCAGCATCATGCTCCACCACGATTCTTCCTTCGGTACCTCCCACCAAGTCGTCGTAATAGAAATCGATACCTTCTAAGCCATTATGGTCAACACCGGATATACCTAAGATGTGGCTAGCCAGTGTATTTTTGGGATAATACCGGCGACTCTCCTCGGTAAGACCAATACCGGGAAGGTCGGCTTCCCTTATCTCCTGGGCTTGTTCTGGTTTTATCTGCCGTTTTACCCACTCAAAGGAACTGGTACGAGTGATTCGTCGATATAAATTATCTTCATCCATTTCCAAAATGGCAGCCAACTTGGCGGCTACTTCCTTTTCCTCTTTGGAAGCCAGCACTTCTGCAGGTATGGCATATACCGAATCAGCACTGATCGAAATAGCTAATTCTTCACCATTACGGTCATATATTATTCCCCTTTTAGCTTTCACAGGGATATCACGCATACGGTTTTGCAGGGCCTTTTCTGATAATTCCGCTCCCCTTACAAATTGAACCCAAAAGATACGGCACCCCAGCAAAAGAAATATCATAGTAAATAAGAAAAAAAGCGTGGCAATACGCTTTCGAACCTGCAGATTGGTTGTTTGCATAGAGGTTCACCTCGCTGCATTATGGATTACGGTGGGCAAGCATAAGTAGGTTATTATATAGCTTATTTAAGGGATTCTTTTCTGCCTGAGTGGGGGTTTCGGTATTTTCATCTATAGTCACCTGTTCAATATCCGGTAATACTGCGACAGCTATACCTTGCGATGCTTTTTCCATGCCCAATTGCATAGCAGCAGCTTCAACATAATCCAGGGAGCACTTTTGAGCTACGGTATATTCAATACGCCGGTTAACCGTTTCTAATTCCTGTATTTCCTTTTCCAAGGCAACAATCTGATATCCCAGAACAGCACCTTTAATACACAGATAAACCAGAATCAGGGCATAGACGAACAAGGCAACCGCAGCTTTAAAAACCACTTTTCCTTTAGGATTAGTTTTTCGATAAGTACGACGCACTTTTTTAACTTGCGGTACCGGCCGGTAAAAAGACTGAGGATCCCAATTATTTGCATAATCTAAGCCTGCCTGTATCATCCTATTCGTCCTCCCTGACTACTAGAACTAGATTCTGCTGGCTGCCCGGAGTTTTGCGCTGCGTGATCTCGGGTTGCGCTGGCATTCTTCCGGATTAGGCTGAACTGGTTTACGAGTTAATATTTCTAATCTGGCCTGGTGATTGCATGTACATACCGGTAATCCCGGCGGACAGATACATGTCCGAGCCTCCCACTGCATAAAGTGTTTTACGATACGGTCCTCCAGTGAATGAAAAGTAATTACACATAACCGACCTCCCGGATTAAGAAGCTCTACCGCTTGGGGCAACACAGTTTCGATAGCACCTAATTCATCATTAACCTCCATCCGCAGAGCCTGAAAAGTCTTACGGGCCGGATGCTTCTCTCGTCTATAACTGGCTGGAACCGAATCCTTGATTAATTCGGCCAGCTCTAAAGTAGTATCAATGGTTTTGCCCTGTCTCTTCTTTATTATATTACTGACAATAGAGCGGGCATATTTTTCTTCCCCATACTGGATTAAAATCCTGACCAGATCTGATTCATCATATGTATTTACTACATCCCAGGCGGATAACTGATCCTGCCTGTTCATCCTCATATCTAATCTGGCATCATCATGAAAGCTGAACCCTCGCTCTTCCAGGTCAAGTTGAAAAGATGATACCCCCAGATCCAGCATTATTCCATCCACTTTAGTCAAGTTATGCTCTGCCAGGACCCGGCTTAAATGGCGAAAATCCTCATGTACAAATACCACTCGGGGGTCATGTTGAAACCTTCTTTTGGTTTCTTCCAGAGTATGCAGATCCTTATCCAAAGCCAGAATCCGAGCTTTTTTGTTTAACTTCTGCAGTAATTCGTGCAGATGTCCGCCTCCGCCTACGGTACCGTCCACATAGATACCGTCAGGCTTATTAAGTAGATAGAAAATAGTTTCATAAAGCAATACAGGCTGGTGCAAATTATCTCTCCTAAATGCCGAGATCTACAAGATTTTCAGCCAGTTGCTCGTAACGCCCGGCTTTATCCTGGTTGTATTCTTCCCATTTATCACTAGCCCAAATCTCGGCTCGAGACCCCACCCCTATAATGACAACATCTTTGTCGATTCCTGCATATTCCCTTAAATTCGCCGGTAATACCGTTCTTCCCTGCTTATCCACTTCTAATTCTGAGGCACCGGAGAAAAAAAATCGTACGAAAGAACGGGCATCAGCACGAGTCATGGGCAGCGAACGGAGTTTTTCTTCTATGTTGTGCCACTCATTTAATGGGAACAGAAAAATACAGTTCTCCAAACCCTTGGTAGCCACAAAACGATCACTGAGCTGATCCCTAAACTTAGCAGGCACAGTTATGCGACCCTTATTGTCCAGTGAATGTTGATATTCACCCAAGAACATTATCGCTTAACCCCCTGCTTTAAGAGTGACTTCAGGGATAGTCTACCACTTTTCCCCACTTTAATCCACTCTATTCTATTTAGATATCTCCTGTACCTGCTTTGTGAAATTAATTACATAGTTGTTTTTTCGTCACCACATGCAAGAAAAAAGCTGAATTTGCCCATTTATAGCGCAATTCAGCCTCCTTATTGAAAATATTTTTGTACAAAAAATTGTACTTTTGTCCTAGTTATCTAATGACCTATGTCATTCTGTGAGATTTAGCTTTTTGTCATTCAATGATCCAAATAGGGTTGGAGAATATCCAGGGTTGCCAACTCCATCCTCGGCGGTGCTCAGCTTCGACCCGGTAAACACCACTGCGATTTACGGAAAACCGGTGTTTATCTCCCTGACTTGTCGCCCAAGGTCTTCCATTGCGCAGCATCGACACCCGGGCCGGATAAGGAGTTTTGACATATAAATCTATGCCCCGGTGCCAGGGTATGGTACTCCCCATCCCCCACCTGCCCTGAGGACTTTGGGCCTCAAAGCGAAATCCCCGGCTATTGAGATAATAATCACAACTTACCCAGCTGTTTCCTTTGGCCAAAGCCTGGTAGATAAGTTTACGGTCGTGATCCAAGCTATTCTGCCTCGGCTGCTCGGTCAAAATATGCATATTAATTGAACGAAATCCCTGTTCATAGGAACCAATTTCTATGCCGATCAGCGGTAGTTTAATTCTAATTCCGTGAGCGTCAGAACCTCCATAGGCAAAAACCCGCTCACCCTGCACTTGATAACGATCAAGAATTTTTAGCGTCTCCCGGTAGGGGCCTTTGTGTAGCGCTAACGATGGTTTAAACACCAGCAGCAATCCTTTCAAAATGCCAGTCAATTCATCACGCCAACGGGATAAATGATTCCAAATTTCTATGCCTTGGAAATTCCGCACCGACCAGTCGGTCCACAAAAAGGTCAACCCATTATGATAAAATTTTGATCCTCTTTCAATAGGATGGGCAATAATCCCGATACCTTTCTGCTGGTTTACATCGTCAATTACCTTCTGGGGGTGACTCTCATTATCAGGGACTACCGCCCCAACATCCAGAGCCAGATAATGATGGCTATGTTCATTTACCTCCATGCCGATTAAAACCAAAGTTTTATCATAGTATCCTTCCAAACCCTGGTCCAGTCCATCCAAGGTCTGGTGATCGGTTATAATCAGAAAGTCCAATCCCAGCTTGACTCCCAAGGCAGCTATCTCTGGTATGGTAAGAGCACCGTCCGAGAAAGTTGAGTGCATATGAATGTTGCCTACATATTCATCCATCACAGCCCTCCTTTGATGGTTCACATTATTGCCCGGATCTTTTTATTATTACCATAGATAATTATGGCACCAGCTAACATACTGATACAAAAAAATAAAACATTAAAAAAGCGGCAAAGGTGTTGGTCCTTTGCCGCCACTTATGTTTGTTTTATAATTCCCGGTTCTTATTTGGCTACCGTAACCGCAAAGTCTTTTTTGTCACCATTATCAAAAGCGATGGTCAGGGTTAAGGTAGTACCCTCAGGAACCAAACTGATATCCACCGGTAATAATTTGGTAATTTCAGTCTTGATAGTTAATACGGCTGTACCATCACCATTATCAGTTACCACATAGTGCTTATCTGCTTCTGGATTGATTTTTACAGCACCGTTTAGAGCGGAACCAGTGATGCCGGTAATAGCTTTAGCCGGTCCCCAGGTAACCTTCACGGGGATATCGGCAGGAGCACTCTTGCTAAAATCAGCAGCAGCGGGTTCAATAGCTAAGTCAGCAGGAGGAGCAGCAGGCTCTTCCTCAGCAGGAGCTGCTGGTTCTTCTTCAGCAGGGGCTGCAGGTTCTTCAGCAGGAGCAGGTTCTTCTGCAGGTTCCTTGGTTTCCGCAGGAGCTGGAGCTTCACCCAGGATTACAGTACGGGTAGCTTCATCCCAATCAACTTTTATGCCAACAGCCTCACCCACTGCACGCACCGGTAAATAGGTTCTACCATTGTAGACAATGGGAGCCATGGGGTTGCCATTATCCATGGGGGTCCAGTCTTTTCCATTCAGGGTGATCTTAATGTCGTTGGCAAGGCTGGCAGTAATATTTTCCACATCCGGTCCAGCCACTACACCTGCTGTAAATGCAAACAGCATGGCGACAGTTAACAACACGATCCATCTTTTTTTCATCTTTTTTCTTACCTCCCGATAAAATTTTTATGCTTGTTCAGCCGGAGCCTCGAATGCCTGTTTGGGCGGTCTGCCTACCGCAATTAACAGGATCAGGGCTACGGCAATAGCACCAAGTCCATATTTCATAGCTTGCCCTTCAGTGGTAATAGCCGGAGTCTGGAATACATAGGTCACCGTTCCTTCTGCTCCGTCCGGTTTACCCAGGAAAGTATCAGCTGTAGCCAGTTTTTCATTCATAGCCGCCATCATAACCGGGGTTGTCTGCAAACCAACACTGATAGCATCTTTGGCGGTTAACGCACCTGATCCAATCTTTCCGGCACCTTCCTGCAGCTGGTTAATACCAGGTATCATTTTACCATTAATACTCTGCTGCAGGTATTCTAAAGCGTACAAAAGGCTGCCGGGTTTTCCGTTAGCCATTACCGGAACCGGTTCACCTTTCTGGTCCAAGGCACCCAGTCCGATTACGGCCATGGTTAAGCCTCCTTCTAACTGACCCAACTTTTCAGACAATGTCTTACTACCTAATTCTACCGCACTTACGCTGGCAGGAAAAGCTAAAGTTCCAGTTGCGGTTATCATTTCGCCGCCATCCCGGAATACTTTGACATTGTTGTTCATGGCCTTTAGTTTGGGTTCAATAGCCTGGGTAATTACCTGTTGGGCGGGAGTTCCAGCGGTTGCTGCCTTCAGGTAGTTAATATCATTGTAAAGGCTGGTACTAAGGGAGGGTTCCTGTCCACTATCGGCTGAGGTGCCAATAGCATTCTCCATAAGTCCTAAAGCCATCTTTTGCCCGCCGAAGGCTGCCAGAAGCTGAGAGTCTATAGTGTTCTTCATCAGGGAAATAGCATCCTTGGCACCTGGTGTGGCTCCCTTGGCATCAGTACCAGTAGCCATATTATAGGATTCGGCATCGAAATTAGGATTAGCCAATCCTACCCTGATGGTCTTCAGGTTCGATTCTACGGTACCAATACCACTGGCTACCTGATCGAGACCATCTTTTATAGCTGCCAAGCCGTACAGGAGAGTAGCATCCTTGTTGCTGGCTCCAATTCCCTGTTCAATCTGGTTAAAGCCATCATAAAGCTGAGTTAAACTTCCAGTAAGATTGTCGATGGAGGAAGTAGTAGGTAATATGGGCATTACTCCAATATTGAAACTGGGAATTTCGATATTCTTGGCATCAGCTTCTAAAACAGTATACTGCTTGGCTGGATAAGCCGGCGGAATCAAAGGAACCGTCCAGCTAACCGAAGTAACGCCCTGTACATTAGCCAGAACGCCTTCTGGAGATTCCCCAGCTACACCAGGAGCAGTAATATTGGCAAACTTATCGTTGTCCAACTGTACACCGCTTATGGAAACCGCATATGGAGTATAAACCATCATTTCCTTGGTTACGGTCTCCTCTTTGGAATCCTTAAATTCTAAAGTCTTTAGTTCACCAGTTAGGTTTTCTACTTCGCATACTATTTTAATATGTCCAGACTTGCCGGCCATCTGGGAAGGCTGAACCTTTTTACCGTCCAAGTAGTATTCAACTTTTACACTAACTGGTAGATCGATTTTAGCTATCTCGTCTTTGTCTAGCTGAGCCAGATAATACAGGTCTGAAAACCCACTGGCACTGATGTTTACGTTTACCTTATCACCACTGTAATTAATTTTTTCAGAACCATATAGATTCCTGATGGAAGAAAGTTTAAACTTACTGGAATCTTGTATTGAATAAGATCCATCTCCAAAGACTCTTAACTGATTAAGCACCTTTATTGCTACAATAGAACCGTCTCCACCTAGCGTGGAAACCACCAGTTCGTTATCAATCACCTTTTCAGGAGCCGCTTGCGGAGCAGCTGCGCTCAAAGGTGGCACGAACACCAATGATAAAACCACAAATAATACTAACAATTGAGATAACCTGGTTTTCTTCTGCACTTATATCCCTCCCTTCGCATTTATCGGTTTACCGCCATGGCGATCTTGATAACCAGCAGTGACAATACCAAACCTACCATCAGGGATACGGTAACTCCCACAGTAGCAGGCAGGGCTGCTGTGGCCAGGGAAGCTGCATCAGCCAGGTAAGTCGGGTACAAACCGGCTAAAGAGGCTGCCCAGCCTAAAAACATGGCATCGATTCTCAGCCCGGTAGCGGACAGCACCACTAGCAGGAAAAGTGCAATGCCTGATACTATTGCCACATACATAAGGTTGTCAGGAGGAAGGGGACAATACAAGGCCAGGATTATCATAGAAGCTAGGCCAACTACCACACCTATCAGCATAGCGATAGCTGTTTTCAGGTAGTCGCCAAAGGGGCCAATTACTGCAAACATTGCCATGGCAATGGCAGCAATGTAGAAAGCTGTAGCTCCCAGATAATTCTGCAATAAGACAAACAGGGCAAAAAATACGCCTACGATTAAACCTAGACCAATAGCTTTTTTCATTTGTTCACCTCCTTCGCATAGTTCTTTCAATCGTTGTTGGGAAGGAACTGGGAATGCTACTGCAATCAGGTATCTGGTAGCTGCTTAGACACAGTGCGGTGAATGGTGAAGGTATATAAGCAAGAATGTTACGGCGTTGAAGGTGGATATGTAAATTTATTACAACACAGTTAAAAGGCCAGGGAGTCCCCTATTCAGAACTCCCTTGGTATCTTATAGTTTATAAAGCTGTTGTTCATCGATAAAACGTATTCCTTTCTCCTTAAAGGTCTGCCGGGCTTTTTCGATATCTTCGACTTTAAAAATAACCAGAGCATCATTTTCGGCTGTACCGAGAAAGGCATATAAATACTCAATGTTCAAATTAGCTTCTGACATTTGTTCCAAAACAGTCGCCAATCCTCCTGGTGAATCAGGTACCTGAACCGCTATTACTTCCGTCTCGCTAACGGTGAAATCAGCTTCCTTTAAAATGCGATAAGCTTTTTCTGGGTCACTTACAATGATTCTCAATATACCGAAATCAGAAGTATCAGCAATGGACAGTGCGCGAATATTAATTCCAGCTTCTCCAAGCACCCGGGTTACATGGGATAGACGTCCGGCTTTATTTTCCAAAAAAACCGATATTTGTTTCGCCATACTGCCCCTCCTTATATATTTCTTCTATCAATAACTCTTTTAGACTTGCCTTCGCTGCGCTCAATGGATTTTGGTTCAACTAAGCGCACCTTTACACTTATCCCCAGAGCACTTTCCAGCTCTTTACTGATAGTTGATCCCAGCTCTTCCAATTTGCGAACTTCATCAGAAAATACCTTTTCCGATACTTCAACCCTGACTTCTAATATATCTAGATTACCTTTGCGATCCACCACCAGCAGGTAATGGGGTTCAACACCAGGTATATTGAGTAATACGCTTTCCACCATGGAGGGAAATACATTAACCCCCCGGATAATAACCATGTCATCGGAACGTCCTAGTACTTTCTGCATACGGGTATGAGTTCTGCCACATTCACATACTGACCTGTCCAGTTTGGTGAGATCTCTGGTTCGATAGCGTATCATGGGCAAGGCTTCTTTAGTAATAGTCGTAATTACCAGTTCACCCATCGATCCATCTGGTAGGTTTTGGCCTGTCTCAGGATCAATTATTTCCGCAATAAAATGGTCTTCTGCCAGATGAAGTCCTTGCTTGGCTGGACATTCAATAGCTACGCCAGGTCCTACTATTTCACTGAGTCCATAAATATCAAAAGCATCAATCTGGAGCTTTGTTTCTATTTCACGCCGCATGTTTTCCGACCAGGGTTCAGCTCCAAAGACACCGCTTTGCAGTTTTAGATCTGAAGGGCTAATTCCTATTTCCTCCATTACTTCTGCCAGAAATAGAGCATAAGAAGGAGTACAGGTCAAAACTGTAGTGCCAAAATCCTGCATTAACATTATCTGTCGCTTAGTGTTGCCCCCTGATGTCGGAATAACCGACGCACCAAGTTTCTCAGCGCCATAATGAACACCCAGTCCACCGGTGAACAAGCCATAACCGTAAGAGTTCTGTATGATGGAATGGCGATTGGCTCCTGCGCTAGTAAGGGCTCGGGCCATCAACTCTGCCCAGGTATCAATATCACGCCTGGAATAGCCTACAACCGTTGGTTTACCGGTGGTCCCTGAGGAAGAGTGTACTCTTACTACTTCGCTCATGGGTAAGGCAAACATGCCAAAAGGATAATTATCCCTTAAATCTTGTTTAGTAGTAAAAGGCAGCTTGTGTAAATCTTCCAGACTGTTTATATCATCCGGCTTAATACCAGCCTGATCCATTTTCTCCTTGTAGGCTGGTACGAAGGCGTAAACCCGATATACAGTTTCCTTTAATCTTCTCAGTTGAAGTTTCTCTAATTCCTCCCGAGGCATGCACTCTTTTTCCCGATCCCAGTAGGACATTTATTCTACCTCCTAATCTTTATTTCCTGCCTTGCGTGAAAATAATTACATTTTTGCGACAAAAGACTTAAGGAAAAAATCTAGTAGTTTAAGCTTTTTGCTAAAGGAATAATTGGCGTAAAAAACCAGTTTTAATGGAGAGCGTTAGCGAGAATATTGTTAACCACGAAACCTGCCATGGCCAATCCCGCAGTTCCGGGGACAAAGCTGATGCTTCCCAAGCGTGTTGCTTCGTTATATTGCGGTATATGAGGATTCTCGGTGGAATATACCACTGGTACCCCGGAAGTAATACCCCGTTGACGCAACTCTTTGCGCAGTTTACGGGCCATCGGGCAAGTATGGGTATTTTTTATATCAGTTATTTTAAATTGAAGCGGATCAAGGCGGTTGGCAGCCCCCATAGAACTTATGATGGGCAAGCCTTTTTTCAGGCAGTACTCGATGAGGTGAATTTTATTGGTAAGGGAATCAATGGCATCCACAACGAAATCGTAAGACTGATCCAGAATACTATCAGCTGTATCCGGGGTATATTCTACCGGCAGCACTCGCAGATCGATATCTGGATTAATATCCCGCATACGCTTTGCCATTACTTCACACTTGAACTGGCCAAGGGTCGAATGCAGTGCAGGCAGTTGACGGTTTATGTTGCTCGTTTCTACCCGATCCCGGTCAACCAGGGTTAAATGACCGATTCCACTGCGGGCCAGGGCTTCGGCAGCGTAGGAACCCACTCCACCCAAGCCTATGATAATTACGAAGGCATTTTGTAGACGCTGAATCCCAATATCACCAATTAACAAGCTGGTTCTTTGCAAAAACCCTTCCATAATTTTCTGTATACCTCCACAAAAAAACCCCACCGAGCCGTGGTAGCCGTAGTTTAAACCTGTTCTCGACAGGTGGGTATTCTCCCACATGCTTTGTGTGTCCTGGTTACACCAGGCATACAGGCCACATACGGAGACGAATTCCCTAGTTTTTGGTGTTGGCAAAAACTTACGGCAATGACACGCACACAGCAGGGATTTCCTGTCACAATTGACTATTGCTAGGTAAAATATATCACACAACCCTGGTTACTTCAAGCGGGATGGGCTTGTTATTAATAGGCAGTTCTCCCAGTTCCAGCTTACTTCTCACGGACCTTAAGGGATAATTCCCGCAGTTGTTTGGGACTCACTGGAGAAGGTGCCTGGGTTAACAGGCAGGACGCACTTTGAGTTTTGGGAAAAGCTATAACATCTCTTATGCTGCTGCGTCCAGCCATTATCATCACCAAGCGGTCTACTCCAAAAGCTATACCGCCATGTGGCGGGGTCCCATATTCGAAAGCATCCAGCATATAACCAAATTTGTCGTAAGCTTCTTCCGGGGTCAATCCCACCAGCTTGAACATCTTTTCCTGCCAGTCCCGGCGGTGGATACGAATACTGCCTCCGCCAATTTCGGTCCCGTTCAGAATCAGGTCGTAAGCTCTGGATCTGGCATGAAGAGGATTCTCCTCCAGTTGTGGAATATCTTTTACCCGCGGGGAAGTAAACATATGGTGAACTGCTACATAGCGTTTTTCTTCCTCATCCCATTCCAGCAATGGAAAATCGGTTACCCAGACAAAGGATAACTTGGAATCATCAATAAGATTTAAACGCTTGCCCAATTCCAGGCGAATAGTACCTAGCACCCGGGCAACGGTAGCTTCAGTATCAGCGCTGAACAGCAGCAAATCTCCGGGTTTAGTATCTAAGGCCTGAAGTACCCGGTTCATTTGTTCTTCGGAAAAGAACTTGGTTATAGGAGAGCGCAGTTCGTTTTCAGTTACCATAATCCAGGCCATGCCCTTGGCACCGTTGTCAACTGCTATTTGGGTCAGTTCATCAATTTCCCGCCGGGTAAAAGTGGCACAGCCTTTGGCATTAATAGCCCGAACCACCCCGCCGGCTTGAACTGCTGAAGAAAATACTTTAAAATCCACATCTCTGACCAGATCAGTCAGTTCTACTATTTCCAGGCCAAAACGCATGTCCGGCTTATCAGAACCATATTTTAGCATAGCTTCGTCATAAGTAATCCTGGGAAAAGGAGTAGCTATATCACGACCCGGACCTTCCTTAAATATAACGGCCATGAGGTCTTCTACCAGGGCAAAAATATCCTCTTCATCCACGAAAGACATTTCCATATCCAACTGGGTAAATTCCGGCTGCCGGTCGGCGCGCAGATCCTCATCCCGGAAACAACGAGCTATTTGGAAATACTTTTCCATACCAGCCACCATCAATATTTGCTTAAATATCTGGGGTGACTGAGGTAAAGCAAAGAACTCGCCAGGATGTACCCGGCTGGGAACTAGATAATCCCGGGCCCCCTCAGGAGAACTCTTGGTAAGAATTGGTGTTTCAATCTCTATAAATCCACGTTGGTCTAAAAAGGATCGCATAGTCTGAACAACCCGGTGCCTTAACATAATACAGTCACGCATCTCCGGTCTTCTCAGATCCAAATACCGGTAGCGCAGGCGCAGGGTCTCGTCTACGTCAATACCGTCCTCAATATAGAAAGGTGGTGTTTTAGCTGGACTAAATACTTCCATCTGCCGGGCGTACACTTCTATTAACCCGGTTTTCAGATTGGGATTTTCCGTAGCTTCAGGTCGCCTTCTAACCTCTCCGCGAACAGCGATAACATATTCGCTGCGGACCTGTTCCGCCAGGTGAAAGGCTTCTTCACAAACCTCCGGGCTGAATACGATCTGGATGATTCCTGAGCGGTCACGCAGATCAATAAAAATCAGTCCTCCATGGTCACGCCTTGTATCTACCCAACCATTCAATATGACTTCCTGCCCAGCGTGATCAACGGTCAACTCCGTAGCACTATGCGTCCTTTTCATGCCCTATTGTTCCTCCTAACGGTTATCCAAGCGTTCCTGTAAAAAAGGGACCAGCCCTTCTTCATCAATCTTCCACTGCTCTTTGCTTTTCATGTCTCTTACCGTAACAAAGCCGCCTTTGACTTCTTCCTCGCCCAATAGGACGACATATTTCACTCCCAGCTTATCAGCCAGCTTCATCTGGGCACGGCTGCTCCTTTGGTTATAATCCTTATCAGTTGCTATCCCTTGCTGGCGTAGCTTAAACAATAGTGCCGCGGCTTGATCCTCCAGGTGTTCCTGCATTACGGCAATGAAAACACTCACCGGGTTTTCGGCCCAAGGTACACCTTTTTGCTGGTTCAAGGCCAGCAGAAGCCTCTCTAATCCCAGAGCAAAACCTATCCCAGGCAGGGACGGTCCCCCGCAGGACTCCACCAGGCCATCATACCGCCCTCCTCCTCCTACAGCGCTTTGAGCACCGATACCAGGGATATGAACCTCAAAAGCAGTATTGGTATAGTAGTCCAGTCCTCTGACTAAGTTATCATCGTGAACAAACTTAATACCATTGTCCTGAAGGGTCTTTTGCACTAAAGTATAATGGTCACGGCAGTTGTCACACAAGCTATCTAAAAAAGTCGGGTAATTGACTATAGCCTGGTGGCAGCTTTTTTCTTTGCAGTCCAGTACCCGCAGGGGATTCTGCAGGTAACGGACCTGGCAGTCTGCACAAAGGCGCTCTTTGACAGGGGTGATATGCTCTATTAGTTTTTGGCGATACTGCTCCCTGCATTTCGAACATCCCACCGAATTCAAGTGCAGTTCATATTCGGGAAGCCCTAACCTGCGCAGTATTTCCACCAGCAAGAACAGTATTTCTGCATCCAAATAAGGACTACCACTGCCGAATGCTTCTACGCCGAATTGATGAAATTGACGGTAACGACCGGTCTGCGGCCGGTCATAACGAAACATGGGACCGATATAATACCACTTAACAGGAAGAGTGCCGTTATAAAGGCTGTGCTCAATAAGAGCTCGTGCACACGAGGCTGTACCTTCCGGTCTCAGGGTCAGACTGCGCTGGCTTTTATCCTGGAAAGTATACATCTCTTTAGTAACAATGTCGGTGCTTTCCCCTACCCCGCGCTGGAACAATTCGGTGTGTTCAAACATGGGAGTACGGATTTGCCGGTATCCGAACCGTTCTGCGGTTTCCTTCAGAACCTGCTCCATCCACTGCCATTTAACTGCTTCGTCCGGTAATATATCATATGTACCCCGGGGAGCTTTGATCTGCATAAAGCACCTCCAGCCTCGCATAATCCTTGGATAATTCTAATGTACGGTCTTAAGGTTGTCAACTTTAGCAGCTATTAACCTGTCGACTGATTCCGCGTATGCAACAGGGTTTTTGGGATTATAGAACGACTTGAGTCCCCCATCACTGGGGTTAACAAATTTACTGGCTGCCCCTCCTCCTATACCGATAATGGTCTGTTTCTCCTCAATCATGTTGATGTTGTACAGGCAGAAGTGACCGGGCAGGGAGTAGCCCACATTTTCCATACTGGCTTGCATATATTTTTGTCGATATAGATAGTAAGGTTTATAACTGCTTTCCCTGAATAAAGTTTCCATCATGGCCAGACCATCCTGTACCGTTTTGATTCGCTCACCTACCGACTCCCGCCCCTCTTGTTCTGCCATTCTCGAGCCCCTTTTTACCGCTAGGGTATGAACGGTAATGTTTTCCGGGGCTAGTTTAAGAATATCCTCTGCTGTGTGCTGGTAATCCTGACGGCCTTCATCAGGAAGACCAACAATTAAATCCATATTGATTTGTCTAAAATCCGCTTCTCTTGCCCAATTGACCGATCGCACCACTCCTTCCCGATCGTGAGCCCGGCCAATTTTGGCCAGGGTCTCATTATTCATGGTTTGAGGATTTATGCAGATCCGACTGGCCCCCGCATCTTTAAGCAGCCTTAATTTCATGGGGGAAAGAGTATCGGGTCTGCCCGCCTCTACCGTGATCTCGAGGGTTGCCGGTGAAATAAACAACCGGTGCAGGTGGTTGAATAACTGGTCCAATTCATCCTCCGAGAGCACGGTAGGGGTGCCTCCGCCAATATATATGCTCTGTACAGTACGCCCGGTTTCCTTAAGGCACTGGGAAATACCCTCCATTTCCCGCACCAGAGCGGTTAGAAAAGACCGCAGTGAGTCACCGGGCTGGTATACCGCTCCTGGAAAGGAGCAGTAATAACAGCGGGTAGGACAAAACGGTATACCAACATACAAGCCTATCGTGTTATACGCCTGCGGTCCTTTGACTATAAATGGATAGTTGTTGCTTGCCACTTCTATTATTAAATCTGCTTTTTCTGGACTCATACGGAAGTCATTTCTTAACTGCTCGCGGATCTGAATAGGGGAAATGCCCCGCTCCAACATGCGATGCACTAGCTTAACCGGTCGCATACCTGTTAATATTCCATAACTGTTTATGGAATGGCCGGTGTGTTCAACCAGCAAATCATAAGCAAAGCGCCTGGTCAGCCGGTTTATGTGCCTGCGTCGCTCATCTCCTTCGGTCACATCAAGGGGATAGCTTTCCTTGCGAGCTGTTCGCTGATCTCCGGTGATTATCCATCCGTTAAAAAAGACCTGTTGACCATCAATATCTCTCTGTATATGCAGTTTGACATCAGCTGACGGTGATTCCTCACGGGTTAAATCATGTTTAGGGTAGGCCATGCGAATTAGTTCATGCACAGCCTCATACAATTCAGCCGGTTGGAAAGTAGTTTGAATTAACAATGATTATCCTCCCTACAACTGTAATAATTGCCCAGATATAAGACCGACGAGCAACGAGATTTCAGCTGGGCCAACAAATCTGGTACCGAAAGCAAGCCGGTAGGTAAATCAACCTCTATATAAAACCGGTATCCTTGTTTAGTTTTTACCGGGAAGGATTCTATCTTGCTTAAGTTCAGCTGTTTAAGGGCGAATATCTCTAAAGCTTTATACAAAGCTCCCGGCTGATCAGCAAGCTCAAATATTATGCTGCTTTTGTTGCCATCATCAGCCTGCTGCCGGGTGGCCTTGCTCAGATGAAAAAAACGGGTGCAGTTGTTCTCCTGCTGAATATCGCTGGCTATGATAACCAATCCATAGTTTATAGCCGCTTGTTCGGGTCCGATAGCGGCTACTTTACGAGAATCAGCTGCAGCCATCTGAGCAGCCCGGGCTGTACTATCAGTTATTTCTATACGCACCTCAGGCAGGTTCTGGTGCAAGTAGCTTTCACATTGAGCCAAAACAGCAGGTTGGGTTACCACTACTTGTATCTCTGCGAGATCATAGGGATGTGCGCCCATCAGGCACTGTTTCACGGGAACAATAATTTCTCCCATTATCATCACCGGAGACTGGGTTAAACACATCAGGCTGCTTCTCAATATACCTGCTGCTGAATTTTCAAAAGGAACCAGAATATCAGTTACTTCCCCTTGGCTAAGCTTATGGAAAAGCAAGGAAATGGAATCGGCATATACCAGTTCCTGCTTCGGCCAACCATAAGCGATGGCAGCTGCTTCACTGAAAGTACCGGGCGGTCCCAAAATACCTAAGCTCATTAGTAAACTCTCCTCCCGACCGCTCGGGCAATGGGTTCAATTTCTTTCATAAGCTGGCTGAAGCCTTTTGGAGTCAGGGACTGATCCCCGTCCGACAAAGCTCGTTCTGGATTGGGATGTACCTCCACCATGATACCATCAGCCCCCGCAGCAATAGCTGCCCGGGCCATAGGGGTTACCAGACTGCGTACCCCGGTAGCATGACTGGGATCTACCATTACCGGCAAATGGGACAGCTCTTTTACCAGGGCTACAGCAGATAAATCCAGGGTGTTCCGGGTCCATGGCTCGGAAGTCCTTACCCCCCGTTCACAAAGTATTACCTGAGAGTTACCCCCTGCCAGAATGTATTCAGCCGCCCACAGCCATTCTTCTATAGTAGCTGCCAGCCCCCGCTTTAAGATGACAGGTTTATTCACCTGGCCCAGCCTCTTGAGCAGAGAAAAATTCTGCATGTTACGGGCTCCTACCTGAAGGATATCAGCATAGTTACCAACCAGTTCTATGTCTGAACTATCCATTACTTCTGTCACTACCGGCATATTCATTTCCTCGCCGATGCGTGCCAGTATCCGCAGTCCATCCTCTCCCAAACCCTGAAAGCTGTACGGAGATGTCCTCGGTTTGAAGGCACCGCCCCGCAGCATAACTGCTCCTGATCCCCGTACTTTGAATGCGGTTTCCTTTAATATCTCCTCATTTTCTATAGCGCAGGGCCCAGCCACAACCACTACCGACTCCCCTCCTATGGGACAGCCTTTTACATCAATAACTGTAGTGGGCTGATTTGCCCGGCGTAAAACCAGCATTTCCTCAGCAAGTTTTGTTTTCAGTCCTTGCATCTGCCTCACCTCCAAAAAAATAAAGACCCTCTCATCCCTTTAAGGGACGAGAGGTTGTTAACTTCCCGCGGTACCACCCTAATTGGCTTCAATTGCCCGCTCTCATAAGATACGGGACCATCCTGCTGATAACAAAAAACTTCTCATCCCCTAATGGGACGAGAAGCTGTCTTCCCGCGGTACCACCCATGTTGCCTATACGGCCCGCTTGTCAAAGGATACAGGCTGATCCGATATCCCCTTCCTTTTAACGGTGGAAGTTTCCGCCCTAACCTACTTGCCTTGCGGTTTCAGCCGGGTGCTCCCAAGTGAACTTCAAAGTGCTTCCCTATAGAAACGCTTTCAGCCGGTGGCGTCTCCTCTCTGCATAGTTCCCCACTTCTACTTTACTTGTTCACTGCATTTAGCATTTATTAATTGTAGTTAGCAATTATAATAGCATGGTGCCATATCTCTTGTAAAGCATTTTTATAAAAAAGGATTGTGTTGCCTTTCAAAGCCTATAGTAGTAGCCGGACCATGTCCCGGATAACAGATTACATCATCATCATAACAGAGTAACCGTTCTTTAATATTTTTAATAAGCTGATGGTATGAGCCTCCCGGGAAATCGGTTCTGCCGATGGAACCCTGGAACAGGGTATCACCTACAAAGATAATGTTGCCAGTTTTCAAGCAAATTCCTCCTGGGCTGTGTCCCGGGGTATGAATCACTTCCAATTCTACCGTATTGCCTATTTTTATGATATCGCCATGATGCAGGAACTTGTCAGCGGGCGGACTGGTTACCCTGCTTCCCATCAAGAAAGAAAAATTGGACATGGGATTAACCAGCATTTTGGCATCATCTTCATGGATGAGAATTTGGGCATTAGTGGCTTCCTTTACTCCTCTATTGCCGCCGATATGGTCTATATGTCCATGGGTGTTAATAATATATATTGCCTTTAATCCTTCCTGCTCCAACAATCTTACTATTCCCCGGGCATTTCCGCCCGGATCTATGACCGCTACTTCCTTAGTTTCTTCACAGCCGACAATATAACAGTTTACACCCATAGTATTAATCTCTAATCCTTTTAAAATCACCTTGGCATGCCTCCTTCAAAAATTGCGTTCACTATCTAACAAGATAGTGCATGGCCCATCATTTTCAATACTTACCACCATATGTTCTCCAAATATCCCGGTGGCAACCCTGATGCCTTTATCCCGGATTAATTGGCAGCAGTAGGCAAATAAAGACTCAGCTGGTTCCGGGAGTTCGGCATCAGTAAAGCTAGGGCGCCTGCCCCGGCGGGCATCACCGTATAAAGTAAACTGACTTACCAGCAATACTTCCCCGCCGCGCTCCAACAGAGAAAGATTCATTTTCCCTTCATCATCTTCGAAAATCCTCAAATTAATAATCTTATCCATTATATACTCGGCATCACTTGTTTGATCACCGCGTTTTATACCTAGTAGTACGGTTAGACCAAGTCCAGCCTGCCCAACTACCTGTCCGTTCACACTAACCTGGCTGCTTCTGGTCCTTTGCACGACTGCTCTCACATTCACTCACCTCTGACTTCACCAGGTAATACCCGGCGTACTTCCAATACATCCTTTACTTTTTGCAGCCGCTGTATTACAGCATACATGTGTGGCATATCCTTGATTTCCAGTTTCAAGTTCATTATGGCCAAGTCATTTTTGGTAGCCCGGGAAAACACCGATAAAATATTGATACGCATGTCGGCAATGATGTTCATAATATCAGCGGTTAAGCGAGCCCGGTCTATGGCTTTCACTTCAATTTCCACAGTATATATGCCGCGTTCTTCCGCCCATTCTACCTCTATGATCCGATCCTTTTCTGTACGCAGGTAATTCTGCAGATTAGGGCAATCCCGGCGATGTACGGAGACCCCCCGTCCCCGGGTAATATACCCTAATACCTGGTCACCGGGCAGAGGATTACAGCAGCGGGCTAAACGAATAGCCACATCATCTACTCCTTTGATGCGCAAGGCACCGCTGTCCCTATCCCGGTGGGGTATAACCCGGTCGGTAACACTTAAAGGCACTATATCATCTACTTGGGCATCATGAAAAAACAACTCTTTGAATTTATTCAGAACTTGATTGACAGTAACATTACCATCTCCGATAGCGGCACATAGATCGTCTGCAGAATTATAGCCCAAACGCCGGGCTACTTCCAGCAGCTTATCTTCCCGTAAAAACTCTTTGGTGCTGAAGTGTCTTTTGCGCAGTTCCTTTTCCAGCAGATCATGTCCTTTTAAGATATTAGCCTGGCGTTTTTCCCGGTTAAACCATTGTTTTATCCGGCTCTTGGCAGAAGAAGTCTTTACAAAGTTAAGCCAGTCATAACTGGGGCCAGGAGAACTCTTGGAAGTGATAATCTCTACAATGTCACCATTATTCAGGGGAAAATCCAGCGGCACTATCCGCCCGTTTACTTTGGCACCTATACACTGGTGCCCTACTTCAGTATGGACTCGATAAGCAAAATCAACGGGACAGGCACCCTTGGGCAATTCGATAACCTTACCCTTGGGGGTAAAAACGAAAACCGTATCATCAAAAAGATCTATCTTTAGAGATTCCATAAATTCATTGGTATCTTTGACTTCCTGCTGCCACTCCAGTATCTGGCGCAGCCAGGACAGCTTTTCATCTAACTTTTTGTCTTTGGGATTAATTCCTTCTTTGTAGCGCCAATGAGCGGCAATACCATATTCTGCGGTACGGTGCATTTCCCAGGTACGAATCTGTACCTCAAAAGGCTCACCACCTTTGCCAATCAAAGTGGTATGCAAAGATTGATACAGATTGGGTTTGGGAGTAGCTATATAGTCCTTAAAGCGCCCAGGAAGGGGCTTCCACATGGTATGGATTATGCCCAACACCCCATAGCAGTCGCGAACATCGTCAACCACCACGCGAATAGCTATTTTATCGTAAATTTCATCAATGTCTTTCCCCTGCTTCAACATTTTTTTATAAATGCTGTAGATATTTTTAGGCCGGCCTTTTATGTCTGCTTTAATATCTATTTGTTCCAGCCCGGTCTTTATTTGTTGTATCAGTTCATGTACATACTCTTCGCGATCCTTGCGCTTTTGTTTTAACCGCTTGGCAATTTCATAATAAATATCCGGTTCCAAATAATAGAAAGATAAATCTTCCAATTCCCACTTGAACTTGAAAACGCCCAGGCGATGAGCTAAGGGAGCAAATATCTCCATGGTCTCCAGAGCAATCTCTTTTTGTTTGCGTTCACTTTGGTATTCCAGTGTACGCATATTGTGCAAGCGATCGGCCAGTTTAATTAAAATAACCCGGATATCTTTGGCCATGGCTAAAAACATCTTACGCAAGTTTTCCGCTTGGGCATCTTCCTTGGATTTGAAATTAATGCGGCTTAACTTGGTTACTCCGTCCACCAGCAGGGCAATCTCTTCCCCAAATTCATTTACTATTACGGTATAACCCATATCCGTATCCTCAATGACATCGTGGAGAAGTGCCGCACAAATAGAAGCAGTATCCATTTCAATCTCCGTTAGAATGAGGGCCACTTCTACCGGGTGAATTATATAAGGCTCACCGGAAATCCTTTTCTGGCCGGCATGAGCTCTTTGTGCATAGTAGTAAGCCTTTTCTATCAGCTCAAAATTTGCCGATGGATCGTATTGTTTTATTCTCTCAATAATAAGCTCGGGGCCCATTCCATATCACCATGCCAATTGTTCTTTTACCCACTGTTCCCATTTATCGAAAGCTCGTTTTTCCATCTGTCCCTCTCGATAATAGGGCGAATCCGCCAAATCCAAGGTAGCTGAAGTCGAAACAAGCATCTTTATTTCAATAATACTACCCTTTTTGCGGTACAGGCACAACCCCAAATCAGACATAGTACGCAGTGAACCTATGATTTGCTGCTCACTTAGCGACAAACCGGTTGTCCGGCTAGCCCCGGCAGTCAAGGTTTTTAAGTCGTCACGAATGAACCCATTCCGGGCTAGTCTGGCCAGGTAAGCAGCTGTTTTAGCGATAATCATCCGCTCGGGATATAAGTGCCGTAGATGTTCACCCAAACTCATTAATTGCTGAGGAGTGAAGCCAGCCTGAAGTACAGCAGAAGATGACAAAGCAGTTAGCTGCTGGGCTACAATCAAAGCTTCATAGTAACTGTAAGGCGGATCTACCAGAATCACCTGATCTGCCTTAGGCCGGTACCTGTCCAAGGGCAAGGCTGCCCATTCAGCCTGGGTGGAATTGGGGTCAGGCAGCAGTCCGCTGAAGGTCCAATCAGATACCGAGACTGATCCGGTCAACCTAGACCATTGTTGAACTAATTTATCTTTACTTGCCTGGCTGTTTATATATAGCAGGGTATGATCCATAGAGCTGTTAATGTTCCTTGTCAATTTAATCTGGGGCTGATTTTTTATATCCGGATAGCAGCTGTTGCAATCTTCAGCTGAGCCTGGCGATATAGGCCAGAACTTTATCACCCAACCGGAGTCTGTTAAATGGTTGCCCGGCACTTTTCTTAAATATTGGTAATATGACTCAGTGAGTAAAAAAACCAGGGGTTGCCCGCTGGATAGAGTCGCCTCAGCAGTTAAGCGCTCCTGGCGAGATAGATGCCCATGTATAGTGTATATTACATCAGACAATAATAGAGTGCATAAAAATTTGTGGTAACAGCGCAAAACGCGATAGGTAGGAAACACAAACACTACCGGTTGGCCGCACTGCAGAGTGTTAACAGCCTTATCTACTATACCTAGCAGCTGAGGGTCACAGCCAACTGTCTTATTTTTATAGCTTGGTTCCAGATGGGCGGCTTTAATTTGCACCTGGGAGTTTCCCTGGTAGGAGTTAATCTCCAGATTAGCCAGCAAATCAAACCGGCAGTGGCGGAAGGGATGCTCTATCCATTCCGACCGGCGAAAAGATATTACCGGAAGGTTGCCTGGCTGCAGCACAGCTCGGAAATGACTGCGATCGGAACCCATCAGGGAAGCACGTTCTATCTTATCATGACGAACCAGGAATAGAGGGACAGGATTACCTTCCCCATACGGCCTCAGCATGTCTAATTCCCGCACCAAATCCAAGGTTATCTGGTGAGAGAATACTTCCCCATCCAGATAGGTAACTAGCTCCCTATCCCTCTGAACGATGCGGGCTTGTTCCTGCAGCAGCTGCCTAAAGGTCTCCAATTGGGAACGTTGCAAGGAGAGACCCGCAGCCATAGTATGACCCCCAAATTTTTCCAGACTATCCTGACAGGCATATAAAGCCTGGTATAAATCAAATCCAGGTATGCTGCGGGCTGAACCGCGCCCCAGTTCTCCTTCCCAGGAAACCAATACTACCGGCAGGCCATATTGATCAGCCAGCCGTGAAGCGGCAATGCCTATTACACCTGGATGCCAGCCTTCCCCCTCTACCATGAGAATACCTTTTTTTGAATTCTCATCCATACTATCAACACAGGCAGCGGCTTCATCTACTACTGTCTGTTCTATGCGTTTCCGTTCCTCGTTTAACCTGCACAATTCCCGGGCCAGCTGACGGGCCGAGATCTCATCCTTTGCCGTTAATAAATCAACCGCCAGGCTGGCATGCTTTAAACGACCAGCCGAATTTATACGGGGGGCCAGAATGAAACCCAAATGATAGGCCTGTAAAGAGTCCCCCTCGCTCCTGCTTTCCTCGATTAGGGCTTTAAGTCCGGGACGGCTGGTGCTCCGCAAGGTTTTTAAACCTTCTTTAACCAAAATGCGGTTCTCGCCTCTAAGGGGCACAATATCCGCTACTGTAGCTATAGCTGCCAGTTCCAACCATTCATTAACCAGCTGATCTGCGGTTGTTTCACCACCCAGCTGCTGCACCAGTTTAAATACGACTCCCGCCCCGCACAGGTCTTTCACTTTGTCAGGTGCTCCCAAATGAGGATTGACAATAATGGCAGCTTCAGGAAGCACCGACTCCGGGGTATGATGGTCAGTAACTACTACTTCCAAGCCCAACTCATTGGCCCGGGCAATTTCCTGAACTGAATTAATACCGCAGTCCACAGTGATCAGCAATTGAACACCCTGGAAAGCCAACTTCTCAACAGCTTCACAGTTTAAGCCATAACCTTCAGTAAAGCGATTGGGTATATAATATTCCACCTGAGCCCCCAGGTTTTGTAAGCATTCCAGTAAGATTACGGTGCCGCAAATGCCGTCCACATCGTAATCTCCATAGATGGCGATTCTCTGGCCATCCTCTATAGCTTGTTCTATGCGTCGGACGGCATCTTTCAGACCTGGAATTTGCTCCGGAGGCTGCAAATCGGTCCGATCGGCATATAGAAAGTACCTGGCTTCCCGGGAATCATTAATTCCTCGTCGTATAAGAATAGAAGCAAGTATTTCGGAAATATGTAATGACTGCTGCAACTTTTGTACCTTCTGCCCATCTACTGGCTGGATTTTCCAGTTTAGCAATATCTATTCCTCCTGATAATAAGTTAGCTGAATGGCAGTAACACTAATGGCAGAGACAGCAATTATCATCTGTGGTGCAGACCACGATGGACGAAAAGCCATCTTTCGTGTCATTGGCCGTTCCGGCACTCCTGATGCTCCCTTCGGTTGCTATTAATGTTGCGAGCCCCAAAGGGGCGTGGCAATCTCATCCAACTTGCTCGTGACTCTTGTTCGAGATCGCTACGTCGCTTCGCTCCCTCGCAACACTAATAGTGAGTTCCAAAGGAACGAACATCGGGAGTGCCGGAACGGCCAACATTAATAGTGAGCGCTAGCGAACATCGGTAGTCCTTTAAGGCGATGACAATTAAGGAATTCCCTTTTTTCTGCGATGACACAGGGAGGGCTATTTTCACAGCAATAACTGGCTGGATACCCGTGAAAATTGCCTAAACATGCTTAAATAATTTATTCCCTTCATATACATAATTACATGATACAAATTCATGCTTCATAGTACAGCGAGATTAATTAATTTTGGAGGCGATTATCATGGGTAAATCCCGTCACTTTTTCCCCGGTGGAAACACCTGTTATGGTTTTTATTCATTTTACCACTACCTGGTACAACCCACGGTTAAGAGAAAATATGTTTTAAAAGGCGGTCCGGGTGTGGGAAAATCTAATTTAATGAAAGAAATCGCCCAGCATTTCAGCAAACAAGGGTACAACATTGAATATCATTGGTGTTCCTCAGATCCCGATTCATTGGATGGAATTGTGATTGGCAGCCACCAGGTGGCGGTTCTGGATGGGACTGCCCCTCATGTGGTTGATCCCCGTTATCCTGGTGCTGTGGATGAAATCATTAATTTAGGCCAATACTGGCAACACAGCAATTTAACTGATAACCGCGAACATATAATTGAAATCAGTGATCAGATATCTTTTTGTTTCCAGCGGGCTTATCACCGCTTGGCCGAGTCCCAGCTAGCCTTGCAGGAGTGGACCGTTTACCTTGAGAAGGTGCGTAATGATAAGGTAGTAGCTCGAAATACTTTAGCCTTAGTTGCTGATTTTCTTAAAGGTACAGAAGCATCTGCCGATACTGGCGTGCGCCACCTGTTCGCTGGAGCCATTACCCCTGCTGGTATAATCTTGAAGGCGGAACATATATTGGAGGCAGACACAGCTCTGTATGCTATCAAAGGCAGTCCGGGCAGCGGAGTCAGAGATTTGATTCAACATCTGGTGCATATGATCGAGCTAAACGGAGTTAGAGCCGAAATATTTCATAATCCTTTTGACCCTGACCAGATAGATATGGTGTTCCTGCCTGATTACCAGCGAGCTTTGCTGAATGTAAGTGATTATTTGTTTGAATATGCTGAACAGCTATCAGGGGCCCGCTACAAACGACTGTTGGACTTCGATCAACTACTGCCTCAGGATTCACTGAACCCATATGCCAAAAGAATTGCCCTGGCTAAAGAACGTTTGGAAAACGGCATCAAAGAAGCTATCGAATGGATAGCTTTAGCTAAACAGTTACATGACCGTTTGGAAGAGTTTTATATAAAAGCTATGGATTTCCTATCCTTAGATCAGCAGCGGGATGACTTGATAGAGGATATCGAATTCCTGCTTAATCAATAAGAGGTAAACCTGACCGGCAAGGTTGGAGTTTTCCTCCTCGCAGCAGGTATTTAGCACCTAATCGAATCTGGTTACCAGAACTGATTCACCACTTAAAATACCTTGCTGTTGATAGTTTATATGAATGTATCCGTCAGCTTGAGCCAGGATCGTCATCAAACCCGATTTTCCCAGCAATGGATAGGCTACTCTCTGCCCATTTACATCTTTCAGAGTCACTGGCACATAATCATCACGTCCCGGCTGGGATGCAATATTAGCCCCAGCAACCGCGTTTACCTGGCTAGGTGGTTTGGAATCCAGGAATGGTTTACATACCACCCCGAACATTGTCAAGGCCGATACCGGATGACCCGGCAAGCCAACCACCAGTTTGTTATCAATTTTGACAGCCAAGGTAGGCTTGCCTGGCTTGACGGATATGCCGTGAAATAGCAGTTGAGCCTGAGGAAAACTCATCAATACCTCCAGGGTCATATCCTTTACCCCTACCGAGCTGCCTCCTGACATCAATATCCAATCATTTTCCTCACAGGCTGACAACACCGCTTGGCGCAGCCTATCATAGTCATCAGGTACAATGGGATAGGTTTTAGCCACAGCAGCAGCTGATTGGACGGCTGCGGCCAGAGATATGCTGTTAACATCCCTAACCTGTCCTGGCTGGGGACATACTTCCGGAGATACAATTTCATTTCCGGTTGATATGATACCTACCCGGTATTGCTGCCAGACATTTACCTGCTTAATACCTACAGAGGCCAGCAGACCAAGATCCTGGGAACGGAGACAGTGACCCTGGGGCAGCAGAAGGCTGCCTTCCGGGGCATCTTCTCCGACTTGCATAATATTTTCCCCAGGTCCTACCGCCCTGAATATTAAAACGGTATCATCACCTAACCGTTCAGTATATTCAACCATTACTACCGCATCAGTTCCGGGCGGCAGCATTCCTCCCGTAGGTATCCAGCAGCATTGCCCAGGCATGACTGTAAAGTTCGGCCTATGCCCTATTTGAATTTCGCCCCCATATTCCAAAAAAGCAGGAAGCGATTCACCGCAGCCAAAAGTATCTTCAGCACAAACTGCATAACCATCAACGGTTAAGCGAGCGAATGAAGGTATAGGTTCAGGACTGTATACCGCATCAGACAGCTCCCGGCCTAGAGCGCAGGAAAGTACTGCCGGTTCCCAACCCCGGCTGGGCAAAGCACCAGCAATTAGCTGTCGAGCTTCTTGAACTGTTACCACCTTCAGAAATTCACTCATCTTCAACACCTCATCTGTTATTTCACTTTTCCTATTATATACTATATACCACCATTAACCTGGGGCAAAATGCCGCCTCCAAGTAGCACTTCGATAATATATATGCTAGATTTTAACTAAGAGTGGAAAATAAGGCTGGGAGGACCGGAATTGCAACGAAAAATCTATATAGAAAATATGCCCTTGGATGACGCTCGCAAACTGTGGATGAGTCATCTTAATTCTTTAGGTTTCTTAACCCCGGAAGTTGAAACCATAATGATTCAGGATGCCTTAAACCGCATCACTGGTCAAGCCGTCTATGCCCGGCGTTCTGCCCCGCATTATCCGGCAGCCGCCATGGATGGGATAGCTGTACGAGCAGCTGACACTTACGGTGCTACCGAGAAATCCCCCATCTACATTGAATCCAACAAATATATCGAGGTGGATACCGGTGATTATGTGCCGGATGGCTATGATGCCGTTGTTATGATCGAGGATGTAAACTTTGAAAACGGCCAGGTGCGTATCATCCAGCCTGCCGTGCCCTGGCAACATATCCGCTCCATTGGTGAAGATATGGTAGCTCAGGATCTGCTTTTGCCCAGCTATACCCGCATTGGCCCTTATGAACTGGCTTCACTGATTACCGCTGCTGTGAATGAAATTCAAGTAGTTAAGCAACCGGTAGTAGCCATAATACCTACCGGCACCGAATTGGTAGAATCCGGTACTGATAATATGACTCCTGGAACGGTGGTTGAATCCAATAGCCATATGTTAAGTGCCTTCTGCCAGCAATGGGGAGCGATTCCTTTACGTCATCCGATTGTTGCTGATAATCGAGAACTGCTCAAAAGAGCAGTTCTGGAGATGATAGATCAATCAGACATGCTGATAATTTGTTCGGGATCATCGGCAGGTCGCGAGGATTACACTGCTGGTATAGTAGAAGAGCTGGGGGAACTATTAGTTCATGGTCTGGCTATCAGACCCGGTAAACCGGCCATTTTAGGCTCTATTCAAAGCAAGCCGGTTATTGGTGTTCCTGGCTATCCTATATCTGCCCAGCTGGTCTTCAACCTATTTGCCCGCCCAGCTCTGTTTGGCAGGCAGGGTATACCAGAACCGCAAGAAACCATGCTGAACTGTCAGATAGCTCGCAAACTACCTTCTCCTATGGGGGTTGACGAATATGTCTATGTTAACTGTGCCTCCCTTCCCTCAGGCTACTATGCTTACCCTCTCAATCGTGGGGCCGGGGTGACTACCAGCTTGGTAAAGTCTGACGGTTTTATTCGCATTCCCCGGGGCAGTGAAGGTATTCAGGCGGGAGAAGTGATGCAGGTTTGCCTGCACCGGTCCCGGCAAACCATAGATAATAGTATAGTGTGCATTGGCAGCCACGATTTGGCAATCGATGTTCTGGCTGACCTGTTGCAGCGCCGCTATGGAATTCGCCTTATTTCCAGCAATGTAGGCAGCATGGGCGGGATAATGTCACTGCGACGCCAAGAAACTCATATGTCTGGTATTCACCTGCTTGATCCTCAGACTGGCGACTACAATACCAGTTATCTTAGACGTTACTTATCAGGGATAAACTGGAAACTGCTCACTCTGGTGAAACGACAACAAGGTCTGATTATCAAACCAGGTAATCCCCTTAATATCAGAGGATTAACCGATTTGACCCGTTCTGGGGTACGTTTCGTAAACCGGCAAAAGGGCTCTGGAACCAGAGTTTTGTTAGATTATCTACTGTCTAAGGAAAATATAAAACCTGAAGATATTTACGGGTACAATCACGAGGAGTATACTCATCTGGCAGTAGCTGCTGCTGTTCAAAATGATTCATGTGATGTGGGTATGGGAGTCTATGCCAGTGCAAGAGTCTTAGGCCTGGACTTTATACCCCTGGTTGAAGAAGACTATGAATTATGTATATTAACCGATATCATTCGGCCTGACCATGTGGAATTCCTGATCGATATTATTAGGAGTCAGGAATTCATTGAAAGGGTGACGTCCTTAGGTGGTTACAATCTGGAAGGAAGTGGTCATTTCCGTTTAAGTTCGGATTAATATTCCATTTATTTATACGTTATATAACAATTGCTTATATTACCCCGATTTTTATATATTCCATCAAGGAATTTACTTGTTTGTGTCGAAACTAAAATATGATGTGGTATGTTCATTTACCATAACTGCTTCTTTATCTTTAGTAGGTTAGAATTCTTCGGGGGGGAATTTTAGCACCTTTGGCATTCCCACATTGTTTGCTGCGTATCCATGGTATGCATCATGGTATACAATCTTACGGGTCCATAAGGTGCTATTATTTTGCTACGGGAATTCTTGCGAAAAATTCAATCACGTGGGGAAAGGAGAGGGTGATGTGTCATGAAGGTTACCCGCAGACAGTTCCTAAAGGTAACCGGTGCTACAGCAGCCAGTTTTGCCATTCTTGATCTTGGCTTTGATACCCAGGCAACGGCTGCAGCCATCAAGGAGCTACGCATAAAGAATGTGACCCCGGTACCAACCGTATGCCCTTACTGCGCATCAGGTTGTGGTCTGGTTGTCTATGCAGAGCGCCGAGAAGGTAAAGAGACACAGTTGTTAAGTGTGCAGGGAGACCCGGACAACCCTATTAATGAGGGGTGCGCCTGTCCCAAGGGGGCAGCCATGTTTAACCTCCGAGAGATCTATGATCCGCACACCGGAGAACAGATTATTAACCCCAAACGAGCTAAAAAGCCTCTGTATCGCGCTCCATACAGTGACAAGTGGGTAGAAAAAGATTGGGATTGGATGCTGCAGACGATTGCTGAACGGGTAAAAGAAACCAGGGACAAAAGCTTTATTCATACTGAAAATGGTATGATAGTAAACCGTAATGAAAAGATTGCTTCGATCGGTGGCTCCGGATTAGATAACGAGGAGTGCTACCTAATATCAAAATTAATGCGGTCCCTGGGAGTAGTGTACCTGGAGACCCAAGCTCGTATCTGACACTCCTCTACGGTGGCTGGTTTGTCACCTGCATTTGGTCGTGGGGTCATGACCAATCATATGATTGACCTGAGAAATACCAATGTAGCTCTTATCATGGGCAGTAATATTGCTGAAAACCATCCTATTGGTATGAAGTGGCTGACCCATGGAAGGTTAGATCCTAAACGTCAGACCAAGATAATTCATGTTGATCCTCGCTTTACTCGGACTTCGGCAGTAGCGGATCTCTACTGTCCCATGCGTTCGGGAACCGATATTGCTTTCCTTGGCGGTATGATTAATTATATATTGGAAAACAACTTATATCACAAGGAATACGTGGTCAACTACACCAATGCGTCTTATCTCATCAAAGACGAGTTTAGCTTTGAAGATGGTTTATTCTCTGGATATGATGAGTCTAAGCACAGCTATGATTTTGGTACCTGGGATTATCAGTACGGCCCTGACGGCAAGATTCTCACTGATGAGACACTGCAGCATCCCCGGTGCGTGTTCCAACTGCTTAAAAAGCACTTTTCTCGCTATGATGTTGATACGGTATGCAAGATTACCGGTTCTCCCAAGAACAAATATATGCAGGTTCTTGAGTTGTTCTGCAGTACTGGTGCTCCAGACAAAACCGGTACCATATGCTATGCCATGGGTATAACCCAGCACACTGTTGGCAGTCAAAATGTAAAAGCCTTTGCCATCGTACAGCTATTATTAGGTAACATCGGTCGTCCTGGTGGAGGTATTAATGCTCTACGCGGCGAAAACAATGTGCAGGGCGCAACCGATATGGCGCTTCTATTCCACATTATTCCCGGTTATATTGATTCTCCTACCAATACTGAAGACAACAAAGATTTGATTTCCTTTATTCGCAAAATAACTCCCGGAGCAGCCAAACTGCCCTTCAGCAACCTTGACGAGTTCAGGGAATTGGTTAAAGCGGGCATACCTTACTCAGGCTGGAGAATTCACTCGTCCAAGTGGGTGGTCAGCCTGTTAAAAGCCTGGTATGGCGATGCTGCTAATGCTGGCAATGATTTCGCATATCACTATTTGCCCAAACGGGATACCAGCAAGAATTACTCTCATATTGCTCTATTTGAAGCCATGCATAAAGGTGAAATTGAAGGTCTGTTTGTCAACGGAACCAACCCGGTAGTAGGCGGGCCTAATGCTAATAAAGAGCAGGAAGCTTTGACCAAACTAAAATGGATGGTTTCCATGGACCTGTGGCTGAATGAAACTGCCGAATTCTGGACCTATCAAGGATGGGAACGGGCGGTCAACAATCCTGATGTACCGAAGTATACTCCTAATGATATTGGAACCGAGGTATTCTTCCTGCCGGCGGCGGCTGTCTATGAAAAGGAAGGTACTGCATCCCAAACCGGTCGCTGGGTGCAATTCCGCTGGAAAGGTGCCGACCCGGTGGGCGAATCCAAATCTGATTTATGGATATACAATGAGCTGGGTAAGCGAATAAAACAGCTCTATGCCGGCAGCACTCGTCCGGAAGATGAACCCATTGTCAATATGACCTGGGATTATGACGGACATGAGGAAGATGAACCCGACATTCTTAAAGTTGCCAATGAGTTGTGTGGTTATAATGTAGCCAACGGTACTCCGGTAGAAGGTTTTGCTCAATTAAAGGACGATGGTTCTACAGCCTGTGGTAACTGGATTTACTGTGGTGCCACTACTTTGAAAGACGGCAAATTCATTTATAAGCCGCAGCTTCGCCAGAAAGAAGATCCTTCCGGTTTGGGCTTGTTCCCCAATTGGGGCTGGGCTTGGCCTATGAATCGCCGTATTGTTTATAACCGCTGTTCAGTTCAGCCTGATGGAATTACCCCCTGGCCGGGAGACGAAGACCGCCGTCTGGTATGGTGGGATGAAGCGGCCGGAGCCTGGGCGGGATGGGATGTTCCTGACTTTATTAAATCGGTTGGTCCTGACAATCCTGCTTTTAAAGATCCTTTTATTATGCGTCCTGAAGGCAAAGGTTGCATTTTCTCAACCAACGGGGTGTTAAAAGACGGTCCCTTCCCTGAGCATTACGAACCCTGGGAGAGTCCTGTTCCTCCCATATTAAACAAACAAGCCCTTAACCCGGTTGCCAAGGTATGGGAACCTGAAAAACAAGGTAGTTCGGACAAGTATCCGATCATAGCCACCACTTACCGGGTCTGCGAACACTGGCAGACTGGTGCTTTAACCCGCAACTTGCCCTGGTTGGCAGAACTTATGCCAGATATGATAGTAGAAATTAGCGAAGAGCTGGCCAAAGAAAAAGGCATCAAAAACGGCCGCGAAGTTATTGTTTCCACTACTCGGGGTGACATTAAGGCTATTGCCTGTGTTACCAAACGTTTTAAGCCCTTTAACCTGGATGGCAAAATTGTTCACCAGATTGGCCTGCTCTGGCAGTACGGCTTCAAAGGCTATGCAACTGGAGATATTGCCAACCGGCTGACCCCGCACATAGGCGATGCTAATACCATGTGTCCCGAATATAAAGCATGGCTGTGCGATATAAGGAGGGCTTAAAGATGGCATATTTAACTAATCTTTATGATACCAGTAGATGTACAGCCTGCCGCGGTTGCCAGGTCGCCTGTAAGAACTGGAACCAGCTGCCAGCTGTAATCGAGCCCTTCCAGGGAAATTATCAAACTCATAAAGACACCAATGGCGACACCTACACCATTGTAAGAATGATAGAAACTGAAGATCCGGTTGACGGCGTGGTATGGAATTTTTTGAAATACCAATGTATGCACTGTTTTGATCCAGCTTGTATGAAAGTCTGTCCTCGGGGGGCGTATACGAAAACAACCTGGGGTGCAACTATTCATGATCCCGATAAGTGTATCGGGTGTCAGTACTGCACCTATGCTTGTCCTTTTGAAATTCCCAAATATCGCAAACGTGAAGACAAGATTGCTAAATGTACTCTGTGTGCTGATCGTGTGGAAGAAGGCCTGCAGCCTGCTTGCGCTGCGACCTGTGCTCCCGGAGCTCTCATGTTTGGCGATCGAGATGAGCTGCTTCAGTATGCAGAAGACCGGGTGAAATACCTTCGCGCCAACGGTTTTCCCAGAGCAACTATATATGGAAAACTGGAATTAGGTGGTGTCAACAAGTTATATGTATTGACTGATACACCAGACAAATTTGGCCTGCCGGTTGATCCTAAGGTCCCTGGCCAGATTCCTTTCTGGCAAGACTGGATCCAACCCTATCTGGGCTGGCTGATTCCTCTGGCTTTGGCAGGATCCGCCCTAAGTTTCGTAACTACTCGCATCCTGGCTAACAAACATGGTGAGCATGACGAAGGGGGGCATGAATAATGCAGTTGATCCCTGAATACCGAGAGGATATTCAACGCGTAGAACGGTTTAATTTTGTAGCCCGCCTGACCCACTGGAGCCATACGCTAACCTTTTTACTCTGTTTATTTACCGGATTGGTACTGTTCTTGGACAGCGTAGACTGGCTAGCGGCTATATTCGGCGGGTATGCCGGAGCAGGTCTGGTTCACCGTATAGCAGCGGTAATAATGACCTTGAGTATACTCTTCTTCGTAGTCTTTGACTTTAAGGGCATAATCGACTGGATTAAGGACATACTCCGTTTTGGTATTAATGACATCAAATTCGTAATGTTATTCCCTCTGGAATTTCTCGGTTTTCCAGTTAAGATGCCGCCCCAGACCCGTTTCAATGGCGGAGAAAAAGGCAACTCCATCGTCACTCCTACTTGCGTGATTCTGCTGATGCTCAGCGGTTATATCATGTGGTTCCCGGCTATCTTCCCGGCAGGACTGGTACGAGTTGCTTATCCTGTCCATGACATCGCTATGGTCTTTGCTACTCTTATGGTATGTATGCATGCTTATCTAGGCTCATTTCACCCCGGCTCCGGTGAGTCTTTCTGGGGTATGTGGAAAGGTACCGTCCGCTCGGATTGGGCACAGCACCATCATGCCATCTGGTACGAGGAAAAATATGGGGAAAAGGCCAAGACTGACGATGCTGAGTAAAACAGCAACCCAGGTGCAATAGTTTTCAAGTTTATACTGTTCGGGGGAGTTATACTCCCCCTTTGGTTTCGGCTGAACTTTTGTTAAACTGCAGTTAGGAACTCGTATGTGAGGTGAAATTAATGGATATACACCCTCCAACCCCGCTTCCAGAAGGGTACCTGGAATTTTTCAAGGCTTTGGAAAGCTGGCAGAATGAACAAAGCATACGCTTGCGCAAAAACTTTAGGCATTCCAAGCAGGATCTGCCGGTTAAGGTACAGGAGCATAAAAAACCTCTGCTCAGCCAGATAAATCCTCATATCGAAGGGGATTTGCTGCAAAGCCTTTTATTGTCACTGTTAGCATTTCTAGAGACATCTCGTCCTTCAGTTAATGACTCGGTCCAAAAACTAAAAGCCAACCTCAGGCAACTTGATTTTGATAACCTGGTAAAAGCCTTTTTGAAGCCAAAGGAAAGTGAAATTATAGCAGTAGCTAATCAACTGGAGATTCCCGAGGATTTTTTAATATTTGTCCTGGATCATGCACTTCGCCCGGTACTGCGTTTGATAGCTGAGTCGTATCAAGAAGATCTGGCTGGGAATTTTCATTGGGATATGCCCACCATATGTCCCATTTGCGGAGCTAAGTCGCATTTTAGCCGGCTGCGGCAGGACGATGGACAGCGCATTATGTTCTGTGACCGGTGTTTTTCAGAATGGAAGACCCGTTACCTGTTCTGTGTGCACTGCGGATGCGATCATCCTAATGATATTTCCTATCTGAGCGTAGAAGGACATGATGCCTACCGGGTTTATGTATGTAACAAGTGCCATGGCTATCTAAAAACCTATGATGAACGCACCAGCGGACGACCGGTGGATATGTATATAGCGAATATTGGTACTATCTACCTGGATATGTTAGCTCAGGAACAAGGCTATACTAATCATGATGACGATTATCACTCCTAAGTAATGGTGAAACAGTGCCACTTCCCGCCCCTTGATTATCCATGGGCTGATTTGATATGTTCCAATATAAACTGGAGCAATTCAGCTTCCTGCTCAAAGGCAAACTGGGGTATCCCGTCACCGAGGTCAGGAACATCGGTAATCCGGGCAATAACATTGGTCACATTTAGGGGTTCGGGGTCAACCTCTGACCTGATTACCTCTATTTTTGGATAAACCGATTGTTTGAATCCTTCCAGGAAAATAACATCCACTGAAGGCATGATTTGTTCCAGGATCTTTTCCAGGGATAGCTTCTCCTCCCGGCGGTAGATCAAAGTTTCCTGGGGCGTACTCAAATAAACCTGCTGGGCTCCTGCCGCATACAGCTGGCCGGAATCAGAGTTATCCGGCGTCAGCAGGTGATGGCTGTTTTTTACCACCGCGCATTCTATTCCCTTTTGCTGCAAACGGCTGATTAAATTGGAGAGCAAGGTTGTTTTTCCAGCATTGTGCCTGCCTACAAAGGCTATAACCGGTACCATAATCTGCCTTCTTTCTTGCCGCTATTTGGTAAAAGCGGTATAGTAGGATTAATAAAAACCATGTAAGGAGATCAGGCCATGAAAGAATATCGCAACCAGGACATCGTGGTACACTGGGAACCAGAGCGCTGCTCGCATTCGGCAATTTGCCTCAAACGTCTCCCCTCCGTATTTGATGTGGATAAAAGACCCTGGGTAAATATTGATGCTGCCAGCCCGGAAGATATTATCAAAGTTATTGATGAGTGTCCTTCCGGAGCTTTAAAATACTCCCTGCCGGAAGGCTCCTCTGTGAATCCTGATCTGGCCCGCGGCCCCGGTGCCAAGGATGCCTCCAGTCATGCAGCGGAGTCAGCTGTGCGTATAAGGGTTCTGCGCAATGGTCCCCTGCTGCTGGAAGGCCCCTATCAATTACAGGATGTTGACGGCAGCATCACCCAGCAGGTGGGCAAAACTTCCCTGTGCCGCTGCGGTCTCAGTGAAAAGCGTCCTTTCTGCGACGGTACCCATTACCGTAAAGGGTGGAAAGTGGATTCCTAATCCATGGTATGGACCAAACGCTCCCCTATCTCTTTACATTTTTCCAGGACCTGTTTCTCATCTATAGTGGTGAGCTGGCGGTTTTCCATAACGATACGTCCATCAATAATAACCGTGTCCACGTCACTGGCTTTGCCGGCATAGACCAGATTGGCGATTAAATCATAGCGCGGTATCATATGGGGACGGTTTAAGTTAACCATTATCATGTCCGCCTTGTACCCGGGGCGCAAACAGCCGATCTCATCCCCCAGGTGCAGAGCTTTGGCACCCAGGACAGTTGCCATGCTTAAAGCCTGTTCTGCTGGCAGCACGGTGGGATCCATGCAGTTTACTTTATGTAACAAGGCACAGGTACGAGTTTCCTGCAGCATATCCAGATCATTGTTGCTGGAAGCTCCGTCAGTACCCAAACCCACAGCAATTCCTTCCTCCAGCATCCGCGGTACACGAGCAATGCCGCTGGCCAGTTTCATATTACTTTCCGGGTTATGGGCTACCCCCACCCCATATTTTTTTAATATGGCTATATCCTCATCACTGAGGTGTACGCAATGGGCTGCGATTACCGGAACTTCAAAAACCCCGGCCTGTTCCAGATAAGCTACCGGCGACATGCCGTAGTCCCGGCTTATGGTGTTGATCTCATCCAGGGTTTCTGCCACATGAATATTGATACCGGCTCCGGTTTCCCTGGCTAACTGAACCACTTGCCGCAGGTAATCAGGAGGGCAGGTATAAGGAGCATGGGGTCCCAGCATAAAAGTAATCCTGCCGCCTGCTCCCCCCTGCCATTGTTCAATGAGCTGGCGTGATTGTTCCAATGCTAATTGGCTTTCCGGCCCTACTCCTATCATTCCCCGGGACAGTACGGCCCGCATACCTGTTTCCTCTACCGCCTGGGCCACCCGGTCCATATGAAAGTACATGTCTGTAAAAGTAGTTGTTCCCGATTTAATCATCTCAGTAATGGCCAGCATGGTACCCCAGTATATGTCATCCCCGGTTAGCCGATCCTCCATGGGCCAAATCTTGGTTTGCAGCCATTCCATCAGGGGCAGATCATCTGCATAGCTGCGCAGCATGGTCATTGCCGCATGGGTGTGAGTATTTATAAGTCCAGGCATGACCAGGTAATTGGTACCATCAATTACCTTTTCATATTCCCCTGCCGGCGGTTCTCCTGGGCCAACCGCCTCGATCAGATTACCGTTAATGACCACATAGCCCTTTTCGATAATTTTCGAGGGTCCGGTCATAGGCACAACAGTGATATTCTGCAATAGCATTCTCATGGTATTACCTCCGGTCCTACTTATTAGCTGGGCGCGGCTGCCCATAGTTACTGAAAGATTGATGCAGGTACTGGACATCTTCCGGGGACAAGCTGTTCACATTCCCCAACAGCCGGGCGGTTAATCCTATCCTGGCGGTCTTCTCGGCTATAACACACACCAGCAAAGCCTCGTCCAGGTCTTTTCCCAGTCCTACCAGGCCGTGGTTGGCCAGCAGGACTGCCTTGCTTTCCCTTCCCAAGGCTTCACAGGCTGCTTCGGCCAATTCCTGAGTGCCGGCATGGGCATACCGGGCTACTGGAACAGCTCCCCCTAAAACCTGAGCACTTTCTTCCAGCAGTACCGGGATGGGCTGATAGGCCACAGCATAAGCCAAAGCCCAGGGACTATGTACATGGACAATGGCTCTCGCATCAGACCGTTCTCTATAAACCCGTAAATGTAAAGGAAATTCGGAAGAGGGTTTACGATCTCCTGCCAGGATGGTCCCTTCCAGATCCATTATTACCAGGTCCTGAGCTTGCAGAGAATCATAGGGCATGCCGCTGGGTGTAATCAATATATGATGGTCCGGCTTGAGCCTGCAGCTGACATTACCCCAGGTACCTGCCACCAGCCTTTGCCTGTATATTTCCTGACCAATGCGGATAACCTGCTGCCGTTCTATACTATATTCCATACGCTATTCCCCTTCCTTCAGGTTTTTCTCATAAGGGGGAACTATTACTCCTCTTTCGGTAATTATGCCGGTAATAAGCCGGTGATCGGTCACATCAAAAGCCGGATTAAAAACCTCCACTTCTTCCACTGTCATACGTACGCCTCGGACCGAGCGCACTTCTCCAGCCTCCCGTTCTTCAATAGGTATATCCTGCCCAGAAGCAATCGAAAAGTCTACAGTGGACTGGGGAGCTGCTACATAGAAGGGAATCCCGTGATGATGAGCCAGGACTGCCAGAGTATAAGTGCCGATTTTATTAGCCGTGTCACCATTGGCTGCTATGCGGTCAGCGCCTACAATGATAGCATCTACCTGACCTAATTTCATAACATATCCAGCCATATTATCGGTTATCAGCGTAACTGGAATTTGGTCCTGCATCAGCTCCCATACCGTGAGACGGGCTCCTTGCAGAACCGGACGGGTTTCACAGGCCCATACCTTTTCGATCTTGTTCTGCTTAAAGGCGGTCCGGATAACACCCAAGGCGGTGCCATAACCACAGGTAGCCAGAGCTCCTGCATTGCATATGGTCATAACCCGGCTGGATTCATGAATTACCTGAGCTCCATATTCACCGATCAATTGGTTGGTGCGAATATCCTCCTCAAACATAGCCTGGGCTTCAGCCACCAGCATTTGCTCCAGTTCTGGTATTCCCTTATGAGCATTTTCCTCATAAACTTTGTCCATGCGCTGCAGTGCCCAAAATAAATTGACTGCCGTAGGCCGGGTAGAAGCTAGTTGGGAGCGGATGGAAGAGTAATATTGCGCAAAATCCTCGGCCTTACCCTGGTACTTAGCTACTCCCAAAGCCAGACCAAAGGCTGCCGCTACTCCTATCAGCGGGGCCCCCCGCACTTTTAATGTTCGAATCGCCTCGGCTACTTCCTGAACCGAAGCACATGATTCGTATAATACCGTATCGGGGAGCAGGTTTTGGTTTAAAATAATTACCCGGTCCCCCTCGTAGGCAATAGTCTCTATCATTTACCCATAACCCCTATTTCATCCAGTATGCGCGCACAGTTGCATTGGGGTTCTTCCTTTATATACTTGATGCTGGTCATTATCACTTCCCGCAGTTGCTGAATGCGGTTGGCCATCATTTCCAAAACCTCGCTGTGGGTCAGAATATCTGTGGATATGCCCGCAGCATAATTGGTGACAATGGATATATTAGCATAACAAAGTCCCAGCTCCCGGGCCAGGCACACTTCCGGAACACTGGTCATGCCGATCAAATGACCGCCCAGCTGTTTGAACATGGCAATTTCTGCTGCTGTTTCAAAACGAGGACCTTCAGTGCATACATAAGTTCCGCCATTGTGTACCTTGACCCCCAGTTCTTCACCTGCTGACACCAGAGCCTGTCGTAATTCAGGGCAATAAGGAACCGTCATATCACAATGAACTACTCCCGCATCATTATCTCCTTCATAAAAAGTGGTTTTGCGAGTGCGGGTAAAATCCAGGAACTGGTCTGCTAATACAAAAGATCCTGGTTTGAAGTCGAAACTGAGAGAACCTACTGCCGCGGTTGCAATAATGTTCTTCACCCCGATCTCCTGAAGAGCCTTTATATTGGCCCGGTAGTTAACCAGATGTGGCGGTACTTTGTGATTTATACCATGGCGGGGTATAAAAGCGACCTGCTGTCCCTGGTAATACCCCATAAAGACTTTCACCTGACCGTAAGGTGTGGATTGAATATGTTCACTGATATTTTCTAAAATGCCTGGATCATATACTCCTGTACCTCCAATAACACCAACAAGTGCCATGAGCAGTTCCTCCTTATCCAGCTAGTTGTCTTCCTCTTCTGCGCTGCGGTCAAAGAGAGCTGCAGCAAAGACATCTGCCGCAAAGGGCTTTAAGTCTTCCATGCCTTCTCCAATACCTATGAACTTCACCGGGATTTTCAACTCCCGGGCAATGGCCAGTACAATACCTCCTTTGGCCGTACCGTCCAATTTGGTGAGAATAATGCCCGATACTCCGGTAGCTTCGGTAAAAACTTTAGCCTGGCTTATGGCATTTTGTCCGGTGGTGGCATCCAGAACCAGCAATACTTCATGAGGAGCACCAGGTATTTCCCTTTCAATAATTTTACGAACCTTACCAATTTCTTTCATAAGGTTGGTTTTATTCTGTAAACGACCGGCTGTATCAATAATGAGAAAGTCTGCTTTACGGGCACGAGCGGCATTCAAGGCATCAAATACCACCGCCCCCGGATCAGCCCCTTCTTGGTGCTTGATAAGATCAACACCTACGCGGTCGGCCCATATCTGCAGCTGATCAATAGCCGCTGCTCGAAATGTATCACCAGCAGCCAGCAACACCCGTTTATTTTGCTGCTTAAACTGATATGCCAGTTTAGCAATAGAGGTAGTCTTACCAGCACCGTTAACACCAACAACCAGGATTATGGTCGGGCTGGTTTCACTCAGACATAACTCACTGCTCTCTTCCAAATTTAGCATATTGGCTGCTTCCTGCCGGATTAGTTCCAGTACCTGTTCAGGCTCCTGCAGTTTTTGTCTCTTAACCTCATTCTGTACCTTGTTCACCAGTTCCAAGGAAGTGTTCACCCCTACATCGGCCTGGATAAGAATTTCCTCCACTTCCTCCCAAAAATCATCATCAATGCGATCAGTATGCTTTATCAGCGATTCCAGGCGCCCGCTCAGGTTTTGACGGGTTTTTTGCAGCCCTTTTTTAAAGCGGCTCAACCAGCCCGATTTTTGGGGTAAAGTCAGATCTTCACCGCTGTCGCGCTTTTCTTCTACTGATGCTCTTACTTCCTGCTGCTGATCCGGCTGCGGTTGGATTTCATCCTGCTGCTTTTTTCCCTTAAAGCGATCAAAAATTGCCACTGTATCCACCTCTTCTATCTATCCCGCCAGGGTTTCGGCCTGGCTTAGATCCAGAGTAAATATTTTTGATATTCCCTTCTCGGGCATAGTGACACCGTAAAGGTGATTACCGCATTCAATGGTGGCTTGCCGGTGAGTAATTACCACAAACTGCATGCGGTCAGCCATGCTCTTCAAGAATTGGGTATAGCGTATTAGATTAGTCTCATCCAGAGAAGCATCGATTTCATCCAGCAAACAGAAGGGAGTTGGTTTTAGCCTTAGCAGGGCAAATATAAATGCTATACAGGTTAAAGCTCGTTCACCACCTGACAGCAAATTGAGCGACTGTACTTTTTTGCCGGGAAGCTTTACTGCAAAATCTATACCTGCTTCCAGCCGGTCTGCCTTGTCCTCCAAAACCAAAGCCGCTTCCCCGCCGTTGAAAATCTCGGTAAAGGTCTCTTGAAAGCTTTGATTGGCTAAGACCAAAAACTGTGTGAAACGATTCATCATTAGGCTTTCAGTTTCCTTTAATAGGCTTCCCAGAGATTTTTCTGCCTCATTAAGATCATCCACCTGCTGGGAAAGGAACTCAAAACGCTGGGCAATTTGCTGATATTCTTCAATGGCAGAAAGATCAACTGGTTCTAGTTCAGCCATCTGGGTTTCAATTTCTTCCAAACGCTGCCGCCAGCGGCGCACTCCTCCGCTTAAAGTGCCCGGTCCTTCATGGTTATAATCCTCACCGGGAAACTTTTCTTCCCAGCGGGTCCGTAATCCTTCCTGTTCCGTTTCCAAACGGGCTATAAAGAGCTCATTCTGATGAATCTGCTGCTGAATCTCCTCTACTTGTTTTTCGATCGGCTTTACCGAAGTCTGCATGAAATCCATACGATTTCGAGCCCCAGCCTCAGCCTGCCGTTCTTTTTCCAACTGATCAGTCAGGTGCTGCAATTTATCCTGCCCTGTTTTTATAAGCTGACCTAATTCTATAAGTCGCTGTTCCTGTTGACTGATCTCCTTTTCCAGCCTTTGATAAAGATTAAAAGCTTCTTGAGCTGATTGTCGATACGAATGATCTATTTGTTCCATCTGCTCCAAGCTTCGTTGCAGGTTCTCCAGTTCCCGGGCCTTCATCTCCACCTGTTCGCGATAAGAAGCTACCCGGGCTAAATGGATTTCCATTTCCCGCCGGGAATCTTCCCCACTCTGCCGGCTTTCTTCCAAAGCCTGGGCAAAATCAATACTGCGTTTTTCCCGCTCTTGCAGCTCCTCTGTTAAATATAGTATCTCCTCTTCCAGTTCCTTTATCTGCTGCAACAAATAAGTATTTTCTTCATCACAAGCGCTTTGTTCCTGGTTCAAGCGCGTCTGCTGTTGTTCATTCTCCTGGATTTGCTGCTTCAGCATCTGTATATGAATACGGTCCTCAGTATGGCTAGCGTACAAATGGCTCAAGGTCTGATTAAGCTCGGCGATCTGCTGGTCAAGGGCCTCGATTTTCCCCTGGTAAGCTTCCATTTCCTTTTCTATATTCTGCCGGGATTCCAATAATGAACGTTCTGCCTGACGCCTTTGCAGGATTCCCTCCGATGGCTGACCCTTTGATCCGCCCGTCAAAGCACCGCCCACTGCAAAGCTTTCCCCTTCCAATGTCACCATACGTAAGGGAAGGTGAGATTTCCGTAACAGGTTTATACCGCTGTCCATATCCTCTACCACCAGGACTCTGCCCAATAGGTAATCCACTGCCGGTTGAAACTCGGGAGAGCATTTTACCAAACGGGAAGCTAAACCAATAACACCCGGCTGGGCTTGAATGGTTTTCAGCCATTTTTCTTCCACCGGAGCTGTTCTGAGCACATCCAGGGGCAAAAAAGTCACCCGTCCTGCTTGCTTCTTCTTTAGGTAGTCAATAGCCCGGCGAGCTTCACTTACTTGTTTTACAATGATGTTCTCCAATCCTTTGCCTGCTGCAGTCTCAATGGCAGTTTCCAAGCCGGCCGGAACCTCAATCATCTCCCCCACTACCCCAATAATTCCTGGGAACATCGCACGATGGTCATCCTGCATAAGCAGTTTGACCCCTTGGGCATACCCGGTCCTGGCTTTCTGGCGCTCCTGCACCGTTATAAGTTCATTATCTACTTTCATCCGGCGGCGATGAGCATCGGCCAGTTGAGACTCCAAACTTTTTTGCTGGGCTTCTAACTTGGACCTATGCTCGGTACAGCTTTCTAATTCCAACTGGGTCCGATCACTGCGGGATCTTATTTCCTTAAGCTGCTGGCTGCTGCGTTCCAGTTCTTCTCCTATACGCTGCCTTTGCAGAATCAATTCCTCTTTTTTGATTTCCAAGCGACGGCATTTTTCCTTAAGCCGGGTCAAGTTGTCTTCTGCTGCGCGAATCTGGTTGCGACTGGAAACTTCTTCATTCCTGGCCTGAAATAATTCGATTTTAAGTTTTTCCAGACTCTGTTCATACTGCTCTATCTGGGCCGCCAGCTGCTCTTCCTGGGCATTTAATTCCTGAAATGCCTGCAGCTTCAGCTGGTGTTTTTCTGATTCTTGCTGGAATTCCTTTCTAAGCTTGCTCAAATCCTGGCTGATGCCTTCCGCCATCTGCTGGTATTTTAACTGATCCTCTGCCGCAGCCTGAATTCTCTCGCGAGCATTTCTGAGCCTTTCCTGGCACAGATCTAACTCGCCCTGCATAGCCTGAATACTGGACTCCTGAGCAAAACGCTGCTCTTTAAGCTGCTCCACACAGGTACGCCTGGCTTCTGCATCAGCTGCAGCCTGCTCCAACTGCACCTTGATCTCATCAATCTGATGATGCAAGACACCAATTTGCTGGTTCAGCTGGTTGTTTTCATCCCGGCGTTGTTTCAGAACAGAATCTACTCGCTGTAATTCATACTGTAACAGTGCCTTTTCCACACCGCGGTGTTCACTGGCCAGCTTTTGATAAGTTTCGGCTTTTTGGGCTTTCAAGTAAACCTGCTCTTTGCGGCTGCCCAATTCGGTTAATACATCCTGCAACCGTACCAGATCCGCTTTGGTATTAGCAATACGCCGCAGCACTTCTTCCCGTTGCTGGCGATGCTTGCTGATACCTGCGGCTTCTTCCAAGTATAAACGGCGATCCAGAGGATGCCCGTTTAATACCTGCTCCAGTTCACCCTGGCCAACTATGGAGTAACCCCTTTTCCCTACACCGGTTCCTGTAAACAGGGCTTGAATATCTTTCATCCGTACCCGGGTTCGGTTCAGGTAATACTCGCTTTCACCGGAGCGAAACAGCTTGCGAGACAGAGAAATCTCAGCGGCATCCATATCCAGTAAGCGATCACTGTTATCCAGGGTGACCTCCACACTGGCCATGCTTAAAGCCTTGTTTTGATCGGTGCCGCTGAATATAATATCTTCATTACGCTGGCCTCTAATGGTATGCACATTGGCTTCTCCCATGACCCAGCGAATAGCATCCACCACATTGCTTTTGCCACAGCCGTTAGGCCCCACGATAATATTAATGCCAGGCTTAAAAAGAATTTCGGTATGGTCAGCAAAGGATTTGAAACCTTTTAATTCCATGCGCTTTAAGTACACGCTTATTCCTCCTGATAATGTATCAGATGAACATCTCCAGTGCTGATGCTGATAATCTCTCCATTAGCAGCTTCAACCAACAGGCTGCCGTTAGCATCCAGATCTTTATGAATACCTTTGACGTAGTTTTTTCCGGTATGAACCATAATAGGCTGCTGCCAATGGATACAGTACTCTTTATAAACCTCCCGAAAAGGTTGAAATCCTTTCTGCAGGAATAAATAATAGTCCTGGCGAAGATCCTTCAACAAACTTACCACCAACTGGTTTAAATCATAGGAATGACCAGTAGCTATGGCTAGGGAGGTGGCCATATGGCGTACTTCCTCCGGAAAATCTTGGGGCATCAGGTTTACATTTATGCCAATACCGGCTATAACATAATCCAATTTGTCCATCTCACCGCTGGCTTCCAATAAAATACCTCCGACTTTGCGTCCCTGGATGAACACATCATTAGGCCATTTGATTCCACAAGTACAACCGGTATTTTGCTGCAGCGACCGGGCACAGGCTACAGCCATCACCAGGGACAGGAGCGAGGCCCTCTGCAGATCCAAAGCAGGCCGCAGAATCAGAGTAAAATACAAGCCTCCCCAGGGCGATGACCATCTCCTTCCCAACCTTCCCTTCCCGCCCGTCTGCTGACCGGCTAGGACTAGCGCTCCTTCGGGAACAGCTTCATTCTCCAGCAGTTGACGAGCCCACAGGTTGGTTGATTCTGTTTGGCCTGTATAAAAAATAGGTCTTCCCCAACAAGGATCGGCCAGGTTCTCTAATATTACAGACGGAATAATGGCCTGTTCAGGATGCTGCAGGTAATACCCCTTGCCCTTGACAGCAACGATATCATATCCGGATTCCTTAAGACTTTCGATGTGTTTCCAGACCGCTACCCGGCTGATTCCAAGTCTCTCTGCCAGCTGGGCACCGGAGATATAGTCCGGATATGTTTCTTTGAGTTTTGCCAGTATTCTATCTTTCATAGGACTTCCTTTCCAGATAACTATGGTTTATTTAGACATACTACGGGCAAATCCCTTTGTAGGAAATAAGGATAAAACCAATTCTTATGGCAACAAGCAGATTACCTGGGATTAATAAGGCATGCTGCAACAATTGCTGTGAAAATAGCCCTCCATATCCAAAAAGGCTACTTGTCATCAGGAATATTAGCCGGCTCGCTCCTGGCGGTGACACAGCACAGCTATTCAATGGACCGCAGGTATTGTTCCCGGGGCAGCACTGCCATCATACCCTGGTAATTACCTACCCCAATACTGCCGGGCTGCAGGCCTGGATCACTGTTTACGTCCAGCGCATCTAACCCGAATTCTCTTTTTAAAATAGAAATATTGGAGCGTTGCGGCCCCACTAACTGGGAGTATTCACGAGGCGGGCAAAATAGAATTAGAGCCTGATTGGAAGCAGCGGTAGGCAAATATGCCTTTAAAAGAAAGCGAGCTTGTTCTAAAGCTACTTTTTGTAGCACCAGTTCCCCAAAAGCAGGATGAAAAGGTCCGGCTACCACTGTATCAGATTGCTGAAGTTCTTCACTGGGGTGCAGGCCCATACGTATTACAGGAATGTCAGCACGCCTGAAGCGCACATACATGGCAGCAGTAACTTCTACTGCTTCTTCCAGAGTCATCGGCAGGTACCTGCCTTCCCTGTATGCCTGTTCCAGCTCAGTTCCCTTTATAACCAAGGTCGGGTATATACGTACCATGTCAGGAGCCAGTTCAATACTCTGCCGGGTGGTCTCCAGATCCCTCTGAAGGTCATCGCCCGGCAGACCAACCATGAGCTGGATTCCCAATCTAATGCCGGTATTATGTATCATTTGACAGGCCTTAACAACCTGGGCCGGTTCATAACCCCGCCCGGACAGTCTTAAGACCTCTTCATCCAGAGACTGGACTCCCAGTTCTATGGTGGTAACTCCACGTCGTTCCAGTTCCCTTAGCCGATCCTTATCAATAGCATCAGGGCGGGTGGATATTCTTATACCTTTGATTTGCTCATTCTCTAAATAGGGCCGGGCACACTCCAGGTAATCATTTTGCATTTTTTCCGGTATCGAGGTAAAGGTACCTCCAAAAAAGGCTACCTCTACATCGGTATCGGAAGATATGGTATGCAGAGCTGCCTCGATACTTTCTTTAACCTGGGCCGGAGAAGGATAATGCATGGTATCACTTATCTTCTGCTGCTGACAGAAACAACAGCGGAAGGGACAACCCAAATGAGGTATGAATATGGCGATGTTGCGGATCTGTTTCATCCATTCATTTTCTCCGCTATTATGGTGTTTATCAGCTGTTTATCGCTCAATACCTTACAGGCAGCACTTTGCTGGGCTTCTTTCTTACTGTGCCCCACTCCGGTAGCCAGCAAACGGTCTTGATAAAAAACCCCGGCTACAAAGGTACGGTCATGAGCAGGCCCAGTCTCTTCCAGTATACTGTAAGAAACATTGTCCCGGTTTTTACCCTGCACTAATTCTTGCAAGCGGGATTTGTAATCATAATGGTCACCCGCGGCTGTCTTTTTAATGTCTTCTTCCAGGTGTTTCAGTATAAACCGGCTCGCCGTTTCATAACCCTGATCCAAGTAAACCGCACCAATAACAGCCTCCATGGCATCCGCCAGGATAGACTGACGGTTTCTTCCACCGGATTTTTCTTCTCCTTTGCCTAACAACAGGTATTGGCCCAGATTCAGCTGACTGGCTACTTTGCTCAGAGCTGGTTCACACACTACCCGGGCACGTATTTTAGTCAGTTCACCCTCAGCATGCTGGGGATAGTGGGTATACAGGTATTCGGCCACTACAAAATTGAGCACTGCATCACCCAAAAATTCAAGGCGCTGGTTGTTAGTTATCGAATTGCTTTCCTGAGCATAGGATGGATGAGTTAAGGCAGTTACCATTAACTCCAGATCCTTGCAGGGAACTGATTGTTCTTTTAAAAAAGCTTGGACTATACGTTTATCATTACTTTTCATTTTTTACCTGTTCAAGATAGCTCCACAAAGCCTTAACCAGCAGCCCCATGGTCGGATAATCTTCCAGATCTTCCTCGGGAAACTCTACATCATATATGTCTTCCAGAGCCATTATCATCTCCACAATATCAATGGAATCGGCATCAATTGATTCGAAAGTTGTATCCATGGTAATATCCGCAGCCTCAATTTCAAGTTGTTCAGCCAGTAATTTACAGGCAAGCTCAAAAAACTCCTGAAACTCCTGCATTTTATCCCTCCTGATTATCTTGGTTGGATATGGCATTCTCTAAACTTCCAAGGACTCCTTCTGCAATTTAACTATATCTTTATCAACACAATCGGCGGCAACCTGCAAGCCATTGAAGACTGCTTCCCGTCGCGAACTGCCATGGCAGACTATGCTGATACCATCCACACCCAGCAAGGGGGCACCACCATATTGAGTATAATCCAACTGAGTAAAAAATTCAGGCACCGAGCCCAGTTCCCGGCTGACTCCTTTGGCAATAAACATAGCCATTCCTTCAATAGTCTTTAAAATAATATTGCCCACAAAACCATCGCATACCACTACATCAGCCTCACCCGCCAATATTTCCCGTCCTTCTATGTTACCGGCAAAGTTAAGAGAGCTTTGATTCTTAAGAAGCTCATATACTTCCAGGGTAAGCTGGTTGCCTTTCCCCTCTTCCTGCCCGTTATTGATTAGTGCTACACGGGGATTGGGGATATTCAGAACGGAAGATGCATACAGGCTGCCTAAAATGGCAAAATGCAGAAGTTGTCGCGGTCGGCAGTCCACATTGGCACCGGCATCTATCAGTACTGTCCGGCTTCCCTTTCCATTAGGCAGAGCTACCACGACCGGTGGCCTTTCAATACCAGGCAACCGGCCCAGAATAAATATGGCTGAGGCCATTTGCGCACCGGTGCTGCCGCAGGATAATACGGCATCAGCCCGCCCTTCTTTTACCAACTTGGTGGCTACCACAATGGAAGCATCTTTCTTCCGGCGCAAGGCCTGCGCTGGTGATTCTTCCATACCTATGACCTGGCTGGCCGCAACTAGTTCAATTCTAGCTTGATCATAATCGTAACTAGCTAGTTCTTTGCTAAGCTGTTCAATGGGGCCAACTAAAAGAATGCTGCCCTTATGGTGCTGTACCCATTGCACAGCTCCGGCCACGATTTCGCTGGGGGAATGGTCACCGCCCATGGCATCAACTGCAATACGCATAATAACCTCCTCTGAAAAAAAAAGTAAGCTACAAGCCTGTCAATCCAGACTACATACCTTACTTTTTTTGTTAATTGTTCTAAGTTTACATAACGCTTTTACCTTTATAATATCCGCAGGCCAAACATGCCCGGTGGGGCATTTTTAATTCATGGCACTGGGGACATTCTACCAGGCCGGGCTTGTCTATTTTTCTCCATTCTGACCGCCTTTTGCTGGTGCGGGAATGGGATTGTCTTCTTTTGGGTACTCCCACCTAAAAACCTCCTCCCTATGTAAGCTGCTTCAGTTTTTCCCACCGGGGATCGATATTATCTTCCCGGCAGCCACAGGTACCGGTATTAAGATCTTTGCCACAGGTAGCACATAATCCTTTGCATTTTTCCTGACAAATAACACTTATGGGTATATCGGAAATTATGACTTCCTGCACCAGTGGAGTCAGATCTGCAATACCGTCGAAACTAAAAACCACATCTTCTTCTGCTTGGCTGAATTCTTCCTGGCGATTTTCATCAGCTATTATAGCAAAAAAGCTGGTGTTAATGGTGTAGGTAACTGGCTGCAAACAACGAGAACAGGAAAGTTCAACAACCGCCCGCACTTTACCATGCATATTAATATCTTTACCATTGTGCTCCAAGGTTCCTTCAACCCTAACCGGCTGCAGGAATTGTCCTCCCCAACTATCCAGTAACTGATTATCGCCATGCTCCTCAAAGTGGAAATCCTGTTGCTGGTAAGGAGCGAGCTTCAGTTTGTTCAAGTTGATTTTCATACCTTACACTCCGTGAAAATACCAGATTTAATTATAGTCTTCTCAACTTAGTATTGTCAATAAAACTCAGCTTTAGCCTAATACAAATGAGGCGGGTTGCCCCGCCTCATGCGTATTTGGAGTGGCATTATTAGGCTTTGGCCAGGTTATAAGTATCACGGGCAATAACCAATTCTTCGTTGGTAGGTATAACGAAGATTCGCACTTTAGAATCTTCGGTAGCTACATCAACTTCTTTACCGCGTACCTTATTCTTTTCGGTATCCATCTTGATGCCTAAGTAATCCAGGTTCTCGCAAATCTTCTCACGAACATCGTAACCGTTCTCGCCTACACCAGCCGTAAATACTAAACAGTCACAGCCGTTCAGCTTGGCTATATAGTTGCCGATATATCCTTTAACCCGATTGTAGTATACTTCCAGAGCTATCTGGGCCCTCTCATTACCGGAATTGGCCGCTTCTAAAATATCCCGCAAATCATTGGATACCCCGGACAGACCCAACATACCCGATTTCTTATTGAAGTAGCTGTTAGCCTCCTGGGCATTCATACCCAATTTTTCCATCAGGAAGAATACAATAGCGGGGTCAATATCTCCGGAGCGGGTTCCCATTACCAGACCTTCCAACGGAGTGAATCCCATGGAGGTATCTACCACCTTGCCGTCTTTAATGGCAGCCATGCTGGCACCATTGCCCAAATGCAGAGTAATAATCTTGCATTCTTCATAAGGCTTGCCCAGCATTTCAGCAGCCCGGTGAGACACATAAAAATGAGAAGTTCCATGGAAGCCATATCTTCTTACCTTAAACTTTTCATAGGCCTCATAGGGCAGAGCATAGAGGTAATTAGCAGGTTCCATAGTTTGATGGAAGGCAGTATCGAAAGCAGCTACATGTGGAATATTGGGCATCAGCGCCTGACAGGCTTCAATCCCCATCAGGTTCGGAGGATTATGCAAAGGAGCAATGTCAAAGCAGTCTTTAATAACCTTTTTTACCCGATCATCAATAACCACAGATTGTGCGAATTCTTCGCCGCCGTGTACAACGCGGTGACCAACCGCACCAATCTCATCCATACTCTTGATGCAGCCATATTCAGGATTAACCAGAACCTCCAGAACCAGTTTCATTCCTTCAGTATGATCGGGCAGGTCTTTTTTGATTACTACTTCGTCTTTACCTGCGGGTTTATGTTCAAGAGTGGTGCCGGGAATGCCGACCCGGTCAACCAAACCTTTGGCCAGAACAGATTCATCCGTCATATCAAATACTTGATATTTGATGGAAGAACTTCCTGCGTTTACTACCAATACCTTCATCATTTAACCTCCTTGAAATAACAAAATTTCTGAAGTTAATTAGGCTCTAACAGCAGTCATAGCCACCACATTTACTATATCTTCAACACTGCAGCCACGGGACAAATCATTAACCGGTTTATCCAGGCCTTGAAGTATTGGCCCGATAGCTTCAGCTTTGGCTAAACGCTGTACCAGCTTGTAACCAATGTTACCTGCATTAATATCCGGGAAGATCAGCACATTGCATTGTCCGGCGATAAGGCTTCCGGGAGCCTTTGATGCGCCGACCTTGGGTACCATAGCCGCATCCGCCTGGAATTCACCGTCAACCTGGATATCTGGATATTTCTCCTTGGCAATGCGGGTAGCCTCAACCATTTTATCTACGGTTTCATGGCTGGCACTTCCCTTGGTGGAGAATGACAGCATTCCAACCTTGGGTTCTTTCATGCCGCACAGATCAATGGCGGTCTGAACGGATGCCTTGGCAAATGCTGCCAGCTGTTCTGCGGAAGGATCAATGGTAACGGCACAATCGGCAAAAACGAACAACCCGTTGTCACCGTATTCACAGTCGGGAACGATCATAATAAATGAGCCGGATACAGCCGGAATTCCAGGAGCAGTTTTGATAATCTGCAGAGCAGGCCTTAATACATTGCCAGTGGTATTTTCTGCCCCAGCTACTTCACCGTCAGCCTTGCCCATTTTGACCATCATAGAAGCAAAAAACAGCGGATCCAGCATAGTACTCTTAGCCTTGTCCAGGTCTACGCCCTTGCTCTTGCGCATCTCGTAGAATGCTTGTACAAAATCATCAAAAAAGGCAGCTTTAGCCGGATTGATGATCTCTGCTCCGGATATATCTGCTCCCACTTTATTGGCCGCAGCTTTGACCTCACCTTCGTCACCAAGCAGAATAGGTCTGGCAATGCGATTGTCAACAATCGTTTTAATGGCCAGCAGGGTCCTCTCTTCGGTGCCTTCAGGCAGGACAATAGCGCGTTCCTTTTTTGCAGCTTTTTCCCTGATCTCAGCAAGTAAACTCATCCTTCAACCTCCCCTAAATACTAAATGAAATTTTTTGTCCTAATTACCCAGTTTCTTTGTCCATTCTAGCATAAAGTACCATACAAGTGGTAAAATTTATGCGACAATAAACCAATTGGAGTTTAGTTATATGATAGTTACAGGTATTGTGGCTGAATATAATCCTTTTCACAATGGTCACCGCTATCTGATTGATTCTGTTCGCCAATTCTATCCAGATTCAGCGATCATTTGTGTGATGAGCGGTCACTTTCTGCAGAGAGGGGAACCCGCTGTAGTTAACAAATGGGCCCGGGCCGAAATGGCAGTAGCCAGCGGAGCAGATTTGGTAATTGAATTGCCCCTGGTCTTTTCCGTGCGCAGTGCCTATTATTTTGCCCGCTCCTCACTGCTGTTATTGTCCCAAACCGGTGTGGTGACTCACCTGGCCTTCGGCAGTGAAAGCGGGAACTGCCAGGAGTTGCAGACCATTGCCCACCTGCTGGCTGACGAACCAGCTGAATATCGTGACCAGTTGAAATCATATTTAGGTCAGGGTTACAGCTACCCTGTTGCCCGCTCCCATGCTCTCAGGAACTGGTTCAGTGAATACCAGCATTTAGAGCATGTACTCAATCAGCCTAATAATATTTTAGCCCTGGAATACCTGCGGGTTATCAAAGAACTGCAGTTAAATATAGAACCTATTGTGATTGAACGCCGGGGAAGTTTCCGCAGTACGGAACTCAGCCCATTTGCCAGCGCTACCGCTATCCGCCAGTCTTTACTGCAGGACCAGGATGTGACCAAACTGCGTGCAGCCCTTCCCCTGCCCAGCAGTCAAATACTGGAACGGGAATTCCAGCGGGGTGCTGGCCCTGTTTTTGACCAGGATTTGTCAGCATTGATTCTCTATAGGCTACGCACCCTGCCTTTGGAGGAGTTGGGCAAAATCTATGAAATCACAGAAGGCCTGGAATACCGCATCAAAGAATCGGCTCAGCGCTGCAGTAACCTGGACCAGCTGCGGCAATCAATAAAATCCAAACGTTACAACATGACCAAAATTAACCGCCTATTGATATACGCCCTGCTTAACATTACAGCCCGGCAAATGGAAACTTTTGATGAGAACGGTCCTTTGTACCATCGCTTACTGGCCTTTTCCTCCCGGGGTCAGCATCTTCTTCAGCAGATGCAGCGTATATCCAATCTGCCGATCTTAAGCCGGGGAAGTCAGGTAAAAGCCGCCTTTGACGGAAAATGGGGATCTGCGGTGAAGGATATGATTACCCAGGATATAATAGCTACCGATGTGTATACTTTGGCACTGCCAAATCCCTCTCTGCGCACCGGAGGACTTGATTTCACTGCCGCTCCTGTGCGGGTGAATTATGATCCATTTCCCACCGGCGAATAACTTTCTTAATTTCTTCTATTTTGCTTAAGGTCGCTTCTCTTCCCAGATCAACCAGTTCGCGAGATCGATTAAAATCCTGAGGCAAGTAGCCTCCGACTGCTGGTTGGATTAATATGTCAGTCTGGGAGGATGCTGTATTAAACTGCTGCTTCTGCAAAATATCCAGGGAAGTCATAATCACATCCCAAGTATTACGAATCACCACCTGCTTACCTTCACAAAAAGTTACATCCACAGCTATTATAATGTCGGCTCCCCGTTGGCGGGCAGGGATCACCGGCAATCGATCGGTAACCGCACCATCTACCAGGATTCTCTCCCCATCACGAACCGGACGGAAAATCCCGGGAATGGAAATACTGGCACGAATAGCTTGGGCTACAGAGCCCTGGTCTATAACTACCCGCTCTCCGGTAACCAAATCCGTAGCTACCACTAGCAGAGGAATATCCAATTGATCAAAGGTCTTCTTTTTGGTCAGCAGGTCTAAAAAGGTACTAATTTTCCGGCCGGCCATAAAACCCAACCGGGGCAGATTTACATCATAAAGAACTCCATGGTTCATGTGTTCCACCATACGATCCAGCATATATATATCAGTTCCACAGGCGTATATACCGCCTACCATAGCTCCCATACTGCTGCCAACTATTACGCCAAAATTCACTTTGTGCTCCAGCAGCACCTGGATAACTCCGATATGGGCTAATCCCCGCGCACTTCCTGCCCCCAGCACCAAAGCTACATAGGGTTTACTACTCACCCACGACCGCCCCCTTTAGCGGAAAATTGATTCTATTGGCAGTCAATTATCTATATATCTATGAAAAGGACCCAGGAGATAACCAATTGAAGCCTTTTCCCTTAATGCTTTTTTTAATAATAATATTAATTCTTGCCATCTTCATGGCCATAAATCCTCAACAGACGGTTCAGGCTGCCGCCAGTGGCTTTCAATTATGGTATCAGGTACTGGTGCCAGCCCTGCTTCCTTTTTTTATCGTAGCTGATCTGTTGGTCAGCCTGCACTTTGTAAACCTGATCGGTGCCCTGCTGGAACCGATTATGAGGCCAGTTTTTCGTCTGCCTGGCTGTAGTGCTCTGGTCATAGCCATGGGATTTACCTCAGGATTTCCCATGGGCGCAGTACTTTCCCGGCGTTTACTGGAAGAAAAACTCATTACCCCCCAGGAAACTGAACGACTGGTCTCTTTTACTAACAACTCCAGTCCTTTGTTCATAATCGGTGCCATAGGTGTGGGAATGTTCTCTTCTGCGCCACTGGGATATCTGCTGGCTGTATCCCATTATGCAGCCAACCTGGCTGTGGGCTTCATCTGGGGCCGTATGTCGTCTCCTGCCCGCCCCTTTGCCGCTGCCCATCCCAGGCAGGCTTTGCAAAACCTGTGGAATCAATTGCGCAGTGAAAATAAAAGTATTGGGGAGCTTTTGGGAAGTGCTGTAAACACCAGTATCAAAAACCTCCTGGCCATAGCTGGATTTGTGGTGCTGTTTTCGGTTATGACCCGTATGTTTACTGTGTGGGGTATCATGGATTACCTAGCCCATTTTCTTACCTGGGTGCTAAGCTCGATAAATTTTTCTTATCCGGTTTGCTTTGGTATTGGAATAGGTCTTTTTGAAATCACCCTGGGCAGCAAAACCATCGCCGCAACCGGCGACCCGGTACTGATAAAACTTTTGGCTGTTTCTATTATCATGGGTTTCAGCGGTTTTTCGATTATAGCTCAGGTTATGAGCATCGTAGCTGGATTACCGGTACGGCTGTCGTTTTATTTATGGTCACGCTTTATCCAGTTAACCTTTTCTGCACTTATCACCTGGATCGGCTATAAAGCAGTGCTTGAACCCTTGCAAATCGTACCTTCACTGGCTATACCCGCGTATAGGGTTTTATATGCTTTCGATGCCTGGTCTTTTGCCATCTGTTCTTTGGTTGCAGGACTTGTCTTAATTGCTGCTTTAATGATGATAAGCCTCATTATGCAAACGCGGGGGTCTACTCATCCATAGATTGGCGAAGTTCTTCTTTTCCCAGACTAATAGCTTCCAAGCCGCGTCTTAAAACCATTTCCATGTGAGTCAAAACGCCTTCTGCATATTCATTGGCATCCTGGCGGATCTCCCGGGATATCTGCTGGGCTCTGGCTACAATTTCATCAGCCCTCTGCATGGCACTACGTGTGATCTCATTATCATCCAGCAACCTGGCTGCTTCCCCGCGGGAGTGTTCCATGTACTGTTCTGCCTGAGCACAAGCTTCTTGTACAATACGGTCTTTATCCCTGAGCAGAGCGCGAGCCGTGTCCAGTTCTTCGGGCAAAATAGCTCGAATTCGATCGATACGATCCAAAAAGCGATAAGGGTCAATAATAACTTTGCCGTTTGATAATGGGACCTTCTTGCTGTCTTTGATCATTAACTCCAATTCATCCAGGATTCGAAAAATTTCCATTGATGGAACCTCCCTCTTCAACCGAGCGGTGATAAAAATACAGAGCCGATTCACCGTAAATATTCTTCTTGGCCAGTACAATCTCATTCAGCCGGGTCGATAGCTGGGTATTTCGAGGTACTCGGATAATAATTACTCCCTGAGGATTAATAAGAGCAGAATTATCTAATGCATTAAGAGTTTTCTCAAATAAAATTTCCTGGGTAAAAGGCGGATCGGCAAAAATAATATCAAAGCTGCGCCCCTGCCGGATCATACGTTCCAAGAAATCCAGTACATCATTGCGGTACACTTCACCCTGCAGCTGGCAATGAGCCAGATTCTGCTTAATAAGCTTTACCGCCTGGAAATCGCTGTCCACAAACACAGCATTAGCCGCTCCCCGGCTCAATGCTTCAATACCAACACTGCCGCTTCCCGCATAAAGATCGAGGAAACTGCTGTCCAATACCCGCGGCTGCAGCATATTAAACAGGGCTTCTTTTATCATATCTGTTATAGGCCGGGTTTTTATTCCTGGTGGTGCCTGCAGTTTTCTTCCCTTAGCTATTCCTGAAATAACTCGCAATAATTGTTCTCCTCGTATAAATTTCGCTTATTTTAAGTTTGTTCCTCTTAAATCAGTTCTATTTTAGCATAATTTTTTTTTTATTTTTTGGTATATAAACCAGTGATCCTGGTAATGATATGGATAACCAGATGAGAAGTCTGGTAAAAACAAACCCTCCCCAACAACTTTACAAAATTCTCCTCTCCCCAAAATGGCGACTGTTCTTAGTCGCCATTTTTTATTTATTTCGTCTAGAAGCATATTATGGCAAAACAGTGACATACTAGTTGTAAATGCAAGGAGGTATGAAGATGCAGGAACTGCTTAAAGCTTTTAACCTTCAGGTAGACCTGGCGGTTGAAGCCCGTGATCTAGTACGCGGTACAGCTGATGTGGAAATTGAAGGTGTAGTAGAAAGTGTTGAGGATTTGGAGGAAAATGTCAAGATTCATACCATTGTTATTAAAGATCAAAGAGGTGCCCAGAAAATTGGCAAACCTATCGGAACTTATGTTACTATCCAATCCCCTCCCCTAAAGGTAAATGATCCCTATGTCAAAGAAGAAATAATTAAGGCTATGGCCAAAAGCATGCAACTACTGGTTGGAGACAGTTTAGCCCCTGATCAAACGGTTTTGCTGGTGGGACTGGGCAACTGGCGCGCTACTCCTGATGCTCTGGGGCCAAAGTTTATCGAATACAGCCCCATTACCCGTCACTATCACCAGTACGCTCCCCAGGCACTGGTAGAAGGAATGCGGCCTACTTGTGGAATAGCTCCGGGAGTTCTGGGCATCACCGGGTTGGAAACCTTTGAAGTAATAAAAGGTGTGGTGGATAGTGTCAAACCCGCCTTATTAGTGGTTGTGGATGCCCTGGCCGCCCAAAATGTTGAACGAATCGGCACTACCATCCAAATGTCCAATACCGGAATTCAGCCCGGTTCTGGTATCGGCAATGCCCGCCATGCCATTACCCAGGAAGATCTCGGTGTTCCAGTTATCGCTATTGGCTGTCCCACCATAGTTAATGCCGCGGTAATTGCTGATCAAGCCATTAGGAGATATTGTCTGGATTACGGCCTAAATTATGACGACCTGCGCTCCCGCAACAGTATTCAGGAAATAGTCTCTTTTTATGGAAGCAGCCTTGGCGTTACTCCTAAAGAAATTGATGAAATCATAGAGAACAGTGCCCGCATTATTTCCATGGGGGTAGGTTCTTATCTCTTTCCCGGCATATCTCAAGAACAGCTGGAACTTTACGCCACTTAAATTTTTAAATTGAAAACAAGCGGATATATGTTTCATCCGCTTGTCTCATATTAGTATAATCAGTTAATACCTGGTGTTATGCTAAGGGGGCTTGGCCACCACCGCTAAGCTGCTGTTCATAAGACTGAATCATCTTTTTGACCATCTGACCACCGATACTGCCGGCTTGCCGGGTAGTTAGATCACCATTGTAACCCTGTTTCAGGCTTACCCCAACTTCGCGGGCAGCTTCCATTTTGAACTGATCCATTGCAGCGCGAGCTTGGGGAACCAGAATCCTGTTATTTGATCTTCCTCCACCTTGTGCCATTGTGTTTTTCACCTCCTTTTGTGTTGGTAACCTTATTGTGTCCCCAGACTAATCATCTATGCCTAGAAGTTATTTCAAGAGTTTTTAATATTTTTCTTGGTTTTTTTGTCAGATTTTTGGGTTAGACCATACTCCTGAGCGATTTCAAATTTAAGATGTTCAATAGGATTGGCTTCACCGCGGGACAAGTCTTTTTTCATTTGTACTCATCACCTCCTGATCTGCTGGGGCATAAAAATAGCCGGAGATATCCCCGGCTATCATAGTATTCCCTAAGTGATTTTTTTTATTTATTTTTTAATGAATAGGTTTAATTCATGGCTGTGCCTTCAATAATCGGAAAGCGAGCATTGACATATTCTTGCCAGAAAGAAGGGTCAAGCTCCCGTGAGCACTGGCGGGCTTTTTCAGCTAACGGCAGATCTTTGGCCAGGTTGGCAATCTTCAGCTGGTCCAAACCGTGCTGGCGTACTCCCCAGAAGTCACCGGGGCCTCTTATCATTAAATCTTGCTGGGCTAGATAAAAACCGTCATTGCTGACTTCCATAGCCCGCAGGCGCTGCCGCGATTCATCAGTATGAGGTTCAGCCAGCAATATGCAATAGGATTGCAGAGCACTGCGTCCCACCCGGCCTCTTAGCTGGTGCAGTTGGGACAATCCAAAGCGCTCGGCGTGTTCGATCAGCATTACTGTGGCATTAGCTACGTCCACCCCCACCTCAACCACAGTTGTGGTAACCAGAAGCTTGATTTCCCCATTCTTAAATCGTTGCATTACCTGTTCCTTATCGGCCTGGCGCAGTCGTCCATGTAAAAGACCGACTTCATATCCGTGAAAAACACCGGTTCTTAATTCATCATAAAGGTTAACTGCCGCCTGTATATCCTGCTTTTCTGATTCTTCCACCAGAGGGCATACTACATAAACCTGTTGACCGGCTATAATTTGCTGCCTGGCAAAACTATAGGCTTTTTGACGGAGTCTATAAGGTAAATACTTAGTCTTGACTGGTTTTCTGCCGGGGGGCAGCTGATCAATAACACTTATCTCCAGATTGCCATAAGCAGTTAACGCCAGGGTGCGGGGAATGGGAGTGGCGGTCATGACTAGAGTATCAGGATTATCCCCTTTACTGGCCAGAGCAGCTCTCTGACGAACACCGAAACGATGTTGCTCGTCGATGACTACCAAGCCGAGATTGGCAAAGATTACATCTTCTTGAATTAAAGCATGGGTCCCAATTAATACATCTATTTCCCGCTGCCTGGTGTAATATAATATTTCTGCTCGCTGGGCAGTGGTTATGCTGCCGGTTAGCAGTGCCAGTCTTATTCCGGATTCGCCTAACACTTCGTAGAGAGCTTGTCCATGCTGACCGGCCAAAATCTCGGTAGGAGCCATTAAGGCCGCCTGGTAACCGCTGGCTACAGCTTTAGCCATAGCCAAAGCCGCTACTACCGTTTTGCCGGCTCCTACATCACCCTGTAAAAGCCGGTTCATCACCCGGGGTGATTCCATATCAGCAAATATTTCCTTCACTACCTTCTGCTGGGCAGGTGTTAACTGGTAAGGCAGCCGGTCCCTGACCTTCTGGACCAGATCATTTTTCTCCTTGTGTATCAAACCAGGGCGGGAATCTTTTTGGGAGAATTCCTGCAAACGCAGCAAAAACAGCAGCAGTTCCTCAAAGGCCAGACGCTGGCGAGCCTGCTTGTAGGCAGTACGATCAGTGGGAAAATGGATGTTAGCCAGAGCTTCTTGAATAGTGCATAACTCAAAACGTTGCCGCTGACTATGGTCCAGGATTTCTGGATAATCAGGCAGGTATTTTTCCAGTACCTGACTTAAAAGGCTGCGCCATACCTTCTGGGAAATGCCTTCCGTAGTGCTGTAGACAGGTACAATACCAGGAGCCCAGTCTTCCTCTTCCAATATTTCATATTCACTTACGTGGATCTCTACGGGCAGGATACTTTTCACTTTGCCGCTCAGCCAGATCCTGCGCCCGGTTTTGATAATATCCGCCAGAAAAGGTTGATTGAACCACACCGCCTGAACCGGCCCATCCTGAGTCTCAACCACCGCCGCCAATATGGCCATGCCTCGCCGGCTGCGACTCGAGCGGGTAGCTGATATGATCCCCATAATACCACCCTGTTCCCCTGGTATCAGTTGACTGGCTGGTTGAAGTGAGGATCGATCTATATAGGTACGTGGAAAATGCCATAACAGATCAAATGGCGTATGGATACCCATTTTGGCCAGGAGCCGGCTGCGCTGCGGGCCAACTCCTTTAAGAAACTGTACCTTTTCCAGCAGCTTGTCCATAGTCTCCCCCAAAAGCAAAAGGCGGGACCGCCCGCCTTTTCTTCTACCGCTTATTCAACCGATAGCCAGTAGCTGTAATGCGGCTGTCCACCGTAATGAACCTCAACTTCTTTATCAGGATATTCCTGTTGCAGGCGCTCCTTTAAGGCCTGTGAGTCTGCTTCGGTTACTCCCTCGCCATACAACAGGGTGATCAACTCGCTGTCTTCATTAATCATTTCTTTTAACAGATCTATCACTGCCTCTTCGGCATTGGTGCTGGTCAAAACCACCTTATCCTGAATGAGGCCAATGGTATCGCCTTCTTTGATAGTCAGTCCATTGACAGCAGAATCGCGAACGGCATAAGTGACTTCACCATAGGTGACATTGTCAATGTGAGAAGTCATTTCCTGAGCTACTTCTTCTATATCGCCTTCGGAATCATAGGCAATCAGAGCGGTAATGGCCTGCATTACTGAGCGAGTTGGAACCACAACTACCTTTTTGTCGCATAGTTCCACTACCTGCCGGGCGGACATGATTATGTTGCTGTTATTGGGAAGTATTATTACAGACTGTGCATCCACCTGATTGCAAGCATTCAATAGATCTTCAGTACTGGGATTCATAGTTTGCCCTCCTTGGACCAACATGTCCACTCCCAGGCTTTCTAAAATCTCCCCTACTCCATCTCCGGCGGAAACAGCTACCAATCCGACAGCCTTTTGATTATGGCTTGCTTCTTCCATTATAAGGCGGTGTTCGTGAACTTCTTCCAGCATGTTATTAATTTTAATATCACTTAACTGCCCCCACTGCAGGCAGGTTTCCAATACTTTACCAGGGTGATTGGAATGCACATGCACTTTAAGCACATCATCTCCACCTACCACCAGCAAAGAGTCCCCCAGAGGAGCTAGATGGTCGCGCACATCCAGAGGATCAAGGTCCTGCCCTTTAATCAATACCTCGGTACAGTATTGAAAATCCAGTTTAATTTCTTCTCTAGAAGTGGTCACCTCGGCAGGAGCCTGCTCACGATACTGTTCCAGTTTGATCTCCCGCTCCTGAGCCAGCCCTTCTACAAAGCCTTCCAAGAAAAAAAGGAACCCACGCCCGCCGGCATCCACCACCCCGGCTTCTTTAAGTATGGGTAACATGGAGGGGGTCCGGGCTAAAGTGGCATGGCCAGTCTGAATTCCCGCCAGCAAAACAGCTACTACATCATCGTTCTTTTTGGCCTCAGCTTCACAAGCCTTTCCTATTTCACGGGCAACAGTGAGGATGGTTCCTTCTACGGGCTTCATTACTGCTTCGTAAGCAGTATCGGCTCCGGTTTTTAATGCCTGGGCTATATCCATAGCACTAGCTTGGTCTTTGCCTTCCAGGACCTTAGCCATGCCGCGGAAAATCTGGGACAGAATAACACCAGAGTTACCCCGGGCGCCCATCAATGACCCCATAGAGACCGACTTGGCCAATTTGCCTAACGGTTTGTCACGGTTTTTTTCACCTTCCCGTACGGCTGACATGAGAGTTAAATACATATTGGTACCTGTGTCTCCGTCAGGCACAGGAAAAACATTTAATAGATCAACACTGTCGCGGTTATGTTCAAGTTTGATGCAACCGGCTTTAATACTTCTCAGCAAATCGTTACCGGTTATATAAGTAAGACTCAAGATCCTGTTCCTCCCCTAATTATCGCCTAATACTTTGACTCCTTTAACATTAACATTAACCTGAGCTATGGTTATGCCAGCATTATGTTCCAGAACATAAGCCACTTTTTGCATAACGTTATGGGCTACTTCGTGGATCTTGATCCCGTATCCCACAATCACATGAACATCAACAATTAATCCCTGGTCTGATGAACGGACGGATACACCTTTACGAATAGAGTCCAATCCCAGGATGCTCCACAATCCAGACTGAAAATCCTGAGCGACCATTCCTACCAGGCCATAACAGTCAATAGCCGCTAATCCGGCGATAGTTTCAATAACTTCGCGCTCTACAATTATATCGCCTATTTCAGTTTCTTTGATTTTGAACATGATGGTACCCTCCTATCTATCCATATTTAATTCTCTTACAACAGAGTTTATTCCTGCTTCTTGCCCTTTCCAATACCTTCTGCTAAAATATTTAAGTGCATTGTCAATGAGAGGGGGCGTCACTTGTGGCCAAATGCGAAGTTTGTGGAAAAGGCGTTACGTTTGGTAAAAAATACAGCCACTCCCATATTCGGACTAACCGGGATTGGAAACCAAATGTTCAGAGGGTTAAAATAATCGATAATGGAACTCCCCGCCGGGCCTATGTTTGTACTCGCTGCCTGAGATCAGGCAAAGTTCAAAGAGCTATATAACCTAATGAAGCCTTAGTTTATTCTAAGGCTTTCGTTCTTTGTAGGGCCTCTATTTCCTCCCGGGAAAACTGGTATATTTCATTGCAAAAATTACAGCACACCTCCAGCTTGCCGGTGCTTTCTTCAATGTCGTGCAATTCCTCTAATGATAAACCGGCCATAATGTGAGCCAATCTTTCATGACTGCAGTTGCACTTAAACTCAATCCCCTGTTCTCCCACCAGTCTATAGGGTAGGTCCTGCATAATCTCCACAAGTATCTCTTCCAATGAGGAGGACTTATCCAATAGGTAACTAATGGGCCCCAGGGACAATACTTTCTTCTCCAGTCTTTCCAGAATCGCATCATCAGCTCCCGGCATAGCCTGAATAAAAAGGCCCCCGGCTGACTTTATAGATAAATCAGGAGAAACCAACACCCCTAATGATACCAGGGAAGGTATCTGCTCAGACAGTAAAAAGTAGCTGGCAACATCTTCACCTATTTCACCGCTTACCAGTGGTACCTTGCCAATAAAAGGTTGCTTTAAACCCAAATCTTTTATTACTTCTATAAAACCATCGCGTCCTACCAGGCCACCTACATCCAATTTACCTGGAGCCTTGGAAGGCAGATCAGCCTGGGGGTTGGAGATTAAAGCCCGGCCGTGACCATGGGAGTCTACTGTGGCTATAATCACCCCACCTATACCCCCGCCATCCACTCTTATCGTCAAAACATCTTTATCACCTTTAAGGTCACTGCCCATCATCAAAGCTGCAGTCAAGACCCGCCCCAGGGCGGCTGAAGCTGTAGCTGAGGTCTGGTGGCGCTGGTGAGCCTCCTGAACCACCCCGGTAGTGTTAGCTAACATTAAGCGCACCTGCTGGTCCTGATCTACCGCTTTAATTAAATAATCCTGCTTAATCATTATTATCGTGCCCTTCTTAGGTTCTTTTTTACCTTAGTAATTATACCCGTATTTTATGCATTTTTAAAAACTAGCTCAAGATCAGGTCTGGGGCAAAATTAAGCAGACAAACCAGCATAGCGGTTTTGTTCGTGAATAACGCTCGGTTACAGTGCCCACAGCAAATCAAAATCCCTGATGGCCATGGTCAACATTCAGTAGGCAGGCCAGCATAAAGATTTTGCTCATGAATTACATTCAGGTTGATATCAACTTCGCAGTTCTTACGGTCGTTGTAGCCGGCTGCTTTGCTTAAAGAGAGACGATCTAAGGGCTGTTTCCTGGACTGTCTTAGCCTTTTTTCTTTTCTGAGCCCTCTTACCTATCCAAATTTTATATGGTCCCATAGCATAGCAGGATTTTAGTGTTTGGCCTGGAAATTAAGGGAAAGTACTGTATATAAGGGAGGCAAATAAAGTGGCCATGTATGAATTCGAAGGAAAACGTCCGGTTATCGGAAAATCTTCTTTTGTACATCCCCAGGCAGTGATTATCGGTGAGGTTGAAATAGGTGAGCACTGTTATGTTGGTGCAGGAGCGGTGGTACGAGGTGACTATGGTAAAATCGTAGTGGGCAGCGGTACCAATATACAGGAAAACAGTACCCTGCATTCCGAACCGGATACAATAGCCATCCTGGAAGAAAATGTTCTGATCGGGCATGCTGCTATAGTTCATGGTCCCTGTTTAGTAAAAACAAAATCTACTATCGGGATGGGTTCTATTGTATGCTCAGGTACGGAAATTGGAGAAGAAAGCCTGCTGGCTGCCGGTAGTATACTCCCCCCCGGGAAAACCATTCCTCCCAGAAAAGTGGCCATGGGAAATCCGGCCCGGGTGGTAAAGGATGTGGATGATCATAATCTGGTTTATAACCAGATAGCAGTTAAGCTTTATCAGGATCTGGCCGAGCGCTGCCTTAACGGATTGAAACTGATCCAAGAATAATCTTAATAAATCGCAGTATACCAGTTTTATCGGGCATTCAGCCAGAAGGACTGCCGTTGTTGGTTGGCAGTCCTTCTATTTCTATCCTCGCATTTGGTGATACTTTTGATCAAGGCCTATCTTGACGTGAGGAGGAACCAGGGAACTTACGTCTCCTCCCAAAAGAGCAGCTTCTTTCACTCCACTGGAACTAACAAACACATGTTCAGCGTCTGCCATAATAAATATAGTATCAACTTCCGGGATAAGACGCTTGTTCATCATAGCCATGTGCATCTCATATTCGAAATCGGTCATGGACCTTAATCCGCGGATGATGGCACAAGCCTTTTTCTCCTTAAGATAGTTGGCTAATAGCCCGCTGAAACAGTCTACTTCTATATTTTCCAGATGCCGGGTACTTTCTTTAATCAAAGCTACTCGCTCATCCAGTGTAAAAAGTGCTTTTTTGGTGACATTGTGTACCACAGCAATAATAATTCTATCAAAAAGCCGACTGCTCTTCTCGATTATATCTATATGCCCATTAGTTACCGGGTCAAAACTGCCTGGGTATACTGCTACCCGCACACTCGCCGTCCTCCTTTCCGTCATTGGATTATCACCATCGATTGCTCCGGTTATCTTTCGCTTCTTACATACCATTTCCCTGCCTTATTCCTCATTTTGCCCAAAAGAAAACACAGGAGTACATAACTCCTGTGTCAGACTGTCGAAAAAGGCCATGTTTCTTCAATGAGGAACATGGCTTTCTCATTAATCCATCCATTAATATCCAATTATTGTCTGTAGGTGGGGTTAATTAGGCGTAAATGGGAAGAAGCAATGGGGCCTAGTATGCCCACATTGCCATCTTTTTGAGATTCATGGCAGCAAATTTAAGCTTAACCCAGTTACTTACCCTAGTTAAGCCCCTCAACAAGGTGTACCTCATGGCATGCTTTTCTTTGGCATCAGCAAATACTCTTTCTATGGTTTGACTTCGCATTCGGTAACTCTCTCTACCTTCAGGTGAGTGCCGGTAATCTTCTGCTTGCTCTATGTAATTCTCCCAGATATGTTTGATTACTACTTTTTGATGGTTCTTACTGTTGGTGCACTTACTAAGATCAGGGCAGTTTTTGCATACGGCTGGGTCACTTTTGAATTCACGGTAGCCTTCTTTATTAGTGGTTGTGTAAGCTAGTACCTGGTTATTGGGGCAAATTACGCAATTGTAGTATTCATCGTATACATATTCATAGGGATGGAAGAACCCTTTTTTATTCATGGGCCGTTTGTATGGGGTGGAGGGGTTGCGACCATCATCGATTATCTTTTTGCATATCCAGGGGGTCTTGTAGCCGGCATCTACTGCTATGGTTCTGGCCTCAGGAAATCTTTTCATTACTTGGTCGTAGACAGCGTCAAATACTATGCTGTCGTGAACATTGCCAGGGGTAACTTCGCAGCCCAGTATGAAGTTTCTCTTGTCACAGGCTACATGAGCTGTATAGGCAAACTCTATTTTGTGCTCTCCCTTATGGAATAACCCACATTCGGGGTCGGTAGTAGATACGGTTATCTGCTTGTTGCCTTTATCTTCATCATCGTCCTTATCTTTTAAGGGCTTTTTACCGTTGATTAACCGGTCTTGGTTAATTTCCTCACGAAGCTGCTTATCATAAATACGGGCTGTTTGGCGCGCCAGTTCTTTGCGCTTCTTTTTACGGTTGGCATTGGCTTTTATGTGGGTAGCATCGATGAATACCGTACTGGCATCTACATAACCTTTAGCTACTGCCTCTTCTAGTATCCAGGCAAATATCTCTTCAAATAATTCGCTGGGAAATCTATGGGTGAAGGCATAACTAATGGTGGCGAAATGGGGTATCTTAACACTTAGATCAAACCCTAAAAACCAGCGGTAGGCTATGTTCATATCAATTTCTTTTACGGTTTGTCTAAGTGATTTAATGCCATACAGGTGCTGTATCAATACCATTTTTACCAAAACAACAGGATCTACTGCAGGTCTGCCATTGTCCTGACAGTACAGATGCTCTACCATATCATAAATGCGGTCAAAATCTACTACTTTATCTATTTTTCTTAAAAGATGATCCTGGGGAACCATTCCTTCTAGGTCTACTATCTGCAAGTTATTTCTTAGATTTGGCGCACGTTCTAGCAATTTCATCACCCTGTTGTATTTTATCATAACCAACACCAAACCCCCGCTAAATCTTGCGATTTAGCGGGGGTTTTTTGACAGTCTGACACAGGAGTACATAACTCCTGTGTTTTATATAATGGTTCCTAAGCTGAGCATTCTATCAGAACCAAAGAGCATTTTCAGTCAATCATGATGATCCTAGTAAAAGCCATTCCAAGGATTAATCTCTGGCTACAATCAGGGCAGTTCCCTGTCCTCCCCCGATGCAAAGAGTGGCCAATCCCGTTTTGCAGTCCCTCTTCTGCATTTCATACAGCAGTGATACCAGTATTCTGGTTCCGGAAGCGCCGATGGGATGACCCAAAGCGATAGCTCCACCATTTACATTAACTTTTTCCATGGTGTTCTCCCAGCCGAGATCGCGAGCTACAGCGATAGACTGAGCAGCAAAAGCTTCATTGGCTTCAATCAAGTCTATATCCTCTATAGATAAACCTGCTTTTTCTAAAGCTTTGCGAGTAGCTGGTACCGGTCCTACCCCCATGATCTTGGGGTCAACTCCACCCGAAGCATAGCTGATAACCCTAGCCATGGGCTTAATTCCCAGTTCCTCAGCTTTTTCCTTGCTCATAACGATAACTGCTCCCGCACCGTCATTGATGCCGGATGCGTTTCCAGCAGTTACGGTACCATCCTTTTTAAAGGCAGGTTTGAGCTGGCTCAGCTTTTCCGCAGTAGTCGCCCGGGGATGTTCATCAGTATCAAATACAATATCGCCTTTTTTAGAAGGAATAACTACCGGTACTATTTCATCCTTAAACCTTCCCTCAGCAATGGCCTTGGCGGCTAATTCCTGACTGCGCAAACCAAAAGCATCCTGCTCTTCACGAGTAATGCCATATTTCTCAGCCACATTCTCAGCAGTAATACCCATATGGTAATCATTAAAAGCATCCCACAATCCATCTTTTATCATTACATCCACTAGAGTACCATTGTTCATGCGGTAGCCATAGCGAGCTTTTTCTAAAGCGAAGGGAGCCATGGACATGTTTTCCATACCACCCGCCAGAATAATATCAGCATCACCAGCTTTGATTATCTGGACAGCCAAACTAACGGAACGAAGACCGGAACCGCATACTTTATTAATGGTAAAGGCTGGCACTGTTTCCGGTATACCCGCCTTAATGGCTGACTGACGGGTTACATTCTGTCCTTGAGCAGCCTGTAACACACAGCCGAAAATAACTTCTTCAATCTGGTCTGCTGAAATGCCAGCCCTTTTGATAGCTTCTTGCATTACCAAGGCACCCAAATCAACCGCCTTGGTATCTTTAAGCTGTCCACCAAATGTTCCTATCGGTGTCCTGCAGGCACCAACCAGTACGACCTCCCGACTCATTACAAAATTCCTCCTTTATATGAACTTTTATATCATTAATGAGTCAACCTAGTAAAATATTCCTTTTAAGAATATACTGAATTCTACGATTATTCTTTAACCGTTATAATTGTACCGTTATTGTGCTGGTCCTGCAATACACTTCGGTTTTCAATTATGGGTTACACATGGCAGCACTTTTCCTGATTAATGACGAGAACTTACCACAGCTCCCCTGTAATCTTAGAAACTTCACTCCTTATTAGGCCTTAGCGTTAACCTCTCTCAAGAGTATTTCCGATCACCCAAAATGCCCTGTTCCCTGTTTTGGCTTATCCAAAGGTTGGCCTTTTTACTAGGCCAACCCTACTATTTTCCCGCTTTGATAGACTAAGAAACATACTATCCAGGCCAAACCTGTTGTATAAGCTACGGTAAATAGTGGCCATTTCCACCCGTTGGTTTCTCGTTTTATTACTGCGATAGCGGCAATACAAGGTGAGTAGAGAAGGGTAAACAACATTAATATATAAGCTGTAAAGGGAGTAAACCCTGATTGTTCCTTAGCTTTCTGGGCAAAGTTCTTAACGGTGTTTTCTTCTCCCTCAGCCAGAGCATCTTCATCTCCAATGCTGTAAAGAGTCCCCATTGTACTTACCACAACTTCTTTGGCTGCAAAGCCTGCCACCAGCGCAACACTGGTCTTCCAATCGAAGCCCAAGGGAGCCAGTACCGGTTCTATGGCTTTGCCAATACGACCGGCATAACTTTCTTCCATCTGCTGGGCAGCGCTGGTATAAGGCTGTCCGCTTTCATCCATTGTGGGAAAGGTAAATAAACCCCAGATCAGTATGGATGCAGCCAGTATGATGGTACCAGCTTTTTTCAGGTATAACCAGGCTCTCTCCCACATGTGAATCAAAAGGTTTTTCAAGGTTGGCATCCGGTAAATAGGCAGTTCCATTACAAAAGGCTCGGACTCCCCCGGTACTAACCAGGTTTTAAATACCTTAGCCATCAGCATAGCCATCAATATCCCTATAAGATAAATGGAGAACAAAACGTTACCGGAAACCTCCGGGGCAAAAAAAGCTGCAATCAACAAAGAATAAACCGGCAGTCTGGCCCCACAGCTCATAAAAGGGGTTACCAGTATAGTAACCAAGCGATCTTTTGGATTCTCCAGAGTTCTGGTGGCCATTATGGCAGGAATATTACATCCGAATCCAGTTAACATGGGCACAAAAGACTTGCCATGCAGGCCAACCCGGTGCATGATTTTATCCATAACAAAGGCTGCCCGGGCCATATAACCAGTGGCCTCCAAAAAAGCAATACCTAAAAACAGCAGTATTATGTTCGGTAAAAATACTACCACTCCGCCTACGCCACCGATGATTCCATCAACAATCAGTGACCTCAACAACCCTTCATTCATATGGCTGGCAACCCACTCACCCAGAGCTACAAAACCAGCCTCAATCCACTCCATAAGCGGGGTTCCAATAGTGAATGTCAATTGAAACAATAACCACATAATTCCTAAAAATATAGGCAAAGCCACTACCCTGTTCAGTAATACCTTGTCAATCTTTTCTGTTATTGTAATCTGGTCGGTTCCGGTGTAAGTAACTGCTTCCTGGCAGGCTCCGCGGATAAACCCATACCGTCCGTCCACTACTACCAGTTCGGGATCGTCCTGCAATATTTCTCTTATTCTATCCTGGCTTTTTTTGACGGCCACCAATATCTTGTCACCGCCAGCCCAGCTGCTCACCTTGTTGACTATCTCCCGGTCATTCTCCAGTAATTTAACAGCCAGCCAGCGCAATGGATATGTTGGTATCCCTGCATAGCTGGCTTCAGTTCCAGCAGCCAGTTGAACATTGACCACTTGGTTAGCCAGCATATGTTGAAGGATGGTTAACTCATCTTCCACTTCATGATGATATTTTACTGTTTTGGGAGTCAGTTTTACGCGGCCATGAAAACTATCCAAAACTGCATCCAGTAGATCTATGGTTCCTTGGTTCTTGGTACCTATTAAGGTAACAATTGGCACTCCCAGCAATTGAGATAATAGATTTTGCTGTATCTTTATCCCTCTTTTTTCAGCAATATCCATCATATTTAAGGCCAATACCAAAGGAACCTCTAGTTCCTTTAATTGAGTGGTCAGATACAAATTACGTTCCAGATTGGAAGCATCGACTATATTAACAACTACATCAGGCTTCTCCTCAATGATGACATTACGAGCCACTACTTCATCTGGAGAATAGGCGGTCAGGCTATAAGTACCAGGCAAATCAATAACTTTAATATCGAAACCTTTATATATTACCCTGCCTTCTTTTCTTTCTACCGTAACTCCAGGATAATTTCCTACATGTTGACGAGCTCCCGTTAAATTGTTAAAAATAGTGGTTTTCCCTGAATTGGGATTGCCCGCCAAAGCTATGGTAATGATTTTATTCGGCATCTAAGTATCCCTCCGCCTAATTATTCTAAAATAATGCCTCTAGCTTCTTCCTTTCTCAAGGATAAGTGATTACCTCTTAATTTAACTTCCATCGGGTCACCCAAAGGGGCATAACGTTCCATTTCTATCTCAGTTCCCGGTACAATTCCCATATCGACAATACGCCGCTTAACCAATCCAGCCCCAACCACTTTGCTAACCTTAGCTTTTTGGCCGGGCATCAAATCGTTAAGGTTTTTCATTTCCTTCACTCCTTCACGTTTGTATCCAGTTTTATTTCGCGGGGCTGTGGCATTGGCGATTGGCAACAGCTGCATCCCCCGCTGCATTCCCCGCAGTCCCGGGTGAATAACTTCCTTATCCTATTGACAATAAGCCCAAAGGCTAAGATAAATATTATGCCTATAAATAATTGCTCCATAATGCTACCTCCTTAATTTTTAGGGGCCTACCTCGCATTTTAAAACCTCAATAGTGATATTGATAATCATTATCAACTTAAATATATTCTATTTCCCCACATAGTTCAAGATTCTTTTTGCAATAAAACATTGATTCAATCCCGTATTAACCAAAAAAAAGAAAACCCCCACAAGGGAGGTTTTCTTTACTAGCTTAAAAAGTTACCAATTTACTGCATGGTCTGCCAAAGTACTTCAGCTACATCAAAGACCTTGGTCTTCTCCTCAGCTTCAGCTCCTTTTACACCATCGGAAATCATGGTCAGACAGAACGGACAGTTGGTTACTATCATTTCTGGAGCAGGAGCTAACAATTGATCGGTGCGGGTATCATTGATACGTTTATAACCTTCAACTGCATGCTCTTCCAGCCACATCCGTCCGCCACCGGCTCCACAGCAGAATCCAAACTGCTTGGATTTATCAATTTCAATAATGTTTCCGCCGGCTGCTTTTATTACACTGCGCGGCTGGTCATAAACATTGTTATGGCGACCCAGGAAGCAAGAGTCGTGGTAAGTAACTTTTTTATTCAAAGAAGTCTCTGGCTTTAATTTGCCTTCGGCAATTAACTTAGCCAGTATTTCCGTGTAATGATAGACTTCATAGTTGCCGCCCATTTGCGGATACTCGTTCTTCAAAGCGTTGTATCCATGCGGGCATACCACGATGATCTTCTTGACGCCATAATTGTTGAAGCTTTCGATATTCATCTGCGCCAGGGTCTGGTACAAATATTCATTACCCAGACGACGTGCCGAGTCACCGCAGCAGTATTCTTCTACACCCAGATATCCGAAGCTGACACCTGCTTTATTTAACAGTTTGACCAGGGCTTCGCCCACTCTCTTATAACGATCATCGAAGGAAACGGCGCAGCCAGCATACAGCAGGTATTCAAATTCTCCGCCATCCTCGGGCAGAACATTCACCATTTCCCGAACACCGCGCTCATCCAGCCAAGCTGCCCGGTTAGCAAAGCCAACTCCCCAGGGATTGTAGTTGCGTTCCATATTGGTGAAGGCCATCTGAGCCTCACTCGGCATGTCACCCTGCCACATAACCAGGTTGCGGCGCATTTCCACAATCTTGGGAATATGTTCGATAAACATGGGGCAGTGTTCCATGCATGCCCGGCAGTTGGTGCAGTCCCAAATAACATCGGTGGTAACTACATCATAGATCAGGCTCTTTTCCATAGGGCTGACTTCTTCGGAAGCTTCTTCGGTCATAGCAACCACATCAGCTTCTTCCGGTTGCCCCTTCTGTGCCAGCAAATATGGAACCTTTTCATCAAGATGTTCCTTCATGTGTTGAATAAGAGTAATTTTAGGATTCAGATGCTTACCGGTATTGTAGGCCGGGCAGTTTTCCTGGCAGCGGCCGCAACGAATACAGGCTTCTAAATCAAGCAGGTCTTTCCACCCAAATTCCTCAATGTTTTCTACACCAAAAGTTTCAGCTTCTTCAATGTTGTCAACCATGCGCAGGGCTGAAGGACCCAAATCCCGGAATGCATAATTAAGCATACCGGCAAATATGTGCCATAGTTTGGTGAACGGAATGAGAGCTATTAATAAGAATGCCGTAGCCATGTGGAACCACCAAAGAATACGGTGCCACATTAAAACTACATCCAGAGATACGTTGGCAAAGGGCTTGGCAAACAGCCAGCCAATTGGAGAAGCTACCCGTTCGTAGTCAATCTGCTGCATAGTAACTGACAACTTAATCTGGGCTGCGATACGCAGGCCCTCGATAACGAATCCGAAAAACAGAACGATAAATACCAAGAGAATTATCCAGCCATCCGAGGCTTTGGTATCATTAAGACGATCCGGTTTTTGAATGTAACGAACTATAGCCAGACCTATAATTCCAAGTAAGGCAAGCAGTCCGAGAACATCAACAAACCATGAGAAACCGATATAGGATGCACCTTCAATATGCGGCCATCCCAGCCAATAATGAGCGGCATCTACACCGGCAGCCAAAGCCAGTACCACAAAGCCCCAGAACAGGAAAGCATGCATAATACCTGCCAGAGGTTTGCGAATAACTCTGGCCTGGGCGAATGTATAACCAAGCCATGATAAAATACGGGCACCTACTTGATCATTGCGATGAATTTCTCCCTTGGCCAATGTCCACACTTGGTAGCGCTTATACATACCGTACAATAAAATCCCTATAGGAATGAACATGATAATATATATCAGCCATTCATAATAGATATTGGCTCCTACTTGGCGCATCGGGATTTCGTAGCCGCCTTGAAGTGGATGGAATCCAAATATCATGTAAAACTTTCCCTCCTTAATCAACCAAGGGTTATTACTGGACATACGCTAAGCGTATATCCAGTAAAAACCATCTCCCCCCCTGTGTAAGACCTTATTTCTTAAGCTCCTGGCACAGCAGCGGTATAACTTTGAAGAGGTCACCGACCACACCAAAATCAGCCACATTGAAAATTGGGGCTTCGGGATCGGTATTGATAGCAGCGATAAACTTAGAGGAAGACATACCAGCCAGATGCTGGATGGCACCGGAAATACCACATGCCACATACAAAGTGGGGTTAACCACTTTACCAGTCTGTCCTACCTGCAGTTCATGACCCAGCCATCCAGAATCGATAGCTGCGCGGGATCCGCCCAGGGCAGCTCCCAAAAGATCTGCTAACTCTTCAACAACTTTGATGCCTTCGGGACCTTTGCATCCACGTCCGCCGGATACTACCACATCAGCCTCAGTAAGTTCAGGCCGAGCAGATACGGTGGGCTCAAAACTCTTAACAGTCTGATAGACATCAGCATCGGTAGCCGCTACTGCCGGTTTAACTACAGCACCCGCTCCTGCGGCTTCTACTACTTCAAATACACCAGCACGAACTGTTGCCAGAATCGGGCTAGTGGTAATCTCTACTTTTGCTAAAGCTTTACCAGCATAGATGGCGCGGGTAAATACACCTTTGCCAGCACTGATTTGAGCATCGATTACGTCAGTTGCCAAACCTACTTCCAGCTTTTGTGCCAGCCGGGAGGCAAAATCTCTGCCATTAAAAGTGTGTGCAAACAGGACAGCATTGGGAGCATTTTCCTTAATCATAGCAGCCATCTGGGCTACAAATGCACCAGTGTTGTAGCTGGCAAATACATCACCTTCTACAACGTAAACCTTATCAGCACCATATTTAGCAAACTCAGCAGCCAGGCCTTCAACGCCTTTGCCGAAAACTACTGCGCTAACCTCATCACCAAAAGTCTTAGCCTTGGAAATCATCTCATAAGTAACTTTACGAACATTTCCATCTCTTTGTTCGACAAATACCCAAGTTCCGGCCATCAATTACCCTCCTTTATATCATGCCATTCTTCCAGGCAAAATTATTTTACTTCTACCTTAACGGTATTCTTCATCCAGTCGCCCAGTTTTGCTGCAGCAACGTCGGGATCTTCTTCGATCTTAACACCGGCTGTCTTAGCAGGTGGCAGGGAGAATTCCACGATTTTGGTCTTAGCTTCAGCAGCTACGGCATCAATGGTTGCGACCGGTTTTTTCTTAGCCTGCATGATACCCTTCATGGAAGGATAACGAGGCTCATTCCAGCTTACCTGGCTGGAAATAACCGCCGGAATGCTTACTTCAGTAACCTGAGTTCCGCCATCGGCTTCACTGGTGCAGGTAGCTTTGCCGCCAGCGATTTCGATATTGGTTATAACATTTACATGCGGTAATCCAAGTATTTCTGCTATACGGGTAGGCACCTGAGAGGATCCATCATCTGCTGCAACATGACCTGCGAGAATTAAATCGGGATTTTCATCTTTGATCGCAGCTGCCAGGGCAACAGCTCTTTGGTATTCGTCAGCAGCAGTATCTTGTTTTACCAGAATACCACGATCAGCACCCATAGCCAGAGCAGTGCGAATGGCATCCATGGCTTTGTCAGAACCGGCTGAAAGGATTACAACTTCATTGGCGATGCCTTTTTCTTTCAATTGGATTGCACCTTCAACAGCCACTTCATCATAAGGATTGATAATCAGATTGATACCCGCATCCGATATCTTGCCATCCTTCAACTCGATTTTGGCTTCGGTGTCAAATGTTTGCTTCACACATACCAGAACCTTCAAGTTCATTCCTCCTTTTCCAACTCGTTAATTTTTCATTAGATTACCAAACCTAAACCCCTTGTAACTCGCAGACCAAGCTGACAAATTTTACACCACCACCCCCATAAAAGATCTCTATCGGCTGCCCACCGGCAAATTACCGCCTAATAATGGGTCACTTGAAAAAACGGCATATCAAACTAGTAATTCTCTATATATGTAGCATTTCCTGCAAAGATGGAAAATTTGTGGCTTAAACTACTTAATTTCCCTTACGGTAAAAAAAGGTAGCTATGGTTTTTAGGCCTAATTCCCGAGCTTGAAAAATCTGTTCAGTACTGCCAATAAACAAAACTCCCCCAATTGTTAGAGCATCAGTAAACCGTTGATAAAGCTTAGTTTTAGTCTCTTCCGTAAAATATATCACCACATTACGGCACAAAATCAAGTCAAAGTTGCTGGAAAAGGGATCGCGCAACAGGTCATGCCGCTTAAAATTCACCATGTCACGAATTTCCTTCTTGGCTTGGCATTTATCATCCTGACAATCGAAATAGCGGGAAAGATAAGCGGGAGGAATCCCTTGAACAGCCTTGCTGGAATAGATACCCTGCATAGCTTTGTTCAAGACCTCCTGATCTATATCCGTAGCCAGGATTCTGTCGCTTAAAGGAATACGTTTTTCTAAAAACAGCATGGCCAGTGAATACGGTTCCTCACCAGTCGAACAACCCGCACTCCAAACCCGCAAAGAATTTCGATCTTTTAGCAACAGAGGTAATACCTGATTTTCCAGGATGTCCCAGTGATTCGCATTACGAAAGAACTCGGACACGTTAATGGTAATGTGTTCAAGAAATTTCCGGTATAAAGAAGCATCATTCCTGAGTAAATCCAAAAAAGATTTGTAGTCATCAGCCCCTGCTGAACGCATAAAACTATTGATGCGTCTTTCCATTTGCGGCCTTTTATAGGCGGTTAGGTCAATCCGGCTCATGCTTTCAAACTTGCTGATAAACCATTCCCAACTGTTTTCTACCAATAATCTCACCTCTGGCCAACTTCATCCAGAGCTTCATCAATGGCTTCAACTGTGATATCCGCGTCTTGCAGTTCATGGGCACAGGATACAAAGCAAACTTCGAATTGTGACGGGGGAAAATAGACTCCTCGTTTTAACAAAGCTCTATGGAAGCGACCATAAAACTCTGTGTCACAGGTTCTTACATCAGCTAAAGAAGTTACTGGATCTTCGGTAAAAAACACCGTAAACATAGAAGCTAAATGGTTTATTTCAAACAGGTATTCGTGATTTTCAAAAACTGTCTTCATCTTGTTAGCCAGGTAGTAATTAACTACCTCCATGCGATCATACCAGTCTGAATCCTTTAACACCTGCAGGGTGGATAAGCCGGCTGCCATAGCCAGGGGATTTCCTGACAGAGTTCCCGCTTGATATACATCACCACTGGGAGATACCATTTGCATAATGTCGCGGCGTCCTCCATAAGCACCCACCGGGAGCCCCCCGCCAATAATCTTGCCCAGGGTAGTAAGATCAGGCTGGATATCAATGAGATTCTGGAATCCTCCATAACAGGTGCGAAAGCCGGTAATTACTTCATCAAATATGAGCAAACTTCCATATAAATCTGTTATTTTACGCAGTTCTTTTAGGAACTGGGGATCAGGCAGTACTAGTCCCATATTAGCTGCTACCGGCTCTATGATTACTGCAGCAATATCCTGACCGTATTGGCGAAACATTTGTTCCACCGATGATATATCGTTGTATACTGCCACTAAAGTCTGCTCCGCTAAAACACCCGGTACCCCAGGGCTGGTAGGTACCCCGGTAGTCATCATGCCTGATCCCGCTTTAATAAGAAAACTGTCAGCATGTCCATGATAACAGCCTTCAAATTTTAGAATCCGCTGGCGACCTGTAAAGGCTCGTGCCAGTCTGATGGCGCTCATGGTAGCTTCGGTGCCGGAGTTTACCATTCTCACCATTTCCACCGAGGGTATAGCTTCACAAATGGTTCGAGCTAATTCAACCTCCGCTTCACAGGGAGCCCCATAACTGGTTCCTTTTAAGGCCGCTTCACGCACTGCTTCTACCACAGCTGGATGACTGTGTCCCAGGATCAACGGTCCCCACGAACATACATAGTCTATGTATTCATTGCCATCCACATCCGTTAGACGACAACCCTGGGCATGATCAATAAAAACGGGATTACCCTCTACTGCTTGAAAAGCGCGTACCGGACTGTTTACTCCTCCAGGAATATAGGCATTAGCCTGTGCAAACAGCTGGTCCGATTTGCTGGTATTCATGTCTTACCGATCTCCCCTTAATAGTATTCTGATTGCAAGCCAGGTAGAAGTTAAAAATATTGCATACTGACTTTTTTATATTCCTGCAGACTTTCTAATACTACATAATCCTTGACATCCCGGTTTTGGGACAACTTCTCTATCCGCTCTTTCAATTCCTGTTGGGAGCGGGCATGTACCATAGTAAATAAATTATAGCCGAAGTCTTCCGGCACCTGACGCCAGTAACAATGGCTTACCTGTGGGTCCTGGGCGAAATATTGGCCAACTTCATCAGCTTTAGCATAATCCACATTCCAGGCAACCATCGCATTGATGTGAAAACCCGCTTCACGATGCCGTAATACCGCTGCTAATCTTCTGATATAGCCCTGGTCATGCAGCCATTGAATTCGCTCCACAATCTCTTCTTCGCTAATACCCAATTTCTCTGCCAATTGAGCATAGGGGCGAGATTCCAGGGGAATATCTCCTTGCAGGAACTGGATAATCTGGATATCGGTATCAGTCAGCATAATCATCCTCCTGCATAGGTAGACTCAACTTAATTTTATAGACTTTTTCCGCTGGTAAGGTATGTATCCTTATGCTCAAATCATCCTCCAAATGCTGTAAAATCAGCTGGGCTTTATCCCTGGTAGGTGCGGTCAAAGTAAACCAGAGGTTCCAGCGGTGGTTGCGGCGATAATTATGGGTAACTCCCGGTTCAGCACTAATCCGGGAGGCTACCTGGTCTATTCTATCCTCTGGCACTTCACCAGCACATAAGACCGAAAAATATCCCAGACTCCGCGAATCCATAATCCCGCCTATTCTGCGTATAATGCCCTCATCTTTTAGCTGCTGAATGCGCTGCAGCAGAACAGCTTCATCAATACCAAGTATATCCGCAATTTGGCGGAAAGGGTGTGTACAAATAGGAAACTTATTTTGAAGAAGATCCAATATTTTTCGATCCAGAGAATTCAACATCATTTTCTTACCCATCCCGGCGGATTATAGAGACACCATTCATCTTCCGCCATAATATCCCCATTACTATAATAATAGGCCCGGGCCCGGCACCCACCGCAGCGCTCCCGGTAATCACAGGTACCGCATTTACCTTCGTATTCCATAGTCCGCAGCTCCTGCAAAATGGCATTATTCCTCCAAATTTCATCAAAAGGAGTTTGCTTGACGTTTCCCAGAGGGATATCCAGGTAGGCACAGGGTTGAACATCACCTTTGGGACTGATGATGCAGTAACTGATTCCCGCCAAGCATCCTTTGCTGAAGCGCACAGGGACATTTTTCTTGTCGGCGGTCCTGATAAACTGGGGAGCACAGGTAGGTTTGATTTCAATAGGACAGTTTTTTTGCTTTTCCATTAACCGGGTTATGGTTTTTTCATAAGCAGCTACCCGCAGAGCTTCCTCTTCAATGTTTTTACCCCGGCCGGTAGGAACTAAAAAGAAAACATGATGAGCCATAGCTCCTATTTCTACTGCATAGTCGGTAATCTTTTCCAGCTCATCTACATTCCAATCCATCACCGTGGTATGAACCTGAAAAGGCAGTCCGGCCTTTTTCAGATTGAGCATCCCCTGAACTGCCAGTTCAAAGGCATTCTCCAGCTTCCGAAACTCATCATTTTTGACGGGATCTAAACTGTCCAGACTCACCCCGGCAGCCATGAATCCAGCCCTTTTAAGTTCCTGGGCAACTTCTTCGGTGATTAAAGTACCATTGGTCCCCAATACTACCCTGAGCCCCTTGTTGGTAGCATAGCGGGCTAATTCATAGATATCAGGGCGCATCAGGGGTTCACCGCCGCTGAATATCATTATTTTAAAACCGGCACGCACCATACCATCGATTAAATCCCGAGCTTGTCGGGTGGACAGCTCGTCCTCCAAACGGGCTCCGGCATCGCGGTAGCAATGGTCGCAGAACATATTGCACTGATTAGTAGTGTTCCAGGATACCAGCATATATTTTCAAGCTCGGGCCCATCCGGCCCAGCCCAGTACCTCCTCCAACTAACCTTTCAGCCAGCGGGCTACATCCAGAGCGGCATAGGTGATTATCAGGTCCGCCCCCGCTCGCTTGATACTGGTTAAAATCTCCATAGTAACCTTTTCCTCATCCAGCCAGCCCATGGCTACGGCAGCCTTAAGCATGGCATATTCGCCGCTTACATGGTAGGCCGCGGTAGGGTATTGAAAGGTGTCCTTGACTTCCCGAATAACATCCAAATAAGCCAAAGCCGGTTTTACCATAACGATATCGGCTCCCTCTTCAATATCCAGTTCCACTTCCCGCAGAGCTTCCAACCGGTTAGCCCCATCCATTTGGTAGGTTTTACGGTCACCAAATTGAGGGGATGATTCCGCAGCTTCCCTAAAGGGGCCGTATAAAGCCGAGGAAAATTTAGCTGCATAAGCCATAATGGGCAGATAGGAAAAACCGTGATCATCCAGTACCTGCCTGATAGCTCCTACGCGGCCGTCCATCATGTCCGATGGGGCTACCATATCACACCCAGCCTCAGCATGGGATAAAGCTTCCCGGGCCAGCAAATCCAAAGTGGCATCATTCAAGACTCGTCCCTGCTCATCTAATGCCCCACAGTGGCCGTGATCAGTATATTCACACATACAGACATCGGTAATAACTATGGTTTGAGGACTGAGTTTTTTAATCTTTCTTATGGCCTGCTGAACCACCCCATCATCCTGCCAGGCACTAGTTCCCATGGCATCCTTAGTTTCCGGTATACCAAACAGCAGCACCGCCGGTATTCCCAATTCAGCTATTTGCTCAATGGGTTGTTCTAAACGATCCACTGAGTATTGGAACACGCCTGGCATTGAGGAAATAGGAATTTCCTTGTTCTGCCCGTAAATAACAAATAATGGATATATAAGGTCATCACAGGTTAATATTGTTTCCCGCACCATATTGCGTAAGGTAGGTGTAGAACGAAGTCTTCTGAGACGCTGATTTGGAAAAGCCATTTGTCGATCCCCCTATCCAGCTAATTCCTCAGCCGTCAAATAGCAGGCCGGATCTTCAGCCCACAGATCACCGTAAACAGCCCGGGCGCGAATGCGGCACCCTGAGCAAAGCGATTTATAGGTACATGCACCGCAGCGTCCCTTGATATGTTTATCCTTCTCCCTCAGCATAACCATAAGTTCATCATCTGAATTCCAGATTTCCGCAAAAGGTCTTTCCCGCACATTGCCTACGGTATAGTCCTGCCAGAACTGGCAGGGGTGCACATTGCCGCGGGGATCAACATTGGCGAATTTGGTTCCCGCCGAACACCCGCCGTGCATCTGCAGTAAGGTAACTATTTCTTCCACTCTTTCCGGCTGCTGCTGGCGAATACGGTTTAACAGGTATATGCCATCAGCGTGATTATCCGTGGTCAATATCTCTACCTGTACCCCTCTCTGGTGCAGATCCACTGTGCGCTCACTTAGAAAATCCAAGATCTGCCTGGTTTCTTCAATACTGGTGTCCATGTCAGCCATTTGGGCTCCCCGGCCGGCATATACCAAATGGTACATGCAAAAACGTGGTATACCCTCTTTCTCCACTATGTCCAGAACCTCAGGCAGATCGGATTGATTATAGCGATTAACAGTAAACCTGATCCCGGTTTTAACCCCTTCATCCAGGCAAGCGTGAATGCCCTTCAGGGCAGCGGCAAAAGCTCCGGGCATATTGCGAAACTCATCGTTGGTAGAAGGCTTTCCATCAATGCTAATACCCACATACTGAAAACCTGCCTCCTTGATCTGCCGGGCTATTTGCTTGTCTATCAGTGTTCCATTGCTGGAAATAACTGGACGCAGGCCTAGATCAGCCGCCATTCTGCCCAACTCGAAAATATCCTTGCGGATCAGGGGTTCTCCCCCGGAGAACAACAGAACCGGTACTTTCATTTTGGCCAGATCGCTTATAAAGGCTTTTGCTTCATCAGTAGTCAGTTCGTCTTGATACTTGCGGTCTTCCGCACTGATGTAGCAATGCCGGCAACGTAAGTTGCAGCGGTTGGTCATATTCCATACTACCAGCGGCCGGTTCTGGTTGGAAAACTGCAGCAGCTCCGGGGGCACCTGCCCTTCAACGGAACTGTGCTTTATAACATCAGATACTGTGGCTGTACCACATAATAATTTAGTGCATCCAATCATAACTAATAGTCCTCCCTGCTGGCTTGGCTCTCTTCTACGAGAGCCTCCATCAGACCCTGAATAGTAAACTCAGAGGCGTTTATATCTACAGTAAACCCGTATTGTCTTGCCGTATCTGCTGTGATAGGTCCAATGCAGGCTACTTTGGTTTTATTATTAATTCGTGCTATATTCTCCCTGCCTACGATTTTAACAAAGTTATGTACTGTTGACGAACTGGTAAAAGTCAGGTAGTCCATGTTCCCTTGTTTTATCTCGTTTAAAACCTGCGGGCTTACCGAAAGAGCGACTACGGCTTCATAGAGAAATACCTCATTAACATGCAACCCTGCCTTTCTCAGTTCCTCGGGCAGAACCGAACGGGCTCCCCGGGCTCTAGGCAACAGTACCCATTGACCAGGTCGGCTCACGGAAGTTAAGGCTTTGATAACCCCTTCCGCCCGGTATTCTCCGGGCATCACTTCCACTTTCAAGCCTTTTTGAACCAATCGGTCCCGGGTAGCGGGCCCGATAGCCGCCAGCTTAATACCCTTCAAATCACGGATATCATATCCGCAGCTAATAAGTTCTTCAAAAAAAATGTCTACCGCATTGACACTGGTAAAAACCACCCAATCGTAGCTGTCCAGGTGACTAAAAGCATTATGCAATCCACTGAGATTGGCTTCCTTTTTTATCTCGATAGCCGGGAATTCAACAGCTTCTCCTCCCAAATCCACAATTCTATCCACCAATTGACTGGCCTGGGATCGGGAACGTGTCACCACAATTCGTTTACCCCATAGGGGTTTGTTTTCCACCCAGTTCAGTTCCTCCCGCAGGTTCACCACTTCACCTACCACGATAACAGCCGGAGGCTTAAAATCATGTTCCCGCACCAGATCTACAATATTATCCAGGGTACCGGTTAAAACCTCCTGCTCGGGTAGGGTTCCCCAGCGAATCAAGGCTACCGGGGTCTGCGGATCCCGTCCGTGTTTTATTAAATTACTGCAGATAAAGGGCAAGTTTTCTACGCCCATAAGAAAAACCAAGGTACCAATGCCGGGGGCTACATGTTCCCAGCAAATAGAACTTTCCTTTTTGTCAGGTTTTTCGTGGCCAGTAATGACGGCAAAACTGGAAGTCATATCACGGTGAGTTACCGGTATCCCAGCGTAAGCTGGTACAGCAATAGCTGAGGTTACACCTGGTACCACTTCAAAATCCAGACCGTGCTGGCGTATAAACTGGGCTTCTTCTCCTCCCCGGCCATATAAAAAAGGATCGCCTCCTTTTAACCGGGCTACTGTCAAACCCTGGCGGGCCTTTTCCACCAGCAGTTGATTAATTTCTTCCTGGGTTAAAGCATGGCGCCCTGATATTTTACCCACGTAAATTTTTTCGGCATCATTGCGGGCCATATTCAGCAAAGCCTGCCCAGCTAAACGGTCATACACTATCACATCGGCTTTTTGCAGTATGCGCTGTCCTTTAATAGTGAACAGACCGGGATCCCCCGGTCCCGCACCGATTAAATATACCTTACCCTGCTTTTGCATTACTGCTCCCCCATCGTCTGTATGGATGTGAGAATACTTTCTGCTCCAGCTGCCAGAATCCGTTCGGCCAGGTTTAATCCGATTTGAACTGGATCTTGGCTGGTTCCGTTTATAGCATCGCGGATAATTTGGGTTCCATCCAGAGATGATACCAGACCCTGAAGTTGAATCGTATCTCCACTGCATTCAGCCAGACAGGCCATAGGTACCTGACAGCCACCTTCCAGCCGGCTTAGGAAAGCACGCTCTGCCTGTATTTCCGAAAAAGTTTTCCTATCGTTGACAGCTTCCAGCAGACCATCCATCTGCTCATCATGGTCACGAGTCTCAATGGCTATGGTTCCCTGACCCGTGGCGGGCAGCATTATATCATAGGGCAATACCTGGGTTATCCAGTGTTCCAGGCCCAGCCTTTTCACCCCGGCATAGGCCAGAATGATTCCATCCAGTTTTTCTTCTTCCATTTTTTTAATACGAGTCTCTACATTGCCCCTTATATCAATCACTTTTAGGTCCGGCCGTATGGCCTTCAGCTGGGCAGTACGGCGCAAGCTGGAGGTTCCTATAACACTGCCAGCCGGAAGATCAGAAAGGGCTAGTCCGGACCTGCTGATTAGAACATCACCGGGATTTTCCCGGGGCATAACCGCCGCGAGTTTTAATCCTTCCCCCAGCTGGGAAGAAAGGTCTTTCAGGCTGTGGACCGCCAAGTCTATAGTACCGTCCAATAATGCTTTTTCCAGTTCCTTGGTAAATAGTCCCTTATCACCGATACGTGAAAGGGCCACATCCAGTATTTTATCGCCTACCGTCTTTACAATCACCGTTTCTACCTGTAAATCGGGATGACACTCTTTAAGCCTTTCAGCTACGGCTTGTGCCTGCCAAAGGGCGAGTTTGCTACCTCGGGTTCCCAGCTTCAACCGTTTCATCAGCCATGGTCTCCTCGTAACTTACCTGCAAGTCAAACAGCTTTTTAACCACTTCAGCATAAAGATGTCCTTGATTGCTGGCCGCCATTTCCTTTAAGGTTATCACCGGATTATGCAGCAACCGGTTAATTATAGAATTAGCCATTGAACCCAGTACTTTTTGCTGGTGATCAGATAATGGCCCCATTCGGTTCAAGGCTTTTTGCAGTTCTTGGTGTTTTATAGCCTCAGCCTGACTTTTCAGGGCGGCAATAACCGGCACTGCATACAAACTGGTCAGCCATTGATTAAACTTATCAAGTTCTTCGGCAATAATTTTCTCCGCTTCTTTGGAAGCCCGCTGGCGTTCCATATAATTGGCATCAACTACTCCCTGCAGATCATCTATATCATATAAATATACTCCGGGAATGTCGCCCAAAGCTGGGTCAATATCCCGGGGAACCGCAATATCAATTAAAATAATCGGCCTGCCTTGGCGTTTACGCAAAGATTCACCACAGTTATGGTCATGCATCACGTAATGGGCGGCAGCAGTACAGGATATTACTATATCCGCTTGGGGCAGAACGTCAGGAAGGTCGGTAAGACGAATGGCGCGCCCCTGCAGTGATTCTGCCAGGAGCAGGGCTTTATCATAAGAACGGTTAGACACTATAACCGATTTAACTCCGTTTTGCATTAAGTAGCGGGTAGTGAGCTCGCTCATTTCCCCGGCACCAATAACCATAACGGTTTTATTTTCCAAACTGCCCAGGCATCGTCTTGCTAATTCCACCGCCGCCGCACTGATGGATATAGGATACTTATCCAATCCGGTCTCCGTGCGCACCCTTTTCCCTACATATATGGCTTTCTGAAACAAAGCATTCAAAACTCCATCGGAAGATCCCAGTTCAATAGCTTGCAGGTAAGCGTCTTTAACCTGACCGAGAATCTGGTTTTCTCCCAAAATCATAGAATCTAGACCAGCGGCCACCCTAAAAAGATGAAGGATTGCATCATGACAATTGGGTTGGTATAGATACTTTTTTAATTCATGATAGCCCAATCCGGAAAACTGTCTTAAGAAGCCTTCCAGATCTTTAGCGCCTTCATCTATATTCCTGGTGGTGGCATACACTTCGGTACGGTTACAGGTATGAAGGATTATGGAACCCTCCACCCCGCTGCAGCTGTTTAATGAGGCATAAGCCTCCTGCAGGGCGGGTCCGGATATAGAAAACTTTTCTCTTATTTCCACCGGAGCCGTCTTGTGGTTTACTCCTGCCACAAGGACATACATGCTTTAAATCGCTCCTTTATCTCTTCATCTCGACCCTCAGCTATCAAATCCAAGACATCCAGTCCAGCCATAGCCTCAAAAATCGCCTGCCGAACTCTGATATCGGGAACAGTTTCTTTGACAACTTCTCTTTGCTCACCTAAAAGGTCAACAAACTTACCATGAGCATCAGTAATTGTTTCTTCCATTTGCTGGCGTAATCTTTTAGCGTAAGCTGGACTCTTCCCCTCAGTTGATATGGCTAAAACCAGGGAATTGCGGCGAAGGATGGAGGGCACATAAAAGTCACAAAAGGCCGGGTCATCAACAGCATTGACCAAAATCCCTTCCTTTTGGCAAAGGCGGGCTACCTCACGATTAATTTGCTGATCGTCCGTAGCGACAAAAACTAAAAAGGCATCCTGAATATCCGTTGGTTGAAAACTCCTGGAGATCCAATTCACCCGGTTATTTTTAGCCCAGTTGTGCAGCTTAGCAGTAACCTGCGGGCTAATCAAGTCAATCAGAACCGGATATTCCAATAAATTCTCAACTTTCCGTTCAGCTACCTTTCCTCCACCCACCACTAAACATCGTTTATTTTCCAGGTTAATAAATACCGGAAATAGACCAGCCACAACCCGTCCTCCACATGTATATAAAAAAAGGGTCTGAAGTCAGACCTGGTACTACTTTTCTTGCTTTTCCTCCAACTCGTCAAACTCTTGTTCTTTGGCTTTGCGAAAACTCTGGATAGCTTTTCCCAGAGACTCCCCCACCTGAGGAAGCTTACCAGGGCCTACAATTATTAATACTATAACAAGAATTAAAACCAATTCCCAAGGACCAAAATTACCAATAAGTCCAAACAATGAAACTCCCCCCTTAAAGGGCCTCACTTCCTGATAGGGCTGATACTGCACTGATATAGATATTATGACAAAAAGCGCCCACTTTGTAAAGCAATCCAGGTTCCTGCCTGCCATCGCCAGACCCACTCAGAGATAATGAAAATACTTACTCGGATTTCTTGGCGCTACGTTTAGGACCTGGTCGCGACAGCTTGGCCACCCAGATACTGACTTCAAAAAGGAAGTAAACCGGTATAGCCATCAACAGCTGAGAAAAGGGATCAGGTCCTGGGGTAAGAGCTGCTGCTAAAATAACGATCACCAACAGTGCATATTTGCGGTTTCGAGCCAGCATTTCATAATTGATAATTCCTAGTTTAGCCAGGAAAAAAATCACTACCGGGAGTTCAAAGATTAAGCCAAAGGGAATAGTAAAAGCCAAGACAAAAGATACATACTGGTCCACCTTAAACATGGTTTCTAAGTTCTCACCGGCAATGTATATGAAGAAGTTCAGAACCAGACGCAATATTCCGAAATAGGCAAAGAGTACTCCTACTGCAAACAAGAGAATAGTGATAGGAAATAGTATATATATATTTTTTCTTTCATGGGGATACAATGCCGGCTTAAAAAACCTCCAGATAGCCCATACCACTACAGGGAAAGCAATAATGAACCCAGCCAGGAAGGAAAGCTTGAGTTTGACAAAGAAGGCCTCGGTCACACCGGTTACGATTAAGTTCTCGTTTAATGCCTTCAAGGGCGAAATAATTATGGATAAGATCTGTTCACTATAGTAAAATGAGCCTATTGCTGCAATAATAATGGCTACTATACTTATAATCAGTGACTTGCGCAGGTCTTCCAGATGTTCAATAATGGTCTGTTTTTCTTCCTCCGTCCTGTCCCTTAAAGCCATATCCATCCCCCTGACTAGTAATCTCTGGTCAGAATGAAATCAGCTAGTTCCAATAGGGTTTCTTTTACCGGTGTATCAGGCAGTGCTTCTAAATGACGTTTTGACCGGTGGGCATAATGCTGACTGACCGAATAAGCGTATTCGATACCATCTGACTCACATACCACGTCAATAATATACTGGGTACTATCCTGACATGCTTGAGGAGAAGACAGCAGCTGAGCCAATTCCGCCCGGCGCGCATCATGATGCAGCGCATACAGGGCTGGTAAAGTTATGACCCCCTGCCTTATATCACTTCCGGTGGGTTTACCGAGAGTAGCTTCATCGGCCACAAAATCCAGAATGTCATCGGTTATCTGAAAAGCCAAACCCAGATCGTATCCGTATCTTCTTAAAGCCTCAATTTCCCTGTGGTCAGAAGTGGACAACATAGCCCCCACCTGACAGCTTAGGGATATCAGCAGAGCAGTTTTGCGTTCTATGCGCCGCAGGTAGTTCTTTAAGCCCAGGTTTACATTGAAACAGCTGAGCATCTGCACAATTTCCCCCTGGCAAATTTTCATACTGGCATCAGCGATTACTTCCAGAATATCACTGCGGTTATAGGTGGCAATAAGTGCCAAAGCCCGGGCAAAAACGAAATTACCCGCATATATCGATACCCGGTTGCCCCATAGGCGCTTAACCGTTCCCGTACCCCGGCGGACGGCTGAATTATCAATAACATCGTCATGAACCAGGGTGGCCATGTGCACCAGTTCCAAAGCAGTAGCCAGAGGAATAGCGTAGCTGATATCCTCCCGGTACATACGAGCCACCAACAGAGCAAAACCAGGTCTTATCCTCTTTCCCCCAGCCTTGATCAGATGAGATGAAGCTTCGCTTAGAACTCGTTCCGAAGAATTCACATGTTGGTACAGGTATTCCTCAACCAGCTCCATTTCATTGCGTACCAACTTAAATAAATCGAATTCCACCGTAATTCTCCCCTTAAGCAGGAATTACTACATCATTATAAAGGTTACCGCCAGTTAACGCCATACCGACATCACGGTTCACCATACCGCTTAAAAAGATTATGATCCATGCCTAGAGCATCCAGAACTTTCCCTACCACAAAGTCCACCACATCCTCAACTGTTGCCGGGTGGGTATAAAAAGCTGGCATAGCCGGAATAATGTGAGCTCCAGCTTCCGCTAACAACAGCATATTGCGCAGGTGGATGGAACTCAGTGGAGTTTCTCTAGGTACTAGCAGCAAAGGCTTTTTCTCTTTCAGCATTACATCAGCTGATCTTTCCAGCAAACTGCGGGCAGACCCACTGGCCAGAGCAGCAATACTAGCCATAGTGCAGGGAATCACCAGCATTCCATCCACACGAAAGGAACCGCTGGCTATGGGAGCTGCTATATCAGAGTCATCATAAACAGTTATATTGCCTTCAGGCAGGTGAGCGCATATGTTGGCTTTCCAATCCCCCTGCATATCCCAGTTCATTTCATGTTCAATTACGATACGCCCAGGATTAGTTACCACCAGGTGCACTTCGGTCTGCTTCTGAAGCAGAACCTCCAACAGTCGTAACCCATAGATTACTCCGCTGGCACCAGTTATACCCACAATATATCTGGGCATTGAATATGCCTCCCCTTTTTTTCTCTTAAGTTGCCATGATTACAGATAAATATCCGCCAGGGCAGTAAGCAATATCACTAAACCCACATAGTGATTAAACTGAAAAGAAACCTGATTTACACGAGTTAAGTCTCCTGGCCGGACGATCCTATGTTCATATACCAGCACCAGAGCGGCTATTAGAACTCCCAGGTAATACCATCCTCCCAATTGTAAAACTAATCCGGTCAGGATTAGAAAAATTATGGTTAGAAGGTGGAATACCATGGAAAACATCAGAGCCTTGTCCTCACCAAACCTTGCCGGAATAGAATACAATCCTGCCTGACGGTCAAACTCAATATCCTGACAGGCATACATAGTATCAAAACCGGCAATCCAGAAAGCTACGGCTGCACCAATTAAAAAAGGCTGCCAGTCAAAATTACCGGTAATTGCAAACCAGGCACCAATCGGCCCCATACCGATAGCCATACCTAATAAAAGATGACACCACCAGGTAAAACGCTTGGTATAAGAGTATCCCCACAGTACTATAACAGCTAGCGGAGCTAGCTTTAAGCACAGGGGGTTCAGCTGTGCCGCCGACAAAAATAGTAAGGCCAAAAAAAAGAAAACTCCTGCCCATACCAGACCAGTGGGTAACCGGCCTGATGGCATCACCCAACTAGCAGTGCGGGGATTGGCTGCATCAAAAGGTAGATCTATTAAACGGTTTAAACTCAAAGCTGCGGTACGAGCACTCACCATAGCCACCGTGATCCAAAGAAACTGGTGCCAGGTAATTTGTCCATTCTGAGCCAGGAATGCACCCAAATAGGCAAAAGGCAACCCAAACAGAGTGTTGCTAAAATCCAGCATATCTAAATAATCTTTTACCTTACTCAAGGCCATATTCACTCCACTTCCGGTTGACCAATTCCACTATTTCCGGGGACATTCTTATATCTTTAGGCCATTCCCGGGGGTGTCCTTCACTAACCCATTTACGAGTGGCATCAATGCCCATTTTGGAACCTACTAACGCCATGGGGGCTGAATGGTCCAATACATCCAGAGGCCCATCAACAATCATGGTGTCACGACGGGGATCAACATTATTAAATACCTTCCACATTACTTCAGAAACGTCTTGTACATTCACGTCTTCATCCACCACGACGATAAACTTGGCAAACATCATCTGCCCCATGCCCCAGAGGGAACTCATAACTTTGCGAGCATGGCCAGGATAGGATTTACGAATGCTAACCAAGGCACAATTATGGAATACTCCTTCCATGGGCAGGTGCATATCTACCAATTCCGGCAGTTGGAACTTCAATAAGGGCAGGAAAATCCGCTCAGTAGCTAAAGCAATATAGCAGTCCTCCTGAGGTGGACGTCCTACTATGGTCGTTGGATAAATGGGCTTTTTCCGGTGGGTTAAAGCTGTTAAATGAAAAACTGGATATTCATCAGCCAGGGAATAATAACCGGTATGATCTCCAAAAGGACCTTCAATCCTTCTCTCCCAAGGATCAACATAACCTTCCAAAACGATTTCGGCATCAGCCGGCACTTCCAAATCAACCGTTTTGCACTTCACTAATTCAACCGGTTTCTTGCGCAAGAAACCGGCAAAAAGCAATTCATCAATGCCAGGGGGTAAGGGAGCGGTTGCAGCGTATGTTATGGCAGGATCCCCTCCCAAAGCTATCGCCACTTCCGTAGGTTTGCCCTGTTGGCAATTTTTTCGATATATGGCAGCACCGTCGTGATGAGTGTGCCAGTGCATTCCCGTGGTTTTACTGTCAAAAACCTGCATCCGGTACATGCCCACATTGCGCTTCCCTGTCTCGGGATCCTTAGTATATACCTGAGGCAGGGTAATGAAGCGTCCTGCATCTTCCGGCCAGCATTTTAGCACCGGCAGCATATCCAGGGAAGGGTTGCTTTCCACCACTTCCTGACAAGAGCCATGACGCACCATCCGGGGGATGAAGGTTGCTACCTGGGCAATTTTCGGCAGCAGCTTAACTTTGTCCAGCATGGACTGAGGTACCTGGTCGGCTATCTCCATAAAATCGAGTATTTCCTCAGCAATTTCATCCAGGTGATCAACTCCCAAACTTATAGCCATCCTTTTGGTACTGCCGAAAGCATTAATTAAAACCGGCATGTTAAAGCCGCGCACGTTTTCAAATAATAAAGCCGGGCCGTAAGCCTTGCTCACCCGATCCGTTATTTCAGTAATCTCCAGTTCGGTATCTACCTCGTTTTTGATTCTCTTGAGTTCGCCCTCTTTTTCCAGACGTTCCACAAATTCCTGCAGGTCTTTATAGGCCATTAGATTATCCTCCCATCGCGAAAAAAGCTTAAAAGGCCTGCAACCATTCCGGTTATGGCCAGATAAGCTTTGTCACCAGCCGAATCTATATTACAGCTGCCTGGTCCTGGCTACAGGCCAGGTCATGTAATTCATTGATCACTCTTGCCATCACACCTTGGTAGGTTTGTCCATTTTTCAGGCTGGACAGTATCTCAAAACTACTGTGCACGTACTGGTCCACTTGATTGTTTACACCTAGATGCAGCAGTTCTACCGCCATACCAATATCATGTCCCAGGTGATAATAAGCAGATTCCTTTCCTACCCCAGCCAATTGGGCAGCGGTTTGAAAAGCAGTAGCATATAGCGGGGCTTTGATCTGATCGATCTCCTTAATAGCGTTCCAGGTTTGGTGGTATTTGCGTACCAGCCCCTCGCTGATGGTGCAAATCATAGAGGCCAAAGAACTTAAAACCTGTTCAGCCTTATTGTCCAAAAGAATTTGCATAATGTAGCCAAAGGTGTAGTCCCCAATCAGAATAGCAAATTGCAAATCCTGGTTGTATTCCTGACCTTCCTCATCATTTTTCACGCTGCAATGAATGGATTGAGCCAGGTATAGATTTTTAAAGATATATGCCATGACCGTAGATAAACGGTTATCAACTTGCAGGTGATCGTAAAAAACTAAAGTCATTAAAGCAAGATGATCCCAGGTAGTATCCCCCTGCAATCGGTTAACATAGGTTTTTATTTCCGGCCAGGATTTAAGCATTCCCGTTTTAAATCTACGTTCCACATCATTAAGCTGGTGGCGATAATCCTGGGCAAATAAATACTCCATAAACTCTGAGTCCCCCTCGACAAATTGCATCACTGTATAAAAATTCGGCAGAATCAATCCTTATCCTGCTTATGTAAGAATTACCTATTTAAACTAGTTCCAAATGAGTCAAGCTAATTATACTATCATAAGCCAAACTTAGTCTTATTATATAGAAAATAAACCTGATGAAAACCTATAGGAGGAAAATCATGATTACTTTAATTGCATCGGCGACCAGTCAAACCCAGGCTGCTTCTGCTTTAACTGATTTACGCAACCGCGGCTATGAGGTTGAGGCTGCTCTGGTGAAATCAGCCCATGCGGATGCTTACGCAGGTCAGGTAAGTCATTTTTTTGACCAGGACAACTATATAGTAACCATACGCTGCGAACCTGATGAGGCTAAACATATAAAAGAACAATTGGGTGAACTGCATGGATTGGATCATATCAAAATAATCTCAGAAAATGATTAAACGCCTTACTTGCCGACCAGCACGCAAGGCGTCTAATTCATATCCATGAGAGAGCTTCTTCGGTCTACTAAAATAGTATCCCTCCTAAATATTTGCCACCAGGCGTTCCTCCTGCTCATGGATTAATCCCCTTTGAACCTCATTCGCATTTACATAGGTTGAACCAAACTTCTCTGCCAGGTAATTACACGCATCCCAGGGATTAACCTTTTCTCCACAAGTGAAAACGTCTACAGCCGCATAACCCAGTTCAGGCCAGGTATGAATCGCCAGGTGGGATTCCGAAATCACAACAACACCACTGACTCCCTGTGGGCTAAACTTGTGAAAGACAAACTCACGAACCTCTGCTCCAGCCTCCAAAGCGGCATTGATCATGACATCCTGTACAAACTTGATATCATTCAATGCCTCGAAACGACAGCCGTAGACCTCGGCTAACACATGTCGCCCCAAAGACTGCAATCATGTCGCCTCCCTTCAGTTGTATGTTTGGTTTCCCAAACCTCCTTTAATAATCGAGTCAACACACATGTAGAATTTTAGCATATTTATTGCTCATGTCAATAAAAAATCGGCCCATTTGCGAAGAAAATGAAGCTGAGCGCCATAGCAGCGACTCAGCCCCAATTAACTCGCATATACTATCATATGCTTAATATTTTGAAATATCAACCCTATTATGCATAGATTTAATATAGGTTTAAATATTTAGTCCAAACCATTTACAATATTGTTAATTCCATGCACAAACTCTTTTTGATTACCTTCACCCAGCAGATCATATAGCTCGGCATTAAACTGATAGGCAACTTCCGTGATCTGATCCGCTACCTTACGACCAAAAGGAGTTATGAATACTCTGATAGCTCTTCTATCCTGGGGATCCAGTTGGCGTTCTACCATCCCATCCTTTTCCAGCTTATCCACCAGAACCGTCATGGATGAACTATCAATAAAGGTACGGTTTCCTATTTCCTTTAAAGTCATACCATCTTCCTCGCGCAGTACTGACAGGATAAAGGATTGAGGAATACTAACCCCATAAGCTTCCAACCGAGTGCTAAGGTTGCGATCAATCTTTTTCATAGCTGCCCGCATACTAAAGCATAAAAAGTTATTCAGCTCACTCATGTCAAATAACTTCCTCTCTTTATTACTCGATTATAAACTTTCCTATACCATACTATTATACCACAGCATAATTTGTAAACAATATTCCGACTATTTGGATTGGAATCGCTTTTCTTCCGGCATTGCACTAGTGCTCCAGCCATGATAAAGTATTTGATGACTAAGGAGTGTGAAAATATGACAGCAAAAAAAAGAATTTTAACTGGCGATAGACCAACTGGTGCCCTTCATCTGGGGCATTATGTAGGCAGTTTGGCTAACCGGGTAAAACTTCAGGAACAGTATGATACTTATATAATTATAGCGGATGTGCAAGCGTTAACCACTCACTGGGAAAAGGGAGAGGATCTGGAAAACAGTGTATTTCAAATAACCAGTGACTATTTAGCTGCCGGTTTAGATCCCAATAAGGCTACCATTTTTATTCAGAGCAAAATCCCTGAAATTCATGAGTTGGCCATGTATTTTTCCATGTACACACCGGTCAATGTTCTGCGACACAACCCCACCATCAAATCAGAAGCAAAGCAGCATGGTTTCAAGGATATGATGTATGGCTTTTTAGGTTATCCGGTGAGTCAGGCAGCCGATATCGCGATTTTTAAAGCCCATCTGGTTCCGGTGGGAGAAGATCAGATTCCCCACCTGGAATTAACCCGCAAAATTGTTCGGCGTTTTAACGACCTTTATGAGCCGGTACTGGTGGAACCTGAAGTGCTGGTAGGAGAAGTTCCGCGTCTGATTGGTCTGGATGGCAAAACCAAGATGAGTAAGAGCTTAAATAATGCTATTTTTCTATCCGATACGCCGGAACAGGTATGGCAGAAGGTGCGCAATGCTGTAACCGACCCGGCCAGAATTCATAAAACCGACCCAGGGCACCCAGAAGTGTGTACTATATTTGAGTATCATAAAATATTTAACAACAAGGAATTGGAAACTATAGAAACGGAATGCCGTCAAGGGAAGATAGGATGTGTAGCCTGCAAAAAGAGGCAAGCCCAGGTGCTTAATGAATTACTTGAACCTATGCACCAGCGTCGCCAGCAATATAAATCCCGGGACATTCTGGTGGATATCCTGCGAGAAGGTACGCGCCGTGCTCACAACGTAGCGCTGCAAACCATGGAAGAGGTCCGTGAAGCTATGAAAATCCAATATTACAAATAATTAAACCCGGCTCGCTTGATCAACTCAAGCGAGCCTGAACTTTAAATACTATCTGGAACTGAGGTATAACCCTATAATGATCAAAATAGCAATTACTCCCCACAGGTTATACTTTAACCGCTGCCGGGCAACTGTCTTCTCCCATTCTTGATCGTTGTACTCCCGTGATCGACGCGATTTACGATTCATAATCCCCTGCCCTGCCTATCATCTTATCAGTGGAACGATTTGTCTCATAATGCAGCATTAAGAGCAGTAAAGGCACCACCAGGTAGATGCTGGTGGTAGAAGCAGCCACTATGCCTGAATCGTTTATCACTAATCCTACCAAGGCCCCAGTAATAATTCCTCCGAATCCCTTAACAATATAGGGTTTTTCCTGGCGCAACTGTTTCATTGCTCCTACCGGTCGGTACACCAGCAAAGCTAGGACCAGCAGCGTAACCATGAATACCCAGCTCCAAATAGTTGAGCGAATCAGTTTTATATTCATTCCTAACTTCCTGGTGATAATGGTCCAGGCGTCTTCCCAGCCGCCGGTTAAAACTTGGTGGGCAGCCCTACCGATATGGCTCTGCATTTCAACTGGTCTGCTCATGTCATATAAAGTAAATGCAGCGGCCACTAATATCATTCCAGCCACAACCAACAGAACCGTACGCGGCCGAATGCGCAATTCCCCAAGCAGAAGTAAAGTTACCAGAAACGCTGCGGGAGCAGTAAGCATTCCATCAGAATTAGCTCCCAACTGTGGAGAAGCAATTACCACAGCCTGAAATACAAATAAAAACGCTATTAATACCAGCCAGCCGCGCTTAGGATATTTTTGATAATAACACCCAGCCAGCGCAATAGAACTGCCCAGCAATATGCCCATATACTCATTGCCAATTCCGTAATAACGAGCTCCAGCCATAGGATCATATCCCAGAATGGAAAAATGAATCAGATTGCAACCAGTCAGAATATCTACATTTAACGCTATGACTGTTAGTATAATGCTTATCGAAAAGGCTCTATAAGTGTTGCCGTCCGCTATTTTTATCAACAGCAGAGTTACTGCTAAGGTAAGGGCTATCGCCATAGCTATATACATCCAGTCAGCTGTGAAAGGAAGTATGGTCAAGAATAAATAAATCAGAGGTACTACTACCAGGGCAATTATGGCCGGCTTGATATAATTGGCCAGTTCCGGCATCCAGAACAAGGCTACCATGGCCAAAAGAATAGTTATTATCTGAAAGAGTACGTAGCCCTTTATGAGTGGTACTCGAAGTCTGTTAACCATACTGGCTTGGGTGCTTAGCTGTTGAGCTTCGGTCAGCATTCCTCGATCGCTGGGCTCAACCCGAATTGGTCGTCCGATCATGGTGCCGGTATCGTCAGACAAGCCGAAATAGTCCAGTATGGTCGGAGCAATATCAGTATTGGCCACTACCAGAGAACGCTGAGTAGCAGCGGAGGTTAATCCTCCGGTGGTATACCCTTTGCCCCAGATGATAACCGGGGTAAAAGTGTTTTTATTCCTGGTTTGTTCATGGTTAGGAGATGGACCTATGATCATTAATAGGTCCCGGTCAGGATTTACTCGTTCCGCAATCTTACCGACAAAGGCATCAATCATCTGCAAGCGCCGGTTTTTTTCAGCCAGGGCCCGGTCAGGAAAAGCTGTGTCAGCTGATTCCAGCCGGCTGAGGTCAGCCAGATCTATCACAAAAAAATCTGCTGAGGAACTAAAGTTTTCGATTTGCTGTAACAAATATTCATAGTTAGTTTCCAGGCTCAAGTAGCTATCTATCAAACTATGTACCGTATTAGGCCCTATATCGCCCAGAGGAATCTGTCCCCTGGCATCCATGGCTATAACAGCAGCTGCGCGAAGTTCTTCGGTACCAGTATCACCGTTGCCCAGTAGACAGACTGTATATCCATGACGTCTTAGAACCTCCCCCATCGCACCCGGCATAGTGGTAACACTTTCTTCAGCAATGCGGGTGCTGATTTCCGGGAGATTTACCAGCAGACAGGAAGCTGAGCCGGGATCTATTCCGGTTAAGTTCTGATATAAATGTCCCGCCGTCTGTCCTCTATCCTCCAGGTATTCATCCTGGTTAAAAGCCATAATTCCGGTTCCGTAAACACGGCCAATGTTGCCTGCGCCTATAGTAATACTGGTATCCAGGGTGTTCTTACCCCTTAAAGTCCTGCTGCTGGCCAAACCAACTCCGCCTTCATTAACTAATTTGGTAAGCTGCGGGGTAACCTGGGGATCAATATCATAGATACTTAACTTATCAATGACCAGCAGATAGGCATTACCAGTATCTTCTCTTCCCCAAGCTGCCTGGGTACTTATCATTGGCAGCACCATGGCAACAGCTATGATTAGAATCATTTTGACCCATATTGGGTATAACTGTAGCGAAAGTTTATGATTTGACTGGGTCATCGATTAGCTCCTTGTTAACATTTTCCTGAAAGCATTTCCCTATAAGTATATCCTAAACCTATCATGCATGCCAATCCAAGGTATACGGGAGGACTTGCAGGAAATGGTTGAGAAAGATTGGCAAATCGGGGTACAATAAATCAATAAACAGGTGCATTATAAAGGGAAGGTAATACATATGCAATCTATAAACACGTTTACCCTGACTATGGTTAGATGCGAGAAACATCTAGTACTTCCTACGGTAACTTCTATAGTTCTGGTACAAAATTTATACGATATTCTATTTCAATATGTAATCGATGCCCAAAAAGAAGAAATGTTAAAAGCCTTCATCGATCGACTGGAACAGCACATCAAGAGTAAGCCGACAACTCCCTTTTCGGCACCTCTGGAAGATTTGGAGTTCCTAAATGATGGCTTGGAGGAACTGCGTTTGCTGAATTGGATGGAAGTACCAGTAACGGTGTTTGCCCTGGAGATGAAAGACACCGATAATGAAGACATCCGCGAAGCAGTGATTGAGCACCTGCGCCAATTAATGATAGTAAGACCCGTTCCCGGTACTAACCTGCTGTACGTTTATCCCTCTGATTTACCCTATTGATAATAAAATAAAGAATACAAGGAGGTAATAGCATGAATCTAAAAGGGTCCAAAACCGAACAGAATCTGTGGTCAGCTTTTGCTGGAGAATCCAAGGTCCGTATGAAGTACACCTACTTTGCCAGCCAGGCTGATAAAGAGGGTTACAAGCAGATGTCCGCTATTTTCCAGGAAACGGCCGATAATGAAAAAGAACACGCAAAACGCTTTTACAAGTTCTTAATCGGCGGTTCCATTAAACCCACCGTGGATAACCTCTTGGAAGCCGCTGAAGGCGAACTAGAGGAACACTCCAAATTATACCCGGAATATGCAAGAATTGCCCGGGAAGAGGGATTCGATGAAATCGCCGATGTTTTCATAGAGATTGCCGAAGTAGAAGAACAACACGAAAAGCGCTTCCGCAAGTTGTTAGAAAACATTAAGAATGATACCGTATTCAAAAAACCAACCCCGGTAAAATGGAAATGCCGCAACTGTGGATACGTCCACGAAGGCACCGAGGCTCCCGAATTGTGCCCCGCTTGTGCCCATCCTCAGAGTTATTACGAAGTATTGGCCGAAAATTACTAACATAACCAAAAGCCGAAGCCGCCCGATTTGGGGCGGCTTTTTTATTTATCCGCTTATCGCTTTCTGCCTGGATGGTTCAATCCATTCAGCAGAAATATTAAAAACAAACTCTAATACCACAATGGTACCGCCGCAAAGGCACAGCCAATTTTTTCTACAGTATGTTCCGCAGCAGCAATTTTGACATCAATCAGCTTCAATCCACGGATACGGAAAGCTTCTTCCACCATGCGAACAACCTCAGTTTCAGCGGTGGACTTTGAGCAGTGTCCTGAATACTCCATAATAACTCCGTAGCCCTCAGCTTGAAGGCCCACTGCCACTGCGGCCGAAATCAATTCTCCTGGCTTATCACTTATAATCGATCCATAGGCTATAGGCAGCAGGGACCCAGGCGGAATAATCAAACCAGGAGAGTATTCACAACCTGGAGGCAGTATACTGCTTACCCTGAGCAAATTAGTGTTGCCTACTTGTGCTTTGAGAAGCGCACTGTCAAAAGCAGTCAACTGGGTATCCCCTTCTGCAGCCGCAGCGGTAAGAAAGTATTTTTTCGGTACTGGTAACACCATTAACTCCCCCCAAGTATAAACTCAAGACAATAGCTACAATATAACAAAGCGGCTACAAAATCAACTGTTTTGTTAAAGAAAAAGCCCTGCTTAGCTTAGTTGCGTAAATTTTTTAGGAGATCTTTCTTATAATGTCCAGGAAGTTAATTACTGTTTTGCGTCTGGTTTTCTGCCGGGGATAGATGACATAAAGAAATCGGCGAGCTCCTGATTCAGTTAGTTTAATACTGGTCATACTGCGCTGGCCTTCAGAGCGTTTTATAGCCCAATGAGAAATAATACTTATTCCCATACCCGATTCTACTGCAGCCAGTACTGCTTCTGTACTTCCTGCTTCAAGGCACACATTTAACTCTTCACGTTTTACTCCTTGAGTAGTCAAAAAATCCTCGATAGCCCGTCTGGTACCAGATCCTTTTTCACGTACAATCCACTTCTCACTTAACAAATCCTTTAAATTAACATATTCTTTAGAGGCAAGATGGTGCCCCTGGGGAACAATCACCACCAGTTCATCCTCCAACCAGGCAAATCCATCCACTTTACGATTGTTAATCCATGCCCCCACTACACCTACATCCAATTCTCTGTCGGCAACTCGGTTAAATATTTTATCAGTATCAGCAATATCCATACTTATGGTGACATTGGGGAAACGATCCTTAAACTGCTTTATTACTGACGGCAGAATATACTGCCCGGGAATGGTACTGGCACCTATGTAAAGAGATCCTTTACGGCTCTCCGACACATCTTCCATGGCTTTTTCTGTCCTTTCCAGGGCTTTTATAATATCCCGGGCACACTGGTACAAGGTTTCTCCTGCTTCGGTAGTTTTGAGGCGGCGTCCTGAACGTTCCAGCAGCAATACACCATATATATCCTCCAGGGCTTGGATTTGTTTGGTTACAGCTGGCTGGGATAAACCCAGCTCGTCAGCGGTCCTGGAGAGATTCTGGGTTTCTACCACCTTGACGAAGGTTTTGAAGAGGTTGAGATTCATAACATCACCGCCCTTTGTTATTTAACGCAGGAATCCATCGATAATGGTGTTAATTGCCTCAGTTTCGGTAAGACCTAAAGACATCAGTTTTATTAGCTGTTCTCCGGCAATCTTGCCTATGGCCGCTTCATGGGTTAGTACTGCCTCGGAATTCTCCGCTACCAAGGAGGGAATAGCCTTAATGATGGCATTACCCATAATAATGGAATCACATTCCACATGTCCGGTACAGGCCGCTTTACCAATCATGGCCGCCTTAAATACCTGAGAGGAGTTGTCTTTGGCCACGGAACGAGAAAGAATTTGCGCAGATCCATCCTGACCTTCAATACTAATTTCAATCTCCGACTGAGCCTGTTGATCATTATGGGTAAGAAGGCGCTCCACTATTTTTAGGTGAGCATGATCTTCCACATAGGCCAGAGTCTTGCGGTAGGTATCATCAACCCCTTTGATCTGTACCAATTCCATTTCAGCATACGATCCACAGCCCATTCGAACTATGGTGGTAGGATTTAAAACCCTTTTCCCGCTGCCACTGCCAGCACCATAATGTTTTTCCACATAACGGACCCGGGCGCCAGGCTTCACGATAAACTCGTGTATTCCATCATGGCCGGAATCCTGATGACTGTCATTGTGTATTCCACAGCCGGCTATAATGGTAACGTCTGCATCTTCTCCAATTTCAAAAGTATTGTAAACCAGGTCCTGCAGACCAGCCTTTGTAACCAGAACCGGAATATGCACACTTTCATCTTTGGTACCTGGTTTAACAATAACATCGATACCAGGTTTATCTTGTTTGGGATTAATTATTATATTAGGCGACGACATCCGTATTAAGGGTTGTCCATCCTTACGAATATTCACTGCGCCACTGGGAACTTCAGTAATATTAGCAATAGTATTTAATAAATTTGCATCGATTTCATTGAATTTCATAGCCCATTTCCCCCCGGCATTCAAGTCTGCGTTTGCATTCAATATCATCTCTGATCAAAGGCCATACCTCTTCATAGGTACCGCGGGAACGGATCCTGCCTTCCTCCAATACAATAATCTCGTCACAAATCGGTAGCACATTTTCATTATGGGTAATGATAATAGCAGTATTATTAGGATTATCCTTATAACGGTTTACAATGATACCTATCAGCCTCTGGATGGTCCACAAATCCACCCCCGCTTCGGGTTCATCAAAAATGCTGACTGCTGCCCTGCGCGCCAATACCTGAGCTATTTCAATACGTTTCATTTCCCCGCCGCTTAAACCCGGACCTACATCTCTATCCAGGTAGTCTTCCGGGCACAGTCCCACGTCACGCAGGCTCTTGCGCAGCCCTATTATGTCCAGATCAGAATCAGCTATCTTCAACAGATCACCCACTGTTAAACCCTTGAAGCGCGGAGGCTGCTGAAAAGCATAGGCTATTCCTTTTCGAGCCCTTTCCGTAACTGTCAGATGACTGATTTCTTCTTCATGTAGGTAAATTTTTCCCGTAGATATACCATAGATACCCATAATAACTTTGGCTAGTGAGGTTTTACCCCCGCCATTGGGTCCGGTTATAGCATAGAGTTTGCCGGCATCAAATTCCAAATCGATGTTATGGAGTATTTCCTTATTGTCTCCATTGTTTTGGTTTACTGACATGCTTACCTGTTCTAAGCGCAGCATAAATGCTCCCTCCATCGGCATAAACTTACCGTTAGAATAACATAACCCTTCGTTATAGTCTAACTAGTATCATAGATTATAATACTATAGTATTATTAGAACTAAAATCCACCCAACCTATCCATGGGTCCTATTCTACCTCTATTGCGTTGGCCAGATTGCGTCCCAGAGCAATACGAGTATTATCCAGTTTGACTATTACCGGCCCCTTCAAGGGATGTTTAGCCAGCAATTCAACTTCCACTCCGGGTACAATTCCCATTTCCAACAAACGCTGTTCTGCTCCTGCCCCCCGGTTAATGCTGATTACCCGTACTTTACGCCCAGTTTCTAATGTGTCTAATCTCATTGGCGGTCCCTCCTTTATCCTAGGGCAAAACCAAATTTAACACTATGCCGATTAAAAAAGAGGCCAAAAATCCCATACAAACAATCTTTACCAGAGCTTTTAAGCCTAATTCCCGAATAGTCATAACCATAACCGGCAGACAAGGGAGAGAAATAACAATCATAGTAATGGCAATGGTAGCTTCCCGGGGTGTAAGAGTTAGGTTCAACAACAGCAGCGGTGCCAAGTAGCGCTGAAAAATCGTCAATAAAACTGCAATAAAAGCTTCGGAAGGGATTCCGAACAGAACATGCGTTATGGGTCCCAAACCTTCCAAAAACTGCAGAATACCTGACTCCAAAATGGTGCGGATAGCAATGCTCATAACCAGCAAGAGCGGCAGAATCTCGGTAAAAAAACCTGCAAACCTAGCCTTAACCTTTATGCCAACATTCTGCCAGTGGGGTATACGCAGCGGAGGTAATTCATATATAAATTCTTCCTGCCTAGAATTCATACGTCCCAGTACAAAACTCAATCCCAGGAATGCTGCCAGCAGCGAGCCTACTACTGCCGGTAATGATGCGTTAAACTTTGCTATTACTGAAGCCATAATACCTAGGGTAGCAGCACAGGGAACTACAATACTGAGCAGGGTTATGGCTATAAAGCGCTGAGTAGTGTTAGGCAGTATTCTGGTAGCCACCACCGCTGGAGTACGGCAGCCCAATCCTAGAGTGAGAGGGATGATCGCCTGCCCTGACAGCCCAAACATACGCCCCACCCGATCAAGAGCTACTGAATACCGGGGCAAAATGCCGCTGTCTTCCAGCAAGGCCATTAGGATACTCACCATCAGCATAGCCGGCATAACTATAGTAAAAGGTATTATAATGCCCTCAGGAACAGCCTTGGAAAGCACCTGCGCTATAATACCCGCTGGCAACAGGTCAAGAATAGCATTACTTATCAGCTGGTTAACCGGATCCAACAGGGTGCTGATAGGTCCTTCACTTAAATTGATAAACTGAAGCAATATTACAAAACAAAGATAGGCCACGACCAACAGTAAAACCGTACCCAGAATAGGTTGATCAATCCAGTTTTGAACTTTGTCCAGCCAGTGCATCTGAGTTTGTCCCATTCTGGTTATGGTTTTGCCAGCCAGCAGGCGGGCCTGGTCAACCAGCTTTAGATCCAGTCCTTCACAACTGAGGATAGACCCGGAAGCACACCGGTCACATCCTTCACAGTGACAGTCCATGGTTTCCAAGGAGACTACCTGAACCTTCTTGCTACGGGGAACCCCCTTGGCCAACTGCTCCAGCAGATCTAAAACACCTTCACCGGTTAGAGCGGAAAATGAAAAAACCGGTAAACCCAGTTCCTTGGATAAAACCTGGCTATCGATTTTCAATCCCATCTCCCGGGCCCTGTCGACCTGGTTTATCAGCAAAACCATGGGTAGATTGGCTCTCATTAATTCCAGGGTGAGCACCAGATTACGCTCCAGATTAACAGCATCCAAAACCTGAATAATCAGATCCGGAAATTCATTTATTACTTCAGTGAGCATAGCAGCTTCTTTTGTGTCGCTGTTAAGTGAATATACCCCCGGCATATCAAGAAGCTCTATAGATTTATTACCAACGGTAAAAAAGCCTCGATTAATTTCCACCGATGTTCCAGGATAATTGGAAACGAAAACCCTACTGCCGGTTAGGCGATTGAATACATAGCTTTTACCAACATTGGGATTTCCCACTAAGATAGCTTTCACACCTATTCCTGCCTTTGTCGATAAAGATAATCATTATCAAATTGCTGGTATAAAAAAATTATTTGTGTACATTGCATTTGGGACAATATCCGTAAAACTTTAGCTCGTGGTCCACCACATGAAAGCCGCTCTTTTCCAGCCTATCTTCCAAAATATGCAGGAGATCGTCTTCTACTTCGGTGATGGCCCCACAGTTCAAGCAAATAAGATGATGGTGCTGGTGTTCATCGCCAATGGACAGTTCGTAACGATAGCGACCGCCTTCAAAGACAGTCTTATAGAGAACATTTATACTGGCCAGTTTTTCCAAGGTCCGGTATACAGTGGCGATACCAATGTTAGGCGCCTTTTTGCGTGCTTCCTGCAAAACATCCTCAGCACTTAAATGCTTGCCTTGATTCTCAATCATTACCTGCAGCACTACGGCCCGCTGGGGAGTTAGACGGTATTCATTTTGGTCAATTTTTTGATAAACAGTTTTCATGGGATCTCCCCGTTAATTAACCTCTATCACTAACTATGATATTCCTTAAACCATGATATAACAAGCCTTATTTAACTTGGCTTGACTATACTCTTCGTCTCCACAAAAAAGCCGACCCCTCCCGGTAACAAGCCCCCAGGGTCAGCTTCAAGATCACCATTGTCACCTGCAGAACAGACACGATAAATGAAAAACTTAAGACTATCATTGCTGTGAAAATAGCTTCCTAATGTGTCATTGCCGAGAAAACGTCCTAACGATGGACAGACCCGAAGCCTTCTTATGTGTCATCGCGAGCGCGTAGCGCGTGGCGATCTCTATGTACATCTGCGCTAACCACGGCTTAGCAGTACTGTTAGCCGGGCTGCAGGGGTATTAGCCAGCTCGCTCCGGGACTCCTCGCCTGCAACACATCGGCTTACTTCGGTGCGAAGCGGACCACTCGGAATTCGGCATCCATGCACTCAGTCCTCGCTGCTCGAAACGTCCTGTTTCTCGCTCCGCTTCGCAGCCCTCAGTTTCGCAGTGGGTTGCAAACGGCTCGTCGTACGTCACTCGCCCGGCTAATAATCCTGTTCAAGCCGGTGCAGCGATGTTTTCGTCCATCGTGGTCTGCACAACAGGTGATAATTGCTGTAAAAATGGCCTTCGCTGTCATCGTATAAAAAAGAATTCCTTAATTGTCATCGCGAGGAGCAAAGCTACGCAGCGATCTCTTTCATAACCTTTATCGACAGTTCGAGACTACTTACGGTAGTCTTTAATATCTGCACTAGCACGCAGATCATCCAGGAACTGACTAAAGACCTGATTTTTCTTGTTCTGCAGCAGGCTAGTTTCGATATCAGCTTGCACTTCACTAAACGGCCAAATGCCTTCCTCTAACTGCTTCCCGGCCCTAATTATATGAAAACCATATTCACTCTCTACCGGCGTGGTAAGCAGTTCCCCCGGCGGCAACTGCAGAGCAGCCTCCTTGAAGGGTTCCACAAAGTTAGTATCCTGGTTAACCACCCCAACATCTCCACCCTGGAGCTTGCTGCCTGGGTCGATAGAATACTGGGCAGCCAAGTCACTGAAGGACTCTCCCTGCTTCAGTTTAGCCAAAACTTCCTCCGCTTCCTGCTGGGTTCCTACCAGTATATGATAGATTTGTTTTCCGGCTGGATGGGAGAAAGCCTCCTTGTTCTGGTCATAGTATTCCCGGCACTCCTCTTCAGTAACAGTTAAATCGCTGGTTACTTCTTCTCCCAGCCGGGAGTACAGGTACTCGGTTTCCAACCTTTGTCTTAGAAATTCCTCGTCAAATCCATGTTCCTTAAGATATTTCTCGTATCCGTTTTCCTCCTGTTTATTTAGTTGCTCGGCCACTTTTGCCAAATCCTGTTCCACCTGCTCCTTATCAACTTCAATACCTCTCCTTTTAGCTTCCTGCCAAACAAGCTTCTGGATAACCAGGTCTTCAAAGGTGCTATCTTTAAGGTTTTCTAGTATTTCCTGGTCCTTTTCTTCATCAATTTCTCCATAAGTCTGTTGAAAGTAATTGATTACCAACCTATAATGCTGGTCAAATTGCTTCTGAGTAATGGCATCCCCATTAACTTCTCCAATAGTTTTTTCTTGCTTACCCTCCTGACATCCTGTAAGCATAAAAAGCGAGCATACCATAATTAAAGCCAGTGTCAGGCCATACATTTTCTTGTACATCCGCCGTCCTCCTACAATTACATTAAAGCTAATTATAACACAGCCGGGTGCAAACTCGAAATCAATCAGTATTCAGCCGGGAAACAACTGCAGAAAAACCTGATTATAAAAAGCAAAAGAGGTTGACCCTGCTGACAAGGGAACAACCTCTATACTAAACGAAAAACTGTATTATACTACTCCCTGAGCTAACATGGCATCAGCTACTTTCAAGAAGCCAGCTATATTGGCGCCAACCACCAGATTACCTTCATATCCGTATTCCCGGGCAGCCTGGCAGGACTTGTTGTAAATGTCGATCATAATGTTTTTCAGCCGCATATCAACTTCCTCAAAGGTCCAGGTATAGCGCATGCTGTTCTGGGACATCTCCAGGGCTGAAACTGCTACTCCCCCGGCGTTAGCCGCTTTGCCCGGAGCAAAGAGCACCTTATTCTCATGAAACAGCTCGACTGCTTCAGGTGTGCAGGGCATGTTGGCCCCTTCCGCAACAGCGATACAGCCATTGGCAATTAGTTTAACAGCTGCCTTTTCATCCAGTTCATTCTGGGTAGCGCAGGGTAAGGCAATATCACAAGGCACCTCCCAAATACTATCACAGCCTTCATAGTAACAAGCATTTGAGTGTTCGCCGGTGTATTCCCGGCAGCGCTTGCGCTCCACTTCTTTCAGGCGCTTGATGGTTTGCAGATCTATGCCCTTTTCATCCACAATATACCCGGAGGAATCGCTCATAGCCACCACAATGCCTCCCAGTTCCCTGACCTTTTGAGCTGCATATATGGCCACATTGCCCGAACCGGATATTACTACCCTTTTGCCGTCGAAGGTTTCGCCCCGCTCTTTGAGCATTTCTTCAGTAAAATAGACCAGGCCGTAACCCGTAGCCTCTGTTCGAACCAAACTGCCTCCCCAAGTAATACCCTTGCCGGTTAATACACCTTCATAGGCATTACTGATGCGTTTGTACTGGCCAAACATATACCCTATTTCCCGGCTACCTACCCCAATATCTCCTGCCGGTACATCAGTATCCGGACCAATATGCCGGTAGAGTTCAGTCATAAAACTCTGGCAAAAGCGCATTACTTCTGCATCTGATTTTCCCTTGGGATCGAAATCACTGCCGCCTTTGCCCCCGCCAATGGGCAACCCGGTGAGAGAGTTTTTGAAAATCTGTTCAAAACCTAGGAATTTAATAATGCTGGCATTAACGGAAGGGTGAAAGCGAAGCCCTCCTTTGTAAGGGCCGATGGCACTGTTAAATTCTACGCGGAAGCCTCGATTTACCTGCACCTGACCATTGTCGTCAACCCAGGGAACCCGAAACATTATCTGCCGCTCCGGTTCCACCAGGCGCTCTATCACGCCGTTTTCCACCAACTCTGGCCGGCGTTCTATAACAGGCTCGAGAGACTCCAATACCTCCCTGACAGCCTGATGGAATTCAGGTTCATTAGGGTTTCTCTTAACAACCCTCTCCAACACCTCTGCAATATACGACATAGAAGTTCCCCCTTTGGATGCTTCCTGCAATTGATACCTGAATTATAGAGAGACACCCATGCACTGTAAATAGATTCTGGTCAGATATATTGTATTCATGACCAAGACCACCGCTAATGAAAAAAAAGTCAGGGATAATTCCCTGACCTGGTAAATATTTATTTAAATGGCATCCCGGTTTGGAGGATTATGGTGCAGAAACTTGTCCTGAGCTGTTTTGCAGGTACTCATGAATAGCCCTAGCCGCCTTTTTACCCGCTCCCATGGCTTGAATAACGGTAGCAGCACCGGTAACAATATCCCCGCCGGCAAAGACCGCCAATTTGCTGGTTTGTCCTGTATTGCCGTCAGCTATTATATTGCCGTGCCGGTTTAAGTGCAGGTCAGGAGTGGTCTGTCCAATAAGGGGATTAGGCCCCTGGCCAATAGCCATGATAACAGTATCGACTTCCATTTCATATTCTGAACCCGGAATGGCTACGGGGCGGCGTCTTCCTGATTCATCCGGTTCGCCCAGTTCAAATCTCTGGCATATCAAAGCCTTGACCCAGCCCTTTGCATCACCTTTTATTTCCACCGGACTGGTTAACAGCTTGAATTGTACTCCTTCTTCACGGGCATGTTCGATCTCCTCCGCCCGGGCAGGCATCTCCTGCTCAGAGCGCCGGTAGACTATATAGGTTTCGCGGGCACCCAAACGCAGAGCAGTCCGGGCACTGTCCATAGCCACGTTGCCTGCACCGACAACAGCTACTTTTTCACCCAACTTGATGGGGGTCAGGTATTCTGGGAAGAGATAGGCTTTCATTAAGTTGACGCGAGTCAGGAACTCGTTGGCCGAATATACGCCATTTAAATTTTCTCCGGGAATATCCATAAAATAGGGCAGTCCGGCACCGGTGGCAATAAACACCGCCTCAAATCCCTGAGCCAGAAGTTCATCCACCGTATGCACCTTGCCGACTACCATGTTGGTCTTTATTTCTACCCCCAGCCGGCGTATACCGAATATTTCTTTTTCCACAATGGATTTAGGCAGCCTGAACTCAGGAATACCATAGACCAGAACTCCGCCAGCCGTATGCAGGGCTTCAAAAATGGTCACCCGGTGTCCCAAACGAGCCAGGTCTGCTGCTGCAGTTAGCCCTGCCGGCCCGGAGCCAACTATCGCCACCTTTTTCCCGCTGGGAACGGCAGGCTGCGGTTCGGCTATCCGACCCTGCTGCATATCCCAATCAGCGACAAAGCGCTCCAAACCTCCTATAGCTACCGGTCGGTACTTTTTCCCCAGCACACAGCGCTTTTCACACTGGTTCTCCTGGGGACAGACTCTCCCGCAGATAGCAGGCAGGTTATTCTTCTCCTTAATGGTGCGAAGGGCATCCCCATATTTTTTTTCTTTAATATAGCTGATGAATACCGGTATATTTATCTCTACCGGGCAGCCTTCTACACAAAGGGGCTTTTTGCAGTTCAAACAGCGAGAAGCTTCCAGAAGGGCTTGCTCTTCACTGTAACCCAATGCTACCTCATCAAAGTTTTTAATCCGCCGGATAACCTCCTGGTTGGGCATAGCCTGCCGGTCAACTTTTACTTTTTCGTTTGACACTGGCAGTCACCTCCCCCATGAATATGCTGCATGGCAATTTTCTCTTCCTCCAGGAACATACGGCTGCGCATCAGAGCCACATCCCAGTCCACCAGGTGACCGTCAAACTCGGGCCCATCTACACAGGCAAATCTGGTTTCCGAACCAATAGCTACCCGGCAGGCTCCGCACATCCCAGTTCCATCAACCATGATGGGGTTCAGACTGACAGTGGTTTTTATGCCGTAGGGTCGGGTGAGTACCGTTACAGCTTTCATCATTACCAAGGGACCGATGGCTATTATATAGTCTATGGCTGTTCCCTCTTCCAGCAAATTCCTCAGGACATCGGTTACAAATCCCTTCTGCCCCACCGAACCATCGTCACTGGTGATATAAATCTGATCGCTAACCTGGGCCATCTCCTGGTCCAGAATCAAATATTCTGCAGAGCGGGCACCAATGATGGATATTACTTCATTGCCCGCCTGTTTAAGGGCCCGGGTAATAGGATAAACCGGAGCGATACCTACCCCGCCGCCAATACAAACTACCCGTCCATAATTGACGATCTCCGAAGGCTTGCCCAGGGGGCCTACCAGATCAAGGATTTTATCTCCCGCCTGCAGACGGCCCATTTCCATGGTACTCCGTCCTACCTCCTGGAATATTAGGGTCACAGAACCCTGGGCACGATTGGAATCGGCTATGGTAAGAGGTATTCTTTCTCCCCTATCATTAATCCGCACAATAACAAACTGTCCCGGCTGTGCTTTGGCAGCAATCTCCGGAGCCAGGACTTCCCACAGTTTTATGGACTGCGCCAGTACCTGTTTTTTTACAATCTCAAACACCGATATTCGCTCCTTAAGCTTCCAATATGCTAGACCTTTACTGATCAAATTATCGGACTAACTATAATACAGCTGATACATGCTTATTTTTTATACCCGCGAAACCGATTTATACCCGCGAAACCGAGAGTAAGTGTTTTTGTCAACCAATTTATTTTTTTGAGCTGACCGGGATCGCCAATTGTGGCTCAATCTATTTGGCAAGCACCCGATCTAAGGGCTGGCGGATAATCTCCTGAATATCGTTGAACATCTGAATAAACTTTGCTTCTGCGTCAAAAAATGCAGCAATATCTTTTTCTTGATTGAGCTTGGCAAAATCAACACTTAGCTGTCTGACTTCCTCTTCGGCTATTTTCCCTCCAGTAATTTGAGCCCGGTTAAAAGCCAGTTGACGATTGCGGAACTCCAGAACCTTATCCCGGCAATCAGGTTTTTGCTCCAGATTATTCTTGGCCTGCACATAGTTTTTAAAGGTTTCATGGTTTAGAATGGATCTAGCCAGTTCGTGGGCTTTATCATATGGATTAGCGGACATGCAAACACTCCCTTCCTCATCCTTTAAGACTAGCAGGTATCACAGAATAAGGTCAAGAAAGTGTTTCAATTAACAAGATATTAAATTGTTATGATATTATTATTTCCCTATTCTGCATAGTTTTCTTCCTGTTGTAACATTTTTACGCCATACAATGCTGTTAAAATCAGGCGTTCTAGCAAACACTATGCATGATAACAGCATAACACGCTGATATCCCCCAATTTTGTAAGCTTAACAAGATATTTATTTCACAATAGATTATTGTAATTGTGATCACAATTACAAATAGGTATCATTATCCTTCTCAATGGGCGAAGCGACCTGAATATAGTGCAAAATGGCGCAAGCGAATTGTATGCCTGGCACCTTCATATTAAAATAAGGTAAGAAGAAGGAGCGGATCTCAATGGGTGAAAGAAGGGAGGAGAAAGGCATGAAGTATATATCTGTAGTAGTCCCCGAAGAGATCGATCGTGAACTGCGGTTTGCCTGTGCGGACCAGGCAACCACTAAATCTCGCCTAGTTCGGAGACTTATCGAACAGTACCTGGATGATTGGCGCAAGGGATTTGAAGGTAAAGGCGGACAAATCATAGGTCTTGAAGATGAGGAAGAACCAGATTAATAACCCAAGAGAATAAACGCCGCGGAGTTTTGACGGGCTGAGTTGCAGCCCGGTTTTTTTTGCATATTTACCATTCAAGAGGCTTCAGGCCTCTTTTTTTTGCTTTTTTGAAATCTTACGTCAATTCTCACGATTTGCTAAATTTATCTCATATGGTATTATGTTGTTAACATCACATGTTGTTATCAAAAAAGCAGGAGGAGAAGTTCTATGACTGGGTTATTTGCCGCTCTGGCAATTGGAATTACCCTTATCAGCGGAACTATCAGCATATTGTACGTGTTTAAGAGAGCTTACCTGGAAAGTTGAGTTTATCACCTCTAGTTAGGTAAAGGAGGGATAATTATGACGGAACTCCAGCAGACTTTTCTTTTCTATACATTCATCTATTTTTTAATTAAAGGCGGCTTATATGTAGCCCTGTACGTAGCCACCATTGTAATAGAAAAGGATGCTCGCCAAAGATATGCTAAACTGAGAGTGCTGTTAGCCCGTAAACGCGCTGAAGAAGCCCAACGTTGGGCGGGAGCCTATCGCTTATACTATAAAAAATATGAGGCAGCGCCTATGCCTTTAAAACAAGCCAGCTAAAAAAAAGCCGGATGCAACCATCCGGTTGAGAGTGTCAAAAAAGTTGCTAAAAAGAGATCGCCACGTCGCTACGCTCCTCGCGATGACATACCAGAAGGCCATCTTATGTGTCATTGCGAGCCCCGGAGGGGCGTGGCAATCTCGAACTTCTAACCATTAATAGACTTCTTTGACAGTCTGAGCCGGATGCAACCATCCGGTTTTTTTATATTAATCTTTTCTTTCCGGTCCAGTCTCATTTTAATTCCACGATCATTTCTATTTCACAACAGGCGTTCATAGGCAAAGCATTTACTCCTACAGCTATCCGTGCATGTTTCCCACCTGCACCGAATAAGTATTCCAGCAGTTCCGAGGCTGCATTAATCACCAGCGGCTGATCGTGGAAATCATCATCACTTTGGATATAACCAGTCAAACGCACTATCTTGTTTACCTCATCCCAATCGTTAATACAGGAGCGAACCACAGCGAGACAGCGAAGGGCTGCCAGTCGTGCGGCTTGCTGTCCTTGCTCAATAGATAATTCCCGGCCCAGTTTGCCAGGATAAGCTACCTGTCCATCTTCAATAGGCAGCTGACCAGATACAAACAGAAACTGACCGCTTCTCTGAGCGGGCAGATACAGCCCTAATGCTGTAGGAATCTCCGGTAGTTTAGCCCCTAATTGTTCAAGTTTATTGTCGACCATCACGTTTATCCTCCTCTACCAGCTTATGAATCCTTCAATTACTCCCAGTATGAATAACAAGTAGAAGACTCCGCCCAATAGAAGCATGAGAGCACTTATGTGCTTCTTGGCTCTTAATTCCCAGTATAATATCCCCGCTGAAGCCAGGGCAATAATTGCTGCCAGCAGAGCCCCGGTGGTTAGCTGCCAATCCGTGAGAGCAATACCTATGGCAGGTATCAATGAACTTTGAAAAACCATAGCTCCGGTGATATTACCCAGAGCAAGGGTATCCTTCTCCCGGGATACCCAAATTATGCTGTTAAACTTCTCCGGTAATTCTGTAGCAATGGGAGTAATGATTAAGGCCAGCACAAATGCGGGTACTCCATAAAGAGTAGCCAGGTTGCTGACAGAATCTACAAATAGGTTAGCTCCCACAATTATCAATCCTAAAGCAGCCAGCACCTGCACCAAAACCCTCAGCAGAGGAGGATTCTTTTTCTTCGGAGCAAAATAGCACTTGGGCATCTCCTCATCCGCTTCAATATCCCGTTCCTCATGTACCAGTACCAGGACATACCAAAAATACGATACAACCAGCAAAGCAGCAATAATTAGCTGTATACTGCGGTACGCGGGTGGTATAAGCCCAGAAAGTACTGCCACGGCAAATACCAGTACGAAGAACGCCAGATCCCTGCTCATTGTAGAGTAATCAGCTACTACTTTGGCTCCATGAACACGTCTTCTCTGAAAAGCCACCACCGCAACACCGGTTACAAACATAGCCAGTGTGGACAACATCAGTGGAGCTCCCAGTATAGCACCGATACCTATTTCGTGACCAGCCGAACCTCCGGAAAATACAATGGCAATTATAGGAATCAAGGTCTCCGGCAGTGCAGTTCCTACAGCAGCCAGGACACTGCCTACGGCACCTTCAGACAAATTAAGTTTTTTCCCCAGCCATTCAATTCCGTTAACAAATACCTCTGCTCCTACTAATATTACGCCCAGGCTAATTAATAACCATGCTACGCTGCTCACAAATTCTATCTCCTTTTATATTGTTAGTGGCAGGGGGAAAGTTTTTCGTCCCCGTAAAGCCACTACTCTCCTATAACCAATATTCCATAAAGCTTGAGATATATCTGCAAAATCTTCAGCCACCTGATCGGGATGATGGGCATCTGAACCCATGGTAACAGGTAGACCCAAACGAAACATTTCACCTATTATATCCAGTGAAGGATACATTTCCCTCACCGGTTTTCTGATTCCCGCACTGTTTATTTCTATTATCATTCCTGTCGCTTTTATACTATGTAAAACTGGTAGAGCATACTGTAACGAATTTTTTATTACCGGACGGTGCCCCCATAGTTTAATAAGATCCAAATGGCCCACAATATCAAATAAACCGCAACGGACCATTTTATCCATAAGCTCAAAATAATCGCCATATACTTGATCAATATCAGCCGATGCAAATTGCTGGCGATAATCAGGATGATCAAAGGGCCAACCATTAATAAAATGCACCGACCCTATTACAAAATCCAGTGGATACTGACTCAGCATCTCTTTTATCGTCTCTTCCCGGCCAGGAAGGAAGTCTATTTCTAATCCACAGGCTACATGAAGCTCAGGACCTCTCAAACTTTTAATCAAATCCCAGTCAACTCTATCCCGGTATTCATCATGCTCAACCAGCCCGATGGCTCGAATTCTTCTCTGCTTAGCCCTTTCCAGATAACGGTTGAGCCATTCTTCACTGTACTGGTATTCACCATGAGCAATTACATGTACGTGATAATCAGCTGACAAGTCCAAACCTCCTCAAGGTTCTGCCCATATTACTAATTTAAACACTATCGAAGGCTGAAATCAAGCAAATCCATTGCATTACCATGGTCCATATAATAAAATTGAACAATATAAATGCCTGTAATGCCATATTAAGGAGGAATATATATTCATGGCCACCATAATTCCTTTCCGGGGATTACGCTACAACCCAGACAAAATAAGTGATCTTTCCCAAGTGGTTACACCACCCTACGATGTTATAGATGATATTGCTCAAGCCCGTTATTATGCCCAGCATCCTGCTAATGTGATTCGCTTGGAACTGGGATTGACCTACCCCCAGGACACAGCGACCAATAACCGTTATTCCCGGGCTAATCATTATCTGGAAAAATGGCTGGAAGAAGAAGTTCTTATTCCCGAACCCCAGCCATCTTTATATCTCTATGAACAGGAATATACCGTCAAAGGAAAACGCATGATCCGTACAGGCCTGGTAACCGGTCTCAAAGTAGAACCCTATGAATCCGGTGTTGTTTTGCCTCACGAGGAAACCCTATCCAAACCCAAGGCTGATCGCTTGCAGCTTATGCGGGCTACCCGCAGTAATTTCAGTTCCATATTCGGACTTTATTTTGATCCCCATCAGGAAGTCGCCCAATTGCTGCGAGGGGAAATTAAAGGCCAGCCACCCGTTATCGATATTATTGACGAAGCCGGGGAAGCCCATCGAATATGGGTAATTCAAAATAGAAGTGTCATTGATAGAGTTGTGAAGTTTTTCCAGGAAAAACAGATCTATATTGCTGATGGGCATCACCGTTATGAAACAGCTCTGGAATATGCCCAGGAAATGCAGGAACAAGGTCAGGCGGGATACGATTATATACTCACTACCCTGGTTAATGTCTATGACCCAGGCCTGCTGGTATTACCCACCCATAGAGTAGTGGGCAATTTAAGCGATTTCAGTATCAGGTCCATCCAGGAACGTTTGACCGATCTTTTTGAGATACAGGAATGTGGTTCCCTGGGTGACCTGCCCCAGCTGATGACCAGACTGGAAGAACAAAGGGAGCACCACGTTTTCGGTATGGCTGCGGATGAATATCTATACCTTATATCTCTCAAAGACTGGGAAAAAGCTGCCGCCCTTCTGCCTGCTGAGCGCTCTTCCTCCTGGAAAGCTCTTGATGTGGCTATTCTGGACAATCTAATTCTGGATAATATCTTGGGAATCGGAGAAGCCCAGCGCCGCAGTCAGGAAAACCTAGCCTACAGCCGCAGTGAAGAATGGGTGATTGACCAGATAAAAAACCGCAACTACCAGCTGGGTTTCCTGCTGAATCCCACCCAGGTTAAGGAGATTATAGACGTAGCTCAGGCTCGAGACAAAATGCCCCAAAAATCCACCTACTTCTATCCCAAGCTAATCACCGGATTAATAATCAATAAACTGGATATTTAACCACCGCAAAATTTGTTAGCTTGGTATCCTAACACGCATCACTTTTATTAAATCAATCCTTCCCCGCTATGCGGGGATTTTTATTGTGGTCATAAACTTATTTTACTTTCCCCCCTGCATCCATCCCCTCAATTTAATTCATTGCTCACAACCAATGAGGAAGTTATTTTTTTATGTACCAGCGATAATGGCGATTTTTAGCCTCTATTATTTACTCTATAAATATATTCTATAACTTTTTGTTATATCTACCTACTTTTTTAGCAATAATTAATAGTTTTGTAAAGGATACAACATTGCTTATGTCGAAAATTCATATATATTAAGGAGTGTACACATGGTATGAGGGGAGGTGAATGTGTGGATATCAGTACCATTTTAGTCAATTATCGTGACAAACCTGGAGGTCTGATTGAGGCCTACCATGCGATACAAAAGGAGTTTAACTACATCCCCCGGGAAGCAGTGCTGGAAGCCGCCCGGGTATTTGGTGTTTCTGAAGCTCAAGCTTACGGCGTGGCTACCTTCTATTCCTACCTGTCGGTAGAGAAAAGGGGGAAATATATCATCCGCATGTGTGAAAGCGCCCCCTGCCATGTGGCGGGAGCAGATGAAGTGCTCAAAGCCCTGGAAGATACTCTGGGCATAAAAGTAGGACAGACCACCCCCGATGGTAAGTTTACCTTGGAACTTACTGAATGTGTTGGCCAATGTCAAGAGACTCCTGTAATTACCATTAATAGTGTGCCTTATCCAAATATGTCCCCTGACAAGATAGCCTCTGTTCTAGCCCAGTGTACCTAACCAGAAAGGAGGGAAATCATGGCCCAGGAATACCGTATCGTTCTGGCTAATGCTGGTAAAATTGATCCAGCCAGCTTGGACGATTACCTGAACGCAGGTGGTTATAAATCACTGGAAAAAGCTCGCACTATGGGCCCTAAGGAAGTAATTGAACTGGTGCGTAATTCCAAACTGCGCGGCCGGGGAGGGGCAGGTTTTAACGCCGGCATGAAGTGGGGATTCGTTCCGGAATCAGCCCCGGTAACCTATGTAGTATGCAACTTGGACGAAGGTGAACCAGGAACATATAAGGACCGCACCATTGTTGAGAATGATCCTCATCTGCTTCTGGAAGGTATGGCTATTTGTGCTCATGCCATTCGCTCTAAGCAAGGCTACATTTACTGCCGGGGAGAGTATCCCTATGTGGTTGAACACCTCAATCGTGCCATAGAGCAGGCAAAACAAAGTGGTTTGCTGGGTGACTTTAACATCGAAGTCCGTATGGGCGGCGGAGCTTATGTGTGCGGAGAAGAGACCGCTTTGATAGAGTCTATAGAGGGTCACCGTGGAGAACCGCGTTTCAAACCGCCTTTTCCGGGAGTAGCCGGTTTATGGGGTAAACCAACTGTGGTAAACAATGTGGAAACCTTCGCCAACCTTGCCGCTATTATCAAAAACGGAGCGGAATGGTTTGCCAGTATTGGATCCCCATCTTACCCTGGTACCAAAGTATTCACCTTAACTGGTGATGTAGTGAACCGCAGAGCTTTTGAAGTCACTACCGATACTACTATTCGGGAACTTATATTTGATTTGGGGGGCGGAATTCCTAACGGTAAACGTTTTAAAGCTGTTCAAATCGGCGGTACTTCCGGAGCTTTTATACCGGAACATCTTTTAGACACTCCTCTGGATTTTGATTCCATGCGTAATGCTGGGGTTACTCTGGGTACCGGAGCAGTATTCGTAATGGATGAAACCCGCGATATGGTTGATGTTGTAACCCGCATAGCCAAGTTTTTTGAGCATGAATCCTGCGGTAAATGCAATCCTTGTCGGGAAGGAACATTCCGCAGCTATGAACTGATGAAAAAGATAAAAGCGGGTCGGGCTACCCCAGACGATGTGCAGAATTTAACCACTCTTTCCCAAGTGATGACTAAAGCCTGCCTATGCGGTCTGGGACAAGCAGCACCGACCCCTATCCTTACTACTTTAGAACATTTCCGTGAAGATTACCAGCGGCGATTACTCGCAGCAATCTCATGAAGAAAGGGGGATGAAAAGTGATCCGCCTTACCATTAATGGCAGAGAGGTCGAAGTTCCTCGCGGCAGTACGTTGCTTCAGGCTTGTCAGATGAACGGCATTGAAGTACCTACTTTGTGCTACGATCCGGACCTAAGACTGGCTGGATCCTGTAGAATGTGTATAGTGGAATGTAAAAACCGGCCTTTATACCTGGCTTCCTGTGTGGCTCCAGCCGAAGAAGGCATGGTAATCGAAACCCACAGCCCCGATATCATAGAAGCTCGCAAAGTTATCTTGGAACTTCTGGCAGCCCGGCATGATTTCAGCTGTCAAACCTGTGATAAGAACGGGGATTGTAAATTCCAGGATTATTGCTACGAATACGGCATTAAAGAAAGTCGTTTTCAGGATGGTGGACGTCACATATACACTATTGATGACCCCAATCCTTTCTTGGAAAGAGATTACAACAAGTGTATCATGTGCACCCGTTGTGTACGAGCCTGTGAAGAAATTACAGTAGCCCGTGCCATCAATGTAGAACATCGTGGTCACCATGCCAAAATCGCCACCGCTTTTGACGGCTACCTGGAGGATTCCCCCTGTGTATTCTGCGGGCAGTGCGTAATGGTATGTCCTACTGGTGCACTGACCAGCAAAGTCAGTGCCGGCCAGGGCCGGGCCTTTGAAATTGATAAGGTACTGACCACCTGTACTTACTGCGGCACAGGGTGCACTCTGGAGTTGAATGTTAAGGATGACCGGGTGGTAGGAGTATCTTCCAACCGCGATGAAAACTGGAGTCCTGTCAACAAGGGTGCTTTGTGTGTTAAGGGGCGCTTTGGATGGGATTTCATTAACTCACCGGATCGTTTAACCACACCTTTGATTAAAGAAAATGATGAATTCCGTGAAGCATCCTGGGATGAAGCCCTGGATCTGGTAGCCCAACGGCTCCAAGGAATAAAGGATCAGTATGGGGCGGATTCTCTGGCCTTTTTCTCATCCGCCCGGGTAACCAATGAGGAGAACTATCTGGCGCAAAAACTTACCCGTGCGGTATTGGGAACCAATAATGTGGATCACTGTGCCCGCCTCTGACACTCGGTAACTGTCGCCGGTCTGGGGGCAGCATTTGGCAGCGGAGCTATGACTAACTCTATTGGGGAGTTGGAAAAAGATGCCCGCTGTATATTCGTAATTGGTTCCAACCCAACCGAGAATCATCCGGTTATCGGTATGAAGATTAAGAAAAATGTGCTATATAATGGGGCTAAACTTATTGTAGCCGATGCCCGATACACTGATTTGGCCTCTGTTGCTGATGTATATCTGCCTCATTTGCCTGGCAGTGATGTGGCTTTACTAAATGCCATGATCAATGTTATTATCTCCGAAGGCCTGGCCGATCAGAAGTTTATTGAAGAGCATACGGAAGGCTTCGAGGAGATGGCCAAGGTGGTCAGCAGTTATACACCGGAATATGCTGAAACCATTACCGGAGTACCAGCTGAGGATATTCGCAAAGCGGCTCGTTTATATGCCCAGTCTGGTCCAGCTACCATCTGCTATGCTATGGGGTTAACTCAGCATAGCACCGGAACGGATAATGTCAAATCAGTATGTAACTTGGCTATGGTAACCGGAAATATTGGCCGTCCCGGAGCAGGTGTTGATCCCCTGCGCGGTCAGAACAATGTGCAGGGAGCTTGCGACATGGGCTGTCTGCCCAACGTATATACCGGCTATCAGGCGGTAACCAATGAAGCCGCCCGGGCTAAATTCGAAGAAGCCTGGAAGGTTAAACTGCCTGACAAGAATGGGCTGACACTAACTGAGACCATCAATAAAGCTCACCACGGGGAGATTAAAGCTCTGTATGTTATGGGCGAAAATCCCATGATGAGCGATCCCGACCTGCACCATGTTGAGGAAGCGCTGAAAAATCTGGACTTCTTAGTGGTCCAGGATATTTTCCTGACAGAAACAGCTCAGTTAGCTGATGTGGTACTGCCGGGTGCCTGTTTTGCGGAAAAAGATGGTACCTTCAGCAATACTGAACGTAGGGTGCAAAGAGTGCGCAAAGCGGCTAATCCTCCCGGCCAAGCTCGTGCTGATTGGGAAATTATATGTGATCTGGCTACCCGTATGGGATATCCCATGAGTTACGCTTCTGCTGAGGAAATCTTTGCAGAAATAACCAGCCTTACACCTTCTTACGCCGGTATGAGCTATCAACGCCTGGAAGGAAAAGGTTTGCAATGGCCTTGCCCAACGCCTGAACATCCTGGTACCGCAATCATGCATAAGGATGGGAACTTCACCCGGGGCAAAGGTGCCTTCAGTGCTATAGAATACAAAGCACCTTTCGAACTGCCCGATGAAGAGTATCCTCTGCTTCTTACCACGGGGCGTTCTCTCTTCCACTATCATACCGGTACTATGACCAGACGTTGCCAGGCTTTGGATGAACATGTTCCTGAAGCCAAACTGGAAGTACATCCTGAATTGGCATCTAAACTCGGTATCGCTGATGGTGAGCGGGTACGTTTATCCACTCGCCGGGGCAGCATTGAAATAAAAACCCAGGTAACCGATAGGCTAAGACCTGACGTGGTGTTTACCACTTTCCATTTCGAGGAAGCTGCTGCAAACTGGCTGACTCAATCCGAACTGCTGGATCCAGTAGCCAAAATACCAGAATATAAGGTTTCTGCTGCTCGGATTGACAAAATATAAGCAGTTATTTCGGAAGAAAGCAAATTAACTGAAAGGAAGGGAATGGGATGAATTTTTTAACTCCTGCAGAAGTTGCCGCAGCAGTATGTAATGCCGGCAAAACCAAGGCAGAAATGCCTTTCTTGAAAATGGTAGTTATGGGTATATTAGCTGGTGTGTATATTGGCTTCGGAGCCAACTTGGCTACCAAGGTAGGATCTGCTCCTGATGCCGATTCAGCCATAGGAATTTTCCTGTTTGGAGCCGTCTTCTCCGTAGGCTTGATGCTGGTAGTTATCGCCGGTGCCGAACTGTTTACCGGCAACAATATGGCCTGTTTTGCTTCAGCGTTAAATGGACAGGCTTCCTGGGGCGGACTGCTGTATAACTGGGTAGTAGTATGGTGTGCCAACTTCGTTGGTTCAGTTCTGTTGGTTTACATCATTTTCGGCGGTATGTACTGGATAGGCGGCGACGCCCTGACCGCCCATGGCATAAAAGCTCTGGCTATTGCCAAGGGTAAGCTTAGCTTAACCTGGAGTGCTGCTTTCCTGCGTGGTATCTGCTGTAACTGGCTGGTGTGCCTGGCTGTATGGCTGGCTTTTGCTTCCAAAGACGTGGTGGGCAAAATCTTCGGCATCTTCTTCCCCATCATGGCTTTCGTTTCCAGCGGTTTTGAACACAGTGTAGCCAACATGTTCTTTATTCCCATGGGCATCACCATTGCCAATGCAGCTCCCGAGCTGGCAGCTTCTGCTCTGAATATGAGCACAGAGCAAGTATTAGCCATGTACAACTATGGCAACTTCCTAATGGCCAACCTGATCCCGGTAACCCTGGGCAATATAGTTGGCGGAGCTCTGTTCGTAGGTGGATTCTACTGGTATGTATTCTTAAGGAAACCGGCTAGCGCGGCTGTTCAGGAAAAGAAAGCCGCCAACGCTTAAGATTTTCCTCATTCCAGGGGGAAGAGAAAATCTTCCCCCTTTTTTATCATTTAAAAAAGCCAGGCCTGCCAGCCTGGCTTCAGACTGTCAAAGAAGTCTATTAATGGTTAGAAGTTCGAGATTGCCACGCCCCTCCAGGGCTCGCAATGACACATAAGATGGCCTTCTGGTATGTCATCGCGAGGAGCGTAGCGACGTGGCGATCTCTCTTTAGCAACTTTTTTGACACTCTCAAGCCAGGCCTGCCAGCCTGGCTTTTTAGTTTAGACAGGTTAAACGTAGCAGGACAAACCTCCGTCAATTAGCATGATGTTGCCGGTCAGCCACTTGGAATCATCACCAGCAAAGAAGAGGATGGCTCCGTCCATATCTTCCGGATAAGCTACCCGTTTCATGGGAAATAGCCGGTTTAACTTATCCATCTTGCCTGCAGCCTCCAGGCGATCAATTTCCGGCTGCATCATAGGAGTGACAATATGGGAAGGACATAAGCAATTTACTCTTATCTGGGGGCCCAAATCGGTGGCCATGGCCCGGGTTAAGTTCACTACCCCACCCTTCATTGCGCAATAGGCGGTAGAGTTTTTCCCGCCAAACAGCCCTAGTATCGAAGATATATTGATAATACTACCCCCTCCGCCTTTCAGCATCAGAGGAACCATAATCTGCGATACTGCAAATACACTGCGCAGGTCTACATTGTAAATGTAATCTAAGTCTTCCAAAGTTGTTTCCAGGAAGGGTTTGCGCATGGCACTTCCTGCATTGTTAATTAAAATATCCAATCTTCCCCAGGCAGAATCAATCTTGTCGCGTAAGGCCTCGATATCACTGACTTTGGTAACATCTGTGGGTATAGCTATAGCCTCTCCATTGATGGCTTTAATTTCTTGAACTGTTTCCTCTAACGGCCCGCTGCGCCTACCTGCTACGGCTACTTTAGCACCTTCCCGGGCTAAGGCTATAGCAGCTGATTTGCCTATTCCCGTTCCACCACCGGTTACCAGTGCTACTTTCCCATCAAACTTCATTCCATCACCTCATTTTAATATTACTTTTTCGTTAAGCAGATCCTGGGTCCGTTTACAGACCATTTTTGGTTCTTAATACGGAATTCTGTATCGGCGGACACAATCCTTTGCATTAATGGATTATTACCTGGAAAGAAAATGATAATTTCAAAAGTTCATTTGTTCGAGAAACCGGCTTTGGAAATTAGCCAAATTGGCCAGTTCCACATAGTTGATACCGCCTTGTATCCGGCTAGCTTCCTGTCTTTTGGCCAGGGATACCAGGGCTGCAACCGCACCGCTAGCAGCAGCATTGCCAATAGGCAGAATTATATCCAATTTGACTTGGGGGAGCAATCCTAAGGCTACCAGGTTGACCGCATCGAGGAAATTCCCGAAAGCACCTGCTAAGTAGATATGCTGAATATTATCAGCTCTCAATCCTGCTTTCTCCATAAGCAGATCCACAGCTGTACGCAGAGCTGCTTTAGCTAGCTGTACCTTACGTATATCCTCCTGGCTGAATATTATGGGGGCCGGCCAATTCCCATCTGGGTCACGCAATACCAGTTCTGCCCCGTCACTTCCCATCTGAACCGCTATGGTCCGGTCGTCACCTTTATCAATAATAGTGCCGTACTTATCTATCCAGCCTGATTTTAATAAGGCTGCTGTTAAGTCTATTACACCTGATCCACAGATGCCGCGCGGATAACCTCCGCCAATTACCCGGTAGTGCCATCCATCTTCTTCGCTAAAAACAACCCTGTCAATGGCCCCCTCGCTGGCTCTCATACCACAGCGAATATGACCTCCTTCCAGAGCCGGTCCAGCCGCGGCTGATGTTGCCCACAACTTCCCTTGGTTACCCACCACCACTTCTCCGTTGGTGCCAATATCGAGCAAGATAAATGAGGATTTATCCCAATCGGCAATATTTAGCAAACAGCTGATGGTATCTGCTCCTACAAATCCGTTCACTTGGGGAAGTATAATAACTTTACCTGAACGGTTTACCTGCAGATTTAGGGAGGCTGGCGCAACTGTCAATTGATCCACAAATAGTCCCTGATAGGGATGACTGGCGAAACCAGTGGTTGGCAGGCCCAGGAAAAAATGTATCATAACCGGGTTCCCAACCACTACCGTCTCATAAATGTCCTCCGGAAAAGCACCAGTTCTGTCCAGCAAATCTTCGATCATAGCATTGATATTATTTATTAATACCTGGTGCAGCTCATCCGGTCCGTTAAAATGTTCCAGGCAGTAGCTCACTCGCGATATTATATCGGCTCCATAAACCCGCTGCATATTAAGCTGGGATGATATTGCCACCGTCTCTCCGCTTTCCAGGTCAATCAATCCAGCCCATAAACTGGTAGTTCCCACATCCAATGCCAGGCCATAAGCCTTGGGATATTCCCGGCTCACCCGCCATATTGTTCCATCCAAAACCAAAGCGTTTACTTCCAAAGAAGGCCGGCCTATACGATCCATGCGGCTTAGTTCCTGCAGAGTGTCCACCGGCAGCATTAGGTCATCCATACCCAAAGCGTTCTTGAGCCGCTGGTAAACTGGAACTGGCTCCTGGGGATCCAATCCAGGCAACAAAACTCTCCGGCATGTGGCTCTGCCCAAACCCATTTTGGTTCCTGGATCTAAACCGTGTTTAGGGGTATACATTTCATCCGGTAGGTAAACTTCAGCTGAGCCCCATACAATACAGCGACAGGCCACCCTCTCACCACGATTAATCTCACCAGGGAGCAGCCAGTTCTGCTCGATTTCATCCATGGGGCTTATATCACCGGTAGCCTTTACCCTACATTTGCCGCAAATCCCATGACCACCGCAGGTTCCTCCCGGATGATAGCCACCTTCAGTTAATACTTCCCAGAGACTTTTGCCTGGCAGGGTCCATAATACCCGCTGCTTTCCGTCTGTTGTGTTCACTTGAATTTTTACCGGATCACTCACTATCCTGCCCCCAAGCTTGTGAACTGGGCATGAAAAAGGCGGCCTTAGCCGCCCAGATGCTCAATAGGTTAGCAACGGCAGGTTACCCTTTCGTTGCAGCTTATTTTTCTGTTAATTCTTAACCAATGCTTCATAACCTAGTCTACCACTATTCAGACTTAGTTTCCGCCATCAGGGCAAAAGCAAAGATAAAGACCCATATCAGTGATACCAGCAAGGCGTTGGTAGCTACACTGTAATCGCCGCTGGCAATAATGGCTTTATTGCCCATGGAATAATAGACATTAAAACCAATTAATCCAACTCCGGTAAGAATATAGATTAACTTCTTTACCCCTGCCGAAAGCTGAAACCTCTTGGCCCAGGAACAGAATTTCAGAAATATAAAAATTCCCAAAATCACTGTTAAGAATGCGACCAAGTTGTTGTTGAATATTTCCACCAACTGTACCCCCCTCCTGACCTTTACTAAATATTGTATTCCAATTCCCCAAATGAAACAAGAAACTGCTAAAACCGTCCAGAGTTAGCGCTCCTTTTCCTATGTTTATATTCTCTATAAAAAATTAGTCTCCTGCTGAAAAGTACTGCTTTCTGACAAAAATATTTATCAATTGATACCGATTCCTTTACATCTTTATAGCAATTATGTATAATGTTTTGTGCTGAAATGAGCAAGTAAATCAGATAGTCGCAGATGCATAATCTGAGGAAAGTCGGAGCTCCGCAGGGCAGGGTGCTGGATAACGTCCAGTGGGGGCGACCCTAAGGCTAGTGCCACAGAAACAAACCGCCTGGCAGCAGCCAGGTAAGGGTGGAACGGTGAGGTAAGAGCTCACCAGCGTTTAGGCGACTAAACGGCTAGGTAAACCCCACCCGGAGCAAGACCAAATAGGGGAACAATGGAGTGGCCCGCTCTGTTCCCGGGTAAGGTCGCTAGAGGTGTCAGGCAACTGGCATCCCAGAGAGATGACTATCTAATACAGAACTCCGCTTACAGATTTACTTGCTGCTAACCAGTCGGTAAAGAACCGTTCTCCACCATAGAGAACGGTTCTTTTTGTCAGAACTAACGAATGTCTTTGTCCCGGTTCCGGTTCTGCAGATTGTTGTCCCTATCGTTTCTATTATTGTCCCGGCGATTCTGCAGATTGTTGTCGTTTCTATTATTCTGGTTGTTCTGACGATTACGGTTGTCGTTGCGATCGCTCACAAATCATCCTCCTTTTTTTGTTGAGCAATTTCGGTGGCCTAATTGTATTCTGTCTAAAATCCTTGAAGTTATGCAGTATAATAGCGTTTTCCCTGCCACAATTTACTAATTATAATTTATATATAGCTATTTATGTTAATATTATTAGAACATTACCTTTAGTAATGTAAGCGGGGGGGACTAAAAATGAATATTAATGACCGGGAAATGCTGCATGTCATGGAGCATGTGATTAACAACCCTTACATGGGAGTCATCTATATTAACACTGATTGTGAAATACTGCTGGTTAATGAAACCTTTGCAGATATTTTAGGAGTAGATCGTAACAGTATTATCGGCCTACCCATACAAAAAGTGGTACCTAAATCACGATTACCTCAAACGGTAAAAACCGGAGAAGCTAACCTGTGCGAACTGTGCACGGTAAATAATAAGGAAATGATTTCCATGCGCGTACCTATCTATAGCAATGGGCAAATTATTGGGGCTATGGCAAAAACCCTATTTTTGGACATGTCTACTGCTAAATTAATGGCAGACATGATAGTTTTGAATGATGATAACTCTCGCTGCAACCATAAATACCAGAGCAAATACACTTTAGATGACATAGTTGGCAATAATCGCCGCATGGTACGTATAAAAACTTGGTGTGCTCAGGTCGCCAACAATAGTTCCAATGTTTTAATTATCGGAGAAAGTGGTACCGGAAAGGAGTTATTTGCCCATGCTATCCATCATGCCGGCGTACGGCGCAGCTTCCCTTTTATCCGCATTAACTGCGCTTGTATTCCGGAGAATTTAATAGAATCTGAATTATTCGGCTATGAAGAAGGTGCTTTTACCGGAGCCTTAAAAGGAGGTAAAAAAGGTAAATTTGAACTAGCGGATAAAGGTACCATATTTTTAGATGAAATCGGCGAAATGCCTTTATCCATGCAGACTAAACTTCTAACCTTTTTGCAGGAGCGTGAATTTGAACGTGTAGGAGGCAGTGATCTTATTTATTCTGATGCCCGGATAATTGCGGCTACCAACACCGATCTGGAAAAGGCAGTGGCTGACGGCCGCTTTCGCGAGGACCTGTATTACCGGCTGAATGTAGTTACCTTAATGCTTCCCCCCCTGCGGGACCGAACTGATGATATTGAACCTCTGGTCAATCATATAATCCCCAAGTTGAATAACAAGCTGAATACCTCCATTGAAGGCATTGAGGCTGATGCCCTGGATCTGCTCATCAACTACCATTGGCCAGGCAATATTCGTGAATTGGAAAACCTACTGGAACGAGCGATAAATCTAGCCCATCTTGATGGAGTGCGCTTCTTACGTCCAAAACATTTTCCTACCTTGCTTCAGAAAAATACTCTCCTAGGGAAAAAACCCGCCACGTTAAGTGCAGCGGTAGAGTCTTTGGAATACCAGTTAATTATCAACACTCTTCGTTCCAATAACTACAATAAGAGTATAACTGCCAAACAGCTGGATATTCATCCTTCGGTACTATATAGAAAATTAAAAAAATACAATATCAGCTAAGTGATAATAGACATACATCCAGATCCTTTATCTGGACAAGATCTTATCTGGACGACCCTGTTTCGCAATAAGCGAAAGCAGGGTCGCTTTTTGCGAATACTGCCAAAAGCCTTTTAGAGACATTCCACTATCATCACATCTTCGCATTATGCGATACCTGGATAAAAATACTGTCATCTCAAAATGGCCGATATCCCCGTCTCTACTCCATTAGATCATATTTACACTATTTTACATTGTGATGGCATAATTCTTGCTTGCATATGAATAAATGTCAGCAGGGAGGTGATTCACATTTATTAAAAAATTGGAAAACACCTGCATTAAAATTGTCCCCTCTCTCTATAAATAGATAAAAAACAAAATTATTTTACCAACCAGGTTGACAGGGGAAGGAGTGAGTTATTAGTGCATGAAGTTGTTATCGTTAGTGCCTGTCGAACTGCCATAGCAAAATTCTTAGGCAGTTTGAAAGATGTACAGGCTAAAGACCTAGCTATCAACGTTGGCCGTGCAGCTATTGACCGGGCAGGAATACCCACTGACATTATTGATGAACTGGTAATGGGGCAGGTTTACCCGCATATGCAGGGTTCTCTTCCATCCAGGCAGGTGGCTATGGCTCTAGGGCTTCCGGTAAGCAGCAATGCCTGTAATGTTAATCAAAATTGTGCTTCCGGCATGCGTGCTTTGGAAATTGCCTGCAATAATATAATGCTGGGCAATACTGAAGTTGGCTTGGTAATCGGGGTAGAAAGCATGTCCAATATTCCTTACTTGCTGCCCAAAGCCCGTACCGGTTATCGCATGGGGCCCGGTTCTATTGAGGATGCCATGCTGCATGACGGACTAGTTGACGGGATGGTACCCGGTCACATGGGCATTACCGCTGAAAATGTAGCCGAAAAATATGGTATTACTCGTGAAGAATGTGACCAACTGGCTTTGATAAGCCATCAGAGAGCCACACGGGCTGTTCAGGAAGGCACCTTTAAACGGGAGGTCATACCGGTAGAAATAAAATCAAAAAAAGGTATTACCTTATATGAAACTGATGAACATATGATTCCAGATGCCAATCTCGAATCCATGGCCAAGCTTCCGCCTGCTTTTAAGAAAGGCGGGGTGGTAACCGCAGCCAATGCCTCTGGGATAAATGATGGTGCCGCTGCTGTGGTAGTGATGTCTAAACAAAAAGCGCAGGAGCTAGGCATCACTCCTTTAATGAAATTGATAACCTTCGCTGCCCAAGGAGTGGACCCCAAAGTAATGGGATTAGGTCCGGCGGTGGCTATTCCCAAAGCCCTCAAACTAGCGGGGCTGAAATACGAGGATGTGGAATACTGGGAAATTAATGAGGCTTTTGCAGCTCAGTTTTTAGGAGTCGGCCGCATGTTGAAAGAAGAGTTTGGTCTGGAACTGGATATGGACAAATGTAATCACAATGGTTCTGGAATTGCCCTGGGGCATCCAGTAGGTTGTACAGCTCTGCGGATAGTTGTGTCTCTGTACTATGAGATGGAACGTCTCAACCTCACATTAGGCGGCGCCTCACTATGTGTAGGCGGTGGTCCGGCTATGGCTTCCCTATGGACCAGAGATATTTAACCTGCGCATAAGGTATTTTTTGACCCAAATTACCACCCCGGGCAGGGGGACCTAGGATGGAACAAGTCCCGGGGATCGAGAGAGAAAAAGAGGAGGGGTTAAGAGTGGCGGCAAATTTTGCCTATCTCAACACGCGTGATCTGGAATTCATAATTCAGGAGTGGCTTCCTACTGAAAGGGTATTTAATTACGACAGGTATAAAGAGTATTACTCCAAAGATGATGTTAAAGCTTTTCTGGCTCCGGTCCTGAAGATGGCTAAGGAGATAATCGAACCCACCAATGACGATGGCGACAAAAACCCGGCCAAGCTGGTAGACGGCAAAACAGTTCTTCCGAAAAGTTTCGGTCCTCTGTTCAAGATGCTACAATCTGAGGGTTGGGGTACCAGCAACATAGATAGATCTGAAGGTGCACTGGTTATGCCGCATATTCTGCAGGCAGCCGTCAATGAATTAATAACTGCAGCAAATCCAGTCTTTTACACTTATATTTTGCTTACCTGCGGAGCTGCTGATCTGATTCAGACCTTCGCAGACGAAGACTTAAAACAGATGTTTCTGCCGAAAATGATGGATGGTACCTGGGCTGGTACCATGTGCCTGACCGAGCCCAGTGCCGGATCGGACGTAGGAGATATTCTCTCCAAAGCCTACCCTACTGATGATCCGCGTGTATTCAAAATTAAGGGTAATAAGATCTTTATTACAGGCGGTGACAATGATTTTACGGAAAACATTATCCACTTATACCTGGCCCGGGTAGAAGGGGCCCGGCCGGGAACTGCTGGCATATCCCTGTTTATTGTTCCCAAATACTGGGTTAATCCTGATGGCAGTTTAGAAGACAACGATGTTATCACCACAGGCCTGGAGCATAAGCTGGGTCAACATGGTTCCGCCACTGCTGCCCTGGCCTTCGGGGAGAATGATAACTGCCGCGGGTGGCTGATTGGTAAGAATCCGCTGGAAAATGATGGCCGCGGGGAAGGTATGGCCCAGATGTTCCAGATGATGAACTTGGCCAGGATGGAAACCGGACATATGGCTCAATGCTGTGTAGCCAACGCCTTTTACAATGCTCGTGACTATGCCCGGGAAAGAGTACAGGGACGTCCCTTTACCAATCCCCGGGGAGAAAGGGTTACCATCATAAATCACGAAGATATTCGCCGCACCTTGTTAATGGGTAAGGCCTATACCGAAGCATTTCGCGCCATGTTGATGAAAGCCCTGTTCCACTTTGATATCCGCGAGGATGATCCCGATCCAGCTGAGAGGCAGAAGGCCAGGTATTATGTGGATATAGTTACCCCTCTTTGCAAGGCTTTCCCCAGTGATGAAGGCTGGTGGCTGTGTGCTGAAGCTATTCAAGCTTATGGTGGTTACGGTTACTGTGAAGAATACCCGGTAGCGCAAATCGCCCGGGATATGAAAATCTACTCAATATGGGAAGGAACCAACTTTATCCAGTCCCTGGATTTGGTGGGACGCAAAATGGGAATGGAGAATGGCAAAGTATTTGCTGGCTTCATTCAGGAAATCCGGGACTTTTATGAAGCGAACAAAAGTACAGATGAACTGAAAAAGGAATTTAACAACTTGGGGACCGCACTGCAAGCCTATGATGAGATAATGCAAACCTTAAAAGACTGGCGTGCCAACAATCCTGCCTTAATTCCGACCTATTCCCGCCGGGTGCTAACAGCCACCTCGGAACTTCACGCCTCTCACCTGCTGTTGGATCAAGCCTTGGTGGCATTGAAAAAAATTAAGGAATTAGGCAAGGATCATCATGATTATAATTTCTACACCGGCAAGGTTATGGCTGCCCGCTGGTTCCTGCGCAATGTCACCCCGCATATCGTTTACCTGTCAAGTGTCATCGTGGATGGAGATACCTCCGTTCTAGAAATTCCCCTGGAATCCTTCGACTACTAAAAAGCCTCACCAAACACAAACCCCCCGTTGCCTAAAGGTAACGGGGGGCTTATACTGCAATCTTTCTATAATACATTTAGTCATCCTGTTGGTTGGTGCGGCGCCATATATTCAGCTTCCCGGCTTCACGAACCAATTCATCCCGAAATTGGGGATGAGCAATGCCTATCAGCAACTCCGCACGCTCCCAAGTAGGTTTGCCTTTCAAACGTACTTTACCGTACTCAGTCACAATATAATCTACAGCGGTACGAGGAGTGGTGACTATACTTCCCGGGGTAAGCATAGGTACTATGCGGGAATGAATATTGCCCACTTGGTCAGCATAGGTACTCCGCAAGCATAAAAAGCTTTTGCCGCCTTTGGAATACCAGGCTCCGGTTACAAAGTCCAATTGACCTCCGGTTCCCGATATCTGCCGGGGACCGGCACTTTCTGAACAGACCTGGCTGAAAAGATCAATCTGCACTACATTATTAATGGCCATTACCCGGTCATTCATGGCAATAATCCGTGGATTATTGGTATAGCGGCCGCAATGGCTGGCCATAAGCGGGTTTTGGTGCATGAAATCATAGGTTTTACGGGAACCCAGAGCAAAGGAGAAAGCTATTTTGCCCCGATCCGTGGTTTTGTATAAGCCAGTAACTATTCCCTCCTGAAAAAGGCGGGTCATCGATTCGGTGTACACTTCGGTATGGATACCCAGGTCTTTAAGTCCGGCATCGCATATCAATTCCCCCAGTAGATTGGGCAAAGCCCCAATACCCAATTGCAGGCAGGACCGGTCCTCGATTTCTTCCAGTATAAGACGGGCCATAGCCTGGTCAGCTTCATCAGCCTGTTTGACAGGCGGCATTTCAAACAAGGGACTATTGCTTCCCTCAATTATGTAGTCCACCATGGAAATATGTATGGCATCCTCAGATCCTCCCGGAACCCGGGGCATATTTTCATTGACCTCCAGGATGACCTTGTCAGCCTTCATACAGGCCTCAAAACTGTAAGTGTTAGCCAGGCCAAAGGAAAAATAACCATAGCGGTCCATAGGGCTCACCTGCTGCACGTAATAATCCAGTTTGGGCATATAATGGGCAATTATATCTTGGAGCTGGCTGAACTGGATAGGACAGTAAAACATTTTGCCCTGATCATGCATTTTACGATCCTGAACTCCAAAGAACCAGTTGTTGCAGGTAAAATGCTCTGGCCCTGCTAAGGGCGTCTGCATAATAGGGGATGGCATATCCCCGCAGCAGTATACCTGGACATTGGTTAATTCCTCAGCCCGGGCCGCCAATTCATGGTCAAAATCCACCGGCCTTCCCAGAAAAGTAGCATACATAACAATGTCACCAGGTTTGATCATGTCAGCAGCTTGCCGAGCAGAGACTAGCTTTTGTTTGTAGATATCCTCGTACATTTGTTCACCCACCCTTGCAGAATTTGTGTTATATATGCTGTGCTTCCCCACCTTTCACATTATATCAGCAGATTCAGCGACTACACCATACTCAGATGCTGCTTTATCGACAGCCTGTTTTGGCACGTAAAAACACCCGCGAGTCCTCCCACGGGTGTTTTAGCTAGAACTTATCTTTCCTAATCACAAGAGCAGTCATGCTGCTTATAACCTACCACCAGCCGGGGCCACAGTCTGCTGTCAGGATATTCCTGGCTGTAGAAGCCAACCAAGCTGTTGACCTCCTCATTTCCTATTAACAGTATACCGTTATTGGCAATACAGCCGGAATACCACCCCTCCACCAGAGAACGGATATCAAAGTATATTTCTCCAAACTCCCCTGGACTGACAGTAGTACAATCTACTGGATCCGGATCAAACAAGGGCTGATTGTTCCAGGTTACAGCAAATTCTTTCCAGGGCTGCAAGACACGATGGGCACAAACCTGAATATCATAAGGAACCTCATTACGATAAATGCTCAGCACCAGGTAAGCAAAGCATATTTCACTGTTGGGCGGAATAAAATTGCAGCACAAACTGCAAAGATCAAACTGAATTAGGCTGCGGTAGTCATCCCGGCAAGGGCAGGGATCAGGGGGAGTAGGACAGTCATACTGGCTCACATATAAGAATGGTACCTGGCCAAAATTCGTATCGGGATAAAACTCGGCAATATATGCATCCTGCCTGGGGAAAAAGCATATTTCGGTACAGCGATGATCGTTATGGCACCCTTCTCTAAAATCATCCCTTCTTGCAGACATTTTTTACCCTCCTTTCCTTCTTTAGTACACAATATTGGAGAGGATGGCAAAAGGTTACCTGTCTGGAGTATATTAACTTTATAACTACTATTCCCAGGAGACTAATCTCACTCAGGATTGAAAAGTGTTGTTAACCCAACTCGCCAGTATTCTGTATTATCACATCCACCTCAACATTAATTACTACATCTTCGATAAACCCTTGCTCCAGCTGCGGAGTGATTTCGCGGCGCCATTTGGCTAAGGCATAAGGAGTTATGTTAATCACATCCAGTTTAAGCTGTTCCTGCATCAAATCTATTAAATCCATCATTTCCAAACGCAGATCACGAGCTACCGCTTGCTCAATTTCCCGCAGGTGATCTTCATTATATACAGCCGAAGTGTGGTCAATCAGGCTGTGCTCCACCAGCCTCCCCCTTAAAATGACTTTTATATCAAAAGTGATAACATCCCCTGACCGGCTGACCTTTACTTTGCGCTGATTAGCAACAAAAACCGAGCCCTTGTCCTGCAACTCACCATCCTTGTATATAATATAGGGTATCCACCCTTCGGTTTTTCTTCCGCTAAGCAAAACCAACGCCCTGGTCTCGGTACGATCCAGATGAGCCAGCATTCGTCCCTTAGCAAATATGGCGCTGCCAGCTACTTCTACCCCCAGCTGATTGTCAGCAACCTGTAAAAGGGGTGTGACCGCCGCTGTACCAAGAGCAAAGGTATCATGTATAAACTGGTAGAGAGAGGTGCGGGGAACAAAGGCCCGTTGGGGGATGGTCTGCAGTAAACTGATGAATCCGCTGCTAGCCTGTTTAGGATCTTTCTTAGATATTTCCTGCAGTAATTCTTCGGCTCGCCCATCAACCACGGCCACATTAATAGATGGTTTTACCCTCGGTTCTCGCATATGAGTATTTATAACAGACTCCACTCCCTGCAAAGCCAAATCATGGCCGATTACTATGGCCTGTAGCTGGGTCAAAGTATACTGACGCGGTTCGTTGTAGGCCCTCAGGGCTCTGGACTCACCCACTGTTTTGGCAGAATAGGTTCCCACCCATTCATCATTATCTTCTCCTGCAGCTTCCAGGGAAGTAACAGCAATCCCTCCTTGATCTCCCGTGGGCAAAGTATCATATCCCGCCACTAAAGCAATATCAAACTCCTCAATATCTACAGTGTCCCAGCAGCCGCACAGCAAACTGCTCAGGACCAGAAGGACAGCCGCTTGGGCTATTGGTACTTTCATTTGCTCTTTTCACCTCTCAGCAATGCTGCCAGCAGATAAAGCAGGGGATAGCCCAGGGATACTGCCAAAAAGGCATAGCCGGCATAATCTGCCCAGGTAAAAACCTGCAGCAGGTTGTCAGCTTGCAAAGATAAAACATACAAGACCGTGCCCATCCCCAAAACTACCCACTTATACCAGCGGTTAAAGTCCAGATTAAAGTTCCGTACAGCAGTATAACAGGCCGCCATGCCCAGGTTCATGGCTGGCCTCAGCCCAAGACCCACCCACAATAACAGGAAAATTATTTCCAGCCTTCCCAACGCGTAAACATAAGGTAGTTTAAGAACGGTAAGCAAGGGCCAGGTAATAAACTTTAATCCCGTGCCGAAAACCATCAGACAAACCACTACTACCAGGAGATATATGGAGACGGTTATACCCTGCCCGATCAAAGCTGCCTTTAATATCTCTCTGCGTTGCTGAACCATAGCATAGGTAATAAAAAGGATCTCGGCCCCTGCATAAGCATAAGCTGTTTTCAAACTGCCCTTTATCAATCCGTTTAAATCAATTTCTCCCAGGGGCAGCAGGTTTAAATAGGTCCCCTGGTTAACCGGAACGAAGATAATCAGCAGGTCTACCACCAACAAATAAAAGAAAAATTCATTGATGCGGCCTATTACCTTTCCTCCCTTGCAGACTGCAAAAACAACACTGAAGGTAGAGACCAGGGACACTGCCCAGATAGGAGTTGTAGGCAGCATGAATACACAGGTAATGTCGGCAAATAGCCTGATGACGATACCCTGAAAGAGCACTATATAGATGACAAATATAAGCACCAGCACACTTAGATGACAAATATAAGCACCAGCACACTGCCCAAAATTTTCCCAAATAACCGGTGGCTGACATTCACAAAATCCGGATCCTGAAAACGGTTATACAAAGCTACTGTCAAAAAAATAGAGGTCAGAGGAACCACTGTGCCCATGATAACTGCCAGCCAGGCATGCTGCTGGGCCTCTACCGCTACCACCCGCGGCAGACTCAGCATAGCAGTGGCTACCTGAGAGCCAACAATGACAAATAACAGCTCTTTACTGGTTAATTCGAACCTGGTTCTATCCATTCTGTTCTCCCTGCCGCTGCCTATCCACTACCGGAATGGATTGAGGGCGATACTTGCTTTTCCAAATAAACCCCTTAAATAACGAATCCTTCATATCTCCATAACGCACCGGTCCAAAGGGAGCAAAATAAGGAACACCAAAGCTTTCCAGACTTATCAGGTGAGTTACTAGAATGAACCAGCCCAGAGAAAATCCAAAAAGGCCAAAGACCGCCGTTGCTATTATCAATAAAATGCGAACCAGACGAGAGGCCAATACCATGTTGTTGTTAGGCAGGGCGAAACTAGCAATGGTAGTTATGGCAATAACTATGATAATGGCCGGACTGGCAATATTGGCGCTGATAGCGGCCTCCCCCAGCACAATTCCCGCCACTACTCCCACCGTTTGCCCTACCCCGGTGGGCATCCGCAGTCCAGCTTCCACCACCAGTTGAATGATAATTTCCTGAATTAAAACCTCGACCAGTACCGGAAAGGGCACCTGAGTGCGGGCCTGGGCCAATACCACAAATAATTCGTAAGGTATTAATTCCGGCTGGAAGCTTAATAACGATATGTACAGGGGCGGCAGGGAAACCGCAATAATAAAGGCCAGGTATCGGGCTAACCGGTTAACGTTAGCTAATATAGGACGATCATAGTAATCTTCCGAAGTATGCAGAAAACTAATAAACAGGGTCGGAATTATCAGCACCCCGGAAGTACCCTCTGCCATAATGGCTACTCGTCCTTCCAGCAGTTCCATTACTACTTTGTCGGGCCTTTCACTGGATCTGAACTGGGGAAAAGGTGAATAATGATTGTCGGACATAAACTGTTCCAGATAGCCAATGGCAGAAATACCGTCCACATCGATACGGTTAAGTTTGTCTTTTACATTGCGTACAATTTCCGGATCCGCAATATCTTCGATGTATAAAATGGCTACATCCGTGCGGGTCCTTCTCCCCACGATGGTCTCTTCCACTACCAGGTTAGGATCCCGCAGCCGGCGCCGTACCATGGATATATTGACCTGCAGATTTTCGATAAATCCTTCCCGGGAACTGTGCAAAGATCTTTCCACCGGAGGTTCCTCAGGAGATCGCTGCACTCCCCCCTCAATATTTACGGCCAGTACTTCCGATATCCCATCCACCATCACCAGAGTCAAACCATCAAAGAGCGAGTGTATCAGGTCCTGAACCGAATCCACTTTGCTGATCTCGCCAATGGCCAAGGAGGTCTGAGATATCCGATCAATAAGCTGATCGGCAGCACTTTGCCGCCAGGAAGCCGCCTCGCTTTCCAACATCAGGCTTTTGAAAATATCATCATAAAGAACCTGCTTGTCTGTTCTTCCTTCCAGGTATACAACTGCAGCTCGCCGGTGGGGATCGGCCTTTATAGTAATCTCCCGGAATATGACATCCCGGTTCTTCTGCACATACGGATCGAGAATTTTTTTCTTGCTGTCCAAACTGGTACCAAGTTTTTCATTCTTCCGCTCATTTAACGGTTTGCGGGCAGGTTTTTTACGCCTGCCCAGGAGGCGGCTGAAAAACCGTGACATATACTGTTCCTCCAGGTAAGTTTTATATATTTTGGCTGTTTACCACTATTTCTATCCAGAAATTACCCTGCTTTTCACAGTTGACCTGAACTCTGTTTCTGGTGTAGGATAACTACACAGAACAAATGTTCGGGGGATGAAAATGCGCCGTATTTCCTTTTGGCATGCTTCCCAACCGCTGCATGATGGTTTTTACAACGCCTGTATGGATCTTACTCCCCTGGTGGAACCCAGCGGCATCTCATCCGTTTATCTGGATTTAACCGGCAGTAAGATAAAAAAGTCCCAGATTAAACAGCTGGCCTCTCATGCAGATGGGCCCCTACGGATTGGAATGGCTGCCAGCCGCCTGGCCGCGCATATAGCTGCGGTTGCTGACTGCCTGCCTCCTGCAAACCGGGATAAGGATTACCGAATCCACAGCTGGTCAGACAGAGAATTGGTAGAAATCCTTCCCCACCGGGAAGTCTCTTTTTTGGCTGCTTTGCCTCTGGAATGTCTCTATCCCCTGGAGCGCTCCCAGGTAAAAAGACTGCGTCGTACCGGTTTTGACCGTATAGGAGATGTGGCTGCTCTCCCTCCATATGAACTGGTGCGGCTGCTGGGAGAAGAGGGACTGCTCATATCCAATCTGGCCCGGGGTATTGACAATACTCCGGTTATGGGCCTCTATCCCCCTCACCGGATACTGTATCAGCTTAATTTCGAATCTGAACTTGACAATGAAGTGTCTTTACGGGGGATCTTTTATCAAGCAGCGGATCAGCTGTCTGCCCAGCTGCGCCGCAAGAACTCCGTCTGCCAGCGCATTAGCCTGGAATTGCAGCGGGACACTCACAAGGCCCAGGCCCAGCGCTTGCTGCAGGCAGGCAGTCAGGACAGCCAGTTTCTGCACCATGTTTTGGAGGGGCTGTCTAAAAACATAATGACACAATACGCTGCCGAATACCGGATAACCGGGCTGACCATTATTCTGGATCAGCTTGCTCCCCTGTCCTGGTCTCAGCCCGATTTGTTCAGCTGTCGTCGTATTTCTTCTGCCGAGGAAAAACCCCGTCTGGATCAGGCTTTAACCCGCCTGGAAAACCGCTTTCCCGGCTTTTTAACCCGCGGAATAGCTATCGCCAGGCGGGAACAGGTGCTGGCCCTGTGGGACCCCTGGAGGCTGACTCCCCATGAGTAAGCTGCGGCATCAGATTTTGCAGGTAAGCTGTGATGAGCAGGGCTCACCTCTTTGCCTTCAAAAGGACCAGCATACCGTCCAGGTGGAGCAGGTTTTGGACTGCTGGCGTGACACCGGCTGCTGGTGGGAGGGAGAAAGTGAAAAGCTCTTTTACCGCTTGTCTCTGGATAACGGAGCTGTTGTAGAGATTTATTGGGACCTGGAAACTCACACCTGGATGCTGTATAAGGTCTATGATTAAGGGTGCTTTCATATCTATGTGAAATAGCTCTCGCCGTGTCATTGCTGTGAAAATAGTCGTCGTTGTGTCATCGCGAGGAGCGAAGCGACGTGGCGATCTCGAACGCGAGTCACGGGCAAGCTGAATGAGATTGCCACACCCCTTTGGGGCTCGCAACATTAATAGCAACCGAAGGGAGCATCAGAAGTGCCGGAACGGCCAATGACATGAAAGATGGCTTTTCGTCCATCGTGGTCTGAACTACAGGTGATAATTGCTGTGAAAATGACTTTCACCTAAGCGTAGCGGAAGCTTTAGCTTCCGCTAAGGCTTAGCAGTACTGTTAGCCGGGATGCAGGGGTATTAGCCGGCTCGTTCCGGGACTCCTCGCCTGCAACACATCGGCTTACTTCGGTGCGAAGCGGACCACTCGGAATTCGGCATCCATGCACTCAGTCCTCGCTGCTCGAAACGTCCTGTTTCTCGCTCCGCTTCGCAGCCCT